>Ga0209824_10000035_pt1 | contig 107088 bp, 92 predicted proteins | sample VDWuncwatermetaG_FD_184124 | JGI IMG/M metagenome (GOLD analysis project Ga0209824, IMG submission 184124) | Wastewater microbial communities from Netherlands to study Microbial Dark Matter (Phase II) - VDW unchlorinated drinking water (SPAdes)... ... | reverse complement strand
TGCCGCCGCCGATGCTTCCAAAAAAGAGACCAAAGACATCAAGTCCCCGATGGTGGGGACTTTTTACCGCTCGCCTTCGCCGGAAGCCGCGCCGTTCGTCGAGATCGGCCAGACCGTCGAGATCGGCCAGGTGGTGTGCATCGTCGAAGCCATGAAGCTCATGAACGAGATCAAATCGGAAGTGCGCGGCAAGATCGCCGAAGTCTCTGTCGAGAATTCCGAGCCCGTGGAATTCGGCCAGACGCTATTTGTCGTGGAACCAGTTTAAAAGGTACCAGCTACCTTTCTGCACGAAGGTAGCTGGTACCTTCATGACTTTATGTTCTCTAAAATCCTAATAGCCAACCGTGGAGAGATCGCCCTGCGTGTCATCCGTGCCTGCAAGGAAATGGGCATACGCACCGTGGCCGTTTACTCCGAAGCCGACCGCAACTCGCTGCACGTGCGTTTCGCGGATGAGGCCGTGTGCATCGGCAAGGCCTCCAGCAAAGAAAGCTATTTGAACATCCCCGCCATCGTGTCCGCGGCGGAGATCACCGACGTCGAAGCCATCCATCCCGGCTACGGCTTTTTGTCCGAGAACGCCCACTTCGCGGAGATCTGCGAGTCCTGCCACATCAAGTTCATCGGCCCCTCGCCGGATTCCATCCGCAAGATGGGGGACAAGATCGTGGCCAAGGAAACTGTCAGGAAAATGGGCGTGCCCCTGACCCCGGGCGGGGCCGGCATCATCAAGAAGCAGGAAGAGGCCCTGGCAGTGGCCCAGAAGATCAAATACCCGGTCATCATCAAGGCCGCGGCGGGCGGCGGCGGCAAAGGCATGCGCGTCTGCCACAATGACGTGACCCTCATCAACTCGTTCAAGATGGCCCAGACCGAGGCGGAAGCCAATTTCGGCCGGGGAGATGTCTATATAGAGAAGTACATCGAAGGCCCGCGCCATGTGGAGTTCCAGATCCTGGCCGATGAGCATGGCAATGTCATCCATTTGGGCGAGCGCGACTGCTCGGTGCAGCGCCGCCACCAGAAGCTCCTGGAAGAATCGCCGTCGCCCGCGCTCAACGCCAACCTGCGCAAGAAAATGGGCGATGCCGCGGTCAAGGCGGCCAAGGCGGTCAACTACCACGGGGTGGGGACCATCGAGTTCCTGCTGGACGCGCAGGGCAATTTCTATTTCATGGAAATGAACACCCGCATCCAGGTCGAACATCCGGTCACGGAACTGGTCACGGGCATTGACCTGATCAAAGAGCAGATCAAGATCGCCAACGGCCAGAAGCTCAAGATCAAGCAGGAAGAGGTCAAGTTCAGCGGCTGGGCCATGGAATGCCGCATCAATGCCGAGGACCCGTATAACAATTTCATCCCGTCCCCGGGCAAGATCGAGGAGCTCAACCTTCCCGGCGGCCCCGGCGTGCGCCTGGACACCCACATTTACCAGGGCTATACCATCAGCCCGTACTATGATTCCATGGTGGCCAAGCTCATCGTCCACGGCAAGGACCGCGATGAAGCGGTGCGCATCATGCGCCGGGCCCTGGATGAGTTTTACATCGCGCCCATCAAAACGACCATTCCTTTGCACATGGAGATCCTGCACCATCCGACCTTCCTGCAGGGGAAGGCCACGACCCATTTCTTAGAGAAGATGATGAAGAATGAGTAGACAGAGGAGGCGTATGCTTGATGACAATACCATGGATCTGGGCGCCGTCCAGATACACAAGAAAGTGATCGGGGACATTGCCGCGGCCGCCCTCAAGGAGGTCCCCGGCGTGCAGTTGGCGCGTTTCGGCATCGTCGGGCCCATGTTCGAGCTGTTCGGCTACCAGAATTATCCCGGCGTTTCGGTGCGCATGGACAAGGACGGTCAGGTTTCCCTGGAAATGCGGGTGGTCATTGAATATGGGCTGAATATCCCGTCCGCCGCTTCGCGTGTCCAGGACTCCGTGCGGGCCGCGGTGGAACGCGCCGTGGACATCGATCTAAAAGAGATCAACGTCAATATCCAATCGGTCGAGAGGAGGGCCGCCTGATGTGGCTCATGACCCGTTTAGCCATCGTTTTTTATGTGACCATCATCTGGGTGACCAGCCTGGCGATCATGCTGTTCGTCCTCCATGTGGTGGACCTCAATACCATACAGCGATTGCTTTCCATCGTGTATAATGACCGGCAGGTCAGCGCCATCGTCTTCGGCATCGCCTGCGGCATCATTTTCGTGAGCTTCATGCTGGAGAATTTGATCTACGGCCGCCGCCGGCGTGAGCGCAATATCGCCTTCAACAACGCCGGGGGACCGGTGGCGGTTTCTTTGTCCGCCCTGGAAGACCTGATCAAGCGTTTGACCACCCAGGTCGAGGAGATCAAGGAGATCCGCCCCACCGTCCTGGCCATCAAGAAGGGCCTGGACATCGACATCAAGCTCATCCTGCGGGCCGAGGCCAATATCCCGGACCTCACCAACCGCCTGCAGGAGCTGGTCCGCCGCAAGATCGAAGAGGCCATCGGCATGGAAGGCAAGATCAATATCCGCATCCACGTCATCAAGATCTCATTGGAAGACATGAAGGGCAGGCGGCCGATGCGCATCGATGAGCCCAATGTGCCCTTCCACGGGTACCGTCCATGAAGAAGATCGGCATACTGACAGGCGGCGCTGACTGCCCGGGGCTCAACTCGGTCATCCGCGCCGTGGTGCGCAAAGGCATGCAGGAGGGCTATGTCGTCACCGGCATCAAGAACGGTTGGCTTGGTCTCATTGAGAATGACATGCGCGTGCTGGACATCAAATCGACCACCGGCATTTTGGACCGCGGCGGCACCATTTTAGGCACCAGCCGCGTCAATCCTTTGGACGATGAAGAGCAGGTCAAAAAGATCAGGGAAAATTACCAGCGCAGCGGCATCGACGCTTTGATCGCCGTGGGCGGCGAGGAAACCCTCAAGATCGCCCTGGCCCTGTACAAGCGCGGCATCATCCAGGTGGTCGGTGTCCCTAAGTCCATCGACAATGCGCTTTCAGGTACCGATTACGCCTTTGGGTTCGACACCGCGGTCAATGTGGCCACCGAATGCATCGACCGCCTGCACACCACCGCCGAATCGCACCACCGCATCATGGTCGTTGAGGTCATGGGCCTGTACACCGGGTGGCTGGCGGTGCAGGCCGGTATCGCGGGCGGGGCGGACATCGTCCTCATCCCCGAGATCCCGGTCAATTTGGAAGAATTGTACGAACTGTTGCTCGAGCGCCACAAGCGCGGCAAGCCCTTCAGCATCATTGTCATTTCCGAAGGCACCAAGATCGACGGCTATGCCCTGCACCTGGCCGGCCCGTCGGAGGCGGTCCGGGAAAAACGCCGCTTCGGCAGTGTGGGGGAATACCTGGCCAAGATCATTGAAGACAATACCGGTTATGAGACCAGGGTCAGCGTCCTGGGATATATCCTGCGCGGCGGCACGCCCACCAGTTTCGACCGTGTCCTGGGTACACAGTTCGGGGTCAAGGCCGTGGAACTGGTCCGGGACCATAAATTCGGGAAAATGGCGAGCCTGCGGGACAATAAGATCCGCTTTGTGGACATCGAGGAAGCGGTGCGCGAGCGCAAGCAGGTGACCCAGGACTTCATCCAGATCGCCAATGTTTTTTCTGCGAGGCACTGACATGAACAAAGTCATCGAGCAATGTTTCTTGGAGTCCATCGCGGTCAAACAGGGAACGTTGAAGAAGAACTTGGCCGCGATTGCGGCGGCGGCGCAGGCCGTCATCGACGCGTTCAAAAGCGGCCATAAGTTGTTTTTCTGCGGCAACGGCGGTTCCGCCGCGGACAGCCAGCACATCGCGGCCGAATTCATCGGCCGTTTCCAGAAAGAGCGCGCCGCCTGGCCGGCCATCGCGCTGACCACCGACACCTCGGCCCTGACCGCGCTGGGCAATGACTATACGTTCGACATCGTCTTTTCCCGCCAACTGCAGGCCCTGGGACGGGAAGGGGACGTGCTCATCGGCATCTCCACCAGCGGCAATTCCAAGAACGTGCTGGAAGCCGTCAAGCAGGCAAAAGCCATGGGCATCAAGACCATCGGCGTCACCGGCGGCAGCGGCGGACAGCTGGCATCATTGAGCGACATCGCCATTGTCGCGGCTTCATCCAAGACCTCGCGCATCCAGGAATCGCATCTGGTCATCTTTCACGCCATTTGCGAGATCGTCGAGAATACCTTGACATGATCCCATCAGCAAAGAAAATCGTTGGCGTTGCGGCACTTAAGAAAGATCTTTCCGCCTTACGCAAAAGCGGGAAGACCATCGCCTTCACCAACGGCTGCTTTGACCTCATGCATCTGGGCCATGTGAAGTACCTGGAAGCGGCCAAAAAAGCCGACCGCGTCCTGGTCGTCGGCCTCAACAGCGACAAGTCCATCCATCATATTAAAGGTCCTTCCCGTCCCATATGCCCGCAGGCATCCCGCGCCGCGGTTTTGGCGGCATTATCCAGCGTCGACTTTGTCGTGTTCTTCAATGAAGACACCCCGTACAACCTCATCAAAGCCCTCGGTCCCGATGTGCTGGTCAAGGGCGCGGACTGGAAGGGTAAAAAGGTGGCCGGTTCAGACTTGGTCAAAAAAGTAGAGTTCATCAGGTACATCAATGGCTTTTCCACGAGCAATATCATTGAAAAGATCAAAGCTCTCGCGCATCCTCGACGCTAATTTCAACCGTTCCAAGGAAGGCCTGCGGGTTTGCGAGGACATTTGCCGCTATATTTGGGACGAAAAGGCCCTGACCCGCGGCTTTAAAGACCTGCGCCATGGCCTGACCGGGGCTGTTGGGACCAAAGGTTTGTTGAAAGCATTGGCCGGCCGCGATATCGGGTCCGATGTGGGCCGCGCCACCAGTGTGCTGGAGTCCTCACGTAAAGACGTGCCCGCTGTATTCTGGGCCAATGCCCAGCGGGTCAAGGAAAGTTTACGGGTTTTGGAAGAAATGGTCAAATTGACCGATACCAAAGGCGCGGACCGCATCAAAGGCCTGCGCTACAGGATGTATGCCCTCGAGCAAAAAGCGCTTAAAAGACGCAAAATTGTACCTCATTCTTGATGCGCAGGTCCTTGATCACGCGAAGCTGCTGCGGGTTTTAAAAGACGCTGTACGTTTTGGGGTCGATATAGTACAATTACGGGACAAATTTGCCCCGGCAAAAGATATTTTGGCGTTTTGCCGGCGCGCGCGGGCGATCACGAAGCAGAGGATACCGTTCATTGTCAATGACCGCCTGGATGTGGCTATTTTGGCCGGCGCCGACGGGGTGCATGTGGGGCAGGAGGACATTCCCTGCGCCGATGCCCGGCGGATGCTCGGGCCCAAAGCCATCATCGGCGTTTCATGCCAGAATTTGGCCCATGCGCTAAAGGCCCAGAAAGACGGGGCGGATTACATCGGCTTTGGTTCGGTGTTCAAAACACGGACGAAGCCGGAAAGAAACCCCATGGACCTGCGGAAGTTGCGCCGCGTTCTTTCCGCGGTCAAGGTGCCGGTCTTTCCCATCGGCGGCATCAACCGGTCGAACATCGGCGCTTTAACGCCGCTGGGCGTCCAACGCGTCGCGGTGTGCAGGGACATTTTGCTGGCCAAAGATGTTGGAGGGGCGATTGCGCAGTTCAAAGAAATCTTGCGGGGATAATTCAGTGGTAGAATATCAGCTTCCCAAGCTGATTGCGAGGGTTCGATTCCCTTTCCCCGCTTTTATCCTGCTCTTTGTATTTTTTGCCGGCTGCGCCATCACTGAATACAAGCCGGAAACCGCCTTGCCTCAAAAGGAAGAGGGGGCCTACCATAAGGTGGCCCGCGGCCAGACACTGTACCGCATCGCCAAGACTTACGGGGTATCGGTTGAGGATATCATCCGGGTCAACCATATCCCGGACGCGGCATCCATCGAGGTGGGACAGTTGATCCAGATCCCCGGCGCCAGGCAGGCGCGGGAGATCCCGGAGCGCACCCCGGACGAGAACAGGCAGGAATTCGCCTGGCCGCTCAAGGGCAAGGTGTTTTCATATTTCAACGACCGCCGCGGGGGAGCGCCCAATCGCGGGGTGGACATTGAGGCCAATGAGGGCGATACGGTCAAGGCCAGCCGAGAAGGCACCGTGGTCCTGGCCGATTACATGGCCGGCTACGGGCAGACATTGATGATCGACCATGGCGACGGGTTCATGACCGTTTACGCCCAGAACCGCCGGCTGCTGTCCAAGCTGGGGGAACATGTGTACAAGGGCGACCCCATCGCGGAGGTGGGCCGCACCGGAAAAAAGATCTTCATGCATTTCGAATTGCGTAAAGGGGGCAGCGCCGTGAACCCCTTGTATTATTTGCCTTGAAAAGCACCAACATGACGCCCATCGACCACGACCATAATTTTTTCGGACGGCAGAACATCCTGGAGCTCTTGCGCAAGCGCATGGCGGGCCTGAAAGACGGTTACCGCCAGAACGTCGCGCTGCTGGGCAGCCGCACCATCGGCAAAACCGCCATCGTCCAGAAACTCATCGCCGACCACGATGACCCCCAGATCTTCATCCTGTACCTCGACCTGGAAAGCCGCGATCTCCATTATTTTACCCGCCAGTTCACCAAAGGCCTGCTGTACCATTTTGCCAAAGCCAACGCGCTTGCCCTGAACGAAGACCTGAAACTGCTGTGCGCCTCCTGCCGGGAGGCCATCCCGCAGACCGTTGCCGCCGTCGAGGCCATCGAGGCCCAGGGCCCCCAGGCCAAGCCGGGGGAGGTCTATGCCGCTTTGCTGGGACTGCCGGACACATTTTGCGCCGAAACGGGCAAGTCCCTGGTGCTCATCCTCGATGAGTTCCAGAACCTGGAGAATTTCGAGGTCCCCGAGGTCTTTGCCGAACTGGGCCGGCGCATCATGACCCAGAAAAATTGCCTGTACATCGTCACCAGCTCCTACCATGCCAAGGCCCGGGCCATCCTTTCCGAGAAACTATCGCTGCTCTTCGGTAACTTCGAGGTCATCCCGGTCCTGCCTTTCGATACCACGGCCGGCCAGCAGATGATGGACCACCACCTGGCCGGCATCAAGATCGGCCTGCAGCTGAAGAATTTCATGGCGGATTTCACCGGCGGCCATCCTCTGTATATCAACATCCTCTGCCAGGAGCTCATTTATTTATGCGGCGTTTACGGGCAGAAGGAAATTTACGCGCCCATCCTGACCCAGGCCATCGAAGGCCTGGTGTTCAATCCCTGGGGGGTGTTGAGCCGGCATTTTGACCTGATGATCCATGAACTCTGCCGCGGCAAGTCCGAAGGGCCTTTGTCGTCGGTGCTCATCGCCATGGCCGACGGCAAGCACCGCGTCACCGACCTGGCGGAGAGCCTGGAGCTCAAGCCCTACCAGGTGACCCCGCGGGTCAACGCCCTGCTGTTGACCGACATCATCGACAAGAACGGCAATTATTACCACATCAAGGACAAGCTCTTCCGCTACTGGATCAAATATGTGTATGAGCGCCGCCTTAGGTCCATCGACATGGAGCCGGGCAAGGGCCGCAAACTGTTCAAGGAAGAGATCAGCCGGGCGGTCAATGATTTCCAGATGGTGGCGCGCAAGGACCTGGCCGCGCGCATGACCGACCTTTTGCACAAATTCGACAATGAATCCTTCGACCTGTCCGGACGGCGTTACAAACTGTCCATGTTCAGGGACATCACGCCGGTCAAACTGCGCCTGGGCGCGGGGAACTTCTTCGACGCCATCAGCGCGCAGGGGGAGGACGGCCGGTGGCTGGTGGTGCTCAAGAAAGACCCGGTCAATGAAAGCGACCTCAATGCCTTTATCGAGGAAATGAAAAAAATGTCGCCCAAGCCCCAGCGCTGCGTCATCGTGTCTTTGAGCGGACTGGACGACAATGCCCGCATCCGCGCCCTGCAGGAGAAGTTATGGGTGTGGAACGAAGAGGAAGTCAACGCCCTCATGCACCTCTACGACCAGCCGTATATCGTCCGATGATATTAGGCGTCCTTTCCGACACTCATTCCCTGCTGCTTCCCAAAAAACTGCTTGAAGGCTTAAAAGGCGTGGACCTCATCATCCATGCGGGGGACCTGTGCGATGCGGGTATCATCAAGACCCTCAAAACCATCGCCCCGGTCAAGGCCGTGCAGGGCAATATGGACGAGGAGTCCCTGAAGAAAAAGCTTCCGCTCAAGGAAATGTTCGAGGCGGAGGGGGTCAAGGTCGGCGTTTACCACGGCCATGGCGGGGGACGCAATGCCCTGGCCAATGTCCAGGAACAGTTCAAGGACGATGACGTCGACCTGGTCATCTTCGGCCACTCCCACCAGCCTTTCAATGAAAAGATCGGCAAGACCGTTTATTTCAATCCCGGCAGTCCCAATGACGCGGTACGCGCCCCGTATTTTTCCTACGGCCGTATCGAATTGGCCGCCGGCCGCATCAAACCCTCCATTATCAAAATTTAGCCCCAAAGTGGCAAAGTCTATACATATATTGTAGACTTTAGTATGTTCCAAAATTTAAATTTAAGAAATGCGGTCCGGGTAGCGGCGCTATGTGCCTTTTTGGCCTCTGCCTTGGGGCCTTTGCCCGCCCAGGCGCAGGAATTGTCCCTGCCCGCGCCGGGAATGCGGGTTGCGCTAAGCCCCGCCTTCAATCCGCCGGTACTCAAGGGCATCAAGGTCCATCCCGGCGATCCGTTCCAGCTCGACTTTATCCTCGACAAAGGCGACGATGCTTCGACCGCCCTTGAGACTGGATCGGCCAGGCTCATCAAATATTTTCTCGCTTCGCTGACCATCCCCGAAAAAGACCTCTGGGTCAATCTCTCGCCTTATGAAAAAGACCGCATCGTGCCGGAGAACTTCGGCCAGACGGAGATGGGCAGGGACCTGCTGGCGCAGGACTACATGCTTAAACAGATAACAGCCAGTTTGATCTACCCGGAAGGGGAAACCGGCAAGAAGTTCTGGAAGCGTATCTACGAAGGATCCGCAAAGAAATTCCACACCACCGATATTCCCGTCAATACCTTCAACAAGGTCTGGATCGTCCCCGATAAGGCGGTCGTCTACGAGAATGCCAAAGCCGGGACGGCTTATGTGGTCGAATCAAGCCTGAAGGTCATGCTGGAAGAGGATTACCTCGCATCGAGAAAGAATAAGGAAACCCCGACTGGCCTGCCCAAAGCAGGCCAAAACGTCGGGGCCTCTCAAGTCATCCGTGAGGTGATACTCCCTGAACTTGAGAGGGAGGTCAATGAAGGCCGCAACTTCGCGCAATTGCGCCAGGTCTACAATTCCCTTATCCTTGCCGCCTGGTATAAGAAAAAGATCAAAGACAGCGTACTCAACCGCGTCTACAGCGACCGCGGAAAGACCGCCGGTGTGGCCGTCGACGACCCGCAGGAAAAACAGAAGATCTACGAACGCTACCTTCAGGCCTTCAAGAAGGGGGTATACAACTACGTTAAAGAAGAGATCGATCCCGCCACTCAGCAGGCCATCCCGAGGAAGTATTTCTCCGGCGGATTCAACATGAACGTTGGAGCGGTGCTGGAAGAGACCCATGACGCGGCCATGCTTGCGAAGGTCACGGGATGGGTCTTGTCCGTCGTGTCGGTGCTGCTGCGCAGTTCCGCGCGGGAGAAGGCGGGGAACGTCCCCAAGGTCTTGAAGCCCCGGACACTGATGAACATGGCATCCTATGATTCCAATACCCGCCGCACCGCGGCCTCCAACGTGGCCTTCGCGGCGCCCCCTTACGGGCTGGAAGCGACCGAAGACCTCATCAATAACTTTATCGAGCCGATAGGCATTGAAGAGGCCCGCCGGGAGTTCGGGCAGCCGACCTTCAGCGCGGATTATTCCAGGGCCAATGCCAGGGCCGCTTCCCTGTTCGCCTTGTTCAATCTCATCGCGCGCAAACCCTGGATCCCGCAGTTTTACCGGCTGCTGGCCGCAAGGCTGGAAAAAGAAACGAAGTTATGGTTAAAAAGCAATGGCTTGAATGCGCGGAGCGAGCAAGTTTACGCCGGCACGGACAAAGAACTTGCCCTGCTCGAAAAATATAAACTGGGCCACGAAGCCGTCGAGGTGTCCGGGGAATTCGCGCTTTTGGAGAATATCCGCCTGATATCCCTGGCTTGGCAGAGGGCGGAGGAGTTGCAGGTCAGGGGCTGGCTCTATGAGAGTGTCAGGGACATTGTTCCTTCGCACCTGCTTAGCAATGCGGCCAAAGAGGTCATTTTCGCGGGGGACAATGCTATGGCTGTGCAGGCCCCGGCGCAGGTCCTGCTCCCCAAATATTTAATGCCCCTGGCTTCGCATGATTCCTGGACCCGTCAACAAGCCGCGGCCGCCATCCAGCTTCTTTATACGGAAGGATCCGAAAGCGGATATTGGTCCAGGATAGCGCAGGAACTCGTCGATAATTTTATCGACCCAGCCGGGATCACGCAGGCCCGCGCGGAATTTGAGAGCATCGACTTCGTTGATCGGCTGGCCAAGAAGAAAAAAGACTTCGATCCCGCCCAGGCGCGCCGCAATGCCAGGTCCGCGTCCCTGTTCACGCTATTTTTGAGGCATTACATGAAAGGCGAACAGTTCTCCGTATGGATGGCGGAGCGGCTGGAAAAAGAAACGCAATTATGGCTGGCAAAGAACGGGACGGAGCATGTCATTGACGGAACAGGAGAGGAAAAGGCCCTGCTCAAAGCGTCCGTCCTTGGCCACCAGGCTGCGGAAGTCCCGCAGGAATTCGCTTTGGTGGAAAATATCCGGCTGTTCCTCCTGGCTCAAAAGACATATACGCTTGCCCAAAGAAAAGAACTTGGGCTGGAAGACTGGGTCTATAAAAGTATCGACGACATTGTTCCCAAAGACCAGCTTACTCCCGAAGCGAGGAAGGTGGTCCTTATGCAGGATGCGGCCATGTTGAGCACGGACGCATTGGATCTCGCCAGGGTTTTGAGCGTGGAACTGGATCCGGCCGATCCCGCGGCGGTGCTGCTGGCGGAACTGGACCGTAGCGTTGTCCTTCACCACTACGTCCAGATGGCGCTCAAGGACGGGTTGAAAGAATTAAAAAATGGCCATAGCCGCATTGCTTATGCGTATGATCCGTACCCACACCTGGTTTTTAAATTTAAGATGCCCTCGGAACATTCCGAAGACCTTGACCCCAATGAGCCGGTGGTCATGGCAAAGATCGCCGCGCGTTTGGGGCATACCGTCAAGACGGTCGACGGTGTGGACCTCATCGATGTGGACGGTTTCACCCCGTTCATGTATGACAACCGTTTGCGCCTGGTCCAGGAGAAAGTGCAGGTGCTTGATGAAAATGATCCCAGGGTCCCTGCGCTCATGAAGGAGCTCAAGGACAAGCTGGCTTTCAGGGGCATCCATTGGGTCGCGCAAGCAAGGAATTTCGGGTTGATCGACGGGAAGCCGGTTGTCCTTGATTTTGAGGACGTGGAGATCATGGACGGGCCGCAGGCGCCGGATGTGACCTGGGCTGACCTTGCCCAAAGGGAAGGATTTTTTTACAAGATCAAGGATGGGGATAGAAATGGGGCCCCAGCCACCAAAAAGGTGAGCGTATTTTCAGCGGATGGTCAATTACAGTCAGACGGTGTTGTTTTGGCAATATACCCGGACCAGAAGATCGTCAGTATCGAATGGTTCCATCCGGATTTTATCAAACCGGCGGATGAAACGGAAAAGATCGGGCGCGGCAGGGCTTTACTGCGCGAATTGTTCAAAGCCCTGGGCCTTGGGGGTTATTACGTAATGACCAGCGCTTCCGATTCATTCCGTTCTTCTTTGATGAAAATGCAGGACATCGCCCTGCAAGACGGGGGAAGGCCGATGCGGGATGTCATCCAGGAAGAGATCTTCAGGACGGCACCGGGCGCTTATAAGAATCATTTGCTGGACCATACCCTGGTCGAAAGCAATTTTTACGGGCAAATACAGGCAACGGCGGCCAAAGGCGGCATCGACTTCGACCCCGGTAAAATGGACTTAAGTACGCGCGATCCCGGGGAAGGCATCGCTTTCAAAACAGACCCGGCCATGCTCGCGCAATGGCAGGATGTGCCCGGTTTTGTGCCGGTCATTGTCGGCATCGCCCCCATGGACGATTTACGTAATTTTTTAGGCATTCCCGCCGAAACTTTGTTAAAATAAAAAGTCATGGAACGGTTATGGGCGCCCTGGCGCGAGCGATACATCACCAAGGTTTTGCGCAACAAACACAAGGGCTGCGTCTTTTGCCGCATCCTTAAAGCCAGGGACGACGCCAGGAATTATGTGTTCATCCGCGGCCCCCGCGCCTGGGCTGTGCTCAATATTTACCCCTACAGCAATGGGCATTGCCTCATCCTGCCCAACCGCCACGTCGCTGACATCAGTAAAATGACCAAAGAGGAGCTGGCCGACATGACGGACATGATGCTGGAGGCCAAGGCCATCCTGCAGGCAACATTGTCCCCGCAGGGGTTCAATATCGGGTTCAACCTGGGCCGTATCGCCGGGGCCGGCATCCCCGGGCACGTGCACATGCACATTGTCCCGCGCTGGAAAGGCGACCACAATTTCATGCCGGTGACCGCGCAGACCAAGATCATTTCCCAGTCGCTGGACGCCATCTATAAACTGTTGAAAAATGCATACACGAAAAGACATAGAAGAGCTCGAAGCTAAGTCCCTGGCCCCGTACGCCATGAAGTCCAAGGATGCCGGACCGCGCGAATACGACGAGCCGCTGCACGAGGGGCGCACCGCCTACCAGCGCGACCGCGACCGCATCGTCCATGCCGAGGCCTTCCGCAAGCTCGAGTACAAGACCCAGGTCTTCTTTATTTTCGAGGGCGATTATTACCGCACCCGCCTGACCCACACCATCGAAGTGGCCCAGCTGGCCCGCACCATCGGCCGCAATTTGCGCCTGAACGAAGACCTCATCGAGGCCATCGCCCTGGCCCATGACCTGGGCCATCCGCCCTTCGGCCACGCCGGGGAGGAGGCGCTCGATGATCTGGTCAAACGCGCCAACCCCAAAGGTTTCAACCACAATTTGCGTTCGTTCGAGATCGTCACTAAGTTCGAGAAAAAATACCCGCGCTTTCCCGGGCTGAATTTGACCCGCGAAGTGCTGGTGGGCATCCTCAAGCACCAGACCGTGTACGACACGCCCGGCGGGCAGGTGTACCGCACCTACAAAGAGGGGCCGAGCATTGAGGCGCAGGTGGTCAATATCGCGGACTCGCTGGCCTATTTGAACCATGATGTCGACGATGGGCTGGCTTCCGGCTGCCTGGTCGAAGAGGACCTCCTGGAAAGCACGCTGTGGCAGAAGGCCATCAAAAAAGTGGGGCCGGCCCAGTATGACCGCCAGATGTTCCGCTACCAGGTGGTCAAGGAATTGATCGACATGCAGGTCAAGGACCTGCTGGCGGCCACTGACGCCCGGCTGAAAGAACTGGATTTTAGATCCTCCGACGATGTCAAAAAGTCAAAGGAATATGTGGTGGGATTTTCCGCCACCATGCAGGCGGAACGCGACCAGATGCAGGCCATGATCAACATCAAGCTTTACCACCACTGGCGGGTCGAGCGCATGACCTTCAAGGCCAAGCGCATTTTAGGCGACCTGTTCGGGGTGTATTTGGACAATCCCAAACAGCTCCCGTATTCGATCTACCCGCGCGAGGTGAAATTCACCGACGCGCAGAAACATGAACTGATCGGCGATTACATCGCGTCCATGACCGACCGTTTCGCCATCGACGAGCACAAACGTCTCTTCGACCCATACCAAAAAGTGTGACGCCATGGGCGCCAATGCCGCCAAACGCTACCAGCTGATCCTCTCCGCCGTGCACATGGTCTACCGGCTGGTCAATTCCACCTTCACGGTCAAGGAATTCACCCTGCGCCTGACCCGGCTGCTGTGCCAGTTTATCCACGCCTCGTCCGCCTGCGTCTATGTGCTCGACGCCGACAAGAAACGTCTCGCGTTCTCGGCCACCTATGACAACCAGATCAACATCCTGCGCGACAAGCCCGCGGAATTGCGCGGCCTTCCGCCGGAGGCGATGGATGTGGCCCGCGGGGCCACGGTGTTTGGTGCCAGGGCCATCGGCCTGCCGCTGGTCGCCGACGATTATTTGGGCGCGATCTTCGTGCACCGCGCCGCCGGCAGCAAGGCCTTCGACCATTTCGACCGCGAGATGCTGGGCGTCTTCGCCGAGCAGGCGGTGACCGCGGTCAAGAACCTGCAATTCCACGAGCAGCATGAGAACGTCATTTTGGGCAGCATCAAGTCCATCGGCAATTTCGTCAGGAAGCAGGGCCGGCTGGGGCTGACCCATCCGCCGGCCTACACGCAGGTCGTGGTCATGCTGGGGGCGCATTTGAAGGTCAGCCAGGAGGGGATCAAGTCGCTGGAATACGCGTCGCTGCTGCACGACATCGGCATCATCGATGTGCCCTTCGAGGTGCTTTCCAAACGCGAGCAGCTTTCCCCCGAGGAATTCAAGCTTATCCGCAGCCATACCGCGCACAGCGTCGCGCTGATCAAACCCGTAGGGTTTTTAAAGCCGGTGCTGCCGCTGATCCTGTACCACCATGAAAAATATGACGGGACGGGTTATCCGGCGGGGCTTAAAAAAGAGCAGATCCCCCTGGGCGCGCGCATCATCGCCGTCGTCGATGCCTATGAGGCCATGGTGCAGGGCCGCCCTTACCGGGCGGCCTTAGGGATACCGCAGGCCATCGCTGAACTGCGGGCCAACAGCGGCACCCAGTTCGACCCCAGGGTCGTCGAGGCCTTCCGCGCGCTCGCCGCGCAAAAAAAATTCAGAAATTTATTGTCTTTGCTCAAGCACTAGCACTATAATGCCTTTTACAAAGGAAATTTATACTTTATGAATATCAATTATAGGCAGCCGCAGTTCGAATTATTCCCCAAAGATGTCCCCGGCCATGACGATGTCAACAAGCCCAAGCTGCTTTTGGCGAATTTGACCCTGTCGATGGAAAGTCTTGTCATTTTGACGATTTTGGGTATAATGCTCGCGCTTTTCTCGTTTTCCCTGGGGGTCGAGCGCGGCAAGCATTTGGCCGCCCAGGCCCTGGATGAGCGGGTGTCCGCGGCGTGGAACCTGGCGCCGCGCAAACCGGCCCTGCCGGCAAAGCAGTCCGCGCAGGTCCAGCAGGCCGCAGGGACGCAGAGGATGGCGTCCCGCAACAGGGTATTGGTCCCGGCCCCGATGCCGGTCGTCACCACACCGACCAGGCCGTCCACACCGGTCAAGTCCGTTGCTGGGTCCCAGCGTTTTACGGTGCAGGTGGCCACCTACAAGAACGAGGCTTTCGCCAGGCAGGAGGCGCTGGGTTTGAAAGCAAAAGGTTTGGGAACATTTCTTATTAAAAAAGGTGATTTTTGGCTGGTGTGCCTGGGGCAGTTCGCGACACAGGAAAGTGCCCTGGCAGTGATGAAAAAGGTCCAGCCCAAATACCACGGTTCAACCGTAAGGAGATTTTGATGTCATTGCATTCGTCATTGAAGATCGATAAGGCCAGCGTCTCCCAACGCACCGTCCAGACGCGCATCGAGCGCATCAAGGACATGATGAAAAAAGGCCTGTGGAAAGACGACACCGGCGTGACCGGTTTGCCCAAGACCAAGATCGTGCGCATCAAGGCCAAGAAGAAGGTCAAGGCCGAAGAGGGCGCCGCCGGCGCTGAAGGCGCAGCCGCCGCTCCCGCCGCCGCAGCGGCCACGGCGAAGCAGTCCCCGCAGGGGAAACCCGCGGCCGGTGCCGCAGCCAAGCCTGCAGCCGGTGCGGCCAAAAAATAACGGCACACCATACATGAAGAAGTCCATTCTCTGCTCATCGGTGATATTTATGCTGGCCATGGCCGGCATAAGTAAAGCTGATGAGCAGTTTCCTTTTCTGGGGGAGGTCAGCCGCGGTCCGGTCAATGTCCGCGCCGGCGCCAACATCAATTTCGAGGTCGTGGACAAGCTGTCCCAGGGCGCCGAGGTGGTGGTCCTGGGCAAAAGTTACGAATGGTATAAAGTGCAGCTGCCCTCGACGGCGTCCGGGTTCATCCGCGCCGATTACATCAAGGCCAGCGGCAAGACCGGTGTGGTGTCCGGCAATAAGGTCAACATCCGCGCCAAGGCCGACAGCGAATCCGCCATTCTCGGCCAGGTCCACAAGGGAGAGCAGGTCAAGCTCATAGCCCAGGCCAATGGCTGGTGGAAGCTGGAACCCCCGGCCCAGGCAACAGGGTGGGTGCACCAGGATTTCCTGCGCATGAAGTCCGCCCAGGTGCCGCCCCAAATGCTGCGCAAGGCTGTCATCGTCGATGTTCCGCCCGGGCCCGCGGGCCAAGCGCCGGCAGTGTCCCAGGCCGTTGCTGTGCAGGGTCGGCTCATGCCTTTGTCCCAGGCGCCGACGGCCGACGTGCATTACCAGGTCGTGGTCAACGGCAAGCCCGCGTATTACCTGCAGGATGCGCCCCATTTGGAAGATTTTTCCGAGGCCTTCGTCCGCATCGAAGGGGATACCATGGCCGGCGCCAAATCCCCGTGTCCCGTCGTGAACCTTAAGAAGGTCCTTCTAGTCCTGTAATGATCGATATCATTGTCCTCATTCTTTTTGCCGTCCTTCCGGCCATTGTCCTGCACGAGTGTGCCCATGGCTGGGTGGCGTATAAGTTGGGCGACCCCACGGCCAGGAACATGGGGCGGCTGACCTTAAACCCCATCAAACATTTGGACCCTTTAGGCAGCATCATCATCCCCGGCGGGCTTTTCCTCCTGTATTATTTCCACCTGACCCACTCATTGATGCTCTTCGGCTGGGCCAAGCCGGTGCCGGTCAATTTCAACCGGCTTAAACCGCCGCGCCTGGGAATGGCCCTGGTCGCGGTGGCAGGTCCTTTGGTCAATATCGCCCTGGCCTGGTCTCTCATCCAGTTGTATAAGGTCCCGGAGCTGTCGCCCTGGTCCTATGTGTTCGGCTGGGGCATCCTGTTGAACTTGACCCTGGCGGTGTTCAACATGATGCCCATCCCGCCGCTGGATGGCTCAAGGGTGGTGGCGGTGCTTTTGCCCAGGCCTTTGGCGCAGTATTACATGCGCCTGGAACCTTTTGGGCTCATCATCGTCGTTGTGCTTTTACAGCTGGGTATGTTACAATTCCTTTATCCCCTCGTCAGCGCGCTGGGAAATTTATTAGGGATCGCCATATGACCAAACGCATCACATTGCCGCTCAAAGACCACAGTTATTCGATCCTGATCGGACACGATATGCTCCGCGAATTCCCCAGGTACATTAAAGGACTGGGATTGGGCAAGGACGCGGTCATTATTTCGCATCCGGTGATCGAACGCCTGCACGGGGTAAAACTGGCCGCGGGTCTGCGCAAAGCCGGTTATTCCGTCAAGGTGTTCAACGTGCCGGAAGGGGAATCGAGCAAATCCGCGGCCCATGCCCTGCGCCTGATCGAGAGCATCGCCGCCTATGACGTGGACAGGAAGGTATTCATCATCGCTTTAGGCGGGGGAGTGATCGGGGACCTGGCCGGGTTCGTGGCCGCCACCTACAAGCGCGGGGTGCCGTATGTGCAGGTGCCGACGACATTCCTGGCCCAGGTCGATTCCGCCATCGGCGGAAAGACCGCCATTGACCTTAAATACGGCAAGAATTTGGTCGGGGCTTTTTACCAGCCCAAGCTGGTCGTCAGCGACACCAAGGTGCTCAAGACCTTAAGCCGCCGCCAGGTCCGCAACGCCCTGGCCGAGGTCGTTAAATACGGCGTCATCGCCGATGCCGCTTTATTCGTCTATCTTGAGCGCAACCACAAAAAAGCCCTCAAAGGGGACCCCAAAGTCCTGGCGCACATCGTCGAGCGCTGCAGCCGCATCAAGGCCAAAGCGGTTGCCATGGATGAACGCGACACCAGGGGTGTCCGGGTGATGCTCAATTTCGGCCACACCGTCGGGCATGCCATTGAGGCCGCCGGCCGTTACGGCCAGTACCAGCACGGCGAAGCGGTCGCTTTAGGCATGCGTGTCGCCGCCGCGATCTCCCACGCTTTAAAATTGCTCAAGGCCGTGGATGCCGCCCGCATCGACCAATTGCTCACCGACATCGGCCTGCCGCAAAAGATCGACCGGGTCAAGATCCGGGACATCGTGGACCTGATGCGCCACGACAAGAAATTCACGGCCGGCAGGAACCGTTTTGTGCTGGCGACGGGAATAGGCCGGGTGAAGGTGGTGGAAGGTGTGGCGATGGACGTCATCACCACCGCAATTAGGAATTATTTGAATTAACGCCTTACCTGCAGGACTTCTTCTTCGCCGTCCCTTGAGAGGGTGACGGTATTCTCCTCGATGCGAACGATCTTTGCCCCGTTGACCTCGCTGCCCGTTTCGTAGATCTTGCCGTTGATCAGGGCAAGCATGGCCCCGTTGTTGTTCATGACCCCTTCGAGTTTGAGCGCATTGGGGTCCGCCGCCGGCGCGGGCGACGGCGCAGGCAAGGTGACCGCGGGCACGGACCTGGCCATGGATTGGATGGATCTTTTAAGCGGTGCGATCTGGGGGGAATATTGGGTATAGGTGATATACGCGGCCGCGCACAGGGCAGCGAACAGGAATACCAGGCGGCCTTTCGGGCTTTTGGGTTTGGGGGCAGGCGCCATTCCAGAGGCGGTTATCTTTCGCGGGGCCGGTCCCACTTTCGGCTGTTCCCGGGGCGTGACAGGGCCTCCCAGGGGTTCCAGTTCAAACCTCTTGGGCTCGGGCTGCTGCTCCTGCACTTTTTTTAAAGCGTCATGGATGATGCTCATAAACGGCCTGGACCTCCCTGGCGGAGGCGGTGATGATCTCGTCGGTGATGGCGAAAGCTTCCCGGACAAAGCCGGCCAGCAGGGCGCGGTCGCAGAGGATGTTGATGATGCGCGGCGTGCCCTGCGAATATTCGAACACGGTCTCGATGGCTTCCGGTGTAAAATGCAGGCGCGGGTCAGCTCCGGCCACCTTCATGCGGTGGGCGATGTATCGGCCGATCTCCTCTTTCAGCAAAGGCAAAATGTGGTAGCGCACCGTGACCCGCTGGCTCAATTGGCGCAGGCCCGGGTCATTGAGCTTTTCGCCCAGTTCCGGCTGGCCCACGAGGATGATCTGCAAAAGTTTTTCTTTTTCCGTTTCCAAATTCGACAACAGCCGGATCTGCTCGAGCTGGCGGATGTTGAGGTTCTGGCATTCGTCGATGACAACGGCGACATTATTGCCCTGGATGGACTGTCGGATCAGGAACTCCGTGATGGCGCCGACCAGGTCGAGCTTGCTGCTTTTGGTGCAGGTGATGCCAAGGTCGCGGATGATCATCTGCAGCAATTGCAGGTCGCTGAAGGACGGGTTGAGGATGAGCGCGGTCTTGATCTTGCTGTCGAGCTTGTTGAGCAGGGCGCGGCAGAGGGTGGTCTTGCCGGTGCCGATCTCTCCCGTGATGACGATGATGCCCTTGCGGGTCTCGATGCCGTACATCAAATGCACGAAAGCCTCTTCGTGGCGCTGCGAGGGGAAAAAGAACGACGGGTCGGAGGTGATGTTGAAGGGATTTTCTTTCAGGGAATAAAATTGTTTGTACATCGATTGAATTATAGCACCACCCGTGCCATAATCAAACTATGATTGTGAAAACTGAAGGCATTGTTCTAAAGGCCTTTGACTTCCGCGAAACCAGCCGTATCGCCACGTTTTTCACCCGCGATTTCGGCAAGGTCAAGGGCCTGCTCAAGGGCATCCGCAAGGACGCCCGCAAGTTCGGCTCCAGCGTCGACCGGTTCTCCGTCAATGACATCGTGTACTATCACTACCGCAATTCCGACATCCATTTGGTCAGCCAGTGCGACATGAAGGGATATTTTGCCGGCCTGCGCGCCGACCTCAAGCGCATGACCGCGGCCAGTTACGCGTCGGAACTGGTCGATACCGTCATGCCGGTGGAGCAGCAGAACATCGAAATTTACCAGCTCATGCAGGATTTCCTGCACGAACTGCAGACCGCCAAAGACATCAGCAAACTGGTGCACATGTTCCAGATCAAGATCCTGTCCCTGTCGGGTTTTAAGCCGCATTTGGAGTCCTGCGTGCGCTGTTCGACCAGGATCCGCGAGGCCGCCAAATTCAATTTGCGCTTAGGCGGGTTGGTCTGTCCCGGCTGCCAGGAAATTCCCGGCGAGGCCGTGGCCATTTCCAAAGGGGCGGTGGCTTCCATCCTGCACGTCCAGCAGGCCTTGTGGGACCAGGCCCTGCGGCTGGGTATTTCCGCGCCCATCAAAAAAGAACTCAAATACGTGCTCAACCATTTCCTGGTCTTCCACCTCGAGCGTCACCTGCGTTCCACCCGGTTCCTGTCATGAAGTCCGCGGCCGCTTTTCTCATTATTTTGATCGCCGTCGTAGCGGCCGGCCAATGGACGGTTTCCCAGCGCAAGTCTTCCGTGTCCCGGCCGATTGCCGGCGGGGAGCTCCACCGCGTCGCTTATGTTTATGACGGTGACACCATCAAACTGGACACCGGCGAACGCGTGCGGTTGATCGGCATCGACACTCCCGAATCCCATGACAATCCGAAATTATCCCGCGACATCGAGCGCCGGCACAGCAGCCGCAAGGCGCAATTGGCCATGGGCAAGAAGGCCGCGGAATTCACGCGTTCTTTGCTGCAAGGCCAGGAAGTCCGGTTGGAATTCGACGTAGAGCGCCTGGACCGTTACCAGCGTTCACTGGCATATGTTTATTTGGCCGACGGGACATTCGTCAATGAAGTGATCATCCGCCAGGGGTATGCCTATCCTTTGACCATACCGCCCAATGTCCGCCACGCGGATCAATTTAAAGAATGGTTCGATGAGGCCAGGGAGCAGAACAGGGGATTGTGGGGCGCTAGTCCTTCCACTCCGTAGCTTCCTGCTCGGTGGCGGCGGTTTCTTCGGCGTGCTGGGTGTGCTTGCTGGAGTAACGGCCTTTGAGCACCGGGGCATGGGCCTGGGTGACGATCTCGCGGGCCAGGGTCTTGCCGATCGATTTGATGCTGCCTAATTGCTCGACGGTGGCGAACTGCAGGTCATTGATCTTGTGATATCCGTGGGCAAACAGCTGGCGGGCGCGGATGCGGCCGACCCCGTGTAAGCTCGCCAGTTCCAAAAGTTCTTCCCTGATGCCGTAACGCACCCGGCGGCGCAAATTCTCCAGCACAAAGGTCAGTTTTTTGAAGTGGTTTAATTCCGCGATGCATCCGGCGGTGTGCAACAGCCATTCGGCGCTTTCCACGTGGCGGTAAATGTCCCCGGGCCCGACCCCGAAATCATCGCAGAGCGTTTCTTCCTTTTCCTCATCGATCCAGCGGCCCAAAAGGCGCATGGTCTTCAAAGTCGCGTAAAATGTATACGCGTCCTCGAGCATGGGCAAATCTTCCGGCTTGAGGATCAGTTCGTCTTCCACCCGTTGGCTCAATTCTTCCAGTTCTTCGTAATCGCTTTTGCCCACGCTCAACATTTCACTGTCCGGGCAGCAGGCGATCAAATGCAAAAGCCCCAGGTCGGAGAATGATTTGCCGTCGTGGATCTTTTTGAGCCCGTCGCGCAGGGTCAGCGCGGTGATGGGGTCGATGTACAGCCGGCTGGTGGTGTTGCCGAAGGGGGTGGTGAAGAAGCGGAACCCGCTTTTTTCGATGAAGCCGTTGGCATGCAGGAAATCGAAGATTTCACCGATAAGCCCGATGAGGTTGAGCCCCTGGCGCTGAAAAGCCAGGAAGGTGTGGCTCAAAAAGTCGAACATGCCGTTGATGTCGTGCACGTACCCGGCCGCGATCGAGGACAGCACATGGATGCGCAGGGCCGCTTCCGCCCCCAGTTTGGAGGTGATGGGTTCGGGCTTGGCCAGGACAAAGCGTTCGAACAGGGCGTTCTGCTCGGAGAGTGATTTGGCCATGAGCACGGCCTCACCGTAATCATCATACTGCGGCCGCCCGGCGCGGCCGGCGCATTGTTTATATTCGGAGGTCTGGATGTAGACCGAGCCCAGGCCGCTGGCGTAACGTTTGCAGTCGCGGATAATGGCCCGGCGGGCCGGCAAATTGACGCCCGCGGCCAGCGTCGGGGTGGAGCAGATGACCTTGATGATGTTCTTCTTGAAATAGTCCTCGATCAATTGCCGCTGCTTGGGCTTCAAGCCCGCGTGGTGGAAGGCCGATCCGTGGATGACGGCATCCGCCAGCTTTTTGCAGATCTTGGTGGCGCCGGGATCGTCGGCGATCTCTTTGGAGAGTTCTTTGAGCAGGATCTTTTCCTTGGCGTTGAGCAGGCCGGTGATCGAAGGGCACAGTTCGCGGCTGGAGGCCTGCGCGCTGCGGCGGGAATTGACAAAGACCAGGACCTGCCCGCCCCCGCGCAAGCTGTCGAGGGTGAGTTTGTTGAGGTCTTCGGCGTGGTCTTCCTTGACCTGGCGCACGGAATCATTGTTGAACATGATGCGTTCATTGTAATAAACGCCTTCTTTGAGCGGGATGGGGCGCCAGTGGCTTAAGACCAGCTGGGCTTTCAGCCAGTCGGCGATCTCCTGCGCGTTGGTGATGGTCGCCGAGAGGGCCAGGAGCTGGATGTCGGATTTGAGCTGTTTGATGCGCGTGATCAATATCTCCAGCGTGGGCCCGCGGTGCTCGTCATTGATGAAATGCACCTCATCGAGGACGACCAGGGACAGGTCATTGAGCAGCCAGGTGGCTTTGGAGCGCAGCAGCGAATCGACCTTCTCGGCGGTGGCGATGATGACCTTGTATTTGTCCAAATGCCGGCTGGGGGAGTCCAGGTCGCCGGTGGCGATGCCGATGGTCACGCCCAGCTTCTCGTATTTCTTTTTGAAGTCGTGGTATTTTTCGCTGGCCAGGGCCTTGAGGGGGGCGATGTACAAGACCCGTCCGTTTTTTTGCAGGACGTGCTGCAGCATGGCCAGTTCCGCCACCAGGGTCTTGCCCGCGGCCGTGGGCACGGCCATGACCAGGTTCCTGTCGCTTAAAACGCCTTTGCGTATGGCCTCGGCCTGGGGAGGGTGCAGGGTGGTGATATTGTCTTGTTTTAATATATCAACGACCGATTGAGGCAGGGAATATTTTGAAACAAGTTCTTTGATATCCATATCTCGCTTTTTAGCATAAATCGCTGGCAATGTCAATTCACCGACCCTATAATTTAAATAATGCGTTTGGTCATCCAAAGAGTCAAGAGCGCCCGGGTGCTGGTTGATGGCGAGGTGGTCGGAAGCATAGGCCCGGGCATGCTGGTTTTTTTGGGCGTCGCCCGGACCGATACCCCCGCGCAAGCCGACTACCTGGTCCAAAAGATCACGGAATTGAGGATCTTCGAGGATGAGGGCGGCAAGATGAACCTCGGGGCGTTCGATGTCGGGGCGGCATTCCTGGTCGTGTCGCAGTTCACTCTCCTGGGCAACTGCGACAAAGGCCGCCGGCCTTCCTTCGATGATGCCGCGGACCCCGCCAAAGGCGAAGAGTTATACAATTATTTTGTTTCCCGGCTGAAGAAATGTGATGTTGAGGTTGCCACCGGCCGTTTCCGCGCTATGATGGAAGTAGGATCCGTCAATGACGGCCCGGTAACTTTTATTCTCGAGAGCCGATGACCATCATTGACACGCATGCGCATGTGGACCAGCTGGAGGACATTGACGGGGCCCTGTCGCGGGCCGCGCAGGCGGGGGTCACGGACATCGTGGCGGTCAGCGTGGACCTGGCGTCGATGCGCAAGGTCCTGGATATTGCCGGCCGCAGCTCTTCACCGAAAGTCCATCCGGCTTTAGGCGTGCATCCGGGAATGGTCAAGCCGCAGGAACAGGCGGAAGCGTTCGAGTTCATCAAGGCCAACATCGGCAAGGCCATTGCCGTCGGGGAAACAGGTTTGGATTACTGGTACAAGTGGGTGCGTAAAGACGAGGTCGAGCGCAAGAAGCAAAAAGATTCTTTTGAATTCCATTTGGAGATCGCCAGGCAGCACAATTTGCCCATCGTCATCCATAGCCGGGGGGCATGGCGCGATTGCTTAAGCATGGCCAGGGCCGCGAACGTGCCGCACGCGTTGTTCCACTGGTACAGCGGCCCGCTCGATATCCTCGAGCAGATATTGAACGCCGGCTATTATGTCTCGACCAGCCCCAGTGTGGCCTATAGCCCGCAGTCGCGGGAGGCGATGGAGAACGCGCCATTGGAGAGGATCCTCATCGAGACCGATTCGCCGGTGCGCTACAAGGACGGGGAGGCGGATTTTCTCGCCGAGCCCAGGGATGTTGTCCGGACGCTCAAAGCATTGGCGTCTTTAAAAAATTTGGATGAAGCAACGGTCTTAAACAAGGTCAATCACAATGCCAAAAATTTCTTCCGTATTTAAGGCCGCGGCCCTGGTCGCCATTGTGGCCTTCGGCGGATGGTTTTTATATCTCACGTACGGGCCAAAGCTTGCCATCGAGGACATCCTGCCTTCGGGGGCCGTGGCCTATGCCCGCCTGTCCCATCCGGCCCAGCATTGGCAAAGGGGGAAAAAGAGCGAATTCTGGAAGAACATCACCGCCATCGACGTGCGCAAGGTCCTGGCCCGCAACAATGTGCCCGCCGCCAAGGTCGCGCAGATAGAAAATTGGCGCTCCCAGACCGTCCAGTTTTTTGACAATCCGCTGGCCCAAAAAGTGCTGGGCAAGGAAGCGGCCGTCGCCATATACCGGCACAAGGACGCCAATGCCGCCAAAGACCCCGACGGGGGTTACGGCATCCTGCTGGTCCTGCGGCTGGAACCCTCGGTGCAGGCCGCGGAATTTTTGAGCCATTTCACCAGCCAGTGGGGCAAGGGGATCGCCACCAGCGAAGACCTCTACCAAAACAAGCGCATCGTGCATTTGCAGTTCAAGGACAAGAACATGCGCTTGAAATATGTGCGCTTGAACGACCTGCTGATATTGACGATGGAGGATGAAAAAGAACTTAATACCCTCATCGATGTGTACCGCCGCCAGCACCCGTCCCTCAAACAGGACGAGGATTTCGCTTCTATGCGCTCGCGCACGTATCCCGGCGCGGACGGGCTGTTCTATGTCAACGCGCAGGTGATGGCGCCCGTCGGGTTCAAAACCTACGCCATTTCCTACCTTCCCGGCAAGTCGGTCAATAAATATAAATTGATCGCCGGTTTCGAGCCGCAGGCCCTGGGCCCTTCCCTGCGCAAGCTCACTTCCTGTGAGGCCAAAGAGGGCGCTGCCATGCCTTTTGTCCCTTCCGACATCATCGCTTACCAGTGGGGCAATTGTTATGACCTGCCCGAAATGTGGCAGCAGTTCAAGGAGGAGATGCAGGCCAATGGCATGCAAAAACGCCTGGGACTCAAGAAGATCAGCGCCGACCTGTTCCCGGCGCTGGGCAAGGAAGCGGGCGGTTATTTGACCGACATCGACACCCTGGGCCTGTTCCCGTACCCGCGCTTCCTGGTCTTTGCCAGGGTCAATGACCGCACCAAGGCGGAAGAAGCGCTCAAGGGCATCATCAAAAATCCTTTAGGCATGATGCGCGAGGAAAAATATGGCCAGGTGGACATCCACCACATGCCCCTGCCGCTGGGGGCGAACATGGACCCAGGATATTGTTTCCTGGGCGATTATTTGCTGGCCGCGACCAGCAGCCAGCTGCTTAAGAAATCCATTGATACCTTTCACGATCCCGCCGGTTCCCTGGCCTCCGACAAGACCTTCAACGCGCTGGAACTCAATTCCGCGCAGAAAGTCCAGAGCATGGCTTTCGCGAAAGTTTCCCAGCTGGCGCGCCGCCTGCAGGATGTGCTGGGGTGGAGCAATAAGTATTTGTCCTCGCAAGTCGCCATGGTGGCGGTATATAAGCAGGAGGCCCAGGAGAAAAAGAAGGAGTTACAAACGGCGCTGGCGGCGAAAGAAGTGGAATCGAAGATGGCCATGGAAAGACTGGCCCGATGGCAAGCCAAGCTGGTCGAGGGACTTTCCCCTGACGAGCAGGCGGCGATCACGGGTGCCGTGGGAAACCTGCAAGCATCGGCGCAGGAGCTGCAGGATGGGGCCAAAACCATTGTGGAACAGCAAAAACAACTGGATGAGGCCGTGGCCAATTATGATACCCAGGCCGATTCCGCCAAACTGGTCATGTTCAATTCCCAGCAGGTCTTCATGCCCATCCTTAAAGGGCTGGAGGTCATAGAGGCGCAGGGGATCAAGGTCCTCATCAGCAACAATGTGATCGAAACCGAATTGATGGTCAAATGATCTATGTTCAAGGTCGTCCAGAAACAGGCCCTTGCCCAGGACATCAAGCGCATCGACATTGCCGCCCCTGACATTGCCGCGCGGGTGGCCCCCGGACAATTCATCATGCTGACCCCGCAGGCGCCGCACCACGCGCTGCCCCTGACGGTGGTCGAGGCGGATGAGCGCAAAGGCACGATCGCGGTCATTGTGCACGAGATCGGGCAGGCCACACGGGCGCTGGGCGCCATCTCCATCGGACATTCTGTAGCCAACATCACCGGACCTTTGGGCCGCCCGGCCGTGATCGAACAATACGGCCTGGTCATTTGTGTCGCCACCGGCATCGGCGCGGCGCAGATCCTGCCGGTGTGCCGCGCGCTCAAGAAAAAAGGCAACAAGGTCATCGGCATCATCGGCGCCAGATCCAAGAAGGTGCTGATGCTCGAGGCCCAGATGCGGGTGCTCTGCGACGAGATATTCATCACCACCAATGACGGTTCTTACGAGCGCAGGGCCCTGGCCACCCAGGTCCTGCGGGAATTGCTGGAGAAATACAAGGTCCGCGCGGTCTACGCCATCGGCTCCGTCGAGATGATGCGCGAGGCCAGCGGCATGGCCAGGTCCAAAGGCATTCCCATCCGCGTGACCTTGAGCCCGTACATGGTCAACGGCCTGGGGATCTGCGGTTCATGCCGCGTGCGCGTGGGCGGGCAAATGCGTTTGGCCTGCGTGGAAGGCCCGGAATTCGACGGGTATGAAGTGGATTTTGATGACGTGTACCAGCGCGACCAGACCAGGGAGAGGGCATGCGAGGCCCCAAAAAATTCAACGAAGTCCTTCTGGGCTTTGATAAAAAACAGAACTTAAGCGAATCCCGCCGCTGTCCGCAATGCGCCCAGCCGGTGTGCTTGCCGGGGTGTCCGCTGGGCATCGATATCCCGGGGTTCATCCGCCTCCTGCGCGAAGACGATGCCGCCGGCGCTTTGGAGCGCATCCGGCTGGAGAACCCATTTCCGGCGGTATGCGGCCGCATATGCCCGGCGCCGTGCGAGCGCTCGTGCGTTTTCCATGAAGAAGGTTCGCCCATCGGCATCCGGGCCCTGGAGCGTTATGCCGCGGACTTCGGCCGCGCGAAACTCCACAAAGAAAATGTTACCGCGGGAAAGGCAAAGATCGCTATTATCGGCGCCGGCCCGGCGGGATTAAGCGCCGCGTATTTCCTGGCGCGGGCCGGTCACGGGGTGACCATCTTTGAGGCCATGAATGAACCCGGCGGGCTTTTGCGTTATGGTGTGCCGGAATTCCGCCTGCCGCAAAAAGTCCTGGATGGGCAGATAGCGGCCATCACGGCCATGGGCGTGCGTTTAGTCACCAATGCCTTTGTGGGTTCGACCATTTCCGTCGCGGAGATCTTTGCGCAGGGGAACGCGGCATTATTATTGACCGTCGGCGCCGGCCTGCCGGATCTTGCCGGCATCCCGGGGAATAATTTGGCGGGGGTCTATTATGCTGAGGAATTTTTGATGCGCGCGCAATCCGAGGGGAAAATTCCCCCGTCGGCCGCGGGCGCGGGGCTTGTGCCCGGGGCCACAACAGCGGTGATCGGCGCGGGACCGTCGGCTTTGGACGCGGCCCGGCTGGCGGCGCGCCTGGACCAGCAGGTGGACTTGATCTTCGGTGGTATGGAAGAGCAGATGGGAGTGGAAGCGGCGGACTTGAGCGCCGCCCTCAAAGAAGGTGTGCGCCTGCACGCGCCGGTGGAAGCGCTGGGCATCCAGGCGGACCCGCAGGGGTTCGCCGCCGGGGTTTCATGCCGGCGCCTGGAAGTTGTGGAAAAAGAAGGCCGGCTTTCCCTTGGGCCGGCTTCCGACGCCCAGGAGTTGATCGAAGCCAGCACGGTGATCTTGTCCAACGGCCGGCGCCCAAATCCGTTCTTGCGCGGGCCCCTGCCGCAATTAAAATGGAATGAGGACGGCACATTGTGGACCGATCCGCAGACCGGGTTGACCAGCATGGAAAAAGTTTTTGCCGCCGGTAACATCACGACCGGCGCCGGACCGGTGGTGGATGCCATCGCCGGCGGTAAATCCGCGGCGAAAAAAATAATGGAATTTTTGAAATGATGACCCCCCAAACCATTGCCGACAAGAAAAACCGCGGCGAGAAAATAACCGCGCTCACCGCTTATGATTATCCCACCGCGCAATTGATGGATGAGGCGGGCATCGACATTGTGCTCGTCGGGGATTCCTTGGCCAATGTGGTGCTGGGGCTGGAATCCACCAGGGAAGTGGGCATGGGGGAGATGCTTCACCATACAGGAGCTGTGGCCCGCGCGGTCAAGAACGCGCTGGTTGTGGGCGACATGCCTTATGGCGCTTACCAGCCGCACCCGCAGGCCGCGGTGGACAATGCCCGGCAATTCATCCAGGCCGGATGTGGGGCGGTCAAACTGGAATGGTTCGACGATGTCCTGCGTGTCACCCAATCCATCATCAAGGACGGCATCGCGGTCATGGGTCACGTGGGCCTGACCCCGCAGACCGCCGGGGCCATGAAAGTCCAGGGCAAAGACGCCGCCTCGGCCAAAGCCATCATCGAGCAGGCCAAAAAATTCGAACAGGCAGGTTGTTTCAGCATTGTGCTTGAATGCATCCCGATGGAGCTGGCGCGGGCCATCACCAAAGCTCTGCGCATCCCGACCATCGGCATCGGCGCGGGAGCGCATTGCGACGGACAGGTCCTGGTCAGCCACGACCTGCTGGGGCTTGCCACGCGCTACCAGCCCAAATTCAGCAAGCGGTACATCAACCTCGGCCCCCTGATGCTCAAAGCCTTCCAGCAATACAAAGACGATGTCAAGGCCGGCAAATTCCCCGACGACGCGCATTCTTTCCACATGCCGCCCGGCGAAGCAAAAAATATATGAACCTGGTGTTATTGTTCCAAGAGGATTTCACGGCGCCGCGGCGCGTTTGCCTCAAGGACCGGCGCAAAGACCACATCAACACGGTCCTCTCTGCGCAAGCCGGGGATGAATTGTCCGTCGGCTTGCTCAACGGGAAGATGGGCAAAGCCAAAGTCATCCAAACAGGGGATGAGGTCCTGCTGGATGTGGACCTTGCCCGGTCACCACCACCACCCCTGCCGCTGACCTTGATCGTTCCCATGATACGTCCGCCCATGTTCAAACGTCTGTTGTTCCACGCAACAACGCTGGGCATCAAAAAGATCGCTGTTTTGAATTTCAGCCGGGTCGAGAAAAGTTTATGGAGCTCCAGCGCTTTGCGCCCCGAGGCCATGCGCGAGCAAATGGTCCTGGGCCTGGAGCAGGCCAAAGACACAGTCCTGCCCGAGGTCCTCATACGCGAACGGTTCAAGCCATTTGTGGAAGATGAACTGCCGGCTTTGGCCAAAGGCAAATTGAATTTGGTGGCGCATCCAGCGGGACTATTGCAAATACGATCCGTCCCGATTGCAGAGGCAATCGGGAGGGGGGTTAACTTGGTCATCGGCCCGGAAGGCGGCATCATCCCTTTTGAGCTGGAAAAACTGGCCCAATGCGGTTTTCAGCAGGTGGACCTGGGTCCCCGTATCCTGCGGGTGGACACGGCCCTTCCTTATATAATAGGCAAACTCTTTTAATTGCTTTTTGATTTTCTTCTGATAAAATACCCTCTCTTATGGCAGACAGCGACCTGATGGACAAGATCGTGGCCCTCTGCAAGCGCCGCGGTTTCATCTTCCAATCTTCCGAAATATACGGCGGTTTAAACGGTGTGTTTGATTACGGCCCTCTAGGGGTCGAATTAAAACGCAACGTAAAAAATGCGTGGTGGCAGAACAATATCCACCGTCGTGATGATGTGGTGGGTCTTGATGCCGGTATTTTGATGCATTCGATGGTTTGGAAAGCCTCCGGCCATGCCGATAGCTTCTCAGACCCTTTTGTGAAGTGCCCTGCCTGCAGCAAGTTTTTTCGATTAGATAAGGTTTTTCAAGAAATAAGCGATAGCCCCTGGTTCCAATCTTTGGCCAAAAGCATGAAGACGCCCAAGGACGCGGGACATGTGATCCGTTGGGCCAAAGGACCGGGCAAGTCTTTGGCTCCCAATTTGGCATTGGTCAAGGAGCCGGAGGTTGTTTTTTCGTTTATTACAGATCTTCATTACACTTTTGGCGGTATAGATCTAAAGTTCGAGAATTTTGTCCGGCGCCTTGCCAGTACGTCAAGCGGCATCGCCCGCACGCCGTGCCCTAATTGTGGGGAGGCCCTGCCGGAAGAGGGCGTTGCGGCCAATTTGATGTTAAAGACATCTCTGGGCCCTGTTGAAGAAACAGCGGAAAAGGTTTACTTGCGACCGGAAACAGCTCAGGGGATTTTTGTCAATTTTATCAACGTGATCGATTCAACCCATCGGAAACTACCTTTCGGTATCGGTCAGATTGGCAAATCTTTCCGCAATGAAGTAACAACCAAGAATTTTATTTTCCGCAGCCGTGAATTTGAACAAATGGAAATTGAGTATTTTTGCCGTTCGGAGCAAGCAGAAAAATTTTATGAACAATGGATCGATGACCGTTTTAATTGGTATACGTCATTGGGCTTAAGCCAAGATAAATTACGCCGCCGCATGCATTCAAAAGAAGAATTGGCCCATTATGCCGCGGGATGTACGGATATCGAGTATTTATTCCCCTTCGGCTGGTCGGAGCTGGAGGGTATTGCCAACCGCGGGGACTACGACCTTAAACAGCACGCCCAGTTCTCCGGCAAAGACCTCATGTACCATGACCCGGTGACCAATGAGAAGTTCTATCCGCACGTCATCGAACCCTCCGGCGGCTGTGACCGCGCCACTCTGGCTTTCCTGGTGGATGCCTACCACGAAGAAACGGTCAAGGATGCCACCCGGGTGGTCATGAAATTCCACCCCAAGCTGGCGCCGGTCAAGGTGGCGGTGCTGCCCTTGCTCAAGAAGAACGACGGCATCGTCGCCCTGGCAAAGAAAATAAAATCGGAACTTCAAAAAGACATCGTTTGTGTGTATGATGATACGGCTGCTATAGGAAAGCTCTACCGCCGTCAGGATGAGGTGGGGACGGTTTTTTGTGTCACCGTCGACGTGCAATCACTTGAAGACAAGCAAGTGACGGTCCGCCACCGCGATACCATGCAGCAGGAGCGTATCGGGGTGGACCGCCTGAGGGAATACCTCGTCAAACATTTGTATTAACGATCGTTAAAGAAAGGCAGTTGGGGAAATGGCAAAGAAGCATGTGTTTTCGTACGGCGCCGGTAAAGCGGAAGCCAAGGGCGCGGATTTAAGCAAAAGTGTGTTGGGCGGCAAAGGCATCGGCCTCATGGAAATGACCTCGATCGGCATCAACGTCCCGGCCGGTTTCACCGTTTCGATCCAGACCTGCGCCGAGTATTATAAATTGGGCAGGAAATTGCCCGCCACCCTGGAAAATGAATTGCGCGATGCCCTCAAAAAGTTGGAGAAGGTCACCGGCAAAAAGATGGGCGACTCCGACGATCCGTTGCTGGTCTCGGTGCGTTCCGGCGCGGCGCGTTCCATGCCCGGCATGCTGGAAACCATTTTGAATCTGGGTTTAAATGACAAAAGCGTCGAGGGCCTGGCCAAAAAGACCGGCAATGCGCGCTTCGCGTATGATTCCTACCGCCGGTTCATCCAGATGTATTCCTCGACGGCCATGGGCCTTTCCAAACAGCCGATGGAAGACATGCTGCATGATATAAAGCATGAGATCGGTGTCAAGAACGACCCCGAGATCCCCGCCGAGAAATTAAAAGAGCTTTGCGGCCAGTTCAAAGCGTTCTACAAGCTCAACAAAGGCGAAGATTTCCCCCAGGACCCGTGGAAGCAGTTGATGGGCGCGGTCATGGCGGTGTTCTCCAGCTGGGAAGCGGAGAAGGCCCAGACCTACCGCCGGGTCGAGAAGATCACCGACCTGGAAGGGACCGCTGTCAACGTCGTGCAGATGGTGTTCGGCAACAAGGGCGACAACAGCGGCACCGGCGTGTGCTTTACCCGCGACCCCAATACCGGCGAGAATACATTTTACGGCGATTATTTGATCAATGCCCAGGGTGAGGACGTGGTCGCCGGCATCCGCACACCGTTGAGACTTTCCACGTTGCAGGACACTATGCCTAAGGCGTATGACCAGCTGTGCGCCGTGCGCGCCATCCTGGAATCCTACTATAAGGAAATGCAGGACCTGGAATTCACCATCGAGGACGAGAAGCTGTATATGCTGCAGTGCCGTACCGGCAAACGTTCGCCGGCCGCGGCTTTCGCCATCGCACTCGACCATGCCACCAAGCCGCTGTTAAGCAAAGCCCAGGCTAATGACCTGGTCAAAAAAGGGTATCTCCCCAAGAAATGGGCGACCCTGGCGGTCAAGCCGGTCATCACCAAACAGCAGGCGGTCAACCGCATTTCTTCCGACGATATCGAGCGCCTGTTCTATCCCGTTATCGACGTGAAAGAGACCAGCGTCAATGAATTAAAGAGCATCCGTTTGGGCAGCGGCATCAACGCCGTGCCCGGCGCCGCGGCCGGTAAAGTCGTTTTCACGGCGGCGGAAGCGGAAAAACTGGGACATAAAGGCGAAAAGGTCATTTTGGTCCGCAAGGAAACCAGCCCTGAAGACGTCGGAGGTATGCACGCGGCCAAAGGCATCCTGACAGCCACCGGCGGCAAGACCTCCCACGCGGCGGTAGTTGCCCGCGGCTGGGGCAAATGCTGCATCGTCGGCTGTGAAGCATTGAACATCAATTATGAAACCAAGTCCATGACCGTCAACGGCAAGACCGTCAAGCAGGGCGAGTACATCACCCTGGATGGTTCCGCCGGCGAGATCTACAGCGGCGACCTTCCTTTGAAGGAGCCGGAACTTCCCCATGCGTACTACACCATCCTCAAATGGGCGGACACCTTCCGCACGATGAACGTGCGCACCAACGCGGACACCCCGTATGACGCGGTCAATGCCATCAAGATGGGGGCGGAGGGCATCGGGCTTTGCCGCACCGAGCACATGTTCTTCGACACCGAGGAGCGCCGTTTGGCCATACAGGAAATGATCGTCGCTGAAACGCTGGAAACCCGCAAGACCGCGCTGGCCAAATTACTGCCGTTCCAGACCGATGATTTCTACGGCATTTTCAAGGCCATGAACGGCTATCCGGTCACCATCCGTTTGATCGACCCGCCGCTGCATGAGTTCACGCCCAAAGACAATGCCGGCATCGAGAAATTAAGCAAGATCACCGGCCTGTCCGCGGATAAGATCAAGCACCGCTGCGAGCAACTGCATGAGTCCAACCCCATGCTCGGCCACCGCGGCTGCCGTTTGTGCATCACCTATCCGGAGATCCTCGAGATGCAGGTGACGGCCATCATCTCCGCCGCCATCAAATGCCGCAAAGAAGGCATCAAAGTCCTGCCGGAGATCATGATCCCCCTGACCATGGACAGGAAAGAATTCAAGATCCTCGAACTCGAGACCCGCGCCACCGCCGACCGCCTGATCAAACAGGCCAAGACGACTTTGCCGTACATGGTCGGGACCATGATCGAGATCCCGCGCGCGGCGCTGTTGGCCGACCAGATCGCCGAGGACGCGGAGTTCTTCAGCTTCGGCACCAATGACCTCACCCAGATGACTTTGGGGCTCTCCCGCGACGACGCCGGGCGTTTCCTGCCCGTCTATGTCGCCACCGAGAAAGACGGGGGCAAGGGCATTTTCCGTGACGATCCGTTCCAGAGTTTGGACCAGGACGGTGTGGGCATGCTGGTCAAATTAGGCATTGAGCGCGGGCGTTCCACCAACAAGAAATTGAAGGTCGGCATCTGCGGCGAGCACGGCGGCGAGGCGGAAAGCGTCAAGTTCTGCCACCGCGTGGGCATGAACTACGTGTCCTGTTCGCCTTATCGCGTGCCGATCGCGCGCTTGGCCGCGGCGCAGGCCGCTTTGAAAAAATAATTATGGACCCGATCAAGATCTACCTCAAGCAGATCAAGGACATCCCGCTCCTTACCGCGGAGCAGGAGGTCACTCTTGCCCGGCGCATCAAAAAAGGCGACAAGGCGGCCCGCGATGCGATGATCTCGGCCAATTTGCGCCTGGTCATCAGCATCGCCAAACGCTACACCAACCTCGGCATCCCCTTGAGCGACCTGATCGAAGAGGGCAATATCGGCCTCATGCGCGGGGTGGACAAGTTCGACCCCGAAAAAGGTTTCCGTTTTTCGACCTACGCGGCCTGGTGGATCAAGCAGGGCATTTCCCGCGCCATCATCGACCAGGGCAAGATGATCCGCGTTCCCGTTTATTTGAACGAAGAGATCATGAAATACCGCAAGATGGTGGAAAAACTCACCCACGCGTTGCGCCGCCGCCCGACTGCCGCGGAGATCGCCAAAAAATTGAAGGTTTCCGTCGACAAAGTGCGCGAACTGGATGGCGCCATCGCCAAGATGTCGAGTTTGGACGCCCCCCTGGGGGAGGACGGCGACGGCCAGATCAAGGACGTCATCGAAGATGAGAGCATGGCCGCGCCCGACGCCGCCGTCGAGATCTTCTTCAACAAGGAGCGCGCCCGTTCCATCCTCGACAGCCTGGATGAGCGCGAGCGCGTCATCATCGAGATGCGTTTCGGTTTAAGGGAAGACGGCGTGCAGCACACCCTGTCCCAGATCGCCAAGGACCTTGGCATCTCCCGCGAGCGTGTCCGCCAGATCGAAGAATTGACCATACAGAAATTAAAAAAAGTCCTGCGTGAACGTGAACACACGGAAGGAGAATAATGGCCGTCCTAAGCATTAAACGCAAACCCATCTATGTCCTCATCCTGCCCAGGTTCGAGGACATTTTTCATGCCTTTTACACCGGCGAGATCACCAAGGGCGTCAATTTGGCCGCTTCCCGCTTGAACGTGGACATCCTCATCCACATCACCGACCGCCAGGACCATTCCACCTGGCTGGACGCGACCCTGCTCGACCACAAGCACGTCGACGGCATCCTGTTCGCCGACATTGACAATGATTTGGACATCGTCAAGCGCGCCATCATGCGCGGCATGCCGTGCCTGGTGCTCAACAATGTCATCGACGAGCCCATCAATTACATCGCCATCAACAATTACAAGGCCGCGGTCACCGTGGTCGAGGAGTTCATCAAGCTGGGTCACAAAAAGATCGCCACCATCGCCGGGGACCTTTCCACCCAGGCCGGCCAGGCGCGCCTGGAGGGTTATCATGATGCCTTGCGCAAACACGATATCGAACCGGATAAAAGTTATGTGAAGGTCGGCGGATTTTTGAGAACACCGGCCCGCCAGGCCGCGCAGGACCTGCTGAAACTCAAAGACCGTCCCACCGCCATATTCGCGGCCTCCGACGTCATGGCCATGGAAGTTGTCGATGTGGCCCGTTCAAAGAAATTGAGCGTCCCCGGCGACCTCGCGGTCTGCGGGTTCGACGACAACCCGCTCAATGTGCACTGCCCGGTGAAGCTGGCCACCGTGTCCCAGCCGCTGGTCGAAATGGGCCGCCTGGGCCTGGAACTGCTCTACCAGATCAGCGCCGGCAAAGCCAAACTGCCGGTCAAAGAAGTGCTCTCTGCCAAACTGATCAAGGCCGAATCCATGGGGAAGGCATAAATGAAGGCCGCAGACTTAAAGAAACACATCCGCGACATCCCCAATTTCCCCAAAGAGGGGATCATTTTCAAGGACATATCGACCCTGCTCAAGAACAGGGAGGCGTTCAAGACCTCCATCGACATCCTGGCCAAGAAATTCAAGAAAAAACGCATCGCGTATGTGGTGGGAGTGGAGGCGCGCGGTTTTATTTTCGGTTCGGCCCTGGCGTATAAACTGGGCGCCGGGTTCATCCCCGTGCGCAAAAAGGGAAAGCTCCCGCATAAAACCTGCAGCATCACCTACCAGTTGGAATACGGCACCGATACCCTGGAAATGCACGAGGATGCCATCCCGGCCGATGCCCGCGTCCTCCTGGTCGACGACCTTTTAGCCACCGGGGGCACCATCAAGGCGGTCATCGACCTGATCCAAAGGCAGAAGGCCAGGATCGTCGGCGTCGCCTTCATCGTCGAATTGCAGTTCCTCAAAGGTAAAGAAAAACTCAAAGACCTGCCCATCTACTCGATCATCCAGTACTGATGTCCAGACACAGTTCTTTCTACCCCGCGCTTTTGGTATTGGCCGGCGCTGTCCTTGCCGTTGACAGCCCCATCCTGCGTTATCCTTTTTCCGCCTTCAAAGAACCCGTCGAGATATTGCTCCATGCTTTGGTGACCGTTGGCTTGTGCGCCGCGCTCAATGCCCGCTTGAGCTTATTGGCCTCATTCATCGCGGCCCTGCTCTTCGGCATTTATCCCGGCCATGCCATGGCTTTTGCGCAAGGGCGGCAGGATTGGTGGACCGCTGTCGCCTATTTGGCCGCGATGGCTGTAAGCGTTGGTTTCGCTTTCGGGTTCGAGAAATTCAACGCCTTCTTAAAGACCCAGGAAAAGTTGATAGGGTATTTATTCATGGCAGGCATCGGGGCGCTGGTCCTGGGGATGGCGCTCATGAGCATCCAGGCCAATGCCGTATGGAAGGATGAGGCATCCATACGCCGCTGGCGCGCCGAACATTATCCTTCCGTGGATTCGCTCAATGCCTGGGCGCGGGTGCTATACCAAAAGTCCGGCAATGCCCAGGACTCCGTCGAGGTTTACAACCGCACTTTAAAGATGGATCCGCGCAACCAGGATGCCTATTTTGTCCTGGCCGGTATCGACCTGGACCAGGGCAAACCGGAAGACGCCATCGGCATCTATAACCAGCTTTTAAAACTCTATCCCGAAGATGACAAGGTCTATGTCCGCACCATGGACGCCTACAGCCGCGGCCTGCAAAAATACCCCAAGCTGACCATCTTCCAGGAAAAACGCGAGGACCTGCTGGCCAAGTATGAGCAATTGTCCAAACGCAAAAAATACACCGCCAATGATTATTTCAACCTCGGGTTCCTGTATGACCAGGTCGGGGGATATGAAGAAGCCATGCGTTTTTACCGCAAAGCGCTGGAGCTTGAACCCATCCACGAAAAGGCGCTCTACAGCCTCGCCCGCCGCTACCAGGAAGCCGGGGACCTCAAGGCCGCCATGATCCTATACAGCCGGCTGGTGCATTTCCATCCCCGTTCGACGCTGGGGTATCTCAACATGGGGCTGATCTACAATGCCCTGGGTGATGCTGACAGGGCGCGGTATTTCTATGAGAAGGTCATCAGCATCGATCCCACCAACGCGGACGCCTATTTTAACCTGGGATATCTTTATGAAGCCGCGGGGGAGTTGAGGGAGGCGCTCAACGAGTATGAAAAAGCCGTGGAGAACGATCCCCGCAATGCCGAGGCCTACTATAATATGGGCAATGTGTACGCGACCCTGCAGCAGTATCCCGAGTCCATCGCGTCCTATTTGAAGACCGTGGCCATCAACCCCAGCCACCAGAACGCGTTCGTCAATTTGTCCATCCTGTCGTTCAAGTCAAAAGATTTTGACGGGGCCATCCGTTATCTGGAACAAGCCAAGGTTTTAGGGTATAATCCTCCGGAAGCGTACCTGAAAACTTTGGAGCCGTATCGCAAGAAGTAGAGGAATGACGTCCCTGCAAAACTTGTCCCTGTAGCTCAGATTTGGATAGAGCGCGGCTCTCCTAAGGCCGGCGTCGTTGGTTCGAATCCAACCAGGGACACTTTTTTCTCTTGACTTCTTCTAGAATGTGGTATGATTGAACCACCCCCAAAGAAGTCTTGCGTTCACAAACATGCTACTTGACTTCTCCATACCGCAACATACAACCTCCCCCGAAAAACCATTAGGAGCATTACCATGAAAAAGACCATCCTTTTTTTGTTGGTGTTTTTTGGGGGGATGTTGTTGTCCCCGGCGCCCTCCTCGGCCCAAGTTCCTCCGCCTGCTCCCGGCCTCCCGCAGATTGATGTTTCTGTACAGGTCAACGTCGGCTCTTTTACACGTTCCGGTAACGGAACATTTTTTATCAATGGAACATTGAAAATTAATTGGAACGCTTCCTCTCCCGTAGGTGGTTTTTGGGAAGATGGCGCTTTAGTCTTTATTCCACAGCCTTTCGGTACCGGTGTTTATTCGGCTGCCAGTATCCATGGAAACGGAAGCCTGACGGTCCCTCTCGCCAATGTTCCCGTTATTCCGTTTCCTGCTTCTCCGGGCATACCAGATCCGTGCGGCGCTCAAACCAGCCAGAAGGACTGCCTGGCAAATACTTTAACCGGACCTTTCCATCTGAAAGCAATCTCTGTGACCGAAACCTGGGTTGTTCCGGCTCCTCCATCACCGCCACCGATACCACCAATGCCACCAATACGAACCACGGTAACGTCTTTTCTCTTCCCGCAAGTTACCGTCACTTTTCCTGACGATAAGCCCATTTCTAACCCCGGCTTGGTCCTTCCCGCCAATATAACCAAGACCGATGATCCCATCAACATCGCAACCGGTGAATCATATTTTTCTTCAACAGACTTTTCTTTGAGCGCCAGGGGACCCAAACTGGCCCTTTTCCGCCAGTACCGTTCTCTTTCGACATTCAGCGGCATGTTCGGCTTCGGCTGGAGGACGGACTTTGACATTAACCTGACCCAGGATGCTTCCGGGAATGTCATCATTTATGACGGGCAAGGAACGGGGAACTATTTTACCAACAGTGCCGGCGCCTATGCGCCCTCTCCGGGGAATTTCTCGACGATCGTCAAGAACCTGGACAATACCTTCACCATCACAGACAAAAACGGCAATGTGACCCATTACGGGACAGATGGAAGGCTATCTTCCCGCAGCGACCGTAACGGCAACACTCTGACTTTTGTCTATAACCCCGCGGTGGCAGGGGGTAGCTATATCCAGGATGCCTCGGGGCGGCAGATAAAGCTCTATTTCGACACAAACGGACGCATCACATCCGCGCAGGACCCGGCAGGGCATTCCTTCCAATATGGCTATGACCCCAACGGGAACTTAGTCAGCATCACAGCCCCCACAGGGGCAGTAACCAACTATGCCTATGATGCCAACCACAAGATCATCCAGTCCACCAACCCCAACGGCCATAAGACCTACTTTGAATACGACAGCCAGGGCAGGGCCATTGCCAATTACCAGGACGGCAATGTCAACAGGATCACCTTAAACTTTCAGGCCAACAATACCACCGTTACAACCGACAGCCTAGGCCATCAGAATACCTATGTGTTCAACGACTTTGGCCTGCTTTTATCCCACACCGACCCCTTAGGGGCCGTGACCGCCCAGACCTGGGATGAGAACATGAACAAGACCTCGGTGACAGACGCCAGGGGCAATGCGACCCACTTTGCCTATGATGCAAAAGGCAATCTCACCCAAAAGACCGATGCCTTAAACCACCAGACCCTCATGAGTTATACGCCTGACTTTAATTTAATCAGCTCCGTCACTGATGCCTTAGGGCAGACTACCGGCTTTGCATATGATGTTAAAGGCAATCCAACCGCCATAACGGATGCTTTAGGTAAGACCCATTCCTTTGCCTATGATTCCTTCGGCAATGTCACAGCAGCAACCGATACCTTAGGCAAAAGCACCACTTTCACTTACGATGCCGCGAGCCACGTCCTTGTCAAGACCGATGCCTTGGGCAATAAAACGACTTTCACCTATGATGCCGCGGGTAATGTTTTGACCCGCAAAGACGCCCTTAACCATATAACCGGTTTCCAATATGATGCCCTAAACCGCCTGCTTAAGACCACTTTTCACGATGGTTCAAGCGTCTCATCTGTCTATGACCTCTTCGGCAACCAGATCAATGTCACCGACCAGAGGGGCAATACCTTAACAAAGACCTACGATGCTTTCGAGCGGCTGGTTAAGACCACAGACCCGCTTGGCGGCATGACGCAATTTAGCTACGATACCCAAGGCCGCCTGCTGGCTCTCACCGACGCCAACGGACATTCCACAACTTATACGTATGATGGTAACGGCCGTGTCTTGACCCAAAGCAATGCGCTGGGTTTCACGACCGCCTTCACATATGACGCGGTAGGTAACGTGGCAACCAGGACTGACGCCAATGCTAAGACGACCCTCTATTCGTATGATGCCTTAAACCGCCTGACCAATACTGCCTACGCCGACGGTACTCAAGTGGCTAATAGCTATGATGCCCTGGACCGTAAAACCTCCATGATCGACTCACGGGGCCAGACCCTCTTTACCTATGATGCCTTAAGCCGGTTATTGAGCAAGAAAGACCCCGGGACAAGCAGCACCATCACTTACACCTATGACAGTGAAGGCCGGCGATTGACGAGCATTGACCAGAATGCCCGCACCATCACCAATACCTATGATGCTTTGGGCCGCTTAACTTCCGTCAAGGACGCCAACGGCACAACCGTCTATGGGTATGATGTTGTTTCCAACAGGACTTCCGTCAAGACCCCCAACGCAGTGACCGAGAGCTACACCTTCGATGCCTTAAACAGGGTCCTTTCCGCAGCCAACAAGAAGGGCAATAATGTCATCTCATCCTTTACCAATGTCTATGACCCCGCCGGCATGATCACAAAGAAGACCCTTGAGAATGGAGCCTTTTTGAACTACGGGTATGATGCCCTCAATCAACTGACCCGCGAGACCAAAAAGACAGACCATGGGGGCATCATCTACGATTACACCTACACTTATGATCCCTTAGGCAACCGCCTCTCCTTAAACAAAGCAGTGACCTTTGGGGACTTCTGGGATGAGGATGCCCACAGGATGCCCCAGCGGGTGCTCTCGGACATGACACATCTAGGCCTGCACAACGCCAACCATCCCAATTTACCCCAGATCCTGCTCTCTCGCGCCTATCAGTATGACGCCGTCAATCGCTTGACCCAATGGAACTACGCCTTAAAGGTCAATAACCTCTCATTTGCCATTGAAAAGACCACTTATACCTATGACAAGAATGGCAACAGGACCTTCAAGCAGAAGGTAAGGATAGGCCATGAGGGTAGGCCCCAAGAGACCGGCTATTCCTATGACCTGGAGAACCGCCTGACAAAGCTCCAGTATGTTCATGTCCCTGGCATCCATGGCAGCCAGAGCGATACCCTCTCCTACAGCGGGGATGGCCTTCGCACCAGGGCCGTAAGGAACACCGATACAACCGCATACCTGTATGACGGCTCCAATGTGCTTATAGAGCGTGATGCCAACAATGCCACCACAAAGCTCTACACCAGAGGCCTTGACTTTGGAGGGGGCATAGGAAGCTTAATCGCCCAGAACACACCTTCCTCCCGCAGGCACAGGGACAATGACAAAGACACCCTGTATTACCAATACAATGACCTGGGCTCTGTCTCTGACCTCACCAACCCCCAGGGCAAGGCCTCTACCAGCTATCAGTATGATGCCTTTGGTAACCTGCTTAACACCCCTGACCGGGATGAGAGGGAGGACGAAAGAGAAGGCAAACAGGACAACGATGACAATCGCTACCTCTTTAGCACTAAAGAGCTCGATGGCCGCTCAAACCTCTATTACTTCGGTGCCCGCTACTATGACCCTGAAATAGGGCGGTGGCTTACTTCGGATCCGTTAGGCATGGTCGATGGGCCTAATACGTACGCTTATGTCAAGAATAACCCCTTGAATTTTATAGACTCACGTGGTGAATCAGCATTAGCAGTAGAAGTAGTATGGCAGTTGGTGGAAGATGGGCCAGCTGTGTGGAAATGGCTCGTTGGGGGAGGAGCAGTTGCTTGGTGGGCAAGTCAGCAAACTTCAACTAAGAACTGTTCAATGTCAATGGAACGTTCTGGTGCCGGCTCCAAGCTTCCAACGACCGGAATGCCTAACAGTAGTGGCGCAGCAGAGGATGGCCAAGGAGGTGGAACAATTCGTGACTATGGCCCAGATGGTAAAGCGGCAACGGATTATGATTTTGGGCATAATCATAATGGCGCAGGTGATCCACATGCTCATGATTGGGATTGGAGTGGAAAGAAGCCTGTTCGTAGTAAGAATCCTCGGCCGTTAGAGCCAGGGGAATAAATCGGTATTATTAATTCAAAATTAGGGAGAGCGTATGGAAGAGTTACACAGCGTTGCCATCGTTGTTGATTCTGAATTTGGTACAAGATTATTGGACTTATCAAACAGATTACATGTTTGGATTTGCCACACACCAGGTAATGTAGAAGCCATCAATAAAGTTTTGTCTAAGAACGATAAAAAACATTCTTTGGAATCAGGCATTACTAGTTTTACAGTCAAAGCAAGCGCTTCTCCGCAAGATATGTTTTTAGGAGTTATTGATAATGTGGATTTGCATCATGGTGAATATTCGCGTACACCTCCATGGTCAGTATTGGAAGTTTACGGGGTTAAGCCATCGATACAAACTAAGTCAAAGCTAGAAGAATATGGACCCGGTTCTTTTACAGAGACAAAGGACGGTTTTACTTTTATTCGTAAATTACAGAGTTCCGGTGACAAGAGCCTCTAATAAAAGAATCAGAAATCCGATTAATCTTCAAAAGATTTAACAAATGTCCCCTTCAGACAAAATAAACGAAGCCATTCTAAAAGGATGGAGAGAACTAGGTTTCTATTATGATTATAATGACGATCAGAAGTTTTGGGTATTAGTTGGCTCAAAACAAGGCTTATTAAACTTTTCGAAGATTTTAGATGAATATGTTTTGCGACCTGGGACTGAAATGATTTCAGAGGATGAGCATTATGGGCCGTATTCTTATTTAAAGATAATGACTTGGGATAAGCCAGTTATTAATAACGATGCTATAAGTGGTACTTTATCGGATTTGAAGAAGCTATCAAATTTGATCAAAAAGAAATTGGAATCCCAAAGAATTCCTTCCGAATTCGAAATAGACAAAGAATACTCTAATCAGAATGAATCGAAGCTGAGATTTGAGATTAAAGAAGATGGCTTTGATCCTGCAAGTGCGGACCCACAGTTAAAAGATTATTTAGAATTGGAGAGATCTTAGTCTCAATTTAATTGATGCAAAGAGTTTAATCACGGCCGTCTTTCTCTTGCCACACTGCGACTTTTTGTTAAGGGAGAAAGAAAATGAATCTAGAGAATGACAATAAAATAATTCATGAACTTCAGAGCCTTAAAAAACGTTCCCTGGTTTTCTTGATTTTATTTCTTATATTGTTCATATTTGCCGGCCCATTTTTTCAAGCCTCTTTCTTAAAGGGCACTCCAATAATAATAGATGCAATAGATCAGTATAAGAAGATTGTAGTAACTACGCCTTCGGAGGTTAAATTAAAATATTTGTTGTTAAGAACATCAAATGGAATTTTGGAGATTACGTTCTTCGTTGGACGTATGTTATATTTTTGGGCATCGTCTATTTGTTTACTTCTTATGGGCTTTAATCTTGTCTTGTGGTTTTTGAGCAAAAGACTTTTAAAGAAGCTGACCAAAACGAGTCAAAGTTAAGATTTCATGGCTAATTATTTGGATAAGAAATCGCGCAAACCACTTTATTAAAACACTAAGGACTCAACGTTTACTAGATGAGCAAGCTCCCACAAAATATTTTAGACTACTATCGTCAATTTAATGCTGATGAGAAATTGGCTGAGAAAGCATATAAGGAAAGAAATAAGATGGGCTCAAAGCACGATACCTTTGAAGCTCATGGTCTTTCTAAAGAAATAATAGATGCATTTAAAGATAGGATGCGGTTATTTAGCGATATTGAAGAGGTTTATTTAACCAAAAGGAAAGTCGCTTATATTCCAGAAGATCCGCTTTGGGTTGTAATCATTAAGACAAATGTCCCATGGTACCAGATACGATTACATAACCCTAAACAGCAGATTGGTAATTATATGGGGGAAGAATTAAGGGACTTTTTTAAGAAAGGAACTTTGACCATTACTGTCGATTTTCCTTTGTATATTAAGAAAGCTAAACTAGTCCCAAATTCTCTTGTCTATAAAAGATGAGATGATTAGAAAGACTTTGAAACCCTAACGGGTTCTGCCCTTTTTAAGCTTCGAACCCCCTGACCGCCTCCCCCGTGGAAATTTGACATTTGCCTAAAATATGGCATACTTGTTGCCGTCCTCCTTTTATATTTAAATTTTGGGCTTAAGCTATGGGAAATACTTTGGCATGGCCTATGATCCGCCTGGCCCAGCGCCTGTCTATGGTCGTGACGCTGGCCTGTTGCGTGTATGTGGTTTTCTTTTTACTGTCCGAAAAGAGCAGTGATGTTCCGATGGAGGCCGTTAGTTTGCCTTCACCGGCATTTGACTTGAAGGCCTCTGACGCCCCTGCGGACGCTCCTGTCCGGGACATTTTTTCTTTGGATACGGCTGTCACTTCGACCGGCACAGGGGAGAGCGCCCCCAAAGGCCAGCTTCCGGAGCATTTGAAAATAGTGGGCATCGTCATCGCCCATCCTTCGCAGATCATCGTTGAAGACAGCTTGGCGCATAAGACCTATTTTATAGATGAGGGCGCCCCGCAGGCCGGGATCAAAATAATGCAGGTGAACAAGAATCAAATGACCATCAACTACCAGGGGCAGGACATTTCCGTTGCCATCCATAAGAATTGATATGAAACTACTTTTTGGCATCATCTTACTCACCGGGGTCTGCTGCGCTCAACTGGCGGCGCAAGCCCAGCCAGCCCAACCGCAAAGATCAACGGTCCTGGATACCCTGGAAATAAGGGACATGGACATCAATGATGTCCTTAAACTGTTGGCCGCCAAATCCGGGTTAAACATCATTGCCGGCAAGAGCATAACCGGCCGGGTGACCATTTTCCTGCAGAACGTGGAAGTGCATGACGCGCTGACGACCATTCTCAAGGCCAACGACCTGGCTTATATCGAAAGCCGCGGGGTGGTCCAGATCATGACCGGCCTGGAGTATGAGCAGGCCACCGGCCATAAATTCGGGGTGGACACCAAGAGCGCCATCGTTTCGCTCCAGTCGGCGAAGGCCTCCGACGTGGCCGCGGTCCTCAACCAGGTCAAAAGCCAGGGCGGGAAAGTGGTCCCGGACGATGAATCCAACAGCATCATCATCGAGGACGTGCCGGAAAGAATGGACCAGTTGTTCGATTATATCAAGACCATGGACGCGCCGACGAAAATGGAAGTGTATAAATTCCAGCATATTGCCGGCGGCCCCCTGGTGGCCAAACTGCAGGAAATGACCAGCCCCAAGATCGGCAGTGTGAAATTCGATTCCCTCTCCAATAAACTATTCATCAAAGACACGCCCCAGAAATTAACGGAAACAATGGCATACATCAGCCACATCGATGTCCCGCGCGAAACCAGGGTGTTCAACCTCAATTACGCGAAAGCCGAGGAGCTGGCGAAAACCATAGGCCCGAAGCTGACCAGGGACGTCGGCAGTGTGGAATTCGACGCCCGTTCCAACACCCTGGTGGTTATGGACATCCCTTCCAAGACCAATGAGATTGGGGCAATGATCAGCGCCTTGGACAAGGCCGATAAAGAGGTCTTTATCGAGGCGAAGATCGTCCAGATCACCCTGGGTAATGAATACCAGATGGGCATCAACTGGGAACAGCTTATACCCAACGCCGCCCACACGGTGGTGGACCTTCACGGCAATTTCCCCATACCCGCCGCGCCCACCTCCGGCATCGGCACAGCGACGATAGGGACATTGAGCCGGGACAATTATAATGTTGTTGTGCACGCGTTGGACACCTTCGGCAAGTCCCGGACCTTGTCCAACCCCCATTTGGCGGTCATCAATAACCAGGAAGCCAGCATTTTGATCGGCACCACCATTCCCTACACCACCAGTTCGGTCATCACCCCTGCCAGCGGCCCGACCACCAGCTCCGAAACTGTCAGTTTTATAGATACCGGGGTCAAATTGCACGTCACGCCTGCCATCCATGATGACGGTTATATTACAATGAAGATCAGGCCGGAGATTTCCAACCAGCAGGCCAAGCCTTTTATAGCCTCCGACGGCACCGTGATCCCGATCGTGGACACTTCCGAAGTCCAGACCACGGTCAGGGTCAAGGACGGGGTGACCATCATCATCGGGGGCCTGATGACGGACAAGCTTATCAATAACAAGACCAAGGTCCCTGTCCTGGGGGACCTTCCACTGCTCGGTAAACTTTTTAATACGGAAGACCGGAACATGCAAAAAACCGAGATCGTCATCTTCCTGACCCCGCACATCATCAACGGGGACGTGCATGCCGACTCCGAGGAATACATCAAAAAGACCCCGACCCTTAAAGGCGAGAAGGTTTATTTCAATCCGTTGCCCAAAGATGAGTCCACAGTCCCTGTCCCTTAATGAAGTTTCTCAAGAAGCCCTGGCCCGCCTGCCCGCCAAAGCCGTAAATTACTATAAAGTCTTTCCCCTCAAATTTGAGAACGGTGTGCTAACGGTGGCTATGGCCGATCCGCGGGACATAGCTGTCCTCGATGACCTGGCCATGGTGGCCCAGGCGCAGATACAGCCGGTTCTGGCCGGGGAGAAGGACATCATCGAAGCCATCCGGGAACATTACGGGCTGGGCGCCGAGACCATCGAGAGGATGATGTCCGATACGCACATGATGACCGCGGACGCTCCCGCCGTGGAAGCCATCGACGAGGCCTCTTCGGAAGCCTCCATCAGCAAATTCCTCAACCAGATATTGTTCCAGGCGCATCACGACGGCGCGACCGATATCCACATCGAGCCCTTCGGCAATGAACTGCGCATCCGCTACCGCATCGACGGGGTATTGTATGACGCGCAAGTCCCTGAAAATATCCGCTTTTTCCAGGAGGCATTGATCTCCCGCATCAAGATCCTTTCAGACCTTAATATCGCTGAAAAACGCATCCCTCAGGACGGGCGTTTTAAAGTAAGGGTGGAAAATACCGACCTGGACCTGCGCGTTTCTTTTTTGCCCACGTCTTTTGGTGAAACCTGCGTCATCCGTTTATTGAATACGTTCCGCCTATATAACTTCGGGGAATTAGGCATCGCCGGCCCGGAGCGCAAGCAGTTGGATGCCCTGATCAACAAGCCGCACGGGATCATATTCCTGACCGGCCCCACGGGAAGCGGGAAAACCACGACTTTATATTCGTGCCTGGCCGCCATCAACGCCGAGGACACCAAGATCATCAGCGTTGAGGACCCGGTCGAATACCAGCTCACGGGAGTGGTGCAGGTGCAGGCCAACCCGGACATCGGCCTGACCTTTGCCGCGGCCCTGCGTTCCATCCTGCGCAATGACCCTGACGTCATCATGATCGGGGAGGTGCGCGATTTTGAGACGGCGCAGATCGCTATCCAGATGTCTTTGACCGGCCATTTGGTATTCTCGACCTTACACACCAACGATGCCGCCTCGGGCATCACGCGGCTGATCGATATAGGCATTGAGCCGTATTTGATCGCTTCTTCCGTCGAGTGTTTCCTGGCCCAGCGTTTAGTGAGGTTATTGTGTCCCGCCTGCAAGAAACCAACCGCGCAGGACCCCACGGTCTATGAAGCGGTGGGGTGTAAGCAATGCCGCATGACCGGTTACAGCGGACGGCAGGCCATTTGCGAATTCCTGGTGCTCAATGACAAAATACGCGCCATGGTCATGGCCCGCGCGACCAGCCGGGAAATTAAACAGCAGGCCATTGCGGACGGCATGAAAACATTGCGCCAGCACGGATGGGAAAAAGTCATGGCCGGCCTGACCAGTCCCAGCGAAGTTTTGAGGGTCACCGAGGACGAATAATTTTCTATGGCGCAATTTTCTTACAAAGCTAAAAGAGGGCCGCAGGATGTGACCAGCGGCGTTATTGAAGCGGACACCATTACCGAAGCCGTGGCCAGGCTGACCAGCGCTGGTCAAATGCCCGTCGAGGTCAAGCCCTGCGAAAAATTGAAGGCCATTCGCAAGGACCCCGGGCCGGATGTCAAAGTTTCGCAGGCCGCTTTATACCAATTCACCCGGCAATTGGCGGATCTGCTGGAGGCCGGGATCCCCATGGCCCGCTGCATGGAATTATTGTCCCGCCGGCGCCAGTTTCCCCTTATGGCTGTCTCATTACAGCAGGGGGGAAGCCTTTCTTTTGCTTTGGCGAAATACCCAAAGGTATTCTCACCGTTGTATATCCATACCGTAAAAGCCGCGGAAGCCAGCGGCCAGCTGCCCCTGGTGTTGGACCGCCTGGCCCGGTCTTTGGAAGCGGATATGCAAATGCGGTCAAAAGTCAGGTCGAGCTTATTGTATCCCGCCATCATTTTTGTAGTCGGGCTTTTGACCATCTTTGTCCTGCTTTCTTTTGTCCTGCCGCGCATGACCCTGATGTTCGAGGATTTTGGCGCCGAACTGCCCTTGCCGACCCGGGTGGTCGTCGCTGTCAGCCAGGTATTCGCGCGGTTCTGGTGGCTTATGGCGGGCATCATTGCCGGCGCGGTCTTTTGGATGCGCTCTTATGTGCGCACAGCCAAAGGCAAGGCCTGGATCGACGGGATCTCTTTGAAAGTCCCGCTATTGAGATCCTTCATCGAAAATACCCAGGTAAGCCGGTTTTCCAGGACATTGGGGATGTTGCTCGAAAGCGGCGTGCCCATTGTCACCGCGCTTGAATCCGTGACCCTGGTGGTTGATAATAGTGCTTTGCAGGAAGAGGTCAGGAAAATGGCCTTTAAGGTCAGATCCGGCATGAGCCTGACGCAGGCGGTCAGATCCAGCGCTCTTTTCCCGGAAATGGCCGTTGACCTCATCGCCGTGGGCCAGGAAAGCGGCAAGCTGGAAAAAGGGCTGTACAAATTGGCCGCCCATTGTGAGCGCTCAAGCCAGGAATTGGCCCAGGCCTTTGTGACCATTTTAGGGCCGGCGGTGCTGGTGGTCGTGGTGGGCATGGTGGGGGCCATGATCGTGGCCATGCTTTTGCCGATGTTCCAAATGAACATGATCATCCATTGACCATGAACGGGGGATATATGTTCCGACACCAAAGACGCGGATTTACCTTGATCGAAATTATGCTGGTGGTGATCATCATCGGGATACTGGCGGCGATGGTCGTCCCCAATGTCACCGGGCGCAGCGAGCAGGCGCGCAAAACCGCCGCCCGTACCGACATCGAATCGAATTTGAGCACCGCCCTGGACCTGTATAAAATGGATGTCGGCCAATATCCCACTACCGAACAGGGTTTGAGCGCTTTGCTGGCCAAGCCGACCGCCAGCCCGGTGCCGGCGCAATGGAACGGACCTTATTTGAAGAAAAAGAAGCTCCCCCAGGACCCCTGGGGCCGCGACTATGTTTATGCGTCTCCCGGCGCGCATAATCCGGAAAGTTATGATCTTTCAGCGTCAGCCGCGGACATCAACAATTGGGAAAATGAAAGCAAATAGCGCTTTCACGCTCATTGAGATATTGTCGGTGGTCATTATTATCGGCATCGTTTCAGCGCTGGCAGCGCCGAATTTCTCAAAAGGGTATTCGCGTTTCCAGTTAAATCAAACGGCCGATGACCTGATGAGCGTAAGCCGTTGGGCCCAGGCCATGGCGATAGGGCAGAGGCAAATTTACGCTTTATCTTTTTCCGTCGATCGCCGCTCTTACGGCCTTGCGCGCGAGGACGGGACTCTCGGGCGGACGCATACCATTCCTGATATGGTCCGCCTCGATAGTGAAAATGACCGCATCGCGTTCTATCCGGACGGCACCATAGACCCGGCGACGATCCGGCTGGCTTCCCCCGGTCAAAAAACAGTATTATCCTCAACCAAGGCGCGCGGGATGATGGTGAAAGTGAAGGATGAATAAAGCACGGGCCGGTTTCATGCTGCTGGAAGCCATCCTGACGGTGGTGATTGCCAGCATCTGCCTGACCTTTATTGTCCAATCCCTGTTGACGAACTTTCGCACGGGCGTGCGTTTCCAGGAAGAGGTCAAGTCTTTAATGGCCGCGGAAGACAGGTCAGGGCTTTTATACGCTACCAAATGAAACCCAAAGGATTTACCCTTGTTGAACTTTTATTGGGAGCGGCGATCGCCGCCATCATCGGCGCGACCATTTACAACATGTTTTGGTCGGCCGTGAAGCTGGACGATAAAATGCGGGGCGTCTATGAGCATTACATGGAAGCGCTCATGGCGGACCAGCTCTTGACCCATGACCTGGAAAATGCCGTCGCCCTTGGTCCGAAAACTTTCGACGGCCAAAGAACAGAGTTCTCTTTTCTGACGCAAACACCCAAAGGCATTAAACGCGTGCGTTATTACAGCGATGCCGGATCCTTGATGCGCCAGGAAAGTGACACATCCACCCAGATCGTGGCCACTGGACCGGAGAAAGAGGGTCTCAATTGCCGCTACGGCTTCAAGAAGGAGGAGATCGTCTACAAAGATTCATGGGATGGGACGGGGCTTCCCTTGGCCGTCAGCTGCGCTTTTGGTCCCGTGCTTAAACGGGACATATTTTTAGCCCCGGTGCCAGGCTACTACAATGAACAATAAAGGGGTTGTTTTGATCGTGATGATGTGGGTTTTAGTGATTTTGGCTTTGATCGCCTGGGGTTTGGGCCGGCGCTCATCGCTGGAGGTGTCTTTATTAGAGACGTACCGGGGAAAATCGCGCGCCTACGAGGCCGCGCGCGACGGGATCAACAGCATCCTCGACCTTTTGCAAAAGTCGCCTTCACCCAAAGACACCTTATACGCCACGGGGATCAGCGTTGAACAGGTCAAAAGCCTCAAAGGCGTGATGGTCCAATTAAGGGATGAGGGCGGCCGCATCAATGTCAACGCCCTGGGCGCGGCCCATTACCAGGTTTTAAGTGCGCTTTTTGAGCTCAAAGGCCTGTCACGGTCAGAGGCGGACAAGCTGGCGCTGTCCATTGTAGGTCCTGGCCCTGCCCTAAAACCCAGGAAGGGCCCCTATGAGAACGTCCTGGAATTATTGGAAGCCGAGGGCATGACCCAGGAGCTCTTCGATAAGATCAAGGATGATGTGACGGTTTACGGGGACATTCAAAGGGGATTACGGGTGAATGTGGACACAGCTAACAATGATGTGATCCAGGCGGTGGCCCAGGCCGCGGCCCGCCTTGATCCGTTCATCAACGCGTCCGATGTCATAGCCCAGGCGTACGCGGTCCGCGACGGCGCGGATGGAAGGTCTTTCACTCCTGATGACGGGGCGGGTTCTGTCAGGGACATTAACAGGCCTAATTGGCCCGCCGCTTTGCGGGAAGACAGGTCCAATTATTACCGGGCGCGAGTGGTCGGTCTCGACGATAGAAGCGGCGCGCGCACGGTATTGGAGGCGGTCATTCATTCTACACCAGGCTCCCCGGGGGAGATCCTCTCCTGGCAAAGGGATTAAAATGAAGCCACACGCGGTTTTTTATATACGTGAAGGAAGGATCGCGTTCCTTCAGGCATCCAAAGCGGAGGTGATCGATACCGCCGGGCAAAGCGACGCCCAGATCAGCCAAACTTTAAGTGACTTTATAAAAACACGAAAATTGAATTTTTCCGCAAGCCGGGTGACGCTTGTGGTTCCGCGCTCCCAGGTCATTCTACGCCACATGACGCTGCCTTCCCAAAAGGCGGATGAGATCCGCTCCATGATCGACCTGCAGGTGGACGGCCGCATTCCTTTTGTAAGGGAAGAAGTTGAAATTGATTTCCAGATATTGTCTAAGACGGCGGACGGTTACGCGAAAGTCGCGGCGGTCGTCATTCCCCAAGAGACCGCGATGCGTTATTGGAAGATCTTTTCAGACGCGAAGATCCCCATCCATGGCATGACCATCTCTTCCGTGGGTTTATGGCTGTTGTACCGGCAGCAGACGGACGTGTCCGAGAAGCTGGGCGCTATTTTAGACTTGGACGTCGACCATACCGAGATCTGCTTGTGTTACAAAACGCATTGGCTGACTTCCAGGGAAATACCCGCGGGGCCTGATGCTGAAATTCTAAAGCAATGGGAATTGACACAAAATAATACGAACGGTGAGAAATTAACCGTGGCAGGACCGGTTTATTTGGCAGGCGCCGCCGGCCGGGCCCGCACGCTCGGGATCGAAACGGCAAAAGAGGTCGATGTGGGGGTGTCTATGGCGCCATTGGCGGGCATCGCTTCCAGCTCCCAGATGCCGCCCATTAATTTAATTCCAAAAGCTGTAAGGCAATCCCAGGAACAGAGTGCCTACCGGCGTCAGTTGGTCATTCTAGGCATTTGGGCCGCGGCGGCTTTGCTCTCTTTGGGGTTGGCATTGGGTGTGGGATCTTTCAGGAAAAATGCCCAGTTGGCTGTCCTGGAAGACCAGCTGCGTGACGCCAAACGCGAGGCCCTCAAGGTCGAGCGCCAATTGCAGAAAATCCATGATATCGAAACCCTGCTCAAGGGGCGTTTGGTCTTTTCCGACCTGGCCCATGAGCTTGGCCGTTTACTGCCGGCCCAGGTTTATTTAGTGAGCATGGCTATCAGCGACGGAAATGTCCTGTCGCTGCAGGGGGTATCGTCAAGCCCTGTGGAGATCAACCAATTCCAGAAAGACATGGTCGATTCCCAAAGATTTTCCAATGTGAGCCTGGATTATGTCAATAAGCGGGTCACCCAGCAGGGTGAAGTTAATTATTTTAAGATCACATGTACACTATGAAACTCAACCGGCGCGAAACCATTATTTTGATGATCACCCTGGGGCTGGCCGTCTTTTTTATCGCTTACCAATTTGTGGTCAAGCCGATGCACGAGGGGTCTGTGGACATTGATGACCGGCTGCGCGTGGACAAGGGTCGGCTCGCCAAGGCCCGCCAGATGGCGGCCCAAAAAGCCTCGATCGACGCCCGTTATAAAAATTTGGTGGGTTTTATCGGCGTGGCCGGCTCGGAGGAAGCCCAGATACCGGCGATGATCTCCAGGATCGAAGCGGCTGCCCGCGAGAGCAATATCCATATCGCGAACATCCAGCCCCAAAAACCGGCCGCCCAAAAAGAGGTCGTGTTCCTGGCGGTCGAGCTGCAGATCGACGGGCAATGGCCCGATATCGTGCGGTTCCTTCATTCGCTCCAACAGCAGCCGGATTTCTATTTTGTTAACGGGCTTAATTTAGAGAAATATTCCGACGCGACGAATTCCCTGCGCGGCCGTATTGTTATTTCCCGCATGTGTTTAGTTGACCGTTTACCTTCTCGGTAAGATTTTTGTTGAACAATTCTTGCAATATGGTATATTTACATTGTACATATGCATGATATTAGGTTTGACTGGGATAAGAACAAAGCTTTTTTAAATAAAAGGAAACATGGCATAGCTTTTGAGGAAGCCATGACCGTCTTTTATGATGATGACGCTCTGGAATTCGATGATCCCGATCATTCAGAGAATGAAGACAGGTTTATTATCTTGGGACTGAGTTTTAAGGCGCGGATCTTGATCGTTAACCATTGTGTGAGAGGGACTGGTTCTGTTATCAGGATCATATCAGCCAGAAAAGCAACTAAAAAAGAAGCCGAAAGGTATTGGGAGGACAAACCATGAGAGCAGAATATGATTTTTCTAAAATGAAGGCACGGCGTAATCCTTACGCCGCTCGTTTAAAAAAGCCGGTCACCATTCGCCTGGGGGCGGATGTTATCGCTTATTTTAAATCCATGGCGAATCAAATGGGTGTGCCTTATCAAAATTTGATCAATTTGTATTTAAGGGATTGCGTGCATGCCCATCGTAAAATTGAGTGGATAGCCCATTAGCCAGTTGCGAAACTCGTCCAACCAGGGACACTTTTAGACGTTTCCCATCGTCCCCGCGATGTTCTTATGGATCGTTTTCCTGATTTATGTTCCAATTGGAGCGGATGAGAGAGAAAACCTGCTATAACAAAATGTGATACCTTCCAGGCAGAGTTTGGGAGGGGTCATGCCTTATGCTTTTACGGAACAGGGAATTGCAATGCTTTCCAGCGTTCTGACAAGTAAGCGCGCTGTCAATGTTCAGGAGGAACAATAAATGAAGATCAACCTTTTTGCATTCATTATAATAATATTAACAATTTTTGGGCTAGCTTCTTGCGCCAGGATAACAGATTTGAGTCAATTGAGAAATACGAAATGCTGTGAAAAGAAAGATTACGAACCTCAACGTACTGAAGATTTCAGGCTGGATGTAAAGGGTTATTCAAAAACGTTTGATTTAAATCTTAAATATTTGGATAAATATTCATTGGGCATGACAAATGGTAACATTGGATTTCCTGAAAAATACCAGTTTCATGGTAAATTAAAGCTTCAATTCTTTTACAAGAATAAACTTGTCAGGGAAAAAGAAGTGGATAAACAAGACGTTTCTTATTATATGACAGGGGAAAATAGCAAAAGCGGTTATTTTAGAGAAATCACATTAACCTATTTTGATATACCACTTGATCGTAAATACAAAGACAATCTTTCTCTTAAAGTAATAGTGATAGAACCTGACACAAAAATTAACGAATTTGGTAAAGAATTAAAGATTGTTATTGGTGTTAGCGGAACCGGCTGAATCTGGACAAATACTCTGATGTGACCAATGTCTTGCGCGGACGCATTGTTATTTCCCTTGCGAAAATCTCCAACAAGCCCTAATCTAATCCGTATGAAAATACTAATGTTCGCATTGATGGTATTGGCCGTATTGTTTGCCCCGGCGAGACCTGTTTACGCCGACTCCATTGACTACACCGTCTTGAAAATGAAAAATGAACTGGGCCTAAGCCAAGAACAGGCCGATTCGGTCAAAAATATCTTCCGCGACAGGGCCAAGGCGCAAAAAGAAATGCTCCGCGATGCGGAGGGGGAAGAAATAACCGACCAGGAGCAGGTCAACAGGGTCACCAAGCAGTTGGATGAACAGCAGGCCAAGGCCCTGGCCCAGGTGCTTGACGTGGACCAGATGCGAAAATGGAGCCAGAAGCAAAGCGTGAGGAACCGGCTCAATAAAGATAAAGTGAATTTTTCAGACGCCCTGGCAACAGGGTCTTTTACCCCTGGAGCGGCCAGTATCCAGTATTAAGGTAAGGCGGGGAACATGAAGTGGCTGTTGCGTTGGGAAACTTTTGCTCTGGCATCGGCTTTTTTTGCCGGCCTCACCGCGTTTTTGGGCAAGCTGGGTGTGGCGCAGGTCAATTCGAACCTCGCGACGCTCATCCGGGTGGTCGTGGTCCTTGTTTTTACCGTATGCCTTTTGTCATGGAAAGCTCAATGGCAATCTCCGCAAAGCATCGGCACAAAGGCATGGGTGTTCCTTGTCCTGTCAGGGCTCGCCACCGGTTTGTCATGGTTGTGTTATTACCGCGCCCTGCAGCTTGGGCCTGTTTCCAAAGTCGCGCCCATCGATAAGTTGAGCGTTGTATTCGCCATCCTGCTGGGGGTCATCTTGCTTGGTGAAAAACTCACCTGGCAATTATTTTTGGGCGGCACCCTGGTCACTTTAGGGGCCGTGGTCATTTTATGTTTGTGATCGTATTGATATTACTGATGTGTTCGCCTGTTTACGCGCAGAAGGCCCCGGTGGGGGAGGTCATGCGCGCGCAGGACTTGCTCAATGACCGGGACGCCCTGGTCAGGCAGATCGATTATGACGGCCGGGTCCTGGTCCGCAAGATCATGATCACCGGGTTTGTGCCCAAAGACCGCAAACCATTCGAGTCGGCGTTCAAACCCTACCTCAACAAACGCCTTTTCCCGTCGGACATCGACGCCCTCATCGCGGAGGTGAAATACCTCTACGCGCAGGAAGGATACCAGGAATTGGTGCAAATTTCCTACACTCTGAACCGCCACATCTTGAAGATCAGCGTTTCTTTCGTAAGTGGTTGATTTTCTTTGACATTTAGCTCATCTTTGAATACAATAACGCCACTATGAATAGACAGAGATTGAACGCCGTTGCCGTTCTTTCGCTGTTTTTTATTACGCCGGTTGTCTTCGCGCAAACAGTTCCCCCGTCCCAGCAGGCCAGCGGCCAGGAAAGTTTGCGCCAGATGCAGGAACGTGATAAGAAACTACGCGAGAAAGTGGAGCGTCCCCGCAAAGAAGAAGCCGCTCCTGCCCAAGAACCGGTCGTTCCATCCGAAGAAGCCGGGCCTTCCGAAAAAGCATTGATCAACAAGATCATTGTTTACGGCAACACCATCCTTCCCCAAGCCGAAATTTTCAAGATCACCAAACCGTTCGAAGGAAAAGAACTGACAGTGCGCGATATGCAGAAAGTGGCCGACCTGGTCACGGACGCGTACCGCAAAAAAGGTTTCATCACCACCCGCGCCATTTTGCCTCCCCAAAAAGTTGAGAACAATACTTTGGAATTAAAAGTGGTGGAAGGGTTGATGGGTGACCTGGAAGTCAGGGGTAACCGTTATTTCAAAAAGAGCTTGTTCACCAAACGCGTGGCCCTCAAAAAAGGCCAGGTGTTCAACTACAATTCATTGCGCGATGATTTGCGCATCATCAACCAGTATCCGGACCGCAATGTCAAGACCGTCATCACCCCGGGCAAAGAGCCGGGACAGACCGATGTGGTCTTTGATGTCAAGGACCGCCTGCCCATCCATATCGGTTTGAGCTATGACAATTACGGTTCCAAATATATAGAGAAGAACCGTTATTTGGCCACGGCCACGGACAATAATCTTTTAGGTTTCGATGATGTTTTGACCTTCCAATACCAGACCGCGGAAGCGCGGGCCTACCGCCTGCTGTCTTTGCGTTACCTGGTGCCGGTCACCAAATATACCCAGGTCGGCATTTACGGTGCCCATAACCAGACGACTTTAAAAGAGGAGTTCAAAGACCTCCAGGCCCGCGGTAAAGCCAAGCTTTACGGCGCTTTTGTCAACCAGGTTTTGGTCAATAAAGAGGATTTGAAGATCACCGCCAACGGGGGTTTCGATTACAAGGACGTTTACAACTTCCAACTGGGGGTTGAAAGCAGCCGCGACCGCCTGCGCATATTCAAAGCCGGCTTTAACATCGATTACGCCGACCCCTGGTACGGCCGCAACATTTTCAGCAATGAGACCGATTTTGGTGTTCCGAACATCATGGGCGGGTTAAAGGCCGTGGACACTCGTTCCAGCCGTCTCGGCGCCGGCGGGAAATTCACCAAAGACCTGGTGGATTACCTGCGCCTGCAGCGCCTGCCGTTCGATTCAACCCTGTTCATCAAAGCCGAAGCCCAATTCGCTTCCACCACATTGCCGGCCACCGAACAGTACCAGTTGGGCGGCATTGTCAACGTCCGCGGTTTTGGTCCCGGTGAAGCGATCGGGGACAGCGGCCAGAGCTTGACCGGTGAATTGAGCTTTCCCCTATATATACTGCCCAAATCGATAAAAGTGCCGTATTACAAAACCCGGCTTTATGATGCCATCAGGATCGCCGGATTTTTTGACTGGGGTCATGTGGCTTTCCGTAGCGCGCAGCCCGGAGAAGCCAAACAGCGTACCCTGGATAGTGCCGGATGGGGCGTTCGCCTTAATTTACCGGAAAATTTTTCTGTCAGGCTTGATTTTGCTTGGGGGATCAAGGGCAGGCCTTTGGTTGATGAGCACCACCAGCATACGTGGCTGCAAGTTAGCAAAGAATTTTAACTTTTTTCAGCCGTTCGGGTTGCTTTTTCCCATTTATTTTATAGGGTATACTTGGAAAGCGTTTCCTTCCATTTCTTTAATCGGGCATTCAAAAAGAGATAAAACTGTATGAGAATGAATAACTTACGTCAAAACAAAGTTATCTCTATAATCGCTGTTTTTACCTTCTTTGTACTGCAATCCAACCTGATCTACGCGCAGGCTGTTATTGAAAACGCCTTGCCCCAAGGCGCGAACGTAGTGGCCGGTTCCGCCTCCATCGATACTTCCGGTAATACCATGAATATTACCACTTCCGACCGGCCCATTGTCCAATGGAACAGCTTCAATATCGGACAGACCAATACCGTTAATTTCATCCAGCCTGCTTCTTCTTCAGTCGCTTTAAACCGCGTAGTTGGTGTTGACCCTTCCTCTATATATGGCGCCCTGAACGCCAATGGCCATGTCTTTATCGTTAACCCTAACGGTGTTTTCTTCGGCCCCGGCTCCAGAGTGGACGTTAATGGCCTGGTCGCTTCCACGTTGGATATTAACAATGCCGATTTCCTGGCCGGCCGGTACAACTTCTTCAAGAATGGTGGCAACGGTTCTGTTACGAACGAAGGCAGCATCATTGCCAATGGCGGGTATGTGGCGCTTTTGTCCAACGCGGTCAGCAACAGCGGCAGCATTATAGCTAATTTAGGGAAGGTGGTTCTGGCGGCAGGGGAGAGGATGACGGTGGCTTTGGACGATGCCAGCGACATTTCCGTGACCATTGATGACGCGGTCCAGAACAATGTGTTTGGCGCGGACGGCCAGAAGATCAAGGACGCGGTCAGTAATACGGGCACGGTCCAGGCGGATGGCGGCAAGATCGTTTTGAACGCTAAAGTATTGAACGGGATCTTTGATAATGCGGTCAACAATAGCGGTGTTATCGCGGCCAATAGCCTGGTCAACCACAATGGCGTTATCGAACTTAAAGCGGATGGCGGCAACATCACCGCTTCCACCGCTTCTTTGACTTCCGCCAAGGCCAAGGACGCCACGGCCCAGGGTGGTACGGTCGATATTTATTCCAACATGAACACTATTATAGAGAATCTGGCTACCATTGACGTTTCCGGTGGCAGCGTAAGTGGGGATGCCGGCTTTGCGGACATCAGCGCTTTGGGCAATGTTGATTTCGCGGGTATTTTGAATGGTTATGCAGCCGATGGGTATAAATTAGGGGAAGCGATCATCGATCCCCCCACAGCTACGGTTTCGGGTGCGTTCGCTACCAATACCACGTTTTGGGCTACGGGTGACATTACCATTACTGGGGCTACCACCATTGCCAGCGGCTTTACTTTAAATATTTTTGCTGATCATACGTCCGCCACGGCTGGAACGTGGGACAACGGTACCGGTACTATCACTCGTAGCGGGAATTTCACAATCTCCGCATTGGTTGCGGGTTCCGGTATATTGAATCTTAAGGCGGGTAGCGGCATTGGCACTTCGGGCAGCCCTATTCAGGTCAGTGGCCTTTCTTCGCTTTCCATAGAAATGAACCCTACTGCCGGCAGCGGTGGTGCTTTTATCAGCAATAGCGGCGCCACGTCATTGACGGTTTCTTCCGCGACCACTCGTAACGGTGATATTAATCTTAGTTCCGCATCTTCTTCCATTATTCTTGCAGGAACGGTGAATACCGGTACTGCTATTGTGACCCTGAACCCATCGTCCGGTGGTGCCAATCAGACCGGTGGGTCATTGACAGCCGGCAGTTTGCTTTTATCGGGAACCGGGACGTATACGCTGAACCAGGCAAGCAATAATGTCGGGACTTTGGCGGCTAACGTGAACGGGACTATTTCGTATACGGATACCAATGCCTTGACAGTTGGAACGGTCGGCGCCACCAATGGCATTACGACCAGCAACGATGCGGTAACGTTAAATACGGGCAATACCCTGACATTAACTAAGAACATTGATGTCGGCAGCGCCACACTTACTTTAAATCCCACGGCCGGCGGCGTCACTGCCACGCTGGGGTCTGTTACGGCCGGTAATTTACTCTTGACCGGTGTCGGCACCTATACGCTGGACAATGCCAATAATGACGTGGGTACATTGGCGGCGAATGTCAATGGGGCCATATCCTACAATGATACGAACACATTGACGGTAGGGACGGTCGGCGCCACCAATGGCATTACGACCAGCAACGATGCGGTAACGTTAAATACGGACAGCGCTTTGACTTTAAGCAAGGACATCAATATCGGGAGCGCCACGCTTACTTTGAACCCTTCCGCCGGCGGCGTGAATCAAACAGCGGGCAAGATAGTCGCGTCCAATTTGCTTTTGACCGGTGTGGGGACAAACACATTGACCAGTTCGACCAATGATGTGGGCACCATCGCCGCCAACGTCAATGGGGATACTTCATATACGGACGCCAATACCTTGACCGTGGGCACGGTGGGCGCTACCAACGGCATCACCACCAGCAATGACGATGTTACCTTAAATACAGGCGGCACATTGACCTTAAGCAAGGACATCAATATCGGCAGCGGTATTATTACCTTGAATCCTTCCGCCGGGGGCATCAATCAAACGGCCGGTAAGCTGGTTGCGACTAACTTGCTTTTGACCGGGGCCGGGACATACACTTTAACAAGTTCCACCAATGACGTAGGCACCATCGCCGCCAACATCAATGGGGACACTTCATATACGGATGCCAATGCCCTGACGGTGGGAACTGTCAGCGGCACCAACGGTATCACGACCAGTAACGATGCGGTGACCTTAAATACAGGTGGTACGTTAACCTTAAGCAAAGACATCAATGCCGGTACGAATACGATCACTTTGAATCCTTCCGCCGGCGGTATTAATCAGACAGCGGGCAAATTGATTGCGGCTAATTTGCTGTTGACCGGTGTCGGGACCAATACTTTAGACAGTTCTACCAATGACGTAGGAACACTGGCGGCGAATGTTAACGGGACATTGACTTATACCGATGCCAATGCCTTGATCGTAGGTTCGGTGGGCGTCACTGACGGCATCACGACCAGTAACGATGCAGTGACTTTAAATACGGGCAATACGCTGACCTTAAGCAAGGACATCAATATCGGAAGCGCCACGCTGACCTTGAATCCCACGGTCGGGGGCATCAATCAGACAGCCGGCAAGATAGTCGCGTCCAATTTACTGTTGACCGGCGTCGGGACTAATACATTGACGAGTTCAACCAATGATGTGGGAACACTGGCCGCCGATATCAACGGTACATTGACTTACACTGATACCAATGCTTTAACGGTAGGGACTGTCAGCGGCACAGATGGTATTACGACCAGCAACGATGCAGTGACCTTAAATACAGGCAACACACTGACCTTAAGCAAAAATATTGATATCGGCAGCGCCACGTTGACCTTAAACCCGTCCGCGGGTGGTGTGACCGCCGCTTTGGGTTCTGTTACGGCCGGTAATTTACTCTTGACCGGTGTCGGCACCTATGCCTTGACTAATGTTAATAATGATGTGGGTACATTGGCTGCTAATGTCAATGGGGCACTGAACTATACGGACACCAATGCCTTGACCGTAGGTTCGGTGGGCGTTACTGACGGTATCACCACCAGCAATGACGCGGTTACCTTAAATACAGGCGGCACATTGACCTTGAGCAAAGACATCAATATCGGCAATGCCATACTTACCTTGAATCCTTCCACCGGCGGCGTTAATCAGACAGCCGGTAAGATCATTGCGTCCAATTTGCTGTTGACCGGTGTGGGGACACACACATTGACGAGCTCCACCAATGACGTAGGGACCTTGGCGGCGAATATTAACGGCACATTGACGTACACCGATACCAATGCTCTAACGGTGGGGACTGTCAGCGGCACCGATGGTATTACAACCAGCAACGATGCGGTGACGTTGAACACGGGTAGCACTTTGACGCTGGCCAAGAACATCAATGTCGGTAGTGCTACACTTACTTTAAATCCCACAGCCGGCGGTGTGACTGCCACGGCGGGGTCTGTTACGGCCGGTAATTTACTTTTGACCGGTATCGGCACCTATATCTTAAATAATGCCAATAATGATGTGGGTACATTGGCCGCCGCCATTACCGGTGCGCTGACGTATACGGATTTAAATGCGCTGACGGTAGATACCGTGGGCGTTACCAACGGCATTACGACCGGCGGAAATAACGTTACCTTAAATACAGGCGACCTGTTGACATTAAACAAGAATATTACCGCCAGCGGTGCCATTGTGACGTTGAATTCCGCCGGCGGTGTTGACCCTGTCGGCGCTGTCATCGCCGACAGTTTGCTTTTGACCGGAACAGGGACGTTTGAATTGCTTGGCGCCAATGATGTTGGAACATTGGCGGCGAATGTTAACGGGACGTTGACCTATACGGACATCAATGCCCTGACGGTAGGGACAGTCAGCGGCACCGACGGCATTACGACCAGCAATGACGATGTTACCTTAAATACCGGTAACACCTTGACCTTAAGCAAGGATATTAATATCGGCAGCGCTGTGCTTACCTTAAATCCTTCCTCTGGTGGTATTAATCAAACAGCCGGTAAGGTAGTCGCGACTAATCTGCTTTTGACCGGTGTGGGGACAAACACATTGACGAGTTCGACCAATGATGTGGGAACATTGGCCGCCGATATCAACGGCACATTGGCTTACACCGATACCAATGCTTTAACGGTAGGGACTGTCAGCGGCACAGATGGTATTACGACCAGCAACGATGCGGTAACGTTAAATACGGGCAACACGCTGACCTTAAGCAAAAATATTGATATCGGCAGCGCTACACTTACCCTGAATCCTTCCGCCGGCGGTATCAATCAAACGGCTGGTAAGATCATTGCGTCCAATTTGCTTTTGACCGGTGTCGGAACCAATATTTTAGACAGTTCTACCAATGACGTAGGTACTATTGCCGCCAACATCAATGGATCGTTGACCTATACGGATACCAATGCCCTGACCGTGGGGACGGTTGGTATTGATGGTATCACCACCAGTGATGACGCGGTGACCTTAAATACAGGCGGTACATTGACCTTGAGCAAGGACATCAATATCGGCAATGCTGTGCTTACCCTGAATCCTTCCGCCGGCGGTATCAATCAAACGGCTGGTAAGATCATTGCGTCCAATTTGCTTTTGACCGGTGTCGGGATCAATACATTGACCAGTTCGACCAATGATGTGGATACATTGGCCGCGGACGTCGGCGGGGCATTGACATATACCGATGCCGATGACTTGGCCGTGGGCACGGTGGGCACCACCAACGGCATCACCACCAGCAATGACGCGGTGACGTTAAATACGGGCAGTACCTTGACGTTAACTAAGAACATTGATGTCGGTAGTGCTACGCTTACTTTAAATCCCACAGCCGGCGGCGTAACCGCCACGGCAGGGTCTGTTACGGCAGGTAATTTACTTTTGACCGGGGCCGGCACCTATACCTTGACTAATGCCAATAATGATGTGGATACGCTGGCCGCGAATGTCAATGGGGCCGTATCCTATCATGATACGAACACATTGACGGTAGGGACGGTTGGCGCCACCAACGGCATTACAAGCAGCGGCAATGCGGTGACCTTGACTACGGACGGCAAATTGACGTTAAGCAAAGATATCAATGCCGGCGCGAATACGATCATTTTGGATGCCGCCTCCGGCGGCGTGGACCAGACCGCCGGCAAACTGCTCGCGGCCAATTTGCTTTTGTCCGGTGTGGGGACACACACATTGACCAGTTTGACCAATGACGTGGATACACTGGCCGCGGACATCAACGGCACATTGACCTATACCGATGCCGATGGCTTGAGCGTGGGCACGGTGGGCACCACCGATGGCATCACCACCAGCAATGACGACGTAACGTTAAATACGACCGGCCTTTTGACAATAGACCAGAATATCAGCGTGGGATCAGGGACCGTCATATTGAACTCTGCCGGCGGTGTTGACCCTGTCGGCGCTATTTTGGCCAGTGAGCTGCTTTTGACCGGTACCGGTACGTTTGATCTGAGCGGGGCCAACGACGTGGGGACCCTGGCGGCGGACATTAACGGGTCCTTATCCTATAACGATATCAATACTTTAACGGTGGGGACAGTCAGCGGCACCAGCGGCATTACGACCAGCAATGATGATGTTACCCTGAATACAGGCAGTACATTGACCTTAAGCGAAAATATTGATGTCGGCAGTGCTACGCTTACTTTAAATCCCACAGCCGGCGGTGTAACTGCCACGGCGGCGTCTGTTACGGCCGGTAAGTTACTTTTGACCGGGGCCGGTACATATACTTTAACGAATTCCAGCAATGACGTGGGGACTATCGCCGCCAACATCAATGGACCGTTGACCTATACGGATACCAATATCCTGACCGTGGGGACGGTCGGCATTGATGGCATCACCACCAGCAATGACGCGGTGACCTTAAATACAGGCGGTACATTGACCTTGAGCAAGGACATCAATATCGGCAATGCTGTGCTTACCCTGAATCCTTCCGCCGGCGGTATCAATCAAACGGCTGGTAAGATCATTGCGTCCAATTTGCTTTTGACCGGTGTAGGGACACACACATTGACCAGTTCCACCAATGATGTGGGCACATTGGCCGCGGATATCAACGGCACATTGACCTATACCGATGCCAATGCGTTGGCCATCGGAACAGTCAGTGGTACCGACGGTATCACCACCAGCAATGACGCGGTTACCTTAAATACAGGCGGCACCTTGACGTTAACTAAGGACATCGATGTCAGTAACGCCACGCTTACCCTGAATCCTTCCGCCGGCGGCGTCAACCAGACAACCGGTAAATTACTCGCGACCAACTTACTTTTGACCGGGGCCGGTACCTATACCTTGAACAATGCCAATAATGATGTGGATACGCTGGCCGCGAATGTCGATGGGCCCTTATCTTATAATGATACGAACACATTGACGGTCGGCTCGGTGGGCGGTACCGACGGCATTACGAGCAATAGTAATGCGGTGACCTTGACCACGGACGGCAAACTGACGTTGACCAAGGACATCGATGCCGGCACGAATACGATCACTTTGGATGCCGCTTCCGGCGGCATCAGCCAGACCGCCGGCAAATTGCTCGCGGCCAATTTGCTTTTGTCCGGGGCTGGGACAAACTCATTAACGAGTTCCACCAATGATGTGGATACGTTGGCCGCGGACGTCAACGGCATATTGACGTACACCGATGCCGATGACCTGACCGTGGGTACGGTTGGCGCCACCTCCGGCATTAATTCCCATAACCATGCCATCACTTTGAACACAGGGGACGCTTTAACCATCGCCCAGAATATCAATGCCGGTTCCAGCCATAATGTTAACTTGACCTTGAGCGCCGGAGACGTTACGGAAACCACCGGCGCTGTTTCTTCAGCCAATGTTTTGACCGTCAACGCCCCGGGCGCCTTGTCCATGGCCGGCAATAACAATGTGAATTCCCTGGTCGCCCATTCCACGACCAGCGGGGACATTAACTATCATGACACCAACGGCGTCACTTTGACCGATGTCACTACGGCCGACGGTTCGATCACGGTCACGGCCGGCAATAACATTACCGTTGGCACCGTTACTTCGGCTTCCACCGGCACCAGTTCAGTGAGTTTGACCTCGACCGGCGGTTCCATCCTGGATGACAGCGACGACACCACCGCCATCGATGCGAACCAGATCACGCTCAACAGTAATGGCGATGTGGGCGCGAACACTACCGGCGGCTTTGACCTTGCGTTTGTGGACATCAGCCTCGCCAATTTGGATGCGGGCGGCTTGACGGTCAATGCCCCTGGCAGCATCTACCTTAACTTTATCGGCGGCAGTCTCCTCACCAGCCTTATCAACAGTTTAAGTTATGACCCCCAAGGGACAGTGGTCCTAAGCAGTGGGAACATTACCCTTGATTCCGGGCTCTTTAACAATGTCGCCTTGAACCATTTGTACCTGGCCGCTACCAACGGTGACCTTGATATTCAGGATGACATTAAACTGGTTGGTGGTCTTACGCCGGAATTAGGACTGTACGCCACCAATAACGTCAATTTAGCTTCAGGCGTGGATACCAGCTTGTCCGTGGCCGGCGGCAATATCCTTGTGCAGGCGGATTATGACCTGAATGGTGCGGGAGCCATCAGCACGTCCGTCGGCAATGTTTCGACTTTGGATACGGTCAATTTCGCCATGTACGCGGCTACGGGTATCGACACGCATACCGCCGGCGTCATTAACCTGTCCGCGAACAATACAACCGGCGGTGGCGTCAGCATTGATAATGTGGGTGATGTGACCCTGTTCGATGCCACGGCCCTGGGAAGCGGCGGGATCTTTGCTGACGGTATTTCCAATGCCAGCGGCGGTGACGTGAATTTGACCGCGCATTCGTCCATCAACGTCAATGCCCCGATCGTCTCCAGCGGAGGGGATGTGAATTTAACTGCCGATGAGAACGTTGCCGTCAATGCTTCCGTGACCACGGCCGGTGCGGGCGATGCGGGCAATGCGACGATCACGGCCAATAACGGCAGTTTCACCATGGATGCTTTCGGGTTGATCGACACGACCGACCTTACTTCCGACGGTTATGTGTCCATCTTCGCGGATTCCACCGGTGTGGGCTCGGGCAATGCCAGCGCGTTGGGCGAAATCAATGCCGGTGGGAATTTGATCGATGTGAATATCAATTCGGCCTCCGGTGATACCGTGACCCAACTGGCGCTTACGTCCTTGACCGCCGACCAATTGCTTTTAAGAGGGACTTCCGATTATCTCTTGGACAATACCACCAACAGCATCAATACGGTTGCGGCCGACATCACCGGCTCATTGTCTTTGACGACCAACGGCGCCTTGGCTGTCGATACGGTCACTTCTCCATCCCTGGTGGTGGTTGATGGCATTACCTCCAATGGCGGGGACGTTGCTTTAACGGCCATTGACGCCCTGACCTTGAACAAAGATATCAATGCCGGCGCAGGTATGGTGACATTAACCGGCCATGGGGCCAGCGAAGCCGGCGGGGTCATCAATGCCGGCGGTGGTCTGGCTTTGATCGGGACCGGACTCACTCCCGCGGACTTTACTTTGAATGGCAGTAACAATGTGACGGAGATATCAGCCGATATTAACGGGGCGCTGGTATTTAACAATGGCAGCAATGACCTGATCGTCTGTGATGTCAATGCGATTTTTGGGATCACGACCAATGGCTACGACGTGACCTTGACTTCAGGACTGTTGACCTTGGACGATGATATCAATGCCGGTATAGGCGGCACTACGGTGACGTTGAACGCGGCTGGTGTAACGGCGACCTTGGGTTCCGTGATCGCGGATAACCTGCTCTTGATCGGGACCGGGACGTTTGACCTGGAAGGGCTCAATAATGATGTAGGCGTCCTGGCGGCCGACATTACAGGCGATCTGACCTACACGGATATCAATGCGCTGGAAGTGGGCAATGTGGGAGGCTTTGGCGGCACCAACGGTATTACGAGTAATGGTGGGGACATCACCGTTACCGGCGGCTCCTTGGCCCTGACGCAGGGTATTGATGCATCCGGATTAAGTACCGGCAATGCGACTTTGACCGCGACAGCCGGAGCCATCACCGACGGCAATGGAGCGTCAGATAACATTACTGCGCAAGACCTGACCTTGAGCGCGGTGGATGGGATCGGCAGCGCCGCGGACTCGATCGAGACCACGGTTTCAAATTTGAAAGCAAGCAACACCAACAATGACATCAACATTGATAATACCGGCGCTTTGACCCTGACCAACTTCGGCATCGGCAATGCGGTCACGAATACGAACGGCAACATTCATATCACGGCCGGTTCACCGCTGACGGTGGATGCCGATGTGGTGGGCGGGGGAGATATCAAGTTAGAGGCCTTTGATGCCGGCTTGGATATCGACCATTTAACGGTGGGCGCGAATATCCAAAGCACAGGGATCGCCGGGCTTATCACCTTGAATGCCGGGGCCAATGTCGTACAGAATTCAGGGACGATCAGCACTTCCGGCGATGTTGAAATAACCGCTGATAAAGATGGGTCGGGAGTAGGGGACATCACGCAGAACGGCGGGAATATCACGGCCAATACGTTGGCGTTGAACGCTCCCGGGACGATCGATGTGGATCAATCAGGGAATGACGCGTTGACCTTGAATGCCCATTCCACGGTTAGCGGAAGCCTTACCTACCGTGACGCGACGGATGTCGTGCTTAATGATGTCACCACCGCCGACGGCCCCATCACGGTCAACGCGGGCGGGACGATCGATGCGACCAATGTGGATAGTTCTGCCGGCACGGGGGACATTGACCTGACAGCCAGTGCGGGCGATATCAATGTGGTGACCGTCAATGCGGGCAGCAACAACGCGACCTTGACCGCGACCACAGGTTCTATCTTAGACAACAGCTCTTTGATCACAGGCAACTTATTGACCTTAAGCGCGGCCAATGGCATCGGTACCGGCACAGCCATCAACACGACCGCCACTACCATCGATGCTGATGTGACCTCAACGGGCGTCATCAACCTTAATGAAACCGACGCTGTTACCTTAAATAATGTCAAGACCTTCAATGGCCCCATCACGGTCAACGCGGGCGGGACGATCGATGCGACCAATGTGGATAGTTCTGCCGGCACGGGGGACATTGACCTGACAGCCAGTGCGGGCGATATCAATGTGGTGACCGTCAATGCGGGCAGCAACAACGCGACCTTGACCGCGACCACAGGTTCTATCTTAGACAACAGCTCTTTGATCACAGGCAACTTATTGACCTTAAGCGCGGCCAATGGCATCGGTACCGGCACAGCCATCAACACGACCGCCACTACCATCGATGCTGATGTGACCTCAACGGGCGTCATCAACCTTAATGAAACCGACGCTGTTACCTTAAATAATGTCAAGACCTTCAATGGCCCGATCACGGTGACCACGGGTGGCACGACCAATGTCAACGACGTTGAGTCCTTGACCAACGATGCCGCTAATGACATCAATATCACGGCCAGCGCCGGGGACATCAAGATCGCCACCGGGACCGGGATCATCAATGCCGGGACACTGGGCGATGTGACGCTGGAAGCGACCACGGGTTCCATCCTGGATCCGTCTTCGCTCATTACCGGCGACGTGGTGAATCTGACCGCGGCCAACGGCATCGGCGATCTCGTGAACCCGATCAACACATCGGCCAATACCATCAACGCCGATGTGACCGCGGCCGGCTTGATCAACCTCCATGAAACCGATGATGTGACCTTGAACAATGTAACGACCTTCGACGGCCCGATCACGGTCGATAGCATAGCCGGGACGCTCACGTTGGGCACCATCACTGCCGGCGGCATCAACACCATCGATCTGACCGCGTTCTCGGACATCCTGGATGACGCTGTCCAGACCACCAAGGTCAGCGGCGATACGCTGAACTTGACCAGCGGCGGCGTTATCGGCGCCACCGGCGACGGGGACATTGACACCAATGTCGACTTCCTCAATGCCGCGGCCGATGGCGATATATTCCTGACCAACCAGAGCGGCTTGGAAATACAATCGTTGACTTCCACCAACGGGGCAGCGACCCTGCTGACGGGCGGCAGCACCATCCTTGACGGCACCACCGTCCACAATAAGTTCACGCTGGAGGCCATAAACGGTGACATTCTCTTCAACAACACGGTTGAATCCCAGACCGATGCTGTAAACATCAAGGCCGACGACGGTTCGATCTACGCTACGGGGGCCGGCCCGCACATTGTAGCCAAAGCGGACTCCTTATTGTCCGTGCCCAACGGCACTATCGGGCTCACCAGTCCGTTGGACGTGAACATCCTTGGTAATTTGGTCCTGGATATCGGCAGCAAGCTCGGCAGTACCAGCGGTGACCTGACAGGGACCGTGAATTCACCGACTGCCGCGATCCCGCTGATCCTGCCTTCCAGTTTCCCGTCGCCGCTGCGTCCGCCGGGCAATGTGTTCTTCAACGGCGTGCGCATCTGGCCGTCGATCAGCACGTTCCTTCTGTCCCAGCAGGCCGCCGCCGGCGGTATATTGGGGCAGTTTAACTTCCCCAGCGTGGAAAAATTGGCGCTGGTGCAGATCAATACTTTTGACGGCCTGACCACCTCCAAATCCGGTCCGATATTCCTGTACCACCCGCTCTCGGAACTGGATTCCGGCTCATTTGACGAAGAGTTCCAGTTAGATGAAGGGGCGTATGACTTCATCGATGGCCAGATCCACAAGAAAAAGAAAAAGAAGGGTGAGCCTGAGATCGTCAATGCGACTTGATCATTGTTGTTAAAGTGGTCCTAAAAACCCCGCATTTCAAAAATGCGGGGTTTTTTTATTACCGCGGGGCCGGTTGTAGTAGAATATCTTTGTATTTAACCATCCAAAGGAGATGCTTATGAAGTACTGGCCATTAATGATCGGTTTGGTGTTGCTTGCGGGCTGCCAGCCGAAACCGCCGGCGGAGCAGGTCATCGCCAAAGTCGGCGCCTGCGAGATCACCCGGGATGAATTCGAAGGCAAATTCAAGGCCTCCAGCTATGGGGCCCGGGACACCGCGGACTCCCGCCGGGCGTTCCTCAATAACATGATCAACCAGAAGCTCATCATCCTCGATGCCCAGGCCAGGGGCCTGGACAAGGACAAGAGCTTCCTGCGCCGCATCGAGAATTTCTGGGAACAGTCGCTGGTGGCCGAGGACCTGCAGCAGAGGTCCAAGGACGGGGAGAACCTCGACCAGTGGCTGGAAAACCTTAAGAAAAACACGCCGATCGAGATCAACCAGGAGTATTTAAAATGAACAAACCTAAATTCAAACGCCGCAAGTATTTCATCGACAAGAAGTTCCAGGCGGAGTTCATCATCAGGTATTGCCTGCTCGTGGCCTTCGGCTCCCTGCTCACGGTGGTCCTGGTCTATTGGCTGGCCCAGCGTTCCACGACCGTGGCCATCATCAACGGGCACGTGGCCGTGCACACCACCGCCGAATACCTCCTGCCGCTGATGACACAGACCGTGTTCATCGAACTGGCCATCGTCAGTGTCTTTACCGGCATCATGGCGCTTCTTGTCAGCCACAAGATCGTCGGCCCCCTGTACCGGCTCAAAACCATGTTCACCAGCCTGGGGGGAGGCGACCTTTTGTCGCGCATGCATTTGCGCAAAGGCGACCAGCTCCAGGATGTGGCCCAGGCCTACAATGAGGCGGTCGACAAACTGCGGCATAAGGTTAACCGGCTTAAACACACCCCTTCCGCGGAAGAATTGAAGCGGGAGCTGGACCAGTTCAAGACCTGATGAAATTACGCGTTCTGTACATAGCGGCGGCGCTGTGCTGCGCCGGCACCTGCTCCTGGGCAGGAGGGGACGACGGTTTTGGCAACGCCGCCAAGTTCGAAGGGCATTATTTCACCATCTATGTCAAGCCCGGGGTGGACATCAACAGCCTGGTCTCCCAGCTCAACGTCAGCAAGACCGACGAGGTGATGACCGGCCAGAAGGTGGACGCGTCCTCGCCCGAGAAAAAACTGGCTTCCATGCTCGATGTGCTCTTTGCCCGGGCCTGCGACGTGCTGGACATGCACGTGTACAGCTTTAAGGGCAACATCAAGGTGTTCCCGGCCCAAAGGGACCTGGATGCTTTCTACAACAACCTCTACCACCGCGAGCTTCCGGACACGGGGTTTTCCTTCTACCTGTTCGACTACAATTCCATTTACATCACCGCCGAGAATTTCCGCCGCGAGGTCCTGGGCCACGAGATGGGCCACGCGGTCATGAGCAATTATTTCGTGGTCCAGCCCTCGGTCAAGATCCAGGAAGTCCTGGCCGGGTATGTTGAGTATCAATTGAGGAAGTCCAAATGAAGCGCATAGGGATCTTAACCAGCGGCGGGGACTGCCCGGGCCTCAACGCGGTCATCCGGGCGGTCGTCAAAAAAGCCACGCAAGACTATGGCTATGATGTCATTGGCATCGAAGACGGCTTTGGGGGCCTCATCCGCAACAAGCACAGGAAGCTCACCGATAAGAACGTTTCCGGTATCCTCACCCTGGGCGGGACCATTTTAGGCACCAACCGCCTCCATCCTGATATACAGGAGGCCGCCAGGGGTTTTCGCCGGTTAAAAATAGATTGCCTGGTCTGTGTGGGCGGTGACGGCACGTTGCGGGTGGCGTCCCACCTGTCCAAAGCAGGGGTCCCGCTCGTCGGGGTCCCTAAAACCATCGACAATGACGTTAAAGGCACGGACATCACTTTTGGGTTCGATACCGCCGTCCACATTGCCACCGAAGGCGTGGACCGGCTCCACACCACGGCCGAGTCCCATCACCGGGTCATGATCCTGGAGGTCATGGGAAGGCGCGGGGGCTGGATCGCCCTGTACGCCGGCCTGGCCGGGGGAGGCGACATCATCCTGATCCCGGAGATCCCTTACGATATTAAGCTCGTTGCCGACAGCATCGCGGCCCGCCGCAAAAAAGGCAAGAGATTCACCATTGTGGTGGTTGCCGAGGGGGCAAAGCCCCGGGGCGGCAATGTCGACCTTACGTGCGGCATCAGTTTCGCGCTGGGCAAGGAAATAGAACGGCTCACCGGCATCGAGACCCGCAATGTGGTGATGGGGCATCTGCAGCGCGGAGGCTCGCCTTCGCCATTCGACCGCATCCTGGGGACGCAATTGGGCTCCCACGCGGTGGACTTTATCGTCAATAAACAGTTCGGCCACATGGTCGGCGTCAAAAAGGACACTTTTGTCAAAGTGCCTTTGGCCAAGGTGGCCCAGGGCCAGCGGCTGGTCCCGGTCAACCATCCCCTTATAAAAACCGCCCGTTCGCTGGGCACCTGTTTCGGGATATGTTAAAAGCCTTTTGTCTTGCCAATGGGAAATTGCAGGAAACGGATGAACAGAACGCCCAGGTCCTCGTCTACATCGACCCCGACTTGCATGAAAGATCCCGCCTGATCACCCAGCTGGCCATCGATGAGCACACCTTGGGCTCTTCGCTCGACCCGGAAGAGCTGGGCCGCATCGAATTCGAGACCAGCCACCTTGCCGCCATCATCAAAAGGCCCCGTAGGTACAGCTCCGAGGACAATTTCCTGTTCAAGGTCCATTCCGTCGGCCTTTTCCTTTTTGCGGAACGATTGGTCATCGTCTGCGCGGAAGATGTTTTTTCGTGGGAGGGCAGGACGTTCTCAAAAATATACACGGTCAGGGACCTGTTTTTGAGGATCATCCTTTCATCGGTCCTTCATTTCGAGGGGCATTTGAGGGTCATCCGCAAGATCTCCGATGAACTGGAAATGGAGATCAACCAGGCGCTGACCAACAAAGACCTTTTGAACATGTTCAAGCTGGAAAAAAGCCTGGTGTATTACCTGGATGGCATCAACTCCAACAATAAGGTCATCGACCGGCTCAAGGCCAACTCCGCGAAACTGGGATTTTCGCCGGAGGTCAATGAGTTCCTGGATGACATGATCATCGAAGGCGTCCAGTGCTACCAGCAGGCGGATTCCTATTCCGAGGTGCTTTCCAGCATGATGGATGCCTGGGCCTCGATCATCAACAATAACCTCAACGTGCGCCTCAAACGGTTGACCGTGGTGTCCATTTGCGTCATGACCCCGACGCTGGTGGTGAGCTTTTTCTCCATGAACGTGCCCCTGCCTTTGCCCCAGAGCGGCACCCTGGTTTCCTTCTGGGTAGTGACGGCCATGGCCGCTTTTTCTGTTATAATACTTCTGCTGATCGGTCTTTATAAAAAATTATGAATGATGCCCTCACTTTCGTAGGTTTCTTTTTTGCCGGGCTGGTGGTCAACCTGACGCCGTGCGTGTACCCGATGATGACCGTCACCGTATCGCTGTTCAAGCCCCGGCACGGCCAGACCATGCGGCATTCCTTCAGCAAAGCGCTGGCCTTTGTTTTGGGGATGGCGGTCATGTACAGCACCCTGGGATATTTCGCGGCCTCGACCGGCAAGCTCTTCGGCAGCATCCTGCAAAGCAGCTGGGTGCTGGGCTCGGCGGGCTTGGTCATCATCATGCTGGGGCTCTCCATGCTGGGCCTGTTCAAGATATACGTGCCGGAGAAGTTTTTGAGCGGGCTGGGCAAATGGAAAAGGGCCGGTTATTTGGGGCTGTTCGCCTCGGGCATGTTCGTCGGTATTTTTGCCTGCCCATGCGTCGGGCCGCCGGTACTGGCCCTCCTGGCGGCGGTCGCGAACAACGGCGATCCGCGTTTCGGGTTTTCGGCTTTTTTTGTTTTTTCCATGGGGCTGGGCTTGCCGTACCTGATACTGGGAACGTTCTCCGGACTGCTGACCAAACTGCCCAAGGCAGGCAAGTGGCTGCACTGGGTGGAGCGTATTTTCGGTGTGGTTTTGTTAGGCCTCGGTACTTTTTATCTGGCCCTGGCCCTGCACGTGCAATTGCCGGGAAGATCCGCTTTGCCCTGGCAGCCCTATAAAATTGAGAGCGTCCAGGCCTCTGTTGCCGGCCATAAACCCACGGTCATTGATTTTTATGCGGACTGGTGCCTGGGCTGCCATGAACTGGAGAAGCATGTGTTTTCCGACCCCCGGATCGCGGCCGGGTTCTCCAAATTCACCATCTTGAGGGTGGATGCCACCAATATGGATGACCCCAAAGTTTCGCAGGTCATCGACCGGTACGGCGTCCTTGGCCTTCCGACGGTGATCTTTTTGGACAGCCAGGGGCATGAGATCAAAGAGGCCCGCATCGAAGGCGACCTGCCGGTTGAACGGTTCTTAAAGTCCATCGCTTTGCTCAAATAAGAGGGGACATGTATAGGAAAGTTTTGTTCCTGTTGATATGCGCAGCAGTGTGGATGGGAGGTGTTACCATGGCCAAAGAAACTGTCCGTATTTACGATGCCGCCAGCGGTTCTTACCAGGACGTGGAGAAGGTGGTCAGGACCCCGGCGGAATGGAAGAAGGTCTTGACCCCGGAACAATACGAGATCATGCGCGAGCACGGCACCGAGCAGGCCTTTTGCGGACTGCCGGATAAAAGCCATAAAAAAGGAATTTATAAATGCGCCGGATGCGGCACCGACCTGTTTTTGGTCGATGTGAAATTCGATTCCGGCACGGGCTGGCCGAGCTTTTGGCAGCCCATCAACGAAGCCAATGTCGGCTATACCGAGGACAATAGCTTCGGCATGCGCCGGGTGGAGGTGCATTGCGCCCGCTGCGGTTCGCATTTGGGGCACGTGTTCGATGACGGCCCGCCGCCGACGCACAAGCGCTATTGCATCAACTCCAAGGCATTGACATTCGCGTCCGCGCAGGTGGGGGATACGAAAGGCCTGCAAAAAGCGACTTTCGCGGGCGGATGTTTCTGGTGCATGCAGCCGTTCTTCGACCGCATGAAGGGGGTCAAAGACACCGTGGTCGGCTATATCGGCGGCCAGACCAGGAACCCGACCTATGAGGAAGTGTCTTCCGGTACGACCGGACACGCCGAGGCCATACAGATCACCTATGACCCCAAAGAAACTTCCTATGAGCAATTGCTAAACGTGTACTGGCATAACATCGACCCGACGGTGGAGAACGCCCAGTTCGTCGACCACGGCACCCAATACCGCACCGCCATTTTTTACCACACCCCGGAACAGAAGCGCCTGGCGGAGAAGTCCAGAGCGGAATTGGCCGCCTCCAAGCGTTTCGACCGGCCCATCAAGACCGAGATCGTCGCTGCCTCCGAATTCTATCCGGCGGAAGAGTACCACCAGAAATATTATAAAAAGAGCAGTTTCCGATACAACATGTATCATGACGCCTCCGGCCGCGACCGGTTCCTGGACAAGGTGTGGGGCAAGAGCGGACATTGAAAACCGGTTTATGGATATTATTGATCATGTCGGCTCCCGCGTGGGCCGGCCAGACGGCCGAACCATTTGCGGTGGTGGAATTATTCGGTTCCGAGGGCTGTTCCAGCTGTCCCCCGGCGGATGATGTGTTGAGGGCGCTGGCGGTTCGTGCCCGCACCCGGGGCGAGCGCATCTTCACTCTGGATTTCCATGTGGATTACTGGGATGAGCTGGGATGGAAGGACCCTTTCGCCAGCCCGCAGTTCACCCAACGCCAGAACAGCTACGCTAAGGCGCTGGATATCTCGACGGTATACACCCCGCAGATGATCATCAACGGCACTGCGGCATTCACGGGTTCCAACGCGAAGCTGGCGGGGGAATATATCGGCCGCGCCCTGAAAAGTCCCGCTTTGAACAGTATCGACCTGGCGGTCAAGGAGGCCGGGCCATGGCAGGTGGATATTTCTTACCAATGCGCCTCCCCGCTTTCGGCAGCGGTCCTGAATTTCGCTTTGGTCGAAAGGAACGTTGAGAGCAAGGTCACCGAGGGGGAGAATGCCGGGCGCACGTTGAGGCATGACAACGTGGTCCGGGAATTGCAGACCGTCCCGTTCACCCAGAAAGAGGGGGCGGTCCGTTTTAAAAGGCCCGCTGACCGCCTCAGGCGTTTTTCGGTAGTTGTCTATATGCAAGATACGCGTGACATGAAGGTCCTTGCCGCAGACAGCATTGATCTTCCGGAGAAAAAATGAGCGAGAATCCTTTCGGGTTATCCCGCGTCAAACACATCATCGCTGTTTCTTCCTGCAAGGGCGGGGTGGGCAAATCCACCGTGGCCGCGGGCTTTGCCAGGGCTTTGTCGGCGAAGGGACTTAAAGTCGGGCTTTTGGATGCGGATATCCACGGGCCGTCTTTGCCGACACTGTTCGACCTTCCGTCCGTCGGGGTCCATGCCAATGAATTCAAGATGATCGCCCCCATTGAGGCTGAAGGATTAAAGCTCATGTCTTTCGGATTTCTCATCGGCGACGCGCCCGCGGTCATGCGCGGCCCCATCGTCACCCGCTATATCCAGCAATTGCTGTTGCAAACAGACTGGGGAGAGCTGGATTACCTGGTCATCGATATGCCACCCGGCACGGGGGACGTGCAATTGACCATCACGCAGTCGGTGCGCCTGACCGGCGCGGTGATCGTCACCACCCGCCAGACCTTATCGCTGGTGGATGTGGCCCGCGGCATCCTCATGTTCGAGAAGGTCAGCGTGCCCATCCTGGGGGTGGTCGATAATATGGCGTATTTTGTCTGCGATGCCTGCCAAAAGAAACATTATCTCTTCGGCGAAGGGCATACCCTGGAGGAACGCTTCGGGGTAAAGACATTGGTTGAAATTCCTTTGGTCAAAGACCTCAACCTGGGTCCTTATATGGCGCAGGGGGCGCAGGCCATGTTGAATGCCGTGCAAGCGCAGGCGCAGGCCAAAAACACCATACCCCAGGTCAGTTTCGATGCCGGTTATATATATTTGAAATTCCCCGACGGTAAACAGGTGCAGGTGAAGAACCGCGACGTGCGCATCAATTGCATGTGCGCTTTGTGCGTCAGTGAACTGACGGGCAAGAAATTGGTCGATGCCGGCCAGGTCCGGCCGGACATCGCGCCCAAAGAGATCACCCCGTTGGGCAATTACGCCGTGGGCATCACCTGGAATGACGGGCATTCTTCCGGCATTTATCCCTACACTATGCTGCAGTCTTTGGTAAAATAAAGTCCATGTTCCGGCTCCATTCATGCGTTTTGTCTTTCTGTTTTTTTGTCTGGGTCCTGCCTTTGGGCTTTTTCATCAGTCCATCCAAACAAAAACTGGCCTGCGACGGACAGCGGGCGTTCTGTATGTGCTCGCATTCGGCCGGCCATGCGGCCTTGGCTGAAGAGGGGGCAGGCATTGCCCAGAACACCGGTGTTAATAAGGAAGCTTCCGCTTCCGGCGGGGCGCATAGTTTCCTGGCCGCGTATGCGCCGGTTGAAGATCTTTCCAGGAATTCCAAATCCTTCGAATTAGCCCTCCTTTGTCCTTCCGCGGCGATCGCCCGCGCGATCGACCACGTCCCCAAAGCATAGTTTCGCCGCCAAACACTCTCTAATATTTACAATGATCGGGGAAACTATGCGTACATCATTTATTTTTACCTTATTTTTATGTTCAACCATCGGGATGACCAATACCGCATTTGCCTGCGGCGCCTGCGGGTACACCCTCAGGTCACAAACCAGCGACCAGAAATGGTATTTCGAATACCTCTTCGACCAGGTCAACTGGGACAAAATGGATGCCCGTGAGGCCCACAACCTGCACCACAGCGGGCATGAGTTCCATGATAAAACCACCGAGGATTTCCATCATTTTAAACTGGGCCGCCGCGTCACCGACCGCCTGGAATTCTTCGCCGACATTCCCTACGTCATCCGCCGCTCGCTGGAGGTTGAAAACCATGCCATCCTTGGTTCCAAACAAAGATCAGAAGGGTGGGGAGATACGCAAATCGTCGGCGATTACCGTTTCTGGCAGGACAACGGCCGGTCCTTGAGCGCGGTGGCCGGCATGCAGTTTCCCACTGGCTCGACGAGGGAACTTAACAGCGTGGGAACGCGTTTCGGGCCGGAATTGCAGCCGGGTTTGGGCGCGTATAACTATATCGTGGGCGCGGTTTACAGGATGGAAGGCCGGCGTTCGTCTTTGACGGCCAATGCCACCTATGTGTTCACCACGCGCGGGGCACAGGAATTTGAGACAGGGGACATAGTGACCCTGTCAACGGCCTGGGATTATGCCATTAACCCACGGTCAAAGTATTTGAAGTTCAGGGCAGGGGTCGACGCGGTCTTCCAATACGAACAACAGGACAAGGTGGACGGCGTCGCGGGCAAGGACAGCGGCGGACAGGTGCTCCTGGCCGGGCCGGTATTCAAGGTCCAGGCCAATGAGCATCTCGCCTTCACCGGATCGCTGTTACTGCCGGTTTACCAGCACCTGGGAGGGGTGCACCAGCAGTTGGACTACGAATGGATGATGGGAGGGCAATTGCGCTGGTAAAAAGAATTCACACTTTGGATTTCTTGTGATAATATGAGGCCATGAATAAGATCATCGTGATGGCTGCTTTATTTCTTTTGTCCGTTTGCGTCCCGGTCTTTGCCCAGGATACCAACGCCGACACCGCCACCGACGGCAAACCCGTCCTTTCCAACCAGACTATTCCGGAGAACATGGAAACGGACAATTCTGAACTGCAGGATGAGGGTTACGGTTCGGATGACGCGGAATATTACGGGGCTGAAGGCGAGAACGAGACGGTCAATAACGAAACAGTTCCCGCTCAATAACCCAAATTAGGCCCCAGCCATCTTTCCACGGTTGCGACGTCCATGCCTTTGCGTTGGGCGTAGTCAGCCACCTGGTCCCTGCCGATCTTCCCTAAAGAAAAATATTTGGAATCCGGGTGCGCGAAATAATGCCCCGAAACCGCCGCTGTCGGCACCATCGCGAAACTTTCGGTCAGCGTAATGCCGGTATTCTTGGTGGCATCCAGCATTTTAAACAGGAAGGCCTTTTCCGTGTGGTCCGGGCAGGCCGGGTAGCCCGGGGCCGGGCGTATCCCGCGGTATTTGATGTGGATGAGGTCCTCATTGGTCAAATTCTCATCCGGGGCATAACCCCATAATTCTTTACGCGCCCATTCATGGGTGTATTCCGCGAAGGCCTCGGCCAGCCGGTCAGCCACGGCCTTGGCCATGATGCTTTTATAATCGTCGTGGTCGGCTTCGAATTTACGCACCATGTCATCCAATCCCACTCCCGTAGTAACGGCGAAAGCCCCCAAATAATCTTTAACGCCGCTTTCTTTAGGCGCGATGTAATCCGCTTGCGCCAATAACGGGTCCTCGGGCCGCACCTGCGCCTGCTGGCGCAGGGAATACACTGTCCCCAAAATTTTCTTGCGGGTATCGTCGGTATACAGCTCGATGTCATCGCCCACGCTGTTGGCGGGGAAGAACCCCACCGCGGCATTGGCGGTCAGCAGTTTTTTGGCGATGATCTCATCGAGCATGGCGTTGGCATCGTTATAAACTTTGGTCGCTTCCACGCCGACTTTGGGGTCTTTGAGGATATTGGGGAACTTGCCTTTGAGCTCCCAGGCGATAAAGAACGGCGACCAGTCGATGCGCGTGCGGATTTTTTTAAGGTCAAAATCCTTGAAGGCCTTGACCCCCAGGTACGAGGGTTTGGTGATGGGGGCTTTGTTCCAGTCGCAGGTGAATTTGCGCTTGCGGGCTTCGTTGATGGGCACAAGCTGGCGCGCGGCATTGTCCTGCGCGAATTTGACGCGCAGGGCTTCGTAGTCTTCCTTTGTTTTCGCGGCCAGTTCTTTTTTGGCCTTGGGGTCCATCAGCGCCCGGCAAACACCCACAGCCCGCGACGCGTCCTTGACGTGCAGGGTAAATCCCGACGGGTATCCCGGCGTGATCTTGACCGCGGTATGGTTGGGCGAGGTCGTGGCCCCGCCGATGAGCAGGGGGATATTGAAACCCTCGCGCTGCATTTCCTTGGCCACGTGCGCCATTTCATCCAGCGAGGGGGTGATAAGGCCGGAGAGGCCGATCATGTCGGCTTTGACCTCGCGCGCGGCTTTGAGGATCTTGTCGCAGGGCACCATGACCCCCAGGTCGATGACCTTGAAATTATTGCAGGCCAGCACCACACCGACGATGTTTTTGCCGATGTCATGCACGTCGCCTTTGACGGTCGCCGAGAGGATGACGCCGGCATTTTTACTCACGGAGGAGTCTTTCTCCTTTTCCATGAAAGGCAGCAGGTACGCCACGGCTTTTTTCATGACCCTGGCGCTTTTGACCACCTGGGGCAGGAACATCTTGCCGGAGCCGAACAGGTCGCCGACAATGTTCATGCCGTCCATGAGCGGGCCTTCAATGACGTCCAAAGGCCGTTTGGTTTTTTTGCGCGCTTCCTCGACGTCCGTTTCGACATAATCCACGATGCCTTTGACCAGGGCATGGGAAAGCCGCCGCTCCACAGGTTCTTTGCGCCAGGCCAGGTCTTCCTCGACCTTCTTGCCTTTCGATTTATAGTTTTCCGCGAAGGTGACCAAACGTTCCGTAGCGTCGGGCCGGCGGTTGAGGATGACGTCTTCGACCATGCCTAAAAGGTCTTTGGGAATTTCATCATAAACAGCGATCATGCCCGCGTTGACGATCCCTAAGTCCATGCCGGCCTGGATGGCATGGTAGAGAAAGACCGAGTGCATGGCTTCGCGGATGGGGTCATTGCCGCGGAAGGAGAAGGACACATTGCTCACCCCGCCGGAGACCAGGCACCCGGGGCAGGAGGCCTTGACGCGGCGGCAGGCCTCGAAATAATCGACCGCGTAATTGTTATGTTCTTCGATGCCGGTGGCCACGGCGAAAATGTTCGGGTCGAAAATAATGTCCTGCGGCGCGAAACCGGCCTGTGTTGTTAGTAATTTGTATGCTCGCTGGCAAATGGCGACCCGGCGTTCGACACTGTCGGCCTGGCCCTTTTCATCGAAGGCCATGACGACCGCGGCGGCACCGTAACGCTTGACCAAAACGGCCTGGCGCAGGAATTCCGCCTCGCCTTCCTTCATGCTGATGGAATTGACAATGCTTTTGCCCTGCACGCATTTGAGCCCGGCCTCGATGACCGTCCATTTGGAAGAGTCGATCATCAGCGGCACTTTGGAAATGTCCGGTTCGGCGGCGATGAGGTTGAGGAAGGTGGTCATGACCTTGACCGAATCCAACATGGCTTCATCCATGTTCACGTCGATGATCTGGGCGCCGGCTTCCACCTGCTGGCGGGCGACCGCCAGGGCCTGGTCGTATTGCCCGGCGATGACCAGCCGCGCGAACTGTTTGGACCCGGTGACATTGGTGCGTTCACCGACATTGACGAAATTGGTGTCCTTGCGGATGACCAGGGGCTCCAGGCCGGAAAATGAACTGTGCGCCGGGATCTCCTTCAGCGGCCGCGGCGGGATGTCCTTGACCGCTTCCGCTATCGCCTTGATGTGCTCCGGCGTGGTGCCGCAGCATCCACCGACGATGTTGAGGAACCCGCTGCCGGCGAATTCTTTAAGCAATTGCGCCATTTCCCTGGCGCTCTGGTCGTATTCCCCGAAAGCATTGGGCAGCCCCGCGTTGGGATAACAGCTCACATAACAGGGGACCAGCCGGGAGATTTCCTCTATATAAGGCCTCATGTCCTGGGCGCCCAAAGCGCAGTTAAGCCCCATGGCCAAAGGATCGGCGTGCTTGACCGAGATCCAGAACGCTTCGGTGGTCTGGCCGGAGAGGGTGCGGCCGCTGGCATCGGTGATGGTGCCGGAAATCATCAGCGGATATTGTTTGCCGATTTTGGTATAATAAGCGTCGATGGCAAAGAGCGCGGCCTTGCAGTTGAGCGTGTCGAAGGTGGTCTCGACCAAGACCAGGTCCACGCCGCCGTCGATCAAACCTTTTAATTGTTCCGTATAAGCCTCAACCAGCTGGTCAAAGGTGATGGCCCGGAATGCCGGATCATTGACATCAGGGGAAAGCGTCGCGGTCTTATTGGTCGGGCCTATGGCGCCGGCCACGAACCGCGGTTTAGCGGGATCTTTTTTGGTGAACTTGTCCGCTGTCTGGCGGGCCAGCCTGGCTGATGTGACGTTGAGCTCGTAGACCAGGTCTTCCATGCGGTAATCCGCCATGGATACCCGGTTGGCATTGAAGGTGTTGGTCTCGATGATGTCCGCCCCCGCCTGCAAATAGGCCTCGTGAATGCCGCTGATGATCTGCGGCTGGGTCAAAGACAATAGTTCATTATTGCCTTTGACGTCATGAGGATGCTTCGCGAACCGGGTCCCGCGGTAAACGGCCTCATCGGGCTTGTGGCGCTGGATCATGGTGCCCATGGCCCCGTCCAGGATCAGGATCCTGCGGCGCAAAAGGGCATGGAGCGGGTGGTCGGGTAACGGTAAATGCATATCAATTCAAGATAGGGGAAATAAGGCAGATTGTCAATGGCGGGCCTTGAAAAACGATATTATAATTAGGAGGGCATATGTCTACGTACACCATCAGCGAGATCAACGAAAAGATCAAAAAAGAATCGGCGGTCATTGACGCCATCCGCATGGAGGCCTCCAAGGTGCTGGTGGGGCAGACGGAACTCTTCGACCGCCTGCTCGTCGGCATCCTGGCCAACGGCCATATCCTCATCGAAGGCGTGCCCGGATTGGCCAAGACCACCGCAGTCAAGACTCTGGCGCAGATCATCCACGCCAAGTTCCAGCGCCTGCAGTTTACCCCGGACATGCTGCCCGCGGACCTGACCGGCACGCTCATCTACGACCAGCGCAGCGGCAATTTCAACATCAAGAAAGGGCCGGTGTTCGCCAACATCATTTTGGCTGATGAGATCAACCGCGCCCCGGCCAAGGTGCAAAGCGCCCTGCTGGAAGCCATGCAGGAACGCCAGGTGACGATCGGCGAGGAAACCCTGAAACTCCCGGAACCGTTTTTGGTCCTGGCCACGCAAAATCCCATCGAGCAGGAGGGGACTTATCCTTTGCCCGAGGCCCAGGTGGACCGCTTCATGCTCAAGGTCAACATCACTTATCCTTCCAAAGCCGATGAATTGAAGATCTTAAGGCGCATGGCCCTGACCAAGACCCAGTTCGACGTCAAAGCGGTGCTCAAGCCTGAAGACATCCTGCGCCTGCGCGGGCTGGTGGATGAGGTCTACATGGATGAGAAGATCGAGCATTACATCGTCGACCTTGTTGAAGCCACCCGCAACCCGGAGCAGTACAAGTTAAAAAGTTTAAAAGCCCTGATCCAATACGGGGCCAGTCCCAGGGCCACCATCAATTTGACCCTTGCCGCCAAAGCCCATGCCTTCATCCATGGTCGCGGGTTCGTCACGCCCCAGGACATCAAGTCCATCGGGATGGACGTCCTGCGCCACCGCATCATCCCCAGTTATGAAGCGGAGGCCGAAGAGAAGACCCCTGAAGACCTGATCAGGACCATTTTCGAGACCGTGGAAGTGCCGTGATCCCAAAAGAGATCCTGGATAAAGTCCGCCGCATCGAGATCACCACCTCGCATCTGGTCAGCGATATTTTCGCCGGGGCCTACCACAGCGTTTTTAAGGGGCGGGGGATGGAATTCGATGAAGTGCGCGAATACCAGATGGGCGATGATATCCGCAGCATCGACTGGAACGTCACGGCCCGCACCGGTACGGCGCATGTCAAAAAATACGTGGAGGAGCGGGAGCTGACCGTGATGATCCTGGTCGACGCCTCGGCTTCGACGCATTTCGGCAGCACAAAGGAATTGAAGAACGCCCTGGCCGCGGAACTGGCGGCGGTGCTGGCGTTCTCCGCCATCCGCAACAATGACAAGGTGGGGCTGATCATATTCACCGACCGCATCGAGCTCTTCATCCCGCCGCGCAAGGGCAAGCGCCACGTGCTGCGGGTCATCCGCGAGGTTTTGTATTTTAAGCCCCAGGGCAAGGGCACGGACATCAATGCCGCTTTGGAATATTTGACCAAGGTCATGCGCCGCAAAAGCGTCGCCTTCGTGATCTCGGATTTCTTCGGGGAGGATTTTAAGAAATCCATGGGCATCAGCAATAAATACCATGACGTCATCGCCATCACCCTCAATGATCCACGCGAGGCGGCCCTGCCGGACTGCGGACTGGTGGAAATAGAGGACGCGGAAACCGGCCGGAAAATGCTCGTCGACACAGGCAGCCCGCAGGTGCGCCGGCGTTACAAGGCCGATGCCCTGGCCCGGCTGGATGGCCGTAACCGATTGTTCCGTTCCATGGGGGTTGACCATATCGACGTGCATACCCATGAACCGTATGCCAAAGCTTTGATCGGGTTTTTCTATGCAAGACATAAGAGACGTTAAACCGCCGGCAGGCCTGCCGTGGTACGTGTGGCTGCTGGTTTTGCTGGCATTGTGCGCTGTGGCGGCTGTCATTTATTTTTACCGTCGCCGCAAGAAACCTGTGCCGCCGCCGGCTCCCGTGCCTGTACGCCGGCCGTGGGACATTGCCCATGAAAGTCTCGAGGAGCTTGCCCGCAAGGATTATCCCCGACAGGGCCTGTTCAAGGATTTTTATATCACGCTTTCCGACATTGTCCGCCGTTACCTGGAAGACCGCTTCGATATCCATGCCCCGGAAATGACCACGGAGGAATTCTTAGGCTTTGCCGAGACCTCCGGTGCGCTGAAAACGGAACACCAACACGTCCTCAAAAATTTTCTTAACGGCTGCGACATGGTCAAATTCGCCAAACACAAACCCACGGTCCAGGAGGCCCAGTCGAATTTTGACATGGCCAGACAATTGATCGAGGAAACCAGGGATGGAGTTTAGGACCCCGTTATTATTACTGGCCCTGCCGCTGTTGCTTCTGGCTTTGTGGTATGCGCACCACCGCCGGAAGGAGCCGTCCTTCGGTTTTTCCTCCCTTGCGGTATTGGGGGCGATAGGGGCCACCTGGAAAACAAAATTCGGCTTTCTCCCTTTGGCCTTGAGGATGCTGGCCGTCGCGCTGTTGTGCGTCGCCCTGGCGGGCCCGCGCAAAGTTTTGGAAGAAAGCCGGGTCGAGACTGAGGGCATTGACATTGTCCTGGCGCTGGACATCTCGGGAAGCATGGCCACCGAGGATTTCAAATCGGAGGGCAGGCGCGCCAACCGTTTTGAGGTCATCAAAAAGGTAGTGGATGAATTCATCGACCGGCGCAAGGACGACCGCCTGGCCCTGGTGGCTTTTGCCGGCAGGGCCTATACCGTCTGCCCTTTGAGCATTGACCATGACTGGTTAAGGGAAAACCTGCAGCGCATGCGCCTGGGGCTCATCGAGGACGGCACCGCCATCGGTTCGGGCATCGCCTCCAGCTTGTCGCGGTTCAAGGACAGCAAGGCCAGGTCCAAGATCATCATCCTTTTGACCGACGGGATCAATAATGCCGGCAATATCGAGCCCCTGACCGCGGCCAGGACCGCCGCGGCCATGGGCATCAAGGTTTATACCATCGGCGCCGGGACCAAGGGGCTGGCGCCGTTCCCCGTGCAGGACATGTTCGGCCATGTGTTCTACCAGAACGTGCAAAGCGACCTGGATGAGGACACCCTGCAGGAGATCGCCCGCCTGACCCATGCGCAGTATTTCCGCGCCTCCGACATCCAGGCCCTGCGCGACATTTACAAGACCATCGACCATCTGGAAAAAAGCAAGATCGAGCAAAAAGGATACCGGCAATACCGGGAGCTGTTTGGTCTGTTCGCGGTGGCCGCATTGGCATTGCTGGCTTTCGAGTTATTTTTAACCAACACTTTATTCTTGAGGATCCCCTGATATGCAGTGGGGCGCTGTCCATCTCCTGCATCTGTTATGGCTGACGCCGTTCCTGGCCTGGCTGTTGCATGTCCTTTATCTGCGCCGACGCGCGATGATGGACAAGTTCATCCGTACTGATTTGCTGCCGCCGCAGGCGCGGCAAACGCATTTGTTCCGCTGGCGCCGCCGGGCGGCTTTTTTACTGGCCTGTTATGTGCTGACCGTCATGGCCCTGGCCCGGCCGCAGTGGGGATACCAATGGGAAGAGGCCAAGCGCCAGGGTCTGGACATCCTGATCGCGGTGGATGTTTCCAAAAGCATGCTGACCAGGGACGTGACCCCCAACCGTTTGGAGAGGACCAAGCTGGCGGTCAAAGACCTGGTCAAGGATCTCAACGGCGACCGCGTGGGGCTGATCGCTTTTTCCGGTTCGGCGTTCCTGATGTGCCCGCTGACGGGCGACTATAACGGGTTTTTATTGAGCTTAAATGACCTGGGCGTCGAGAGCATCCCGCGCGGGGGCACCAACATATCCAGCGCCATTGCCGAGGCCATCAAGGCTTACGGCGACAAAGGCCAGCCCTATAAGACCGTGGTGCTGGTCACCGACGGGGAGGACCAGGAGGGCGATGCGCTGGCGGCCGCGCGCCGGGCCAAGGACAAGGGCATCGCCATTTACACCGTCGGCATCGGTACCCAGGAAGGCGACCTCATCCGCGTCCAGGATGACCAGGGCCAGTCGGGATTTTTAAAGGATGCCCAGGGCAATTTCGTCAAGTCCCGGCTCAATGAGAACCTTTTACAGCAGATCGCCTACGTCACCGGCGGGGCGTATGTGCGCTCCAGCGGCGCGCAGTTCGGCCTGGATTATTTGTACAAGAAACAGCTCTCCAAGATCGAGAAACACGGCACCGAGCAAAAAATGCAGAAGAAATACTATGAAAGGTTCCAATGGTTCTTAGCCGTCGCATTAGTGGCTTTGTTTGCCTCATCTTTTTGACTTTTCCCGCAGCGGCCTGGGCCGCATCGTCGGCAGGGGAAGTCACGGAGGGCAACCGCCTGTACAAAGAGGGATCTTTCGAGGACGCCGCGGCGCGTTACAATGCCGCGCTGGCCCGTGGCGGGCAGGAGGCGGTGGCGCGTTATAACCTGGGCAATGCCATGTATAAACAGGGAAAGGCCCTGGAAGAGAAGGACATTGACCGGGCCATCGGGGACATGCAGCAGTCTTTGGGCGATTATGAACAGGTATTGAAGAAGAATGCAAAAGACGCGGATGCGCAGTATAATTATGACTTCGTCAAGAAAGAACTGGAACGCCTCAAGAAAAAACAGCAGGAGCAACAGCAGCAGAAGCAACAACAGCAGCAACAGCAGCAACAGCAAAATAAACAGGACCAGCAGAAAAAGCAACAGCAGCCGCAGCAGGGTCAGGACCAGAGGCAGGCCAAGGACATTTTAGAGGATTACCAGCGCACCGAAGAGCCCCAGGGGCTTTTGAATTTTATTCCCAAGGACAAACCGGAAAAACCGGTGGAGAAAGATTGGTAATGCTCAAGAAGATCCTTTTTATGGTTTTATTTTTAGCCTTCGCCGGTATCGTCCTGGCTGAAGATGTGCTGGTGGAAGCCGTGGTCTCGCCGGACAAGATCTCCATCAAAGAGAGCGCGCAGCTGACCGTGACCGTCCACGGCGGCGGCAAAGGGGAGAACGCGCCCCAATTGCCGCACATCGACGGCCTGGACGCGCGCTACCTGGGGCCGTCAACGAGCATCTCCATCATCAACGGCCAGTATTCCAGCGAACGGTCATTCATTTACAATTTGTTCCCGGTCAAGACCGGGCGCTTCCAGGTCCCGCCGCTGACCGTGACCGTGGAAGGCAAGGATTACACCACCAAACCCGCGGACCTGGAAGTGGTGGCGGGGAACATCGACCGCAACGACACCTCATCATCGGCGCCGTCGGAGAATCTCAAAGACCGTTTGTTCATGGTGCTGGCCATCCCGAAAACCAAAGTGTATGTGGGGGAGAAGGTCCCGGTCAGCGTCAAGCTCATGGTGGCGCAGGTGCCCCTGCACAATATCCAATTCCCCAAAATAGACAAGAACGGTTTTGTCATGGATGACTTTTCCCAGCCGCGGCAGTACACCCAGGCGGTCAACGGCACAAAGTACAATGTCATCGATTTCAGCACATATCTTTATCCGGTCGCCGCCGGCGCGCTGACCGTGGGACCGGTGCAGATCGAAGGCAGTCTTTTATACCGCAATCCCCAGCAGCAGCGCCGCAATCCGTCGGGCGGGAGCTTTTTCAATGACGATTTTTTCAATGGGTTCTTTGACAGCTACCAGGAAAAACCCATCACCGCCTCTTCCGAGACCCTGAAACTGGAGGTCATGCCTTTGCCGGAAGAGGGCAGGCCGACCGGCTTCAGCGGCGCCGTCGGTCAGCTGGATTTCGATGCCTCCATCAGCCCCGCCGAGGTGAGGGTGGGCGACCCCGTCACCCTGCGCATGAAAGTCTCCGGCAGCGCCAATTTCCGTTCCATCCAGGTGCCGGTCTTTAGCGACAGCCATTTCAAAACGTATGACCCGCAGGTCAAGAACGAAGGCAATGCCCTGACCCTCGAGCAGGTGATCATCCCCACCGATGTCAACATCGTGGCGGTGCCGGCTTTGTATTTTAATTATTTCGACCCCATCTCCGGCGAATACAAGACTTTGACCCAGGGCCCGTTCAACCTCAAGGTCACCGCGCCCCAGCCGGGGCAGGAATTCAAGGTCGTGGGTTTTAGCGAACTGCAGGCCCCGGCCGCGCCCGTCGATTATGTGCAGAAATACATCAAACAGCCCTTTGACCGGTCCGTCGCGGTCCTGAAAACGCCGCGGTTCTGGATGAAGGTGGGAATATTCATTGTCATATGGGGACTGTGGATGGCATGGAGGCGCTTCAGGGCGCGTTTGGCCAGCGACAAGTCCTTTGCCCGCCGGGTCAATGCGTTAAAGCATGCCAAACGAGGCCTGGCGCAAGCGGAACGGGCCTTGAACAGCAGCGATGCCAAGGATTTTTACGGCATCCTGTATAAAACCTTAAACAGTTATGTCCGGGACAAAGGGCTAAAGGAAGAAAGCATCCCCGGACTGAAAGCCATTTATGAAGCCGGCGAATTCGTGCGTTTTGCCGGCGCCCGTCCCGATCCCTCCCAGATGCGTTCCCACCTTGAACAGGCCAGGCAGATCGTCAAATAGTCCCCGGGGAAGCGCTTTCTAAGAATCCCTCCTAAGACCTTGTTTTAGTGTTTTTATATTCTACACTTATAGTATATGAGAACCCCATTAGTCCCTCTCATACTCTGTGCGTTTATATTCAATTCTTTAATGCCAGCGCCGCTGCACGCGCAGGAAGCCGTCCTGCCCGCGCCGGGCAGCATGGTGCGTTTAAGCTTGGCATCCAACCCCGCGGTGCTCAAAGGCATCAAAGTCCATCCCGACGACCCGTTCCAGTTCGAGTTCATTTTAGACAAGGGCGATTCGGCCCTCACCGGCCAGGCCTTAAAAGACGAATCGACCCGGCTCATCAAATATTTCCTCGCTTCGCTGACGGTGCCGGAAGGCGACCTTTGGGTCAACCTGTCCCCGTATGAAAAAGACCGCATCGTGCCGGAGGGTTTCGGCCAGACCGAAATGGGCCGCGACCTGCTGGCCCAGGATTATATCCTCAAGCAAGTCACGGCCTCGCTGATCTATCCGGAAGATGAACTCGGTAAGAAATTCTGGGCGCGCATTTATAAGGAGGCCGCCCAAAAATTCGGGACCACGGACATCCCGGTCAACACCTTCAACAAGGTGTGGATCGTGCCGCAGAAAGCGGTGGTATATGAGAACGCGCCGGCGGGCACGGCGTACGTGGCCGAGTCGAAGTTAAAGGTCATGCTCGAGGAAGACTACCTGTCGCTCAATAAACATAAGGAAACCCCGACTGCCCCGACAAAGTCGGGGCAAAACGCCGGGGCCTCTCAAGTTATACGTGAAGTAATACTGCCCGAACTTGAGAGGGAAGTCAATGAGGGCGGGAATTTCGCGCAGGTCAGGCAGGCCTATAATTCGCTCATCCTGGCCGCCTGGTATAAAAAGAAGATCAAGGACAGCATCCTCAATCGCGTTTATGCCGACCGCAATAAAATTTCCGGCGTCAATATCGATGACCCGCAAGAAAAACAGAAAATATACGAACGCTATTTGCAGGCCTTCAAGAAGGGCGCGTACAATTACATCAAAGAGGAACAGGACCCGGTGACCCGTTCCATGGTCCCGCGCAAATATTTCGCGGGCGGGTTGAACCTGTCCATGGATGTCCTGGACGTCAGGCAAATGCAGGGCCCCCTGCCGGTCTCTCCCGGCGGTGACATGGCCATGGTCAGTGTCCGGGTCAGTCCCTGGAAAACCGTGTTGTATTCATCCCTGCTGGCGCTGGCTATTTTTACCGAGTCCGGCGCGCAGTTAAAAGCATTTTCCCCCCAGGCCCTGGAATTGATCAAGGTCCAGGACACCCGCGAAAGACTGCAGGTACCGGAAAACCTCGACCAAAAGGTTACGGCGCAATTGAACCAGGTCTTTGCGGACTATATCAATAAAAATTACAAAGCTTTTGGCCGGGCCATCACGCCGGCCGAACGTTCCGCCTATCCACTGCCTTACCTGGACCAGTTCCTCACCGAACAGAACGTTGTCCTGGCGGGGCAGGCCGCGCCTTACAATGTCCTCACGCAGGCTTTGAAGAAACATTTCGCCGACCTTAAAAGGCGCAAGGCAACCCTGTCCGCGGATGAATTGGGCAAGTGGGCGGGCTTGCAGGAAAATGCGCTCGGGTTTATCCATGTGGCCATGCTGGAGGGCTCCTGGTATTCGGAAGGTGCCAGGTCGATCCAGGGACTTATATTCGGGGCACAAGGCAAACGTATTTTTAACTGCGACGCCATCTCCATGCTTACGCTGTTGATCGCGCAGGACTGGGGGCTCGAGGGGGTCGCATGGGTGGAAGTTTTCGAAAGCCAGGATGGCAAGAAATACCCTGACGCGCGCGGGATCGGGCATGTGATCAACGGCATGGTGGACGTCCTGGGCAGGAAGGTATTCAGGGACCAGAGAGGCAAGACCCTTCCGCGTAAGGCTGGGCCCTTCCTGTTGCTGTCGGACCTGGTCAGCCAGAAGAAGGTCGAGGTCCTCTTTGACCAGCTCGCGCCTAACAGGCGGTTTAGCATGGAAACATTCGAGCGGCCCGGTGAATTGGGAAGGTTCAGCCGCATCCTTTCCCAGATCGCGGCTTACCCCAAGGTCCTTGCGAACAATGATGTGCTCAGGCAGAATTTCGAGATGGCCAAGCGGTACAAGAACATGGGAGATTACAATGCGGCCTTTAACAAGGTTGAGTCCGATTTTGAAGCGGCGCGCCTGTTGTTTAAACCCGGTACCTATCGGCAGGCAGCGGATGCTTATGATGCCGTTGCCAGGCAGGTGCCCGCCTTAAGGCAGAGGTTCAAGGGCCTGCCCGGCATCTCGCAGGCGCTGATCGACCAGCTTTCCGATGTCGAACGCACTTCCTTGGAGAACAAGGAGGCGGCTTTGCATAACACCGGGGTCGTTGTGGGGATACCGCAGGGGGGGAATGTGGTTGTTGTCCGTCCGCCGGCAGCCTCCTCAACCAGCGCTTTCGGTGAGTATCAGGCGGCGAGGCAGAGGATCTTCGCTCTGGATACCGAGGCCCAAAGGCTTTTCAAGGCCGGCGATTTCAACAAGGCCATTCTTAAGTTCAAGGGACTTAAAGACTATATCAACGGGCAAATCCCGGCTTTAAGGGAAAAATTAAAGAACATCACTGGTGTTGTTGACAGCCAGGGAAGGCCGCTTTCCGGAAATGACCTGGTCGCCGAACTGCAAGGTCATGCCTGGACCGCGGAATCCAATGAACTGGCTTCACTCTTTAATACCTATACCGGCGGCAGCGACGCGGCTGTGGTCAGGCAGAAAATGACGGAGATCATCAATCGCGTCACCGCGATCTTGAGGGCAAACCCCCGGATGCCCGCGGGCATCAAGGCCAAATTCGACGAGCTATTGAGGATCAGCCGGCAGAGGAACGGGGACCGGGCCATGCTGGGAGAGCCCGGCACCGGCCAAGACTCGGCGATGTTCAGCCTGGCGCAAGGGGGAGTGAGTATTTCCCTTGATGAAGGATTGGCACAGTACCAAGGCTTGGCCAAGCGCGTTGCGGACATCGTCAATTACGTCCTGGAGCATGACAGCCTTCCGGCGGGCGTCACCTGGTCCGGCCGTTCGATCATCGTTCCTTTGTCCCAAGACGAGCAATTTACGGTCAATGGCAAAACGTTCAAGGCCCTGCGTTTGAAAGGCGCCACTTACCAGGGAGGCGCGCCCAAGATGGAGGCCTATACGGCCGATGATGATGCCGTGGGGCAGCCGACGCATTTGCTGGAAGCGCAGAAGATGGACGGCCGGCAGATCATTAACTATAGGGAGAAAAGTCCTTCCGTGCAGGGAACGATTTTTTTAAGCACGGTACAAGATGAATATGAAAAGACAAAAGCCATATTTGAAGCGGGAGTCCCTACGGCCATGCCCCTTGGGCTGGGTGAATTTACCGGCATGGATTTCAATGGTAAAAAGGTCGGGTTTTTGGTCCTTGCGGAGGAAAATGATCCTGTTCCCTTACGCCTGGGCGCGGAGCTTAGGAAACAACTGCAGCAAAAACGCACCCAAACATATTACGCTGACCTTGGCAAAGGTGTCCTGGGGGCGGCCCGCCTGTTGAGGCAATTGAATACCCACGGTTTTTCGCATTTCAGCCCGCATTTGGCCCAGTTCGGCGGCCGGAACATTTATGACTTCAGCGACGCGTACAGCATTTCACGTGACGGCCTTTCACGTGAGGAATTCATTTACCGCGTCATCGTCGGTTTCGCGGGCCTGTACGAGTCCGTCGATGGTTTTGTCCGCCTCAACAACATGCCCTTGGAATTCGTTTTAAGGAGCCAGGAGGCCCGCCGGGCCTACCAAAACATTTTGGAGGGTTACTTTACGGCCGAAGAGATCGCGGATATTAAAAAGATGAATGAAGAGGACATGAACCCCGCGAAGCTGTCAGCTGCCGTGGCTGTGGTCCTTTCCATGGGCCGTACGCGGGGACGCGCATTGGCGGATGTGATCACGGAGGTCACCAATAAGAATGTTGTGATGGCGGAACTGGCGCAGGCCGCAGGGGCCGTTTATGACGCGCCAAAGCCGGCAGACGACCAGGCCATGACGACGGTGATCAGCCGGCAAGACCTTATGGACCTGGCCTCTGCGGAGGCGGAAGTCCGTCGCGCGGCCGCCAAACGCATACCGCTTGTCCCCGGAGACAAGCTCAAGAAGGCGGAAGCATTGATCGATAATTTCATTGACCCCGTCGGGATCGCCGAAGCCGAAACGGCCGCGCGCGCAAAATTCGGGGACAAGTTCGACCGTTGGCGCCTGGTCAGGAACGCCAGGATCGCTTCACTCTTCTCTTTGGCCTACCTGATCCGGTTCCATGTCGGGAGCGAAGAGTTGATGCGGTATCTGGCGGACAGGATTGACCGCGAGGCACCCTTGTGGCGCAAAGATAACCTGACCCGGATCGAAAGCATGAGAAAAGACGAGAATAACAGCGTGTCTTCCGGGACAAAGAAAGAGATACAGTGGATCAAAGACACGCAATTGGGCGGGGACGCCAAAGATATCCCAAGCGAATATGCTTTTGTGCAGTTAATGAGGTCGATCAACCTCACCAAACAGCTCAATAGCAGGGGTGAAACAAACATCCAGATGCTGGACTGGGCTTATGACAGCATTGAACTTATTTTGACAGGAGGGGTAAGGGCAAGACCCGGATCGGAAGCAACCAGGGTCGTGGAGGCTAAATCTGCCGACCAGGCCATGACATCCCCCGGCGGTATCGACCTTAATTCAGGCAAAATGGACCTGAAAGTCCAGAATGAAGGTGGGGAGATCCAATTCAACATCGACCCGCTCATGATGCAGCAACTGCAGAACGCGCCCGGCTTTGTGCCGGTCATCATCAACATCCAGCCGCTGATAGACCTGCCTTTGTTCCTCGGAGTTCAGGCCCGGGACAATTCTTCCACGACAACTTGAGCCGCGCGGCGGCTGGCGCCGGAAGCGCCCAGGGAGGATTTGACCTGCGCCAGCTCATTGGTCATGACCGCGTAGGTTTCGGGGCTGGTGAATATTTTTTCAATGCCCGCGGCGATGTTCTCCGCCGTGGCGTCATCCTGGATGAATTCCTCGACGATCTTTTTGCCCGCCACCACATTGACCAGCCCGATATAAGGGATCTTCACGAACATCTTGGCGATCCAGTAGGTCGGCCACGCGGTTTTGTACATGATGACCATGGGCCGCAGTAAAAGTCCCGCCTCTAATGTCGCAGTACCCGAAGCGACAATGACGGCATCCATGGCCGTTATGCCGTTATAAGGAGCGCCGTCATAAATGACCGCGGGTATGCCGCTTTGGCGGATCTCTTTTTCCAGCATCTGTTTAGGGATAGTGGAAGCTTTCAGCACCATGAAGCGCCGGTTGGGATCTTTGGCTAAAAGGATCCTGGCGGCTTTCAACATGACGGGCAGATGCCTCTGCACTTCCTTGAATCTTGAACCGGGAAGAAGCCCGATGACCTGTACGGGCGGTTTGAACCCTAATTGGGCTTTGATGCTGGAGGGCGGTTCGGTGACAATGATCTCATCGAGCAGGGGATGGCCCACATAATCGACGGTCATGCCGTATTTGGCGTAAATGTCTTTTTCGAAGGGGAACAGCACCATCATGCGGTCGACGATGGTCTTGATCTTGTTGATGCGGCCTTCTTTCCAGGCCCAGACCTGGGGACTGACATAATAAATGACCTTGATCCCCAGCCCTTTAAGGACCTGCGCCAGGCGTAAATTGAATCCCGGATAATCGACGAGGATGGCGGCATCGGGCTTTTCACGGAGGGCGTACGCCACGACCTGGTCGAAGACGCGTTTGACCACGGGAAGGTGTTTGATGACCTCCCAGATGCCCACAACACCCAGCTGGTCGATGTCCGCTAAAATTTCCACACCGGCCTTGGCCATGGCCTGGCCGCCCACACCCGTAAAACGCACATCGGGCGCCAAAGCGTGCACGGCATTGACCAGGCCCGCGGCGCGCATGTCCCCGGACGCTTCGCCGGCCACGATCAAAATACGTTTTTGCGGTGTTCCCATATTTTTTGGGTGATCTCCAAAGCCACTTGCAGGGCCTGTCTGGCCTCCACGCCGGAGACGATGGGTTGTTTGCCTTCGCGCACACAGTCGAGGAAATGTTCCAGCTCTTTCTTGAGCGGCTCTTCCTTCTCGATGGGCAGGCCTTTTTTGTGGATGCCGTGCTCGTCTTTGGTGTAGATGTAGGCTTCCTGTTTGGCGTAATCGAGGGAGATGTAGGATTTCTTGGTGAACATGCGGATCTTGCGGGTGACCTCCGGTGAGATGCGGCTGGCCGTGACATTGCACACGCAGCCGTTGGCAAAGGTCAGCCGGGCATTGGCGATGTCTTCCTTGTCGGTGAGCACGTTGACGCCCACGGCCTGCACATCTTTAAGCGGGGATTTGACCAGTCCCAGGATGATGTCGATGTCGTGGATCATCAGGTCCATGACCACGCCGATGTCCAGCGAGCGGTTGGGGAACATGTTCAAACGGTGGCATTCGATGAACAAAGGGTCGGCGGCCAAAGGCTCGACGGCGACAAAGGCCGAATTGAAACGCTCGACGTGGCCGACCTGCAGGCGGCAATGGTTCTTTTTGGCCAGGTTGATGAGCACGTCGGCTTCCTCAAGGTTAAAGGTGATGGGTTTTTCAATGAAGGTGTGCACGCTGTTCTCCAGGAAAAACTTGCCGATCTCGGCATGGGAAGTGGTTGGCGTGCAGATGCTTACCGCTTCGACCTTGCCCAGCAACTCATGGTAGTCGGAAACAAAGGGGACGTGGTATTGCCGGGCCAGGGGTTTGGCATGTTCCGGATTTTGGTCGCAAACCGCGGTGATATTGGCTTTGTGGCGCAGGTTATGGAGGGTCTTTAAATGCCGGCTGCCGAGAAAACCGCAGCCGATGAGGGCGATGTCGATCTTGCGCATTCAAGGATACTAACAAAGGGCTGTACAAAAGTCAAACCCCATGCTAAATTGACCCCTCGATATGGCTAATTATTTAAAATTGCTCTCCTTCCTTAAAGGCCATCGCCGCCGTTTTTCCTGGGCCATCTTCCTGATCATATTATCGTCGCTGTTCGAAGGCATACAGTTGTCCTTCATGCTGCCGGTCATCGACCGCATCTTCACCAATAAGCAGATCATCCTGCCCAATAAAGTCCCGGTTTTTTTGGCCAAGCTGGTGGGGTGGCTGAACTCCGTGGACGTGCATACCTTGTTCTGGGTCATCCCGTTGTCTTTTCTGGTGCTTTTCAGTATCAAGCAGGTGCTTTTGTTCTTTTCGGATTACATGATGAATGATACCGCCCAGCGGGTCATGCGGGACGTGCGCTCGCGCCTGTTCGAGCGCATCCAGACCCTGTCGCTGGATTATTTCAGCCGCAAGCGCACCGGCGAACTGGTCTCGCGCATCACCAATGACGTGTCGGTCATCGAGAACGCGGTCTCCTACGCCGTCACCGACCTGTTCAAGCAGCCCTTTCTCATCATTGTGTTCATCTGTTTCGCCTTCACCGTCAATTTCAAGGGCACGCTCATTGTGTTCATCATGTTCCCCCTGATCGGCTGGCCCATGTCCGCCATCACCAAGCGCCTGCGCAAATTATCCAGGACAACGCAAGAGAGAATGGCGGACATCAATTCCCATTTGATGGAAACCATCTCGGGGGTGCGTATCCTCAAGGCGTTCTGCACGGAAAAGTATGAGATCGAGCGTTTCCGCCAGCAGAACATGGCCTATTACAAAGTGCGCATGAAAGCGCTCAAGAGCACCATGCTCGTCGGGCCTTTGACCGAGATCGTGGGCGCGGTGTGCGGCATCGCCATTGTGCTGTTTTTGGGCAGGCAGGTCATGGACGGGGGATTGTCGTTCGGCGTGTTCGCCCTGTTCTTTGCCTCCATCATCCAGGTCATCCGTCCCATCAAGCGCCTCGCCGGCGTGCAGGCCATCATCCACCAGGCCCTGGCCGCCAATGAACGCATTTATGAAGTGCTGGAAACCAAACCCAGCGTCGTGGAAGCGGACAAGCCCAAGGAGATGGGACCGCTCTCGGACAGGGTCGCCTTCGAACATGTGACTTTTTCCTATGATAAAGACACGGCCCATGTGCTGGAGGACATCGACCTACAGATCAAAAAAGGGGAACTGGTGGCCGTGGTCGGTCCCACCGGAAGCGGCAAATCGACATTGGTCAACCTGATCCCGCGTTTTTATGATGCCGTTGCCGGGCGCGTGCTGTTTGACGGCACCGATGTGAGGGACGCGTCGTTCAAGTCCCTGCGCGGGCAGATCGGCATCGTCACCCAGGAGGCCATCCTGTTCAATGACACGGTGCGCAACAACATCGCCTATGGGACTTTTGACGCCACCGACGAGCAGATCAAGCAGGCTGCGCACAAGGCCTTTGCTGATACCTTTATAAGTAAAATGCCGAAAGGTTATGACACCTTCATCGGTGACCGCGGTTTCCGCCTTTCCGGCGGGGAGAAACAGCGCCTGACCATTGCCCGCGCCATCCTCAAGGACCCGCCCATTTTGATCCTGGATGAGGCCACTTCGGCGCTGGATTCCGAGTCGGAGAAGTTCGTCCAGCAGGCATTGGATGAACTCATGCAGGGCCGCACGGTCATCGCCATCGCGCACCGGCTCTCCACCATCATGAAAGCCAATAAGATCGTGGTCATCCAGGCCGGCAAGGTCGTGGGTATCGGCCCCCATGACGAACTGCTCTTTACCTGCCCCTTATACCGCAGGTTGTACGAGACGCAATTCCATACAGAATAAGGGGTTGCCTAAGGATTTTTCTGTTGCAAATATCTATTTGATTTATTATACTAACCATTCTATTTAAGAGCCGCGGCCGGGGTATGAGGCCAAGACGACCGCGCGCTTTAAAACCCAAACGTTCCGCCCTTGCCTGTTGGCAGATCAACCGCCGGTGGAACCCAAGAGAGAGGAAGTAAAGAGCATGGCAAGTGAATTGATCAAGAAGTTGCTGGAAGCAGGTGTGCATTTCGGTCATCAAAGCCGTCGCTGGAACCCCAAGATGAAAAGGTATATTTTCGGGGAACGCGGCGGCATTTACATTATTGACCTGGAAAAGACCGTCGACCGCCTCAACGCGGCGCGGGATTTCATCCGCGATGCCGCGGCCAAGGGCGCCAAGGTGCTTTTTGTCGGCACCAAGAAACAGGCCCAGGACGTCATTGAGGAGGAAGCCAAACGCTGCGAGATGTATTACGTCAAGAACCGCTGGATGGGCGGCCTGCTCACCAACCTCGAGACCGTCAAGAAATCCGTCAAGAAGCTCAACGACATCGAGAAGATGGAGACCAACGGCACGGTCAACCGCCTGACCAAGAAAGAAGCTTCCCTGCTGATGAAGGAAAAAGACCGCCTCCTGCGCGACCTGGGCGGTATCCGTGAAATGCCGGTCGTGCCGCAGGTGCTGTTCATCGTTGACACCAAGAAAGAGGAGATCGCGGTGGCGGAAGCCAACCGTTTAGGCATCCCGGTGGTGGCCCTCATCGACACCAATTCCGACCCGGACCTCATCCAGTATCCCATTCCCGGCAATGACGACGCGGTCAAGTCCATCAAGTTCATCGCGTCGCTGATCACCGACAGCATTATCGAAGGCCGCAAGGAGTTCCTGGCGGGGAAGAAAGCGCAGACGCAAGCCCAGGCCCAGGAGGTGACGGCGTAATGGTCAATGATATCAAACGTTTGAGGGAAGAAACATCCTGCGGGGTAATCGACTGCAAGAAGGCGCTGGAGGAGGCCAAGGGCGATTTCACCAAGGCCAAGGACCTCCTGCGCAAGCGCGGCCTGGAAATGGCCGCCAAGAAAAGCGACCGCGTTGCCAAGGAAGGCCGGGTGGAAAGCTACATCCACACCGGCAGCAAGATCGGCGTCATGGTCGAGGTCGATTGCGAGACCGATTTCGTGGCCCGCAGCGAGGACTTCTGCAAGTTCACCCGCGAGCTGGCCATGCACATCGCGGCCATGGCCCCGGAGAACGTCGAGGCTCTTTTGAAACAGCCGTTCGTCAAGGAACCGTCCAAGAGCATCCAGGACCTGCTCAATGAGCTGGTGGCCAAGATCGGTGAGAACACGATCGTCAGCCGTTTTGTGCGCTTTAAAGTGGGCGAATAACTGCGAGGTGAAATTTGAATAAAACACCCATCTATAAAAGGATCCTCCTGAAGCTAAGCGGCGAGGCCCTGCTGGGCCGCCTGCAGCACGGCATCGACGCGGAGATGTGCGCGTCCCTGGCGGAAGAGATCAAGGAGATCCATGAGGCGGGTGTGGAAGTGGCGTTGGTCGTGGGCGGCGGGAACATTTTCCGCGGCCAGGTGGAAGGCAAGAAGTTCGGGCTGGACCGCTCGGTGGCCGATTACATGGGCATGCTGGCGACCGTCATGAACGGCCTGGCCCTGCAGAACGCGCTGGAACAGGTCGGCGTGCCGACCCGGGTCATGACCGCCATCCAGATGCATGCCATCGCCGAGCCCTACATTTTGCGCCGGGCCATCCGCCATTTGGAAAAACGCCGCGTCATCATTTTCGTGGCCGGCACCGGCAACCCGTATTTCACCACCGACACCGCCGCGGCCCTGCGCGCCACCGAGATCAACTGCGACGTCATCATGAAGGCCACCAAGGTCGACGGCGTTTATTCCGCGGACCCGGTCAAGGACAAGAGCGCGAAGAAATTCAGCGAATTGAAATTCATCGATGTACTCAAGAAGAACCTGAAGGTCATGGACGCCACCGCCATCAGCATGTGCATGGACAATTCCCTCCCGATCATCGTGTTCAACCTTTTGCAAAAAGGCAACATCAAAAAAGCGGTTTATGGCGAAAAAATAGGGACGATCGTCCGCTAACCGAAGGGCCCGTTATGACAGCCAAAGAGATACTCAAAGACACTGAAAGCAAGATGAAGAAAGCGATGGAGACCATGCTGCGCGAGTTCTCGGAAGTGCGCACGGGCCGCGCCCAGCCGGCGCTCATCGACGACATGCATATCGATTATTACGGCACCTCGACCCCGATCAAACAGATCGCGGCGGTCTCCTCACCGGACCCGAGGCAGATCATCATCCAGCCGTGGGACGCCAATGCCATCAAGGACATCGAAGCGGCCATCACCGCGTCCAAGCTGGGCATCACCCCGGGCAATGACGGCAAGATCATCCGCCTGGTGTTCCCGCCGCTGTCGACGGAACGCCGGGAAGAATTCATCAAAGTATGCAAGGACATGGCCGAGCGCGGCCGCGTGACCATGCGCAGCATCCGCAGGGACGCGAATGAGAAGGCCAAGAAAATGAAAAGCGAGGGTCATACCAGCGAGGACGATGAGTTCAAGGCCGAGCAGGAAGTGCAGAAGATGACCGATCGCTTTATCAAAGAGATCGACGCTTTGCTGGACAGGAAGAGCAAAGAGCTGCGCGAAGTTTAAAAATTTGCGACCCACTAGCTCACCCTGGTAGAGCACTACACTTTTAATGTAGGGGTACCGCGTTCGAGTCGCGGGTGGGTCATTTTTAAAGCCCTTTGGGGGCGGGTGGCGGAATTGGTAGACGCGCATGCCTTAGGAGCATGTGGGGAAACCCGTAGAGGTTCAAGTCCTCTTCCGCCCATTAGTTGAGCGGATTTGCGGCGGTAATTCAGTTGGTAGAATGCCACCTTGCCAAGGTGGATGCCAAGGGTTCGAATCCCTTCCGCCGCTCCATTTTTGTTGATCCATTGATCTTGCGGAGGACTGATGAAAATCGCGGAATTTTTATGCAGGGACGCCGTCGACAGTGACCTGAAAGCGGGCAGCAAAGCGGAAGTGATCGGCGAGATGGTCGGCATGCTGGTGGAAGCGGGCGCCATCGAGAAAAGGAACAAGAACAAGGTCGTGGACGTCCTGATGGCCCGTGAGGCCCTGGGGTCCACCGCCATAGGACAGGGCATCGCCATTCCCCACGGTAAATCCGACGCCACCGATACGCTGGTCGCCGCCCTGGCAGTCAGCAAAAAGGGCGTGAATTTTGATTCGCTCGACGGAGAACCGGCCCACATTTTCTTCCTGCTGGTGGCGCCCGTCGATTCCGCCGGGCCCCATCTCAAGGCCCTCGCCCGTGTTTCCCGTCTGCTCAAAGATAAATTTTTGCGCGATAGCATCAAGAACGCCAAATCCGGCAAAGACATCCTGGACCTTCTGGCCCAGGAAGACGCGCGTATCGGCTGACCACCCCCGGTCGTGTCCCATGTCCAACAATTTCTTTAAATGGTTATATCCCGGCATTAAGGTCAAGCGCTGGATGTTCGCGGCCTTTTTCGGCATCCTGGTCGTCGGTTTCGGCGCCGTCTTCGCCGTCTCTTCCTATTCGTTCGTCAGCCGCCTCGGCATCCTGATCGTCCTGTGCGGCATCGTGTTCATCGTGCTGGGCATGGGCAAGATGACGGTTTCCCTGATCACGCTGTTTTTGCCCCAGCGCGAGCGCGATATCGTCAACATCCTTTACCAGCGCCGTTACCTGGAGCGCGGCCCCAAGATCGTGGCCATCGGCGGCGGGCACGGGCTTTCCCATTTGCTGCTGGGCCTTAAGGAATACACGGCCAATCTCACGGCCATCGTCACCGTCGCCGACAGCGGCGGTTCCTCGGGCCGCCTGCGCGAGGCCTTCAACATCGTCGCCCCCGGGGACGTGCGCAACTGCCTGGTCGCCCTGGCGGACGCGCCGGCTTTGATGAGCCAGTTGTTCCAGTACCGTTTTGCCGAAGGCGGGGGGCTCAAAGGGCACAGCTTCGGCAATTTGTTCCTGACCGCCATGGTGCAATTGACCGGCGGGGATTTCCAGAAAGCCATCGAAGAGTCCAGCAAGGTCCTGGCCATCCGCGGCAAGGTCATCGCTTCCACCATCCACAATGTCCATTTGGTGGCTGAATACGCCGACGGGACACGCATGGAAGGCGAGGCCAAGATCCCCAAAAAGAACGTCCCCATCAAGCGCCTGTCTTTGAACCCTGCGGACGCCCAGCCGACACCGGAGGCGCTCTCGGCCATCGCCGAGGCGGACATCATCGTCATGGGACCGGGGAGTTTATACACCAGCATCCTGCCGAATTTGATCATCAACGGCATGCCGGAGGCGCTCGCAAGATCGGCCGCCTACAAGATCTATGTGTGCAATGTCATGACCCAGCAGGGGGAGACCGACGATTTTTCCGCTTCCGGCCACGTGCGCACATTGGTCGAACACGCCAACCCCAAGGTCCTCAATGCCTGCATCATCAATGACGGCATTGTCCCGGAAGAAGCGCTCAAGCGCTACCGCAGCCAGGGGTCCTACCCGGTCGCGCCCGATGTGGAGAATATCAAGGCCTTGGGATACCGGGTGGTGGCCACCGACCTGCTCAGTGTCGCGGATTATGTGCGCCACGATTCCCAGAAGCTGACCCAGGCCCTGACCAAACTCATCGAGTCCCAAAGGGTCATCAAAAGATAACTATGCCGCGCATCGAACGACAAGTGGTGGTCGCCAATAAAAAAGGCATGCATGCCAGGCCCGCGGCTTTGTTCGTGCAGTTGACCGACAAGTTCAACGTCACCGTGTCCATCGCCAAGGACAAAGAAAAGATCAACGGCAAATCCATCATGGGGCTTTTGATGCTGGGCGCCCAGCACCAGACCCCGCTCACCTTGACCGTCGACGGGGAAGAGGCCGAAGCGGCCATGAAGGAATTCGAGGCTTTCTTCGCCAAGCAGGAGGAGGACCTCATTCCATGAGCGAACTGGTCCTCAAAGGCATCCCCGCGGCAGGCGGCATCGCGTACGGCCCCGCGTTCATCCTCGACAACCAGGAATTCATTGTCCCTAAGCGCACCATCTCCGCCGATGAGGTCGAAAGCGAGATCGCCCGTTTCCAGGAAGCGCTGGGGCAGGCCAGCATCGAGATCCACGCCCTCAAAGAAAAGATCATCCGCGACATGGGCCAGAAACAGGCCCAGATCCTCGATGCCCATTTGCTTTTGCTGGAAGACCCCATGCTGCAGGAGCAGGTCATCGGGGGCATCCGGGAGCACAAGCATGCCGCGGAGTACACGTTCGTCAAGGTCATCAACATGTACGTGCAGAGCTTTAACAAGATCGAGGACGAATACCTGCGTGAACGCAGCAGCGACATCAATGACGTGGCCCGCCGCGTGCTCAAATACCTCACCGATGAAAGCAAGTGGCATGACCTGGACAATCTCCAGGACGATCTGATCATGGTGGCCCATGAGCTTTCGCCCTCCGACGCGGTCAGCCTGTACAACAAGAAAATGATGGCGTTCGTGACCGACTTAGGAGGAAGGACCTCGCACACGGCGATCATCGCCAAATCCATGCGGGTGCCGGCCGTGGTGGGCCTCAAGGACGCCACATTGAAGATCTACAACGGCGATTATTTGATCGTCGACGGCCAAAAGGGGCTGGTCATCGTCAACCCTTCCCGGCCGACCAGGGAACTGTACGCCAAGGAGCAAAGCAAGATCAATGCCTCCCTGGAGAAGCTCGATGACCTGCGGGAATTGCCGGCCCAGACCAGCGACGGCAAAAGGGTCTGCATCCTGGCGAATTTGGAACTTTCTTTGGAAGTCCAGAACGTGCGTAAATTCGGCGCCGAAGGCGTTGGCCTGTACCGCACCGAATTTTTATTCATGAACCGCCTGGACCTTCCTCCCGAAGAGGAGCAGTACCTCGCCTACAAGCAGGTGGTCGAGGCCGTTGCCCCGTTGCCGGTGACCATCCGTACGCTGGACTTAGGGGGGGACAAATTCATATCGAGCGTGCAGATCCCCCGTGACATGGCGCCCTTCCTGGGCGTGCGCGCCATCCGTTTTTGCCTGGACCGCCAGGACATTTTCAAGACCCAGCTGCGCGCCATCCTGCGCGCTTCGGCGCATGGCCGCCTGCAGATGATGTACCCCATGATCTCCGGCGTGGGGGAACTGCGCCAGGCCAATGCGGTGCTGACCGAGGTCAAGCGCAGCCTGCGCGATGAACACATCCCTTTCGATGATAAAATGAAGGTCGGGACCATGATCGAGGTCCCTTCCGCGGTGATGACCGCCGATACGCTGGCCAAGGAAACGGATTTTTTCTCGATCGGCACCAATGACCTGGTCCAGTACGCTTTGGCGGTGGACCGCGTGAACGAAAAAACCGCGCATTTGTACGAACCCGCGCACCCGGCGGTGCTGCGCATGATCCAGAGGGTCGTTGATGCAGGGCACAATGAGAATATCCACGTGGGCCTTTGCGGGGAAATGGCCTCCGACCCGGTGCTGGCGTTCCTGCTTTTGGGCCTGGGCCTGGATGAGTTGAGCATGTCGCCCTCGAGCATCCTGACGATCAAGAAGATGGTCCGCTCCTTGCGTTTTTCCGATTGCCTGCGTGTCACCCAGGAAGCCATGGGGCTTTCAACGGGGCAGGAAGTGGAAGAATTCGTGGGGGCGCAACTGCGCCAGCTGGTGCCCGGACTGGACTAAATTTATGAAAACCCTGATCCTCGCCGCCGGATACGGCACGCGCCTGGCCGCGATCGCCAAAGACACTCCCAAGCCGCTTTTGGATGTGGCCGGCAAACCGCTCATCGATTATACCGTCGACAAATTGAAACCGGTGGCCGGCATTTCCGAGGTCGTGGTGGTCACCAACAATAAGTTTTACGGCCATTTCGGCAAGTGGGCGCAGACGCACCGGGACATGAAGGTGCGGGTGGTCAATGACGGGACCAACACCAATGAGGAACGTTTGGGGTCGGTGGGGGACATCCGTTTCGTATGGGAGAAGGAGGCCGCCGCCGATGACTGGCTGGTGGTGGGCGGGGACAATATTTTCGACCAGGACTTCAATGAATTCCTGTCCTTTGCCAAAAGCAAAACACCGGCGGTAAGCATCGGCCTTTACGACATCAAGGACATTGCGCAGGCCGCCAAGTTCGGGGTCTGCGCCCTGGACAGGGACAACAAAGCCACGGCATTCGTGGAAAAATCTCCGAACCCACCTTCAAGCCTGGTCTCCATGTGCCTGTATTACTTTCCGAAGGCGACTTTGGGCTATATGGAGGCCTATTCTAAAGAAAGCAAGGCCCTGGACGCGGCAGGTAGTTATATCAAATGGCTGGTGGAAAAGAAGAATGTTTATGGTTTTCAATTTACCGGAAAATGGTATGATATCGGCAGCGTGGAATCCCTGCGGGAGGCGCAGGAGAGGTTTAAACAGCAATAGAAGGGGGTTTTAGTGAAAGGACGTTATTTATTTACTTCAGAATCGGTCGGCGCCGGGCACCCGGACAAGGTCTGCGATAATATTTCCGACGGTGTTTTGGACGCCGTTTTAAAGGACGATCCCAGGGGCCGTGTGGCCTGCGAGACGTTCTGTTCCATGGGCCTGGTCATTGTCGGCGGCGAGATCACGACCACAACCTATGTGGACGTGCACAAGCTGGTGCGCGAGATATTACTCGACATCGGCTACACCCATCCCAAGTACGGTTTTGACGCTTATACCTGCTCCATCCTCAACGCCATCAACAAGCAGTCCCCGGACATTTCCCAGGGTGTGGACAAGGGCGGTGCCGGCGACCAGGGTATCATGTTCGGCTATGCCGTGGATGAAACTCCCGAACTTATGCCGCTGCCCATCATGCTGGCCCATCACCTGGTCCAGCGCGTCACCGATGTGCGCGAAAAGAACATCCTCAAATACCTGGGCCCAGACTGCAAATCGCAGGTGACCGTGGAATATGAGGACGACCGGCCCATCCGTGTGGACGCGGTGGTGCTGGCCTGCCAGCACACCGAGGACATCCTCGACAGGACCGGCAAGAAGATCACGGACAAGGCCCGCCAGGAGATCATCAAGACCATCGCCCATCCCATTGTCGGGAAACTGATGGACAAGAACACCAAATTTTATGTCAATGAGACCGGTAAATTCGTTGTCGGCGGTCCGCAGTCCGACACCGGTGTCACCGGCCGCAAGATCATCGTCGACACCTACGGCGGCGCGGTGCCCCACGGCGGCGGCGCATTCTCCGGCAAGGACCCGACCAAGGTCGACCGTTCCGCGGCCTACATGGCCCGTTATGTGGCCAAGAACATTGTCGCGGCCGGTTTGGCGAAGAAATGCCTGTTGC
>Ga0209824_10000034_pt1 | contig 110274 bp, 101 predicted proteins | sample VDWuncwatermetaG_FD_184124 | JGI IMG/M metagenome (GOLD analysis project Ga0209824, IMG submission 184124) | Wastewater microbial communities from Netherlands to study Microbial Dark Matter (Phase II) - VDW unchlorinated drinking water (SPAdes)... ... | reverse complement strand
AAGTGCTCCACCTGGGGACTACGGTCGCAAGGCTAAAACTCAAAGGAATTGACGGGGGCCCGCACAAGCGGTGGAACATGTGGTTTAATTCGAAGCTACGCGAAAAACCTCACCAGGGCTTGACATACAGGAAGTAGTGAAGTGAAAGCGGAACGACCCGTTAAGTCGGGAGCCTGTACAGGTGCTGCATGGCTGTCGTCAGCTCGTGTCGTGAGATGTTGGGTTAAGTCCCGCAACGAGCGCAACCATTGTCCTTTGTTGCCACTTTCTTCGAGCTTGCTCGAGGAAAAGCACTCTAAGGAGACTGCCCGGGATAACCGGGAGGAAGGTGGAGATGACGTCAAGTCAGTACGGCCTTTATGCCCTGGGCGACACACGTGTTACAATGGGTAGGACAAAGGGTTGCCAACCCGCGAGGGGGAGCTAATCTCAAAAACCTACCCCCAGTTCAGATCGGAGTCTGCAATTCGACTCCGTGAAGCCGGAATCGCTAGTAATGGCAGATCAGCACGCTGCCGTGAATACGTTCCCGGGCCTTGTACACACCGCCCGTCAAGCGATGGGAGCGAGGAGTACCCGAAGTCCTACGTAGGTAGGCCGAAGGTAAAACTCGTGACTGGCGCTAAGTCGTAACAAGGTAGCCGTACGGGAACGTGCGGCTGGATCACCTCCTTTCTAATCTCCCTTCGGGGATGTTAGAATCCAGCATCAAGTAATAAGTCCTTCTTTGAGAGGATGGCAGTAATAAGCAAGCCATACAATCTTCTCTCTAAAGAATGACTTGGCTTTTTTTATATTTCCTGATCCACGGGCCTGTCCTTGGCCTTGCAAAAGGCCAAGGGCTGGCCCAAATTTCTCAAGGAAATTTGGGCCCGTAGCTCAGTTGGTTAGAGCGCGTCCCTGATAAGGACGAGGTCAGTGGTTCGACTCCCCTCGGGCCCACCATATCTTTTTGGAAAGCCCGTAGGGGCCGTAGCTCAGTTTGGGAGAGCACCTGCTTTGCAAGCAGGGGGTCAGGAGTTCAATCCTCCTCGGCTCCACATATTTGCGTGAGCAGAAGTCAGATCGGACAACAGTTGCGAGCATAGATTCTTCCAGGTCCGCACAAACCGCTGGCCTGGAGTAGCTCTTTGACAATTATGAAATATAGGGTAATACAATAGCCGAGGGTGTTGTAGTTTTCATTATGATCAAGCTACAAAGGGTTTATCATGAATGACTTGGCAGACACAGGCGATGAAGGACGCGGAAAGCTGCGATAAGCCCCGGGGAGCCGCAATTGGCTTCGATCCGGGGATGTCCGAATGGGGCAACCCAATCAGGGTCATACCTGATTATCTTCCACTGAATACATAGGTGGTTGAAGCTAAACCGGGCGAATTGAAACATCTAAGTAGCCCGAGGAGAAGAAACCGAATGGGATTCTCTTAGTAGCGGCGAGCGAAGAGAGAACAGGCTAAACCGACAAGCTTGCTTGTCGGGGTTGCGGGACCTTAATGTGGTATGCAATGGGATAGCGGAAGCGGTTGAAAAACCGCGCCAGAGAGTGTGAGAGCCACGTATGCGAAATTCCAAAGCGACCTAGAGGTATCCCAAGTACTGCCGGGCACGGGAAATCTGGCAGGAATCTGGCCCGACCATGGGCTAAGCCTAAATACTCGGTCTGACCGAAAGTGGACAAGTACCGTGAGGGAAAGTTGAAAAGAACCCCGGAAGGGGAGTGAAATAGAACCTGAAATGATAAACCTACAAGCTGTCGGAGGCCTATGCATGCTTTCGGGCATGAATGGCTGACGGCGTACCTTTTGCATAATGGACCAACGAGTTATTATGTGTTGCGAGCTTAAGCTCCATATGGAGCGCAGGCGCAGGGAAACCGAGTCTGAATAGGGCGACATAGTAGCACATAATAGACCCGAAACCACGTGATCTACCCATGGCCAGGTTGAAGCTTCGTGAAAACGAAGTGGAGGACCGAACGCATTATCGTTGAAAAGATTCGCGATGAGCTGTGGGTCGGAGTGAAAGGCTAGTCAAACGTGGCAATTGCTGGTTCTCCCCGAAATAGTTCTAGGACTAGCTTCAGGACATTGATGAACGGGGGTAGAGTTACTGAATAGACTAGGGGCCTTACCGGGCTGCCAAATCTAACCAAACTCCGAATACCGTTCATTTTACCCTGGAAGTCAGAGCAAGAGGGCTAAGCTTCTTGCTCGAGAGGGAAACAGCCCAGACCATCGATTAAGGTCCCTAATATAGACTAAGTGGTAAAGGAAGTGAGATCACACAGACAGCCGGGATGTTGGCTTAGAGGCAGCCATCATTTAAAGAGTGCGTAACAGCTCACCGGTCGAGTGATTTCGCGCCGAAAATGATCGGGGCTCAAGTCTATAACCGAAGTCATGGCTTTGTTCACCTTCGGGTGAACAAGGGGTAGGGGAGCGTAGTGCTAAGCGTTGAAGGCATACCGAGAGGAATGCTGGAGTAAGCACTAGTGATACTGTTGGTATGAGTAGCGAAAACTACAGCGAGAAACTGTAGCACCGAAAATCTCAGGTTTCCTGGGGAAGGTTAATCCGCCCAGGGTTAGTCGATCCTAAGCAGAGGCCGAAAGGCGTACGCGATGGACATCAGGTTAATATTCCTGAACTGACTACAAGCGTTATTACCTCAATGTGACGCAGGAGGCTAAGCAAGCACAGTGTTGGATGTCTGTGTCCAAGGCCGTAGCGGTCCAGCGCGAGCTGGATTGTGAGAACCGACGGGGAGCCCAATCGCAAGTGCGGGCGAAGTTGCTGATGACCATGCTGCCGAGAAAAACCATTGGGGGAGTGTTGTGGTCACTCGTACCGGAATCCAACACAGGTAGATAGCCATAAATATGGTAAGGTGCTCGAGATAATCCTCCTTAAGGAACTAGGCAAAATCACCCCGTAACTTCGGGAGAAGGGGTGCCTGATACGTGTAAGACTCCGCGTCTGAAGCGTTGATGGCCACAGTAAAGAGGTCCGGGTGACTGTTTAGTAAAAACACATCACTCTGCTAAGTCGCAAGACGATGTATAGGGTGTGACACCTGCCCGGTGCTGGAAGGTTAAGGGGAGAGGTGGGCCGCAAGGCGTAGCTTCGAACTGAAGCCCCAGTAAACGGCGGCCGTAACTATAACGGTCCTAAGGTAGCGAAATTCCTTGTGGGGTAAGTTCCCACGCGCACGAATGGTGTAACAACTTGGACGCTGTCTCAAGGAGGAACTCGGCGAAATTGTAGCGGCGGTGAAGATGCCGTCTACCCGCACCAAGACGAAAAGACCCCAGAACCTTTACTGCATTCTGGTATTGGATTTGGATATTGATTGTGTAGGATAGCTGGGAGCCTTTGAAGCTGCGGCGTCAGCCGCGGTGGAGGCAACGGTGAAATACCAGCCTGTCGATGTCTAGATTCTAACTCTGTCCTGTGAATCCAGGCAGGGAACAGTGCCAGATGGGCAGTTTGACTGGGGCGGTTCCCTTCTAAAGCATAACGAAGGGGTCCAAAGGTTCCCTCAAGTCGGTCGGCAATCGACTGTAGAGTGCAAACGCATAAGGGAGCCTGACTGCGAGTCCGACAGGACGAGCAGGCACGAAAGTGGGGGTTAGTGATCCGGTGGTTGAATGTGGGATTGCCATCGCTCAACGAACAATAGGTACTCTGGGGATAACAGGCTGATCGCGCTCGAGAGTTCATATCGACAGCGCGGATTGGCACCTCGATGTCGGCTCATCCTATCCTGGGGCTGTATAAGGTCCCAAGGGTCCGGCTGTTCGCCGGTTAAAAGGGTACGTGAGCTGGGTTTAGAACGTCGTGAGACAGTTCGGTCTCTATCTGGTGTGGGCGCATGATCATTGAAGAGAGGATCTCCTCAGTACGAGAGGACCGGGAGATACGAACCTCTGGTGTTCCAGTTATCCTGCCAAGGGTAATGGCTGGGTAGCCATGTTCGGGAGGGATAAGCGCTGAATGCATATAAGCGCGAAGCCCATCTCAAGATGAATGATCGATCCGCTTCGGCGGTGTAGGCACGTTGTAGACTACGACGTTGATAGGCCGCGTGTGTAAGGTCCGTAAGGACTTAAGCTAAGCGGTACTAATCTGCCAAACGCTTGATCGTATTTAAATTTTCCCCTCGGGTATTGCATTACCCTATATTTCATAATTGTCATTTGATATTCCGGTAGCTTTACTGGTGGGGCAACACCCGTTCCCATTCCGAATACGGCAGTTAAGCCCACCGAGGTCGATGGTACTATGGTCTCACGGCCATGGGAGAGTAGAACGTTACCGGTTTTTATCGAATCCCCGTATGCCCAAAAAGCATGCGGGGTTTCTTTTTTAGAAGAGGCAGTTGCTGGGGAATTTCTTGCAGAGGTCGGCGATGGTGTTGTTCAAACACGGCTGGTTGACGCCCGCCGCGTAGCGGATCTCGCCGCGGGGATTGTAATCGACGCGCAGGTTTCCCTGGTCGATGACATAATGCACGTCGGAGGTCGAGTTGTTGGAGCCGTTGAGCGGCAGTATCCAGTTGTCGCCCTCGATGGAAGAGCATACGATGTAATTGGGCCACTGGGTCAGGCCATTGGGCGGCCGGGGCATGCTCGGGAGATGGTTCTGGAACACCACCCCGATGGGCTGCCATGAAAAACCATTGCAAAATTCCATCTGCGGATTGAGCTTGTTATTGTAACGGATCGTTCCTCCCGCGGTGGCATCACAGTCAACGGCCTTGGTTTGGTCGCCGGCCTTGAGGTAATAGGCGGTCAGGTGGTCGTAATTGCCGGTGGGTGCGGGATAATAGGTGGTCAGGGTGACTTCCCCCGCGGATGCGCGGGGTGCGAAGGCGAGGACCAGGATGGCGGCGCAGAGGACACGCGCGAGGTGTTGCATATGTTTAGAGTTTAGGTCAGAGGACGGTTTAAAACAAGACAATTTTTTTGATATTTCTGTTGGCATCATGTCGGGGCATGTTAAAATGAACACAATGAATGAGGAGTTTTACAGCGTTGTCTTGAGCGTGTGCGACCGAGATAACCGCTACCATCCTGAGGCCTACGAGTTCGTCATGGAGGCCCTCAGCCACAGCCAGAAGAAGTTCAAGAAGCCCAAGCACGTCACGGGCGCCGAGCTCCTGGAGAGCATCCGCGACCTTCTCCTTAAGAAATTCGGCCCCATGACCATCAGCGTGCTGCGGCACTGGGGCATCAAGGCCACCGATGATTTCGGCAACATCGTCTTTAACCTCGTCGAATACAAGATCCTTTCCAAAGACACGCAGGACCATTACGAAAGCTTCAAGAACGCCTACGATTTCGAGGAAGTCTTCAATAACGGCTACCGCAAGCAACTGGCCCGGCGCTTGAAAACCATGCGTTTTTAAATGCTGTCCAATCCGTCCGAAACACCCGTCCAGTTCGTCAAGGGGGTGGGACCGGCCAGGGCCAAACTGTTGGCCAACCTGGGGGTCCATACCGCTGAAGACCTTTTGTATTTATTTCCCCGCCGCTATGAGGACCGCACCCGCCTGACACCCATCAAAGAGCTCAAAGCCGGACAAACGCAGGCCGTGGCCGGCACCGTGATCGTCGGCGGCGGGCGCAAGACCTGGTTCACCAAAAAGCATGTTTTTGAGATCGTGGTGGGGGACGATGGCGGGCGCATTTTCTGCGTGTGGTTCAACCAGCCGTACCTGGATAAATATTTCAAGGTGGGCCAGGAGGTGGTGCTGTACGGCCGGGTCGAGGTGTTCAAGAAACGCCTGCAGTTGACCTCACCGGAATACGAATTGATCTCGGCTGAAGACCGTTCCTTGAACATGGGACGCATTGTCCCCATTTATCCGTTGACCAAGGGCATCACCCAGCGCTATGTGCGCCGGTTGACGGACGCCTGCCTGGATTCCTGCGCCGCCCGGTTGAGGGACATTGTGCCGGAGGCCATCCGCAAGCGCCAGGGACTCAACCGCCTTTCCCAAAGCATACGCCAGGTCCATTTTCCCTCGTCGGAAAAAGAACGGCAGAAGGCCACTGACCGTATTGCCTTCGAAGAGTTCTTCCTGTTCCAGGTCTCGGTCATCCTGAGGCGTCAGAGCCTTGTGCAGAAAAAAGGCATTGCCCATCGCATTGATGATAAGCTGGCAGAGGAGTATGAGGCGGCATTGCCTTTCACCCTGACCGGCGCCCAGCGCAAAGTTTTGGAAGAGATCGCTTGCGACATGCGCAAAGAACGGCCGATGCTGCGGCTTTTGCAGGGCGATGTGGGCAGCGGCAAGACCGCCGCGGCTTTTTTCGGGTGCATTGCCGCCTGGCGTAACGGCCATCAGGCCGCCGTGATGGCACCGACGGAGATCCTGGCCCGCCAGCATTATGAGAATTTTAAGTTCAAAGGCCTGAAAACAGCTTTGCTCATCAGCAGCATGGCGGAAAAGGAAAAGAACGCGCTGTGCGCCAGGCTCAAAAAAGGGGACATTGACCTGGTCATCGGGACCCATGCGCTGCTGGAAGGAACAGTGGCTTTCAAAAGTTTGGGTTTCGTGGTCATCGATGAACAGCATAAATTCGGGGTGGGACAAAGGGCCCTGCTTTCGGAAAAGAGCGTTGCCAACACGGGCCATCCCCATGTCCTGGTCATGACCGCGACCCCGATCCCGCGGACTTTGTGTTTGACCCTGTATGGCGATCTGGATGTTTCCGTGCTCGACCAAATGCCTCCCGGGCGGGGAAAGGTATCGACCTATCATTTCCCGCAGGAGAAAGCCCCGGCGGTGTATGAGAAAGTCCGGCAAATGGTCAGGAAAGGCACGCAGGCCTATATCATCTATCCGATGATCGAGGAAAATGAGAAAATGGAATTGAAGACCGCGCGGGCCATGTTCGCGCATTTCCAGAAGTTCGAGTTCGCGGACCTGCGCCTGGGGCTGGTGCATGGGCAAATGGACCGCTTGGAAACAGAAGAGATCATGCTCAAGTTCAAACGCGGCGAGCTGGACATTTTGGTGGCAACGACTATATTGGAGGTGGGCATCGATGTCGTTAACGCGAATGTCATGGTCATCGAGCATGCGGAACGTTTCGGTTTAAGCCAGCTGCACCAGATGCGCGGGCGCATCGGCCGCGGCGAGAAGGACGCGGTGTGTATCCTGGTCGGCGACCCTGTCACTGAAGAGTCCAGGGCCCGCCTGGAGGCCATAACCAAAACCATTGACGGGTTCAAGATCGCTGAATACGATCTGCAGATCCGCGGTCCGGGGCATTATTTTGGCCGGCACCAGCACGGGCTCAATGAATTAAGGGCTGATCCCCTGACCCAGGCGGCCATACTGGAAAAGGCCCGCAAAGAAGCCATAGACCTGGTGCAGGCTGATACGCAGCTGGCGCAGGCCGAGCATAAACTGATCAAGGAAACCATCACAAAACGCTATCCGCAATATTTGGAAATGCTGTTGGCAGGATAAGGTACCAGCTACCTTCTTGATAGAAGGTAGCTGGTACCTTTGAGGAAAACATGAAGATACTGAGTGGGGAACATAAGGGACGTAATTTCTACATGCCGGCCGGCATAAGGCCGACCCAGGGCCTTTTGCGGGCCGCCATCTTTGATCTGCTCGGCCACGATATCCAGGGTTTAAGCTTCCTGGATCTTTATGCCGGCAGCGGGGCGGTTGGGCTGGAGGCCGTTTCCCGGGGCGCCGGAGAGGTGGTTTTGGTGGAAAAAGACCCTAAAAATGCCGATGTCATCAGGGAAAACTGCCGTTTATTGGGGATCGAAATGGGGGACAAAGTCCGCCTGCTCCATGCCGATGCCCTGGCCACGGTCAAGGCCTTGGGGGCCAAGGGTGAGCGGTTTGATATTGTTTTTTTTGACCCCCCGTTCGGGCGGAGGTTGGCCAAAAAAACCTTGAAAGTGATAAATGATAATGATATATTACACGCTCAAAGTTTCGTCGTGGCGCAGTACGATAAAGACGAAAAATTGGAAATTCCCGCGGACCTTTCAATAGTGCTCAATCGCCGGTACGGGGCTTCACATCTTACGATATTACAAAAGGTTACAAAATAATGCCGCAAGGCCGTACCGCTATTTACCCAGGCAGTTTTGATCCGGTGACCAACGGCCATTTGGACGTCATCCAAAGGGCGGCGCGCATCTTTGGCCGGGTGATCGTGGCGGTGGCCAACAATAGCACCAAAAAGAGCCTTTTTACCATCGAAGAGCGGGTGGCCTTGTTAAAAGAGGTGACCAAGGGCATCCGGGGCGTTGAGGTGGACACATTCGCCTCCCTGGTCGTTGACTATGCCCGCAGTAAGAAGATCAACGTGCTCATCCGGGGCCTGCGCATGACCTCGGATTTCGATTATGAGTTCCAGATCGCCCTGACCAACCGGCGCCTGGCGGAAGATGTGGAGACCGTGTTCCTGATGCCGTCCGAACACGTGTCGTTCCTGTCTTCGAGTTTGCTTAAGGAAGTGGCGGGTTTGAACGGTGACATTTCCACGCTCGTACCCAAATCGGTCGAGCGTGCGTTAAAGAAGATTTTGGCAGCGTGACATGATTAAGATCTCTGTCAGGGACATCAGCTCCAAGGGGATGGACATCGACCAGACCTTCCCCAAGGAGAGCATCGGTCTTAGCGACGAGGAAATAGACTTGCGTTCGCCCATCCATGTGAAAGCGCGTGTGGAGAGGGCGGGCAATTCGGTCGTGGCGCAAACCACCGTCGCCGCGGAACACGGGTACATGTGCGCCCGCTGCCTGGAAGATGTGCATGGCGGCATGCAGACGAACAATTACCGGTTTGATTTTGAGATCGTGCCGGGGACGGAATATATCGACCTGGGCGAGGAGATCCGCCAGGAAATGATATTGGCCAATCCCGAAAAGGTCCTGTGTAAGGATGATTGCAAGGGAATTTGCCCCACATGCGGGGCGAATTTGAATTTAGAACAATGCAAGTGCAAATAAAAGGGAGAACACAATGCCATTACCAAAACGCCAACATTCAAAAACCCGCGGCCGCACACGCCGCACGCATTGGAAAGTGACCGTCGGGTCTTTGAGAAAATGCCCGCAATGTTCCAAACCCGTGCTGTCCCACCGCGTTTGCCCGTTCTGCGGTTTCTATAAAGGCAAGCAGATCGTCGCATGAAGATCGTTGTCGACGCCATGGGCGGGGATTACGCTCCGGAAAACGTCATTGCCGGCGTGATTGACGCGCTCCATGAGTACAAGGTCACCATCGTCCTCATCGGTATCCAGGACCGTATCGAGGCGGAATTAAAGAAATACAAGTATCCCAAAGAGCTCATCGAGATCGTCCACGCCCCGGAAGTCGTCAGCATGGACGACCACGCCGCGGTGGCCATCCGCCAGAAAAAGAATTCTTCCATCACCCAGGGCGTCAGCCTTTTGAAAAAGGAAGGTTATGACGCTTTTGTCAGCGCCGGCAATACCGGGGCTGTGGTGGCCGCTTCCACCATCATGCTGGGCATGATCCCCGGCGTCGACCGTCCCGGCATCGGCTGTGTCATTCCGACCCTGCGCGGGTTTTCCTTCATGGTCGACATGGGGGCCAACACCGCCGCCAAACCCGAACACCTTTTGCAGTATGCCAAAATGGCCAAGGTCTATGCCCGCCTGGTATTGGGGATCAACGATCCCAAGACCGGGCTTTTGAACATCGGTTCCGAAGAAGGCAAAGGCACGGACCTGGTCAAGGAAGCCCACAAACTCCTGGAAGAGCACGAACCGAGCTTTACCGGCAATGTGGAGGCCAACGAGATATTCACGGGCAAGTCGGATTGCATTGTCTGTGACGGGTACGTGGGCAATGTGGCGTTGAAAGTTTCCGAAGGCCTGATGGAAAGCGTCGGTATCCTGATGAAAAGGGAGATCAAGAAAAGCCCCGTCGCCATCCTGGGCGCTTTGCTTTTGAAATCAAGCCTGAAAGAGGCCAAGAAATCCATCGATTACGCCGAATATGGCGGCGCCCCGCTGCTGGGAGTTGACGGGCTGGTCATCATCAGCCACGGCCGCTCCTCGCCCAAAGCCATCAAGAACGCCATCCGCGCGGCCATCCGCGAGGTGGAGCACGATGTCCTGGCCAAGATCAAGGAAGAGGCGGTAAAATAAAAAAATGGCCCACGTAGGCATCATAGGTTTAGGCGCTTACCTGCCGCACAAAAAATTGACCAATCTCGATTTGGAGAAAATGGTCGATACGACGGATGAGTGGATCCGTACCCGCACCGGTATCGTGGAGCGCCGCATCGCCGGCGCCCATGAGCAGACCAGCGACCTGGCCACGGCCGCGGCCAAAGCCGCCTTGAAGGACGCCGGCATCACCGCCGCTTCCGTTGACCTTATCATCGTCGCCACCATAAGCCCTGACAGCAATTTTCCTTCGGTCGCCTGTAAGGTGCAGAAGAATTTAGGCGCGGCCAAAGCCGCGGCCTTCGACGTCTCCGCCGCGTGCTCCGGTTTCCTCTACGCCTTGATCACAGCCAAGCAATATATCCTCTCCGGCATGGCCAAGAACGTCCTGGTCATCGCCGCCGAAAAGATCAGCTCTTTGGTCGACTGGAACGACCGCTCGACCTGCGTGCTCTTCGGCGACGGGGCCGGCGCTTGCGTGTTGAGCACGGTCAAGCAGGGCGGGATCATCGCCGACCATATGAGCGCCAACGGCAAGCAAGGCGAATTGATGCAGGTGGTCGTGGAAGCCAACCGTGCCCCGCGCATCGTCATGCAGGGCCAGGAACTTTTTAAAGTGGCGGTCAATTCCATGTCCGGCGGCGTGGATGAGGTGCTGGCCAAGGCTGGTTTGTCCAAAAAGGACGTGGACTGGGTGGTGCCGCACCAGGCCAATGACCGCATCATTACGGCGGTGGCCAAGAAACTCGGCATCCCCAAAGAAAAATTTTTTATCAATATCGACCAATACGGCAACATGTCCGCCGCTTCCATTGCCGTGGCCCTTTATGAAGCGGCCGCTTCCGGCAAGATCAAAAAAGGCCAGATCGTGGTCCTGGTGGCCTTCGGCGCGGGCCTGGTCACCGCCGCGAACGTGGTGAAATGGTAAAGAACGTCGCATTGATATTCCCCGGGCAGGGGGCGCAAAAAGTCGGCATGGGCAAAGAATTTTATGAAACCTCGCCCCAGGCCAAAGCGGTGTTCGACGAAGCCGATCAGATCTGCGCCAACGGCTTGCTGAAAGTGATGTTCGAAGGCCCCGAGGAAAAGCTCACCGAAACCGCCTATTGCCAGCCCGCCATTCTTACCATGAGCATTGCCGCCTTGAAGGCGTTCGAAGTCCATCCCAAATTCCGATCCATTAAAGTTAAATACACCGCCGGTTTGAGCTTAGGCGAATATTCCGCGCTGGCGGCCTCCAAAACCATGGGTTTCGCGGACACGTTGCGCCTGGTGCAAAAACGCGGCGCCCTCATGGATGCCGCGACCAGGGAAACCAAAGGCGCCATGGCCGCGGTCATCAGTTTCGACAAGGTCAAACTGCTTGAGATCTGCCGGCAGACCGGGGCGGAGGTGGCTAATTTCAATTCCCATGAGCAGGTGGTCATCACCGGCCATGCCGCCAAGGTGCAGGCGGCTATCGAGGCCATCAAAGCCGCGGGCGGGCAAAAAGTGATCCCCCTGGCCGTGGCCGGGGCTTTTCATTCGTCTTTGATGCAGCCGGCCGCGGACCAGTTTAAGGCCGCGCTCAAGGACGCGAGCATCCATCCCACGGCCGTCAAGGTGGTCACCAATGTCAACGGCATGCCCCAGGACGATGCCGAGACCATCCGGGGCAATTTGGCCAAACAGATCACCGCCTCGGTGCAATGGGTTTCCTCCATAGAATACATGGCCTCCCAGGGCGTCACGGAATTCATCGAGATCGGCCCGGGCAAGGTGCTCAAAGGCCTTATCCGCCGCATCGATCCCAATGCCGTGGTGCACAATATCGAGAAACCGGCGGACATCGAATCGCTGGCTTTTTAGGGCTCTGAAATTTGCATTTTTTCTGGAATGTGTTATATTTTCAACGCCTTAAACGCTTCCCTAAAGACCCAAGTTTATCAAGGAAATTAGAATAATGCGCCGACGGATACTTTCCGCCTTTATTTGTTTTAATTTCGCCTTCACCGCCTTCCTTACGCCGGGCCATGCCCAAGTGGCCGTGGAACTGGACCTTCCCAAGCCGGGGACCATGGTCTCCACAAGCCCGGCCTTTGCCCCGGTGCTTCTCAAAGGGTTGACCGTCCATCCCCAAAACCCCTTACAATTCGATTTTATCGTGGATACCGGCGATACGAACATGGGCGGCGAGCCGTTAAAGGCCGAATCCCTGAAGCTGGTAAAGTACTTTCTGGCCTCCCTGACCGTTCCTGAAAAAGACCTGTGGGTCAACCTTTCCCACTATGAAAAAGACCGCATCGTGCCGGAAAGTTTCGGCGCCACTGAAATGGGCCGTGACCTGCTGGCCCAGGACTATATTTTAAAACAGCTGACCGCGTCGCTCATCTACCCGGAAAAACAGCTCGGGAAAGATTTCTGGAGCAGGGCCTACAAGGCCGCCCGCGAAAAGTACGGCACCACCAATATTCCCTTTAATACCTTCAATAAAGTCTGGATCATTCCCCAAAAAGCCACGGTATACGAGCACAACGGCAGCGCGTATGTGGTCAACAGCCATTTGACCGTCATGCTGGAGCAGGATTACCTGGCCATGCAGAAGAATTTCAAGGGGCCTGCGGCTGAAAATACTAATTCTTTGGGTGCCCAGGCTGTGCGCGAGATATTGCTCCCGGAGATCGAGAGGGAAGTCAATACGGGTAAAAATTTCGCCAATTTGCGCCAGGCCTACAATTCCATGATCCTGGCGATCTGGTACAAGCAGAATTTAAAACAGGCCTTGTTGAACCAAGTCTACGCGGACAAGGACAAAACCGTTGGCATCGACCTGAAGGATAAGGGCGCGCCGGAGAAAATATACGCGCGCTACCTCGAAGCCTTCAAGAAAGGCGTTTATAACTATATCAAGGATGACGTAGATCCCCTGACCCGACAGACCGTTGCCCGCAAGTATTTCTCCGGCGGTATGGTGGCGCCCTCGCATGTGGATGTCAAGCGGGGGGACACGGCCGTATTGTCGCCTGCCGAATCCGCAGCATTGCCGCGGGACCATGCCATGGTCGTCGGCGTTGACCTGGTAGGGGCAACGGCTTCAGGCCAAACCAAAGCCCCGATCACCCTAAAAAGAATTTCTTCCGCGCTGATGGCCCAGGAACTGGTTGACCTGCGCAAGGACGGCAAACCGCTGGGAAGGAATTACCCGGAATGGAAAAGGTCCCTGGCCGAGGTCTTTGCCCGGCTTAAAGAACAGGGCGAGAACATTTCCCGCGTTTCCGTTGAAAAAAGGGATTCCATCATCGAAGTGCTCATCAGGAGGGATGATTATTTCCAAAGTTTTTACCGCGCGGACATTACGGCCTGGGAAAAAGATGATGCTGTTTTCGAGGCCATCGAGAGCCAGTTCGAGATGTGGAGAAAGTACATGTCCCACAAGGACGTGGATTTCGCCATGCACGCCGGCACCGACCAATTGCAGGTGGTGGATTGGCAAAAACTGCCGATGTGGGCCTTGTATGTCCTTTCCTACTACAAATCCGTAGCCGGCGGTGACCGCACGGTCGAGGAGATCATCAAGCAAGGGCGGTTAAGGGCGGGGCCGGATGAAGTGGGGATTTTCAAGGAAGGGGTTTATGATCCTGACAACCGGACCTACATTGTTCCTACTACCGGCAGCGAGGCGGACACTGACCAGATCTTCATTAAGTTACTCGATCCATCCAAATTCGAAGAATTCAAAGCCTGGAAAGGCAGCCTGCGCAGTAAAGGCGTCGAGAAGCTGGCGCTTTATACCACCGGCGCCATTGCCAGCACCATGAAAGCGTTAAGTGATTACGGCATCTTCGATCTTTTCAACGATGGCAGCGGCGGTTACAAGACCATCACTATGGCGGACATCGTCAAACATGTCCAAAGCCTGCCGGAGAGTTTTTACCACACACCCAACCGCCATTATATCCATGGCGCCATGAGAATGCTCAATTCCCTCGGGTGGCTTACCCGCAGGGGCAAGTCCACCGACGACAACATGCAATTTACCCTTACCCCCAAAGGCCGGGAGGGGTTGACCCTGGTTTCCGCTTATGCGGGGGTGGCTGAGTTCATGCCGGAATCGACGCGATTGGGTGATTACCTGATGGGGCGCCCTGGCCGTCCGCTCATCCAGGGCGGCAGGACATTGAAGCAATTGGCTGCTTTATCGGCAAGAGGGTGGGACATGTCGAATAAAGAGGTCATCGCGCACCTTGACGGATTCTTAATCATCCACCTGGCCATGGCCATGTATGAAGAAGGTATTTTCAATTTGTTCGATACCGGCCTCACCCTGGACATCACCAGGATCGGCGGGAACCAGGATGAGATCAGGGCCGCTTTCGACATTTTCCAAAGCGCCGGTTTTGTGGTGCGCAACGGCGATGCGGTAAGCCTGACTAATGAAGGGTTAGTGGCTTTTGACCGTACCCTGGCTTACGGTGTTACGGTGTCATATGACCCCAGCTATAAACTGGCGGAAGAGCTTTTGTTCGGCGATGCCAAAAACATCAAACGCGCGCGTCCGGACGGCCGCGAGGCTTTGGTCGACCGCGAGCGTAATGTGCTGGGCTCCGGCTTTGCCCACACCACCTATTTCCGCCAGGTCGATAAAATGGTAAGCGATTCTATTAACCGCAAGGTTGAGGCGGGCAAGATCCCACGCCCGGAAGAGTTGAGTGTGGAGAGGCCTTTTGTTTTAACCTGGGCTGATACCGGCTCCGGCGACGGGAAATTCCTGGAACATATTTATTATGTGGTTACACGCCACACCAAATACGGCCAGTACATGAAGCAGCACCCGGAACTTTATAAACTGGAAATGGTCGGTGTTGACTACAACGGTGTGGCGCAGGAAGTCACAGGCAAGAGATTGACCGCCGCGGGCATTTCCAATTTCGTCATGTTCGGGGACATCAATGAGCCTTTTGACATCGTGCATAACGTTAATGCCGGTTTGAAGGAGAAATACGGCGCCGACGCGCGGCTCATGGTCATCCATACCCGCACCTTCCTGGACCATAACCGCCCCTGGAAACCGGTGGCGGACACGGCGGCGGCCGAAAAAAGGCAGTCCGCCTCGACCGGCGCTTATGGCTGGAGAGGGGATGCCATTGCCAACAATGTGGTCGAGCAGAACCAGTATGAGCATTTCAAGGCCTGGGCCGATGCCTTGAGGCAGGAGGGCCAGGACGACCTCATGGTCATCGAATTGCATACCATCGACCCGGAAGTCGCCGCCGCCAATTTGACCAGCACCCTGACCATTCCTTATGATCTCTCGCACCTTTATTCCGACCAGTTCACCATAGAACATTCGGTGTATTTAAAAGCCGTGGAGGATGCCGGTTTCAGGATGCATCCGAACGCGGCATACCATAAATTATTCCCTGCCCTTGAGGCCATGGCCACGGTCAGTATCCATTATTTTACCCTCAACGGTCCCGAGGCCGCCCCGCGCGACAATGCCCAGCTTGCGCGCAATCCCGGTGGTATCAATTTGGACCCCACCAAGCTCGCCCTTGAGATCAAACGCGATCGTAATGGCATGCCGCTGCCGGCCTCCCAGCAGCCCATCATGACCATGGACATCGACGGATTCACCCCGGTCATCATCTCCATCACACCTCTTGTCAGCCCGTCGTTTTAGTGTTAATATTTGGGCTATGATTTCCAAGAAAGACGTCCAATATATCGCCGCTTTGGCGCGCATCCACGTCCCGCAAGACAAGCTGGAGGGCTTCACCAAAAACCTCGGCGATATTGTCAAATATGTCGAACAGCTGCAGAAGCTGGATGTCGAAGGTGTCAAACCCACCAGCCACGCGGTCCCTGTCGGCAATGTGCTGCGCCCCGATACCGTCAAACCATCGCTGACCAACCAGGAAGCCCTGAGCATTGCCGTCGAATCCGGCAACGGTTCCTTTAAAGTCCCGCTTGTCATCGAATGAACCTGCACAGCCTGACCGCCCACGCCTTACTGGACGCCTTTAAGTCCGCCAAAGCAAACCCTAAAGATGCTTATGACGCTGTTGTGTCCCGCATCAAGGCCGTCGACGGCAAGGTCAAGGCCTATGTTGGCCTGGCGCGCAACAAGCCGGACCTGAAGGTCCACGGCACATTGCCCATTCCCATCGGCATCAAAGGCAATTTATGCACCAAAGGTGAGGAGATCACCTGTTCCTCCCGAATTTTGAAAGGGTTCCGCCCGCCCTACGATGCCGCCGTGGTTGAGAACATCAAGGAGAGCGGCGGGCTGATCACCGGCATCCTCAACATGGATGAATTCGCTTTCGGTTCCTCCTGCGAAACTTCCTGTTACGGTCCCACATTCAATCCCTGGAATTTGCAATGCGTGCCCGGCGGCTCCAGCGGCGGTTCCGCCGCGGCCGTGGCCGCCGATGAAGCGGTATGGGCCCTGGGCTCCGATACCGGCGGCTCCATCCGCCAGCCCGCGTCTTTTTGCGGCATCGTCGGCCTCAAGCCCACTTATGGAAGGGTTTCGCGTTATGGCCTTATCGCTTTTGCCTCGAGTTTAGACCAGATCGGTCCGCTGACCAAAGATGTCACCGACTGCGCTTTATTGATGAATGTTATTTCCGGTTACGACAACCGGGATTCCACATCGGTCAATGAGCCGGTGCCGGATTATACCAAGGCCCTGGTCAATGATGTGCGGGGTTTGAAGATAGGTCTTCCTAAAGAGGCTTTTGTCGAGGGGCTTGACCCCGAAGTGCGCAAAGCGGTGGAGGACGCCTTGAATGTGTTCAAGAAGGCGGGCGCCATCGTCAAAGACGTTTCCCTGCCGCATACGCCGTACGCGGTCGCGACCTACTACATCGTGGCCACCGCCGAAGCATCTTCTAATTTGGCGCGTTTTGATGGAGTGCGTTACGGTTTACGGGCCAGGCCCAAAGAAGTGCGCAAGAACGCTCTGGTCGACATGTACGAAGAAACCCGCAGCTTAGGGTTCGGCGATGAAGCCAAGCGCCGCATCATGCTGGGAACGTACGCGCTCTCATCCGGATATTATGATGCGTATTACCTGCGCGGGCAAAAAGTGCGCACCCTGATCAAGCAGGACCTCGATGAGGTCTTCAAGGATTGCGATGTCATCATCACCCCGACCGCCCCAACGGTGGCGTTCAAAGTGGGGGAGAAAGTCAGCGATCCTTTATCCATGTATCTGTCCGACATTTACACCATTCCGGCGAATTTGGCCGGCATCCCGGCTATATCCCTGCCGTGCGGGTTTTCCAAGAGCGGCTTGCCGGTGGGCATGCAGATGATGGCCAAGGCCTTTGATGAGGAAATGCTTTTGCGCGCCGCGTTCGCTTACGAACACAATACGCCGTGGCATACAAAGAAACCCCAGCTATGAGCCAATTCGAAACGGTCATAGGACTCGAAGTCCATTTGCAGTTGAACACCAACACCAAGATATTCTGCGGCTGTGCCAACCAGTACGGCAGCCCGCCGAACACCAATGTCTGCCCGGTGTGTTTGGGATTGCCAGGCACGCTGCCGGTGCTTAACCACCAGGCCCTGCTTTCGGCCATCAAGGTAGGGCTGGCCCTCAACGCGCAGATCAATCCGTTCATCAAATTCGACCGCAAGAATTATTATTATCCCGATCTTCCGAAGGGTTATCAAATTTCCCAGTACGATCTTCCCGTGGCCAAGGACGGGTCCCTCAATATCAAGACCGGCAAAGAGGAAAAGCGTATCGGTATCAAGCGCGCTCATTTGGAAGAGGATGCGGGTAAACTGGTGCACGACAATGCCGCCGGCTGTTCCCTGGTCGATTACAATCGCACGGGCACGCCTTTGATCGAGATCGTCACCGAGCCGGACCTGCGCTCGCCGCAGGAGGCCTATGATTATTTGACCACGTTGAAACTGACCTTGCAGTACCTGGGCGTGTCGGACTGCGACATGGAAAAAGGTTCCCTGCGTTGCGATGCCAATGTGTCCATCCGTCCCAAGGGCGCGAAGGAACTCGGCACCAAAACCGAACTCAAGAACATGAATTCTTTCCGCGCGGTCAAGGCGGCCTTGGAACATGAGGTAAGCCGGCATGAGCAGGTCATCACCTCAGGCGGCAAGATCGTACAGGAAACTTTATTGTGGAACGATGAAAAAGCCGTGACCATCGCCATGCGCTCCAAAGAACAGGCGCATGATTATCGCTATTTTCCGGATCCCGACCTGGTCCCTTTTACCATCGACTACAAAGTCATCGACAGCGTCAAGGCCGAACTGCCCGAGCTTCCCCAGGCGAAATTCCTGCGGTTCCTGCAGGCCTATGGCCTTTCCGAATATGATGCCAATGTTCTGGTGGCGGACAGGGCCATCTGCGATTTCTTCGAAGCCGCGGTTGCGCAATATGCGCAGGCCAAGAAAGTGGCCAATTGGATGACCGGGGCCGTGCTCAAGGAAGTCAATGAGCGCAAGTGCGGCATCGATGAACTGAAATTAACGCCGAAAGGCCTTGTGGAGTTGATCGAAAAGGTGGAAAATGGGACCATCAGCAATTTGGCCGGGAAAGAAGCGCTGGCCATCATGCTCAAGGAAGGCAAATCCGCCGAAACGGTCATCGCCGAGCGCGGCCTGGCCCAGGTTTCGGATGATTCCGCATTAATGGCCATCATCGATGAAGTGATCGCGCAAAATCCCGCGGTGGTCGAACAGATCAAAAGCGGCAAACCCAGCGCCGCGGGCTTTCTCGTCGGCCAGGCCATGAAACGCTCGGGCGGCAAGGCCAACCCGAAAAAATTGAATGAATTGATCAGCCAAAGGATCGGCAATGCTTAAGAAACCATGGATCTTTGTTCTATTGCTTTTTTTCTTCACCCCGCCGGCGGTCTCGGAAACGGCCAAGGAGGACCTTTATTCGAAGGTGGAAATATTCACATATGCTTTGACGACCATCCAGGCCGAATACGCCGATGAAAAGACCCCTAAAGAGCTCATTTACGGTTCGCTCAAAGGCATGCTGGCATCGCTGGATCCCCACAGCCAGTTCCTGACCCCCGATGATTACAAGGACCTCAAGACCGAGACCCAGGGCAAGTTCGGCGGGTTGGGCATTGAGATCACCGTCAAAGACAATTTATTGACCATCATCACGCCCATCGAGGACACCCCGGCCTGGCGCGCGGGGTTAAAAGCGGGGGACCGCATCGTCAAGATCGAGAAAGAACTGACCCGCGACATCACCCTCGATGACGCGGTCAAGAAATTGCGCGGGGAGCCCGGCACGCCGGCGCGCATCACCATCCTGCGCGAGAAAGAAGGGCTCATCAAGGACTTCACCATCACCCGCGAGGTCATCCATGTCGATGATGTCAAGAACCCGCACCTGCTCGATGACCACATCGGCTATATCCGCCTGACCGAGTTCCGCGAGGATTCCTACAAGGAATTCCACGCCGCGCTCAAGAAGCTTAAAACCCAGGGGGCGGACAGCCTGATCGTGGACCTGCGCAACAATCCCGGCGGGCTTTTGAACGTGGCCATCAAGATCTGCGAGGATTTCCTGCAGGCCGGAAAGACCATTGTCTCGACCAAAGGCCGCCATCCCAACCAGGACACTGTTGCCAAGTCCGCCAATACCAAAGGGGAATACCTGGGTTGGCCCATGGTGGTGATGATCAATGAAGGCAGCGCCTCCGCCAGCGAGATCTTCGCCGGCGCCATGAAGGACAACCGCCGGGCCGTCACCGTCGGGGTCAAGTCCTTCGGCAAAGGCTCGGTGCAGTCGGTCATTCCTTTGCCGGACGGTTCCGGCCTGCGTTTGACCACAGCCAAATATTTTACGCCTTCGGGTGTGTGCATCCACGGCATCGGCATCACCCCGGATGTGGTGGTTGAGCGCATCGAGCCCAGGGACGAGAAGGACGATGATAAAAAGAAGGACAAGACCCAGGACCTGGACAAGATCTTCTCGGATGTCGAGCAGCAGGGCAATGCCGGGCCTGCGGATGAGCAAAAGACCAAGGAAGCCGAACAAAAGAAGAAAGACGCGGCGGACAACCAGTTGCAGGCGGCGGTCAACGCGCTCAAAGCCATCAAGGTTTACCACACATTCCCAAGCGCTAACTGATCATGGCCACTCCCAAACAACCGGGCAAAAAGCCCTCCCGCAGCGACCTGAAACCGGCCGTTATCATCCTGTTATTGCTGGCTGCCGGTGTTTTCTTCTTTCTCATGAAGTCCAGGCAGCACACCACAGTTCCGCAGGTCAAAAAGCCGCAGATCGAGAAAGTCGTCAAACCGGCCCCGGCCAAGGTCATTCCCGTCGCGGTGCCGGCCGTCAAAAAGTACCCGGTGGGCAAGGGGGAGAAGATCGCTTTTATCCTTGATGACTGGGGATATACCATGCGCAATTGCAAGTACCTGCAGGAGATCAAAGCGCCCCTAGCCGTGGCGATATTGCCCAATTTGCGTTACAGCGACAAGATCGCCCAGTGCGCGTCTGGTTCCGGCAAGACGGTGATGCTGCATTTGCCGCTGGAGCCGTACCAGAACAATGATAAGTACCCGGACAATTACCTGATCACCACGACCATGAAACCGGCCCAAGTGGTCAAACTGCTGGAAGATACACTTGGCAAAATGCCGCTGGTGCAGGGCGTTAACAATCACATGGGTTCCAAGGCCACCGAGGACAAGGCCTTGATGCAGGTCATCTTCAAGCATTTGAAAAAACACGGGCTGTTCTTTGTCGACAGCATGACCTCGCCGCACCATTCGGTTTGCGGTGAATTGGCCGATCGTATGGACCTGGCTTTTGCGCAGAGGGACGTGTTCCTGGACAACATCAACACCAGGGTGGAGATCAAGAAACAAATGGTCCTCCTGGCCGAGAAGGCCCGTAAAAAAGGGTACGCGGTGGCCATAGGCCATGACCGGGAACTGACCCTGAAAGTATTGGCCGAGGAGATCCCTGTGCTCCAGGCCCAGGGTTTTGAAATTGTCAGCGTTAAAACGCTTGTGAGGAAAAAATGAAGGTCTTAGGCATAGAAACGTCCTGTGATGAAACCTCGGCCGCGGTGGTTGTCGACGGGGTGAAGGTCCTTTCCAACGTGACCGCCAGCAGTTTGAAGGAGCACACGGCGTTCGGGGGCATCATCCCGGAGATCGCCTCCCGCCGGCAGATGGAGCTCATCCATGCCATTGTCCGCTCCGCCCTGGACAAGGCCGGGACGGGGTTCGATGACATCGATGCCATCGCGGTCACGCGTCAGCCCGGATTGCTGGGGTCCTTGCTGGTGGGCCTGTGTTTCGCGCGCGGCCTGGCCAAAGCTTTGAACAAACCGCTGGTCGAGGTCGACCATATCAAAGCGCATCTATACGCGAATTTTTTGCGCATGCCCGGCGCGACGCATCATCCTTATCCACAACTTCCGGCGGTGGGATTGGTTGTTTCCGGCGGGCACACCAGTCTTTTTAAGGTCAAGGATTTTGAGGATTTCCAATTGCTGGGCCAGACGCTGGACGATGCCGCGGGGGAAGCTTTTGACAAGGTGGCGCGCATACTGGGACTTGGATATCCCGGCGGTCCCATCATTGACCGTTTGGCCAAAGGGGTTTCCCCGCAGGCAGGGGATAAACAACTGCGCTTTCCGCAAGCGCCGTTGAAGGGCACGCTTGATTTTTCTTTCAGCGGGGTCAAGACCGCGGTTTTATACCATGCCCGCAAACACCAGGGCCAGAAAGATTTTTCCGCGGCCAAAGTGGCGCATGCCTTCCAGGAAAGCGTTGTGGAAGTTTTGTTGGAAAAATCCATCGCGGCCTGCCATCAGTGCAAAGTTAAGACGCTTTTGATCGGGGGCGGGGTCGCCGCCAATTCCGCTTTGCGCGGCCGTTTGACGCAAAGGGCATCACGGGAGGGTATCGAGGTGCATTTTCCGCCCATGGTCCTGTGCCTGGACAACGCGGCCATGATCGCGGGATTAGGCTCTGCCATGTTGACGGGCCAGAATAAATTTGTTATAAATAATTGAATATCTAATCACGGGAGGCGCCTATGGCATTTAACCGCAAAGAAACCAAAGAAGCTCCGGCAGAAAAAGTCATTGAGATCAACGCGCAGATGCAGGGCGAGTTGACTTTCTCCGACCCGGTGAATTTAAAGATCAACGGCCGTTTTTCCGGCCGCCTGGAAAGCAAAGGGACATTGACCATCGGCAACAGCGCCCATGTGGACGCCAACATCAACGGCGAGAACATCGTCATTGCCGGAAGGGTCAAGGGCAATGTCATCGCCAAGAAAATGCTGGTCCTGATGCCCGGCGCCGTTTTGACCGGGGACATCTCCACCCCTAAACTCAACATCGTGGAAGGGGCCGTGTTCCAGGGCCGCTGCCAGATGTTCGATGAGTTCCTGACCGTCGAGGACCTCGCCCAATACATGGAAATAGACCACAGCGCCATCCTGGGCCTGGCCGCCGAGGGCAAGATCCCCGCGGTCAAGGAAGGCGAGAACTGGAAATTCGAGCGCAGCAAGATCGACCAGTGGGCGGCCTCGGGTAAGCTTAAATAATGGGCGCGCAATATATCACCGTCAGGGAAACGGCGCAGATCTTGGGGGTCTCGGAGAAGAAGGTGATGGACCTCATCGAGGGCCGCAAGCTCCAGGCTTATCGCATCGCCGACCAGTTCCTGCGGCTCAAGCGCGCGGAGGTCGTGCAGGTCCGCACCAGCGGCGAGGTGGCCAGCGAGAACAAACAGCACCTGTACACCCCTGCCGAGCGCCTGCGGGACCTTTTTTATTTCAATGACTTCTATATCGCCGCACTAGGCGTTGTCCTGGTCCTTTTGTACATCATCATTTTTACAGATTAGCTTTTTTTATGGCGGGGTAGCTCAGTCTGATAGAGCAATCGGTTCATACCCGACAGGTCGGTGGTTTAAATCCACTCCCCGCCACCTTTCTCTTCTTTAGAAGTGATTTGACCGGGGTTTCAAGATCTCCACAGATAACAGAAGGATGAAAAAGATGGAGGGTGTTGTCAAGCCCGTGACGCGGGAGGATATTATTCGGGCATTGCTTTGCCGTGGGCAAGAGCAAGAGCTTTTGTTTGATCATGCGCGGCATATAAGAGAAGAAATTTCTGGGAATAAAGTCGAAGCCCGCAGCGTCATTGAATATTCGAATATTTGCCGCCAAGCTTGTACGTTTTGCGGAATGAACCGGTATTCAAAGGTCAAAAGATACAGGATGGATAGTGATGAAACGCTCAAGCGGGTTGCCATGCTTTATGCCAAAGGGCGTCGGGTGATCATGTTTCAGACAGGAGAGTTTTTATCTGAGGCTTATCTTGATGAGTTATTCGCAACCCTACGGCAAGTAAAGAGAGAATATTCCGACCTGACGGTCCTGGCCTGTTTTGGGTCCCTTTCACGCGCAAGGTATATGCTTTTAAAAGAAATGGGCGTTGAAAGGTATTTAATTAAATTCGAAACATCGGATCCAAAATTATACAGTGCGGTCAAGCCTGGTGATAACTCGGCAGATCGTCTGGCACATATCCATATGCTAAAAGAGATGGGGTTTCTGGTTGGTTCAGGCAATATTATCGGATTGCCGGGGCAGAGCATCGAGAGCGTTGTTGATGATCTTTTATTATTGAAAAGTCTGGATATTCCAATGGTAAGTACCAGTGTGTTCATTCCCAACGACATGTCATCGTGCGCCCATCAGCCTTCAGGGGATATTAATTTGACGCTTAACTTTATGGCCATCCTTAGGATCATGTGTCCGCAAGCGCTTATTCCGACTACCAGTTCCCTGGAAACACTTATTAAACAGGGGCAATACCTGGGGCTTATGGCAGGAGCCAATACTGTTACTATTCATGATGGCACCCCGATGGATGAAGAAAATAAATTTGTCATATACAAGAAAGAACGTAAGAAACCAAAAAGTTCTTTCTTGTTGAACATCGTTAAAAAAGCCGGCCTTGAAGCATCAAGGACTTCGCTCATTCATGAAAGATTTCTCAATAATTAAGGGGGTGTGTGTGAATGAATTAGTAAGAAGTATAGGAGTACTTCTTTGGGTAGGCATATTTTTGTTAGGTTCTTCATTCCAGGCATTGGCACAGGAGGTAACACTTAATGATCTGCTCAAGCGTGTGGAAGCAGTAGAGAAAAAGAATGCGGACCTGCAGCAAGAGAACGCATCTCTTAAAGCAGAGATCCAAGATATAAAGAATAACCAGCTGCAAGCTCAAGGTTCACAGGCTGTTGTTACGGCCAAAACCGCCCCAGTTACTGCTTTAGTCCCGGCGCCTTTTCCGTATCCTGCCGCTGGTGTAAATCCTATTACATCCAAACTAAAATTGAATGTTTCTGGTTTTATTCGGGTTGAAAATGTTTATTCTACTTCTTCGGCAGCAAGTGCGGGCACCACCCAGATCAGTAACGTCGTATCTTACGTTGCCCCTCATGGAACGATCGGCAAGGCTCAAAAGAATGATACAATTTCCGCTCAGAACAGCACTTTTAATCTCAATATTACCGGACCGGATATCCCGGGAGGGGGTAAAACCAGCGGTATGGTGCAGGTTAACTTTAATAATCCAGTCGGTGTTAGTAGTTCTGAAACATACCAACCGCGTCTTCGTTTGGCCTATGCTTCCATAGATTATGACAAATGGGGTGTCACTGCCGGACAGAATTGGGACTTTTTTGCTCCGCTTAAAGCAGATACAATTAACTTTAGTCTTATGTGGCGCTCAGGTGATTTTGGTTTTTACCATCCGGAAGTTTATCTGACCAATGACTGGGGGAGTATTTTAGGAGGCAAGGTCAAAACACAGGTAGGTATTATTGATAGTAATAATATTTATCAGGACAATAGCGGGGCTCCCGTTGCCGGTGCTTATGTAAGTTATACAACTAAAATTGCAGGAAAAGATACCATTATCGGTGCCGGCGGTATTTACGGCACAAGCTCAACATCAACTTTGAATGCTGCCGGCAATAATAATAATGATATTTATGCGGGGACTGTCAATGCTCAGGTAAAACTTACACATTGGCTTTCCTTAAAAGGCCAGGGATTCATGGGGGGCAATCTGGCTAATTTCATGGCAGGGCCCTATAACACATCAATTCCTGGCATAACAAATCCGGTGAATCCACAATTCAGCAAACCCCTTCAATCGATGGGAGGTTTCGCTGAATTTACTATCCAACCTTTAAACAAGCTGCAGATCAATCTCGGAGCTGGACTTGATGATACTATCAATCGGGATTCTGTTATTGCAAGCACTGCTGATTTAGCCGTGATGTGGAGCACTAACAAGTCCTATTTTGCCAACGTAAAGTATTATTTGACCAAAGATCTTACGCTGGGAATGGAATACCAGTACCTCCGTACAAGCTATTTGGATGGGGTCATAGGTACGGATAACCGTCTAAATACATGTTTGACCTATAATTTTTAAGAATTATGTGGCGGCGATGTTAACAATAAGAAGAGCATTTTTTTATGTTTTAATTAATTTGGTTCTTTCATGCAGTGTTGGTTTTTGTTCAGAGAAGAATGAGAAATCCAATGTTGTTTTGATCGTGCTTCATGCTTTCCCCCGGGACCATTTAGGGTGTTATGGATATTCCGAGAACACCTCTCCTGCCATTGATGCTTTATCGAGAGATGGTGTGACCTTCAATAATGCTTTTTGCCAATTCCCTTTAACATTGGCAAGCATTGTTTCCATCAATACTTCCCTGTATCCACATTCCCACCAGGTATTGCATATTTTTAAAGACATGGTGCCGGATAAAGTATACACACTGGCAGAAATATTAAAAATATATGGTTATTCTACTGCCTGGTTCGGTAATAAAGCGGATCCTCTTATGGGCGCATTTCAAGGAGCATTGAAGGGATTTGATGAGCAGTATCAGATGCGGCCAAGAACGTCGTCCGAAGAAATATCGTCATGGATAAAAAGACAGGGTAAAAAACAGTTTTTTTTAACGATATATCCGTATTGGACCCACCCCAAGACAACTACTTTAGATATTTTTGATAATCGTTTCTCCAGGAAAATCCCAAGGAGTTTTCTTGACAAGATCGATCAGAGTTATAAAGATGGATGGATGAATATACAGGAAAAGTTAAAGACCGATCCTGCATTTCTTTATCAAATTTTTGGGAAAGACTGGGTTACGCGAAATCAGCAATTATTGCTACAGCCATATTCAAGCAAATTGCGTGTATTATGGGGGACAGAAGGGGGAGGGTTGGATGAAAATTTTCGTCGCCTGAGGGATCTCTTTGTGGGACGCAATGAAGACTTCTTTATTTCTCCTGAAGGTCAACAGCTGCAGTATCACTTATGGTTATTGGACAGCGCCTTATTGGAAATAGACGAAGACTATGTCGGGCAAGTGGTCAACACGTTGAAAAAAGAAGGCGTATATGACAAGACCATCATTATCGTTATTGCAGACCATGGCAATGAGTACATGGAGCACGGGGTAGCGGGGCATGGTCAAGCTTTATATGATGAGGTCTTGAGGATACCAATGATCTTTCATATTCCGGGTTTGGGATCAGGTGTTAAAATTGATCCTATTGTCGAGAGCGTTGACCTTCTTCCGACAGTTTGCGATCTTTTAGGGATCCCTGTTCCTTATCAGGCCCAGGGAGTTAGTTTGCGCGATCTTATGGAGGGAGGGCTTGAAGGCAAGGAACGATATACTATAAGTCGATCCATAGGAAGTAGGCGTATACATAGAGGCTTTTCGGCGATCCGTTCCAGACGGTGGAAGTTGATCATGGATGAAAATGGATCAGAACTACAAGAATTGTATGATATGAAAAAAGATCCCGGGGAACGGCAGAATGTTATCAGCGGTAACCCGCAGGTGGCTAAAGAGTTGAGAGAGGAGTATCACTCCAAGATCAGAAGTTTGCCTTCTTATCAGGATAAAAAAAGTGAATTTTTTCCGGACATAGATGAGCGGGCGCGTGAGAGAATCTTAGAAACAGGTTATTGGTAAGGAGGCGAGTGTGTTATTGATAAGATTACTTTTTTTTCTTTGTTGGGCATCATCAGTTTTTGCTCAAGAGAAGCAGGATTTGTCCTTCCCTGGCTATAACCTGGTGGTTGTGTCTTTTGATGGTCTACAGGCGGCGCATGTGCATTGTTTGGGGTATCCGAAGGAAACGACCCCCGTCATTGATGATTTTGCTTCCAAGGGGTTCTTGTTCACACAAGCCATCGCTCAGGCCAGTTGGACGGTGCCCTCACATATGAGCCTTTTTACATCGATGTATCCTTCCGAGCACCGGTTGGTCAATAAATATTCACAATATACTGAAACAACGAAAGTTTTCTCGGATCTTGAGAAACTTTCTCCCCAGACAGTTACATTGGCAGAGGTTTTAAAAAAGAACGGGTATGTAACGGGTGCTTTTACGGGAGACGCCGGAGTGAGTGCCAAATTCGGGTTTCGAAAAGGTTTTGATACTTACCTGGACAGTAAGAAATTTGCCGGTTTTGAATATAGTGTCGCTCCCGCTATTGAATGGTTGAGGGCTAATAAGGATAAGCAATTCATGATATTCCTGCATGGGTATGATGTGCACGGCCAGCACGATCCTGCACAGGGGTATAACAAGAGGTTCCTTGATTTCTCTTATAAGGGCCCATTCAAAGGAGGCAAGGAGGAGCAGGGACTGCTGCGGGAAAAAGGGTTAAAGGAAGGGAGCATATCATTAACACATCAAGATGTCCGTTTTTGGCGCGCTTTGTATGACGAGAAAATTTATGATGCCAACCAGGAGTTTAAGGTGTTTGCCGATGAGTTGGGTAAGTTGGGTCTTTTGGAGAAGACGATCATTGTGTTAACATCTGATCATGGCACTGAATTTTATGAGCACCGCAGATTTGATCACGGGTTTTCTCTTTATGATGAGTTGATCCATGTTCCGCTTGTGATTTATTTGCCCCATGTAAAAGCGGGAAAAGTGATCAAGGACCAGGTGAGGGAGATAGATTTGATGCCGACATTATTGGACCTTTTGAAGATCCCTGTCAATGATCAAGTGAAGTCCCAGATGAAGGGCCAAAGCTTGACCCCCTTGTTGAACGATGGGCATATACAACTGGACGCATATTCAGAGACGGATTACCGGTTGTATACGCATAAAAGGTCGGTCAGGACTTTTGACGGATGGAAGTTTATATACACTTTGGAGAATGATCAGAAAGAACTTTATAATTTAAACAAGGACCCCCAAGAGCAGCATAATTTGGTGCACGTTGAACAAAGAAAGGCCTATGAATTGGAGCAGCAATTATTTCAATGGCTCAAGTCCATGCCAAAGGTCGAGAGTGATTATAAAAATGAATCCATGATCAAAGAATATTAATGAAATTTGCCATTTCCATTCTGATCCTGTTCTTTTTCCCCTCTCCTTGCACCGCTCAGACGGATGATACGTTCAGGTTTGTGGTAATGGGCTGTACGCATTTCGGGGTTTGCGATTTTAATTATTTCGATCAGGCCTCGGAAGCAATGAAAACCTATAAACCGGATTTTATCCTGTTTTTGGGGGGCATGATCGACCCTGGTTCTGCGCGGCCAATAAAAGATCTGCTCCAAGAATTCGACAACAAAACAAAAGAACTTAAAATTCCTGTTTTCAATTCTCTGGGAACAGAACGCCTGGACGGTAAGGAGGTTACAAAAGAGGCCGGAGATCTGATGGTGCAGTCCTTTTTAAAGAAACACGCCAGTCGTAATTATACTTTTGAATTTAAAGGCAATCTTTTTGTGAATTTAGATAGCGGAGAGACAAAAGCGATCCAAATGAAATTCTTACAAAATGTTTTGTTGGATGCTTCAAAATACAAGAATATTTTTTTATTTACCCATCATTCAGCCTGGTTTGATGAACGAATTGATTGGTTTAAGACGATCCATCCGCTGATCGCCCGTAAGGTCAAGTACGTATTCGGTTCAGATAAAAACTATTTGGATTTCAAGAAAGTAGATGACGTTACTTACTTGACAACAGGGGCTCCTCCCTGCCGGATAAGGAAAGATAATAACCCTTCCAATTTTTTTAATTTCCTGATGGTAGATGTAAAAGACAGGGATGTTTCTGTTAAGGTTGTGCCTATAGGACCGATCCCCATAGAGCATCTTAACAGCTCCCTGGAATTTGAAGAAGAAGCCCCATTTCATGGTAAATTTTCCCTAACCTCCGCCCGACTTAAGTGCAGTGATTTTGAAAGCCCCTGTATCCCTCCAGTGGGAACAGCCTCCATAAGGGACAAGATCTTAAACAAATCTCCCATCATCAAAAGTCTTGGGATCAAGCCCGGCATGGATATCCTGGAAATCGGACCGGGGGCAGGTTTCTTTACTTTTCCTATTGCTGATGCTTTGAAGGGTACGGGAAGGGTCGATGCAGCGGACATTGATCCGGAAGCAGTGAAATATTTGGAGGGTAAGGCCAAAGAAGGCAATTATAAGAACCTTTTCCCCACACTGGTCAGATCCGCAACATCCCCGCCTTCTTATGAAGGGCGCAAATTCGATATCATTTTCTTGTCTGAAGTTTACTGTTATCTTCGTCATCCCACAGAGTATTTCGGGAAGCTGTTGCCGTCGCTTAAACCTGAAGGCCGTTTGTTTATAGTGGATTTTGAGAATCTCCTTGATTTTGATGAAGTCGATTTCTCGGATTTTAATAAAATGTGTTCTGTTTTGATCGGCAAGGGAAAGGATTATCCCGTCTACAATAAATTAAGTACCGATGTAAAACGTTTTCTGGAAAATTGGGACAGGAAGCAAGTCCCCCCTGATATAAGAAAGATGATCGTTGAGGATTTTAACAAGCTGTTATCGGACAGGGGTCTTTTTTTCGAACTCATGGATTATTACAAGAACAGGGGGATAGCTTTAAAGGAGGCTTTTTGGTCAAGTCCGCTGCAGCTCATTGTAGATGAAAATGACAGGAAATTGACCAATTGGCTCATTGCCCAACTTGATGCAAACGGCGCCTTCGATAATAAAAAAGACCTCACGGGTGCGGAAATAGAACAATTGCGCAAACTTAACAGGATTTTGTTAACCAAAACATTTGACATTACAGGTTTAGATTATTATGGTGAGGAAGTGGATAGTCCTGTTTATGTAAAAAAGAAGAGCGTTGTTGCTGCGATGGAGAAGGCCGGTTATCGATTGGCACAAGACCATGATGTTGATAAACATTTCTTTTGCCTTGAATTTAAGAAGTAATAGAGGATATTGCTTATGTCATTGTCAGCCATAAATTCCGCCAGGGAAAAAGTCAGGCAATACCTGGATGAGTTGACGGCCAGCGGCCTTATATGCAGGGACGGTCAGTTTTTTCCTTCCGTCCATTATCCTCCCATAACCCTGTACCCTCCGGTGACGGAAGAATCGCTCTTTAAAGGTTATACCAATCCGCAAGACAATTTGTTCGTGATCTATGCGCACATCCCTTTTTGCATCATGCAATGCGATTTTTGCCATTATCCGGTGAAAACCAGGGCAGGTAATGAAGAAAAAGACCGTTATCTTAAAATGCTTGAAAGGGAATTTGACCTGTATTTAAGGCGGCTTGGCCTTGGGAAGGTCCCGGCGCGCTCCATCCTTGTAGGCGGCGGGACCCCAACCCTTATGACCCCGGCCCAATTGCAAAGATTCCTTTCTTTCCTTACCGTCCGCACGGACATGTCCCATTGCGCTCAGTTCTCTTTTGACGTTGAACCTTCGACCTTAATAGATAAAGACGGCCCTCAACGGATGAAAATAATGAGGGATTTTGGCGTGGACCGTCTGACCATAGGCGTACAATCCCTTGATGACAATATCTTAAAAGGAATGAACAGGCCGCATAACGCAGAGGGAGCGCTTAAATCCATAGCTTCGGCCCAAAAGGCGGGTTTTAAGATCAACATAGAATTTATCTTTGGCTATCAAGGGCAGACCCTGGAGGCCTGGATCAAGACCGTGGAACAAGCAGTCACCTTAGGGGTGGAAGAGATCCAGCTGTATCGTCTTAAGATCATACCTTACGGAGACCATCAGGCGCCGATCACATCGAAATTCGCCCAAGGCCAGGAAGGTTTTCATAGTATTGAAGAAACCATGCTCATGAAAGAGATCGCCATCAGGATATTGAACCAGAACGGTTATTATGAAAATTTAAGCAGGGTCTATACAAAAGATAAGAATGATTATTCCCGTTACGCCAATGACCAATGCTGCAGATTGAGCGACCAGATAGGCATAGGGTTGACGGCCTTCAGCAGCCTTAGGGACAGGTTTGCCCTTAATGCTCAGAACTTCAAGGAATATTACGAATTGATCGATGAAGGGAAGCTGCCTATCAACAGGGGTCTCATGAGGGATCGGGATGCCCAATTGAGGTGGGCACTGATATTGCCCCTGAAGAACCGCAATGTCTTCAAAGAGTATTTCCGTAAAATCACAGGCTTTTCTGTAGATGATGTTTTTCGTAAGAAAATAGACCGGCTCAAAGAGTTCGACTTATTATATGAGGATGACAAGAAGCTCGAACTTACCGCTAAGGGTAAGTTTTTCGCCGATGAAGTCTGCCAGCAATTCCACCTTCCTGATCATATGCCTTTTCCTGAAACAGCTTACGCACAGGGACCTCTTAATCCCTATAATGACTGACAGCGCGTTAATGTAAGAATATCAATATTACTCCAGCCACAGCCACCCCTGCGCCGGCGATGGCGCGCAGGGATATTTTTTCCTTTAATATTAATGCTGTCATAGGAAGGATGAACAGAGGAGTTGTGGAATTAAGGATAGTTGCTGTTGAGACGTCCGTATATTTAATGGCAGCCAGAAAGAGCCAAAAACCTCCGAAGACGGCAATAAATACCGTCATGAGGATGGCGCCCAAGAGGTTCATGTTTTTAAAGGGGGAGAGCCAATTGGAAATCTGGCGGCTTGCTCCGGCCCAGAGCAATAAGCCGATCGCTCCAAACAATAAACGTATAAAGGTCGCTTGTAAAGCAGAGACGGAAGCGACACCAGCCTTGGCCAAGATTATCGCTGTCGAAGCACAAAGGATGGAAAGCAGGCCATATTTGATGCCTTCCGCCCGTTTTTTTTCGGCATTCTTTACCGAAGATCGTTCCCATAAAACCCAACTAACGCCTCCAATGGTGAGTGCCATGCCGATCCAAACGATAAACGGCGGCCTTTCTTTTAAGAAAATAACTGCCAGGATCACAGTGACAACCGGCCCAAGTGTACCCAAGGCCAGCAATAATCTCGGGCCTAAATAGGCCAATGACTTGAAAAAGAGAGTATCCCCCAGGGCTATTCCTAGCAGGCCGCTTGCTCCCAAGAATAAGAGAGCTTCCTTGCTCATAGCCCCTACGTTGCTAAAAAGAAGCATCACTCCTAGAAAAAGAGATCCGATCAGGCATTTTCCAAGATTCATGCTTAGGGGTGAGATTTTGTTTAAGAGCCTGTCAAAAAGAAGCGAGCTCAAGGCCCAGGAAGCTGCAGATATCAGGGCAGCCGAACATCCGAGGATTTTATGGATAAACACGGTATCTTGCATGAAAAAACAGGATACCATGCTAAAGAATCAGGGGTCAAATGAAATATAAAACGCCAGTGAACAGACATTGACGATACGGGCTATTTTGAATAAACTGTATCAGAGAAGTATAATACTTCAATTATTAACCACACCAACAGAAAGGGGAATGGGTAGACCCGATAGGTCGGTGGTTTAAATCCACAAGGATTATCATGGCCAGAAGATTCATCTTCGAACATAAAAAAGAACCCGTCCTGCCTCCCCATCGATTCCTGAAAAGAATGCTCAATTGCATTCTTATTTCGATGGGGATCCTGGCCGCGGTCACTGCTTTAGGGGCGGCGGGGTATCATGCTTTTGAAGGCCAGGCCTGGCTGGATGCATTTCTCAATTCCGTAATGGTGATCAATGGGTTGGGCCTGGAGGGAGGCATCAAGACATCGGGCGGCAAACTCTTCACGATAGGGTTTTCTTTATTAGGCGCTTTTTCTTTTTATATCAGCTTAGGCATCATATTCAGCCCGATCCTGCATCGCTTTTTACACCATTTCCATTTGGATATCGATAAGGATTGATGCCTGCCAGGTTTCTCCTCGTGGTTTTCAGCATTTTTGTCTTTCTCTCCTTCTTCCAGCCCATTGAAACCGAAGACGTATGGGTGCATTTGAGCACCGGCCGGTGGATCATCAGCCACATGCAGGTGCCCCGCCAGGACCCTTTCCCGTTCGCCCAGGAACAAACCCCGTGGGTATGCTATGAATGGCTGGGCAGCACCATCCTGTATTTAAAAGCCAAAATGGGGGGAATGCTGGGCCTGAAGGTCTTCCGGTCTTTCTTCTTTATGCTGGTCATCGGTCTTGCTTTCCTGTATGGTCGCCGTCGTCTTCCGTTTTCTGTCCTGATGTTTCTGATGACCCTGATGGCCTACGGCCTGCTCAACAGGCTTTTTCTAAAACCGGACATATTCAATTTTCTTTTTATCCCGTTCTTCCTGGCCCTTCTTTTTGATTATGAGAATGGCGGCAGTGGTAAAAAGTTGTTCCTCCTGCCGCTGGCCGGGATGCCGTGGTTCAACATCCACATCGGCGCTTTCATTTACGGCCTGCCGCTGATATCGATCTTTTTCCTGTCACGCCTGGCCGCGGGGAAAGACATCAAAACCTTGGGCGCCGTGCTGGTCCTGTATTTGGCCGGCTTCCTGGTCAATCCGTTCGGGTTCGAGGGGTTCTTATTCCCGTTCAAGGTCTTTTTGTCCCCGGGTTTCATCGATTTCTATAAGATCAGCGCCAACATCCTTGAAACCCAGCCGCCCAAACATATTTTCCTTTCATTCGGGTATTTTTATTTTTTCCTCCTGGCCCTGTTCGGGGCAGCGGTCCTGTTCTTTAACAAGAAGAATAATTTCAGCCTGACCTTATTGTTTATTTTTTCCCTGTTCGCTTTTCTGTATATGGCCCGCAATTGCGGGTTCTTTACGATCGTGGCTGTTTATGTCGTTGCCGAAGGCGCCGGGCGGCTGGCGTTCAAAGATATATGGCAGCGCCTGGCTTGGTCAAAGATCGTTGACCGTGTTTTATTGGGAGTGATCGCCCTGTTCCTTGTTTTCCGCATCTTCGAAATAAGCCGCCAGGAATTTTATTATGACGGCCAGGCGGTCAAAGCTTTGGCCATGGAAACAAATCCCCTGGCCGCGGCGGCCGTGGAAACATTGACGAACAATATCCGCGGCCCGGTCTTTAACCAGGATGTGCTGGGGGGATGGCTCATCTGGTCCGGGTACCCGGCCCTGCGTCCATTCCAGGACGGGCGCAATGTGGACAAGGAAAGGTTCAATAACACCATGGCCATTTTATCGGCCCCGGAGAAGGTCTGGCCCATTGCCGAGCGGGATTACGGCTTTAAGGCCGTCGCGCTCAATACCGCCAATGACTCCTTCAGCAGGTTTATCGCCTACATCAACGCGCAGCCCTCATGGCAATTGATCAAGGTCAGCGGGCCTTTGGTCATTTATGTCAAGAGAGGGGAATTCAAATTGCCTGCCGAACTGGACCAGCTGGAAAGCCGGTTGAAGTCCGCGACCGTGGGGGAGCAGGACATCGAAGAGCTTAAACAATTGGCCGAACAAAAACAACCTTCCGCTTTGGAAGAACTCCTTCATCCTTCACCGGGGAGGGTGGACCTTTTTTCCGACGGCCTGACCCTGGCCATGCTGGGATACAAAGGCGCCGCGGTGCGGGACCTGGTCCAGGCCCTTAAAATCAGCCGGCGGCCTTACATGCAAAGCGCGGCAATTGACGCTTTGAAACATTTGGGTATTGGTGTAAAATGATTGGAATATGTTGATAAGGATCCTGGCTCTCTTTATGGCATTATTGTTCGTTTCCCCGGGTTTATCGCGCGCCTGGCCATGGGACCGCAAAGTTCCCCGTATCGGTTCGGACGTGGCCGCTTTACCCGGTGGGTATTCAACGGTCAGGGTTGGTGGAGAAGTTTATTATTACAAAAGCGGCGTCTTTTACAGCAGGGCCGGTTCAAAGTACATGGTCATCAGGCCGCCGGTCGGCGCGGTGGTCAAAAGCCTTCCCGGCCATTCCAAAAAGAAAGAGATCAACGGTGTGACGTATTATACCAACAGCAGGACTTATTATATGCGCACACCCGAAGGATACCGGGTCGTTGCCGCGCCCATAGGAGCGGTCCAATGAACAGGTTTTTAGCGATCGTTAAAAAATGAAACGTGTATTGGTCCTCATCGCCCTGTCTTACGTTTTCTTTTTCTTCGGCAACAACTTCCTTTCGCTCACCGACCCGGACGAAGTGTTCTATTCCCTGACCGCCAAAGAAATGGCCGCCCATGGGGAGTGGATGACGCCCTATATTTTCGACCAGCCCCAGTTCGAGAAGCCGGTTTTCACCTATTGGCTTTTAAGGGTTGCTTTTGAGTTTGGGGGCACCAATCCTTTCAGCGCCCGTTTCTTTCCGGCGCTGTTCGCCTGCCTGGGGGTGCTGGGGGTTTACGCCCTGGGTTTGCTGGGCTTTAAGGATGAGCGCAAGGCATTTTGGTCGGGAGTTGTTTTGTGCACCGGGGCCTTGTATGTAGGCTTAGGGAAGACCGTGTTCACGGACATGGTCTTTAGCGTTTTTATCCTGTATTCTTTCCTGGCGTTCTTCCTGGCTTACGCCGATCCCCGCCGCAAGGCTTTGGGGCTGGTCGGGTTTTATGTGTTTGCCGGTTTGGCGGTGTTGACCAAGGGCCCTTTGGGATTGCTCATCCCGCAGGCCGGGGTCATTTTATTCCTGCTGTACCGCCGCCAGCTCAATTTTCTCTATGACCGTTGGACCGCCGTCGGCTTATTGGTCGGCGCGGCCATCGCTTTGCCATGGTATACGGCCATGTTCAATAAATACGGCCAGGATTTTATCCAAGAGTTCTTTTACAACGACCACTGGCGCCGCCTGTTCCAGGCCGAGCACAAAGGCAATGACCGCTGGTTCTTTTATCCCATGACCATGCTGATGGGGACGTTCCCGTGGACTTTATTCCTGGGCGCGGCCTGTGTGGCGCTGTACAAAAAATTGAAATGGGGCCTTGATGGTTTTGAATATTTTATCCTCAGCTGGGTGATCGCGGTCTTTGCCGCGTTCCAGCCGGCGCATTCGAAGCTGACCAGTTACATCCTGCCGCTGTTCCCCGCCCTGGCCCTTTTGACCGGAGGGTTCATCGACGATGCCCTGGCATCCAGATCCCGCGTGGTGAGGGTCTCCATCTTTACCGTGGCCGCGTTCATGCTCATCTTGGGCATCGGTGTCCTTTTCGCGCAGCCGCTCTATCAAAAATACCTTCCCTCATCCATGCCTGTGTATTTCCTGTCGGCTTTGCTGGTCACCATGGCTGGGGGGATGGTCATGTTCGTGCTCAAGGAAAAACCGGCGCCGGCCCTGGGAATGTTGAGTTTGGCGCTTTTGCCGTTCTTGTTGACGGCGTTCATGATCAAGGGAGACCTCGAACCTTATGTTTCCACCATGACCGTTTCCCAATATGTGCCCCATTACCCCGGCCAGAAGACCACGCTCCTTTCCAGCAAACCGTATGCCCGGGGGCTGCGTTATTACACCGGCCAGGACATCACCGTGCTGGATATCAACGGCGGCAATTATTTCAGCCCCCATCCCATCACCATACTCACCACCACCGGCCAGTTGACCGATTTCCTGCAGCGGCAGAAATTGACCTACGCTGTCCTCAAAAAAGGAGGGTATAAGGCGGTCAGCAACCTTCCGTCAGACCGGTTCAAGGTCAGCCTCCTCAAGGCCGTCGGGTACAACTACGTCCTTAAAATTGAATCATTGCCCGCTTCGTAGTATAATAACTAACTTATGCGCCTATTTGTTTTAATGGTCCTGGGAGCCGTTATCGCGGGCTGGTCTTTTGCGGCCCGCGCCGAAACCGATGAGTTGTTCCATTTTTCCCAAAAGCAGGAAGAGGCCCTGGTCGTCAAGGTCAAGTCCTCCGATACCATCCTGCTCGAGGATGGACGGTGGGTCAGGCTGATCGGCATCGAATCCGCGGGCCCGCCCAAGCCCCGGCGGGTTAAATTTGACAAGAGCGGCAAGGTGATCGAGGAAAAAGAGGAACCGGACATTCCTTTGGAGGACCAGGCCCTGGCATACGCCCAAAATTTGCTCGAAGGCAAAAAGGTCCGGCTGGAGTATGACGCGGCGGCGCTGGAGAACAACCGGCGGGTGGCTTATGTGTTCCTTCCGGACGGGACCTTCGCCAACGCCGAATTGCTGCGCCAGGGTTTTGTGTATTTGAAGATCCGCCCGCCGAACGTGAAATACGAAGCCCGCCTGCGTGCCGCGTACCAGGAAGCCCGGCGGGAACAGCGCGGTTTTTTGAGCAACTGACATCCCCATGGATTTTAAGAACAAGGTCCTGGAATTCATCCGCAAACAGCGTTTGGTCGCTGCGGGAGAGACTTTGGTATTGGGGGTGTCCGGCGGGCCGGATTCGGTTGTCCTGGCCCATGTCCTGCACCAATTGCGGCATGTGCTTTCGGTCAACTTGCATATCGCCCACTTCAACCACCGCCTGCGGCGCGGTTCGGACCGGGACCAGAAATTTGTCGAGCGCCTCGCCAAAGAGTTGAACATCCCTTTGACGGTGAAGGTCCGCAGGGGAACGGTCAAAAAAGTTTCGGAAGATACGGCCCGGCAGTGGCGCCTGCGTTTTTTTGTGGATACGGCGCGTCGTCTGAACGCGGACGCGGTGGTGCTGGCGCATACGCGCAATGATGTGGCTGAAACAGTCCTGATGCGGATGGTCCGCGGCAGCGGGCTGTACGGGTTAAGGGCGATCCTTCCCGAGCGGCAGATCGAAGGCATCAAGGTCATCCGGCCGATGGCCGAAGTGACGCGTAAAGAAGTGGAAGCATACCTGCGCCGTTGGAAATTGGCTTTTTGCGTCGATGAAACCAACGCGCAGACGCATTATCTGCGCAACAGAATGCGTCTGCGGTTATTGCCGCTCCTGGCCAAGGATTACAATCCCGGCATTTATGATGCCCTGGCCGGGATGGCCAAGACCGCCGCGGAGGACTACGATTTCCTGCAGCAAAACCTGTTGCAAAGGGCCAAAGAAAACCTTGTCAGTTCCAAAGGAAAGGTTAGAATAAGCCTTGCTTTTCTCGCCCGCCAGCATCCGGCCATGAAGCGGATGATGATGCGTTACGCGTTCGAACAGTTGGCCGGCGATGTCAACCAGCTGACCTTCGCGCATATCGCGCAAGCGGAAATGCTTTTGCGTTCTTCCACCGGCAAGGGGTTGCATTGGCCCCGGTCGGTGAGTGTTGTTAAAACCAGGCAGTACCTCGAATTCAGGAGATAGACAGGAGAATATCATGTTTCCGCAGCCCCCGAACTCTACGAAAAGACCACAGCGCGCCAACGGGCGCCAGCCCAACGGCAATTTGATCTTCTGGATATTGCTGGGGATGGTCTTTGTCATGATCATGCTGCAGCAGGAGGGCAAATACGCGCTCAAGACCAAGACCCTTTCCTACAGCGAATTTTACTCCATACTCAAGGACAATACCAAGAACCCGCAGATCAAGAAATTGGAATTGACCGAAGGCGTGGACAATACGGTCAAAGGCACCTTTGCCGACGGCACGGAGTTCAAGCTCAATGTGCCCCAGCACGATGAAGAATTGCCGAAACTGATGCGCGAGAATGTGCCCGATTTTTCCGTGGTGCCGCCGGAACTGTTCTGGAGCCAGTTGTTCTTCCAGCTCATCCCGTTCCTGGGGATATTCGCCCTGATCTGGTTCGTGTCCTACCGCGGTTCCCAGATGGGCAATAAAATATGGGCCTTCGGCAAATCGCGCGCGCAGATCGCCGGGACCGGCAAGATCACCTTCAACGATGTGGCCGGTGTGGATGAGGCCAAGGAGGAATTGCAGGAGGTCATCGAGTTCCTCAAGGAACCGAAGAAGTTCGAACGTTTGGGAGGCAAGATCCCCAAAGGCGTCCTGCTCGTCGGCCCGCCCGGGACCGGTAAAACACTGCTGGCCAAAGCCGTGGCCGGGGAAGCGGGCGTGCCGTTCTATTCCTTGAGCGGTTCCGATTTCGTGGAAATGTTCGTGGGTATCGGCGCTTCGCGTGTGCGCGACCTGTTCGAGCAGGGCAGGGCCGCTGCCAAGAAGTCCGGCAAAGGCTGTATTATTTTTATCGATGAGATCGACGCCGTCGGCCGCCAGCGTTTTGCCGGCATCGGCGGGGGTAATGATGAGCGGGAACAGACCCTCAACGCGCTCCTGGTCGAAATGGACGGTTTTAATACCGTCAGCGGTTTGATCCTGATCGCCGCCACCAACCGGCCGGACACTTTGGACCCGGCCCTGCTGCGCCCGGGGCGTTTTGACCGCCAAATTGTCGTCGGCCTGCCGGACATCAACGGCCGCGAAGGCATATTAAAAGTGCATGTTAAAAATATCAAACTGGGGGACGATGTCAATTTACGCCGCATTGCCCAGCAGACGGTGTATTTTTCCGGGGCGGACCTGGCCAACGTGTGCAATGAGGCGGCCCTGTTGGCGGCCCGGCGCAATAAAGAAAAAGTCGGCATGGATGAAATGCTCGCTGCCGTCGAGCGCGTGACCATGGGGCCGGAGAAAAAGAGCCGTACGACCTCGGTCAAAGAGAAAGAAATGACCGCGTACCACGAGGCCGGCCATGCTTTGTTGTCGATCCTCATCGATGAAGTGGACCATTTTACAAAAGTTTCCATCATCCCGCGCGGCATGGCCGGCGGTTACACCCTGACCCCGCCCAAAGAGGACAAGCATTACATGGCCAAAAAAGAGCTCAAAGGCATGATGACCGTATTGCTGGGGGGGATGGTCGGGGAAGAGGTCTACATGGGGGACACCACCACCGGCGTTTCCAACGATTTGCAGAAAGTGTCCCAGATCGCGCGCAACATGGTCTGCGCCTACGGCATGAGCGGCAAGCTCGATAAACTGGCCTTTGGCAACCAGCACCACCCGATGTTCCTGGGCCGGGACATTTTCGATGAGAAGAACTACAGCGAGGAGACCGCCCGCAAGATCGACGATGAGGTCCATGCCCTGGTGCATGAATCTTACGAAAGGGCCAAAAGCCTGCTGCTGCAGCACCGCGACAAGCTCGACATGCTGGCCAAGCGGCTCATCGAAAAAGAGACCATCGACATCGAGGAAGCCCGCGTCCTGCTCAATATCCCCGAGCACAAATTGAACCTGCACCACGATGTCTCTTAAATTCGGGGAAAGGACATTGGTCATGGGGGTCGTGAATTTGACCCCCGATTCTTTCAGCGGGGACGGCCGCCTGCGTTTGGGGTCCAACCCTGCCGCGCACGCGCGTTTTGCCGCCAAGCTCGTCCGCGACGGCGCGGACATCATCGATCTAGGCGGAGAATCCACCCGTCCCGGCGCTGTTCCTGTTTCCGCCAAGCAAGAGCTCAAGCGCGTCATCCCTGTCCTGCGCCTTTTGGTACGCCGGTCCGCCACGCCGGTCTCCGTTGATACGTACAAACCCCTGGTGGCCCAGGCCGCGCTGGATGAAGGCGCCGCCATCATCAACAATATCATGGGCACCAAGCCCGATAAGCGTTTGTTGAAGATGGTGCGCGATCACAACGCTTACATCGTGCTTATGCATATGCGGGGCACGCCGCGCACCATGCAAACCAGGACGCACTACCGCGATGTCGCGGCCGATATCATCAAAGAACTGCGCATTTCCATCCGAATTTGTTTGGACATAGGCATAAAAAAAGATAAAATCGTAATCGACCCGGGTATAGGGTTTGCCAAAACGCCTACGCAGAACCTGGAGATCCTTAACCGTCTGGATGAATTCAAGGTCTTGCGCCGGCCCATCCTGGTGGGCACATCGCGCAAATCGTTCATCGGCGCTGTTTTAGGTAATAAAGAAAAGCAGCGCCTGTGGGGCACGGCCGCGACCGTGGCCATGGCCGTTGCCCGGGGCGCGGACATCGTCCGGGTCCATGACGTGGGCGTCATGCAGGACGTGGTCACCATGACCGACGCCATTGTCCGTTCAAACCGGTCAAAACAATGACAGCGATCCCTTTCTGGTCCATCATCAAAGCCGTTATCGAGATCCTCATCCTGTGGGTCGCTTATTACCGCATTTTGCTTTTTTTCGAAGGCACCCGCGCCTTCCAGGTCCTTAAAGGGATCACCTACCTGATCGTGGCCCTGCTGGTCTCCCAATTGCTGGGTTTTGAGGTCCTCAACTGGCTGCTGCGCAATTTTTTCTCCATCTGGATCATCGTCATCGTCGTCATTTTCCAGAATGAATTGCGTTCGGGCCTGGCCCGCCTGGGCCAGCAGCACCTCTTCAGCGTGGCCCTGGGCGAGGTCGAGATCCAGGCCCTGATCAAGGAAATATCGGACGCGGTCCATAAACTGGCGCGCCAGAGGGTCGGCTGTTTGGTCGCCGTCGAGCGGGAAATGAAACTGGACCTTTACATTGACAGCGGCGTAGGCCTGGATGCGAAGCTTTCCTCGCCGCTCTTACAAAGTTTGTTCATGACGGTCTCCCCTTTGCACGATGGGGGGGTGGTGGTCAGGGGGGAGCGCGTCGCGGCTTCTTCCTGCCTGTTCCCGCTCTCCGAGAATCCGTCGGTGAGCAAGACCGTGGGCACCCGCCACCGCGCGGCCCTGGGCTTGAGCGAACAGACAGACGCGGTGATCATGCTGGTTTCCGAGGAAAGCGGCGAGGTCAACATCGCTTTCAACAGCCGGTTCATCGAGGTCCGCGACCAGGAACATTTCGAACATGTGTTAAAGGAATTGCTGTCGCCCCCCAAGGCCAAGAAACATAAAAAATGAAGACCTGGCTCCGATCCAACTTGATTTTCAAACTGATCTCCCTGCTGCTGGCGGTCATTACCTGGGTCTATGTCAAAGGCGTAGGGGGCTGGTAGTCATGCCTCTTTTGGGCGTCAATATCGACCATGTGGCCACCGTGCGCCAGGCCCGCCGGGAAGAAGACCCGGATCCTGTCATGGCCGCGCGCGTCTGTGAAAAGGCGGGGGCCTCAAGCATTGTGGCGCATTTGCGCGAAGACCGCCGCCATGTCCAGGACCGCGACATTTTGGTCCTGCGCAAGACCGTCAAGACCCGTTTCAATTTGGAAATGTCCGCCGCGCCCGGCATCGTGGACATCGCCTGCGCGGTCAAACCAGACCAGGCCACCATCGTGCCAGAACGCCGCCAGGAGGTCACCACCGAAGGCGGGTTGGATGTTATCCGCAATTTTAAAAAATTGGAGAAAGCCTGCGGCCGGCTGGCGCAGAGCGGTATCGTGGTCAGTTTGTTCATCGCCCCCGATAAGGAACAGATCAAGGCCACCCGCGACCTGGGTGTGGGCATGATCGAATTGCACACCGGCGCATACGCGCATGCCGCCTTCAACCGCCGGGGCGCCGGGGAATTGAAGAAAATAGCGGCGATGTGCGCGTTCGCGCAAAGCCTGAAGCTGGCGGTCAATGCCGGGCATGGATTGAATTACCACAATGTCCGGCCCATTGCCGCCATCAAAGGCATGCAGGAACTCAATATCGGCCATGCCATCATTGCCCGCGCGGTGTTCACGGGGCTGGAGCAGGCCGTTTCCGAAATGGTGCGTTTGGTGCGATGATACTGGGGATCGGGGTGGACATCATAGAGATCGACCGTATCCAGAAAGCCGTGGAGCGCTGGGGAGATGATTTTTTAAACCACATCCTCACCCCTGAGGAGATCACCGCGTCCCGCAAATACCAACTCCCTTTCCCGCATTATGCCGGGCGTTTCGCGGCCAAGGAGGCCGTGTTCAAGGCCCTGGGGGATGAGCGCATCACCTGGCAGGACCTGGCCATCCTCAATGACAGCGAAGGCAAACCATTTTGTCGCTGCAAGCGCAAGGTCCGGGGCAGCATCCATTTAACCATTTCCCATTCCAAAAACTATGCGGTGGCCAACGCCATTATTACGGCATGATCCCAATGCCCATAAGCATGATTTCGGGCATGTATTGATCCTGGCCGGTTCCCCGTCGATGCTGGGAGCCGCAGCCCTGTCCGCTTTGGCTGCCATGCGCGCCGGCGCCGGCATGGTCACCTGCGGCGTTCCCGCCGGGCTCAATCTTACCCTACAGAAAAAACTCTCTCCGGTCATCATGACCCTGGCCTTGCGGTCGTGGGACTACAAACAATTGGAAAAACATTTGCCCAAATTCGACGCTGTTGCCATCGGACCGGGCATGGGCAGGGATGCCAAGACCCAAACATTCATCCGGGCCGTCATTGCCCGCTGTCCCAAGCCATTGGTCATTGACGCGGATGGTTTGAATGCTTTGGCCGGGCATACGGATATCCTGCTTAAAAACAAAGGGGTCAAGATATTGACGCCCCACGCCGGGGAAATAGCGCGTTTGACCAGGCTTTCGCCGGTGAAATTCGCCAAAGCGTATAAAAGTATTGTTTTGCTCAAAGGCCACCGCACCCTCGTGGCTTCGCCGGATGGAAAGACTTACATCAATCGCACCGGCAATGCGGGCATGGCCACGGCCGGCAGCGGGGACGTGTTGACGGGAATGATCGCGGCATTATTGGCGCAGGGAGTAGATGCTTTTGAAGCGGCTAAATTCGGCGCGTACGTGCATGGCAAAGCCGGGGACCTGGCGGCAAAGAAAAGAACAAAAGCGGGACTGATCGCCACCGACCTTATCGAACACATGCCAGCGGCCTTAAAACATGTTTAGGTCATTATTGTCAGCGCAATACCGGCCGGGCCTTTACCTGTGCAGCCTGGCCTTTTTTATTTACGCGGCCGTGCTGGTCTATAAGTACATGCATTTCGGCTATTGCGATTGGGACCTGGCGTCTTTTAACCAGGCCATGTGGAGCATGCGCCACGGTTCCATTTATATGTCCCTGCCGGGCATCAATTTCATGGGGGACCATTCGCATTTGATCAGTTTCCTGTTCCTGCCGCTGTATTTCCTGGCGCCCCATCCGCTGACCCTGCTTATTTCCAAAGTCCTGTTTTTCGTATTAAGCGCCTTGATGCTCTATGTGATGGCCCACAACCGGATCAATGCCCGGGCCGCCGGCGTATTGACTTTCCTGTACATTATTTTCCCCGCCAATATTTTCGGGATGCTCTACCAGTACAATGTGGAGAATTACGCGCCGGTATTTTTGCTGGCCATGTGGCATTATTACGAAAAGGGCAGCCGGGCCGGTTTCCTGTGGTCCGCGCTCCTGGCCTGTTTGATCAAGGAGAACATGCCGCTGGTCGTTTTTATGTTCGGCATCCACGCCCTGTTCTTTAAAAAAGAGGACAAGGGCTTTTGGACGCTGGTGCCCATGGTCCTGGGGGCGGGGACGTTCCTTTTCCTCACCGGTGCGCTCATCCCGTATTTTCGCGGTTCCCACCAGCACACCTTCTGGGTGCGTTACCATCAATTGGGCAATACGCCGGGGGAGGTCATGGCCGCGCTGGTAAATCCCGCGGTTTGGTGGAAACAGCTGGTCACGCCGTTGAACGCCCGCTATGTGTTGGATCTGTTCGGTCCATTGCTGCCGCTGGCTTTATTGAGCGCGGATGCGCTGCTGATGATCCTGCCCATCGTGCTTTATCATTTGCTTTCCCTGCACGGGCCGGAACACACCATCTTTTACCATTACGGATGGACCCTGACGCCGTTCATTTTTATCGCCGTGGTCAATTCACTGGTCAAGATCAGGGACCGCATTACCCCCGTCAGGTTTCAGTGGTTTTTGAGCGCTATTTTAGTTCTCGGCATTATCCATACAGCCGCTTTTTACCGCCATATTTACAGCCGCATCGATTATCATCATGATGGGAAAATGGCCAAACGTTGGGAAATGGTGCGGCTGATACCGCCGCAAGCGGGGGTGGTGGCCAGTTTCGACTTCCTGGCGGAATTGTCCTCACGGCCGTCGCTGTATGCTTTTTACAAAGTCTACAGCCCCCTGTACCAGGACCCCAGGCAGTTGCATTTGAGCGAGATCTCTTCGGGGAAACCCTTCACGGCAGGAAAAGACGTGACTTACGTTTTGATCGACTTCAAAGACCCATGGCTCATCCAGGCCATGGAGGAAGATCCGCAGGCCACAGCCCAAAGGGTCAAAAAATTTCTGGGTGATTTTACACCGGTCAAACAGGAAGGATCGATCATCCTGTATCGCAGAAGGTAGCAGGTACCTTGAGTAGAGAAGGTAGCAGGTACCTAGAAGTGGCGTTCGACGGTGCCGGTCAATTTTTCCGGCTTGGTATTGACCTTGCCCGGAGCCCTGCCGAAGCAAATTCCCTGGGCTTCGTAAATAGCCACCTGGCTGGTGTCCACAAACCGCTGTTTGATGGCTTCTTTAGTGTTCATGTAGCGGACTTTTCCGCCGCTGATCCCCGCCACGGTCACACCGGTTATCCCCTGGCTGAGTAAAATGAACGCTCCCGCGCCGACTTCCTTGCCGAAATTCACATCATACGCGGAGGAGTGGCCGCAGCGCACCAAATGCCCGGGGGTCACTGCGCGCACTTCCGGGACCTCATTGATGCCTTTGACGAACATGCCGCACTTTTTCATCTGGGCGGGAACGAACGCGTCGGCTTTGAGGCGTTTGGTCAATTGCTGGCAGACATAGTTGCCGGCCCCGGCCAGGCGTTTGTGGCCGAAGGCGTCCACCGGCGCGTTCTCATCCACGATCTCGGCGCCGCTGGCATCCTTGATGCCCTCGGCGACCACGATCATATACGTGCCGGCGTGCACGTCGCTGCCTAAAATGCGTTTGAAATAACGTTCTTTCAGGTGCGTGTACAGCACATCGAAATCACAGGGGATCTCGGGGATGATGATGGCGTCCGCGTCCGCCGCGACCCCGCCTCGGAAGGCGGTATGCCCGGCATAACGGCCAAAAACTTCCATGACCAGGATACGGTTATGGGTGCGGGCCGTGGTCTTTAAGTCCTCGAGAAAAGTGGCGATGCGGTTGATGGTCGAATCCGCGCCCACGGAGTAGGTCTGCAAATCCATGTCCATGGTCTTGGGGGCATGCACGCATTGGATGCCCTGCTCGGTCAGATCTACCATGACGCTGCCGGAATCATCCCCGCCGGAGATGATCAGCCCGTCGAGTTTGAACTTGGCCAGCCCGTCCTTGATGCGCTTGTATTTGTCCACATCCTCGATCTTCTTGACTTTGACGCGGGAATGCCCGGCCTCGGAACCGGCCAGATTGGCGTCAATGGCGTCGATGCGTTCGTCGGTCAATTCGGTGATCTTGTCGAAATCGACGAGGTTGTAAAGTCCGGCATAGCCATTGGGAATGATAAAGCAGGATGCGCCCATGGAACGGGCCATGGAGGCCGCGCCCTTGATGACGCCATTTAAGCCGCCGCAATCACCGCCCGAAGTAATAATACCAATGCGTTTCATAGCTACCTTTCTTTTTTAGAAGCAAATGATAACATATCTTCCGCGTGGGAAATAGAGATCTTGTTTGTTTCTTTGCCGCTCATCATCTGGGCGATCTCTTGCACACGGTCCTTTCCTTCCAAAGCCATCACATCGGTCGTGGCCCGGCCGGATTTGACCGACTTGACCACTTTAAAATGCCGGTCGGCAAAAGAGGCGATCTGGGGCAGGTGCGTGATGAGAATGACCTGCCGGTCGTGTGAGAGTTCCTTCAATTTTTTGCCCGTGATCGTCCCTAAGCGGCCGCCGATCTGCGCGTCGATCTCATCGAAGATGAGCACCGGGATGGGGTCGACCTTGATCAAAGCTTTCTTTAAGGCCAGCATGACGCGGGCCGCCTCGCCGGAGGAGACGATCTGGGCCAGGGGCTTTAAGTCCTCCCCGGCATTGGGGCTGATATAGAAGGCGACTTTGTCCTGGCCGCTGGGTTCAAAAGGCACTTTTTCAAAACGCACTTCGAATTGGACATGGTTGATGCCCAGTTCTTTTAATTCCGATTCGATCGTGGTTTGCAGGTCAGCGGCGGCTTTTTGCCGGGCCCTGGTGATCTGGCCGGCGGTCTTGGACAATTCTTTCTCCAAACCGCCTAATTCTTCGCGCAGGGCTTTGTCATTGTGCTCAAAGTCCTTGATGAGGTCCAGTTTGGTTTTGGCTTCCTCATAAAATTTCCTGGCGTCATCGAGCGTTGGTCCGTATTTGCGCCTGATATCATCATACGCGTCGCATTTGTCGCTGATTTCCTGGGCGGTTTGGGGGTCGAATTCCAAACTGTCGGCATAATCGGCCAACTGGCTGATCAATTCACCGGTCTGTTCCTGCACACTGGACAATTGGTCCAATAAACCGGATGCCTTTTCATCGATCTGGGTCAGGGACTTTAAAGGGGAGAAGGCTTTGCGCAGTAAAGTGTTGGCGCCGCTTTCTTCATCATCCAGCAGGCCTAACAACGTCTGGATGTGTTCATGCAATTTTTCCACATTGTTGAGCTTGGTCTGTTCCTGCTGCAGCAGGGCGTATTTCTCCTCGGACAAAGGCACGTTTTCCAGTTCCTTGACCTGGTGGGTCAGAAGGTCAAGGTCGCGCTGGCGGGTCTGGGCCAGTTCGCCCAAATGCTTGAGCTTGCGCTGGACATCGGCATAAGCGGCGTAGGTTTTGGCGTATTCATCCCGGACATTTTTGAAATTGACCAGCTGGTCGAGCATCCCTAAGTGTTTTTCTTCCGAAAGAAGCATCTGATGGTCATGGGGGCCGTGAAAATCGATGAGATTATTACCGATGGTCTTTAACTGGCCGACCGTGATGGTCATGCCATTGGCCTTGATCTTGCTTTTGCCGTCCGCCGTGTGCGTGCGCTGGATGATCAAATGGCTGTCATCGCCGGAGAGGAACTCGCTGATCGCTTCATCCCCGCGCAGTTTTTTATCCGTGATCTCGAACACCGCTTCGATGAAACAGGGCTCTTTGGGGTCGCGGATGGAGGAGGTGTCGATGCGTTCGCCCAGGGCAGAGCGCAGGGCGTCAATGAGGATGGATTTACCGGCCCCGGTTTCACCGGTCAAAATGTTCAAATGGCCGGTAAAATCGATGGAAAGGCGGTCAATAAGCCCGAAATTGCGGATGCTCAATTGGCTTAACATGCCTTTAAATACTATCAGATAATTTTCGCTTTTGCATTAGCAAAATGACCCTTGCGGTCAAAAACCGGCTATGTTATATTGACCTACTTGATTTCGAAAATTGTGCTGGCTTAGCTCAGTTGGTAGAGCAGCTGATTTGTAATCAGCAGGTCGGGGGTTCGAAGCCTCTAGCCAGCTCCATTTAAACAGTAATATACGGGCAGTTACCCAAGTGGTCAACGGGGAGAGACTGTAAATCTCTTGCGCTTGCGCTTCGGAGGTTCGAATCCTTCACTGCCCACCATTTTGCGGGCGTAGTTCAGTGGTAGAACTCTAGCCTTCCAAGCTAGTAGCGAGGGTTCGATTCTCTCCGCCCGCTCCATTGGCTGCTCGCATATAACCGGAGGTCCCTATCAAAGTCACCCTTTTGATCCCCACCCTCAACGAAGCCGTCGGCATGCGCACGGTCATGCCCAAGGTCAAGAAAGAGTGGGTCGACCAGATCCTCATTGTGGACGGCAATTCCAAGGACGGCACCGCCGACATCGCCCGCGAGATGGGCTATGACGTGGTCATGCAGAAGACCCCGGGCATCCGCGGGGCCTATATGGACGCCCTGCCTTTTATCAAGGGTGACGCCATCCTCACCTTCAGCCCCGACGGCAATTCCATACCGGAACTGATCCCGGCGTGCATCGACAAATTCAAGGAAGGCTACGACATGGTCATCGTGTCGCGTTACGCGAAGGGCGCCAAAAGCTACGACGACGATGCCGTGACCAGTTTCGGCAACTGGTTGTTCACCGGCTGCATCAATCTCCTGCACCGGGCCCATTACACCGATGCCATGGTCATCTACCGCATCTATAAAAAGCAATTGATCTTCGACCTGGAACTGGACAAAGACAAAAGCTATTCGTTCGAGGAGAATTTGTTCAGGACCAAGATCAGCTGGGAACCGCTGTTGTCCATCCGCGCCGCCAAGCGCAAACTGAAAATTGCCGACATCCCCGGCGATGAGCCGGCCCGCGAAGGGGGCGAACGCAAACTGCAGGTGCTCAAATGGGGCGCCGCGTACATGTTCGAGATCTGGCGCGAGGTCTTCATATGAAAAGGCCTTTGCGTTCCATAAGCATTTTAGGCGACGGCGGCTGGGGCACGACCCTGGCCATCCACTTGGGCCACAGGGGGTACAAGGTGCTGTTATGGGGTGCGTTCGCCGCCAATGTGGCGGCCATGACCAGGGCCCGCGAGAACAAAAAATTCCTTCCCGGCCACAAACTTCCCTCGAGCATACGCCTGTCCGCGGACATGGGTGAAGCCATTGAATTCGCCGACCTGGTGGTCCTGGCCTGCCCTTCGGAATACCTGCGCAATGTCCTGCAGAAGATCGAAAAAACTTCCTGTCGCGGTAAAGCTTTTTTAAGCGTCATCAAAGGCATTGACCCGCAGACCTTCCAGCGCATGTCGCAGGTCATTCATGAACATTTGGGCAAAGTCCCGCTGGCCGTGCTTTCAGGACCGACCATTGCCGGGGAAACCGCGGGGGGCATGGCAACGACCGCGGTGGCTGCCTCCACAGACAAAGCTTTGGCCCGGGCCATCCAGAAAGTGTTCAATTCCCCGTCATTTAGGATATACACCAACACGGATGTGGCCGGCGTGGAGTTAGGCGGCAGCATCAAGAATGTCATTGCCATCGCCTGCGGGGTCTGCGACGGTTTGGGTTTGGGCACCAATGCCAAGTCCGCCATCTTGACCCGGGGCTTAAGCGAGATCACCCGTTTAGGGGTGGCTTTGGGCGGCCGCAAGGAAACTTTTTACGGACTGGCCGGCCTGGGAGATCTGGCCACCACATGTTTCAGTCCCAGCAGCCGTAACCGCACGGTGGGAGAGGCTTTAGGTAAAGGCAAAAGCGTGCGCACGGTCCTGGGCAATATGCACATGGTGGCCGAAGGGGTGGTGACCGCCAAAGCCGTCTACCGCTTGAGCCGCAAGCGCCGCATTCCCATGCCCATCACGGAGCAGGTTTATAAGATCATTTTCGAAGCCAAAAACCCCCGCAAGGCCATGGCCGACCTCATGGGCCGCCAGGTCAAAGCCGAGAACTAAAGTCTTTCCATATTTCCCTTCTTTTGTTACAATATCTCCTTATTTAAAATAATAGTATTGTCCGGGACGTAGCGCAGGTGGCTAGCGCACTTGTATGGGGTACAAGAGGTCGTGAGTTCAAATCTCACCGTCCCGACCATTCTAAGGGGAAATATGTCCGACCAAGGCAAAAACCGCAGGCAGTTTGTCCGCATTTTTCGGAACTTCATGGTTTCCTATACTTTAAAAGGCAAGGAAGGCATGCGCCATGAAATGTCCCAGGTCAATAATATCAGCCGCGGGGGCATCAATTTCAGCGCCACCAGCTTGTTCCAGCGCGGCAGCGAGCTGGTCATGGAGCTCAAGACCCCTTTCCTTAACGACAAGGTGCAGCTGGAAGGCGTGGTGCTGGAAGCCAAGGAAAAGATCCCGAACATGATCTACACCATCCGGGTCGAGTTTCGTAATGTTTCACCCCAAGCCGCCGATGTCCTGGCCAAGATCGAACAGTATTCGGAGCAGCAGAGGTAAATATGGAACTCGTCAACATAGGTTTGATCGGTTACGGCGTGGTCGGCCAGGGGGTGGTCAAGATCCTCAAGAGCCGTCGGAAATTCTTCAAGGATAAATACAAGAAGGATTTCTTCATCAAGACCATCGCCGACCGCAGCATCGTCAAGAAGCCCTCGCCGGGGCTGGACAATACTTTTTTGACCAACGATCACCATGCCGTGCTCAATGACAAGGACATCCATATCGTCGTGGAATTGATCGGCGGCATGAGCCCGGCCAAGGACATCATGTTGACCGCCCTGCGCAACGGTAAGCACGTGGTGACCGCCAACAAGGAATTGCTGGCCAACTGCGGGCAGGAACTGTTCCGGGAGGCCAATGCCAATAACCGCATGATCTATTTTGAGGCCGCGGTCGGCGCCGGCATTCCCATCATCCGCACCATCACCGAAGGGGTGGCGGGCAATCGATTCAACGGCGTTTACGGTATCATCAACGGCACCTGCAATTTCATTTTAAGTGAAATGACCCGCCGGGGCCTGACTTTCCAGGAAGCGCTCAAGGAAGCCCAGGAAAAAGGCTATGCCGAAAGCAATCCGACTTTGGACATCAACGGCATGGACTCGGCGCATAAACTGGCTGTCCTGGTTTTTTTGACCCAGGGGAAATTCGTCAGCACCAAGGATTTCCATGTCGAGGGGATCAACCATATTTCCCACGACGATATCGAGTTCGCCAACACTTTGAACCTGACCATCCGTTTGCTGGCCATTGCCAAGAAAGTGGGCAATTCCCTGGATGTGCGCGTGCACCCGACCCTGATCCCCAAGGAGCACGGGTTGGCCACGGTCAACGGGGTGGACAATGCCATCTTTTTGGACATGGATCCCATGGGAGACGTGTTCATCGAGGGCCAGGGCGCGGGGCAGATGACCGCCGCTTCCGGCGTTGTCAGCGATCTCATCAACCTCGGCATCCGTAAGGACGTGCAGATGCCCTCGTGGATCTTCAATCCCACCGAGGAACAGGAAGGGTTGAAGCTGCGCAAGATCGATGAGGTGGAGACCCGTTTTTACATCCGGTTCATGGTCATCGACAAGCCCGGCGTGCTTTCCATCATCACCGGCGTGCTCGGCCAGCACAATATCAGCATCGCTTCCGTCAACCAGAAGCAGGAGAACAAGGGTTCGACGGTGCCGGTGGTCATGCTGACCCACGTGGCCAACGAGCGCTCGGTGCGCGACGCGCTGGAGCAGATCACCCAGCTGGCGGTGGTGCGCAGCAAACCCGTGGCCATCCGCATGGAAAAACTCTAACACTAAAACTATGGCGCGCTGGACAGGACTTATAGAGCATTATCGGGAGTATTTGCCGGTCAGTGACAAGACCCCGGTGGTGACTTTGTATGAAGGCAATACGCCGCTCATTCCCGTTGAGGTTTTGTCCAAGAAAACGGGATTGCAGGTCTTTGCCAAATACGAAGGGTTGAATCCCACGGGTTCGTTCAAGGACCGCGGCATGACCATGGCCATTTCCAAAGCAAAGGAAAAAGGCGCCCAGAAGGTCATCTGTGCTTCGACGGGAAATACGTCGGCGTCAGCCGCCGCTTACGCGGCCAGGGCCGGGATGCAATGCATTGTCCTGATCCCCAAAGGAAAGATCGCCGCCGGGAAACTGGCTCAGGCCATGATCCATCGCGCCAAGGTCATTGCCGTCGAGGGCAATTTTGATGAGGCTTTGGAGCTGGTCAAGGACATCGCCGCCCATTACCCGGTGGAGCTGGTCAATTCCGTGAACCCTTTCCGCATCGAGGGACAGAAAACAGCCGCTTTTGAGATCTGTGATTTTTTGGGGGACGCGCCGGAATTCCACGCCATTCCCGTCGGTAACGCGGGCAACATCACCGCCTACTGGAAGGGCTATAAAGAATATAAGTCCGCCGGGAAGTCCCAGACCCTGCCTCACATGCTGGGGTTCCAGGCCGCCGGTTCGGCGCCGATCGTGTATAACCGCATCATCGAAAAGCCGGAAACCATCGCCACCGCCATCCGTATCGGCAACCCGGCGAGCTGGAAAAGCGCCGTGGAAGCCCGGGACCAGTCCAAGGGTTCGATCGACATGGTCACCGACGAAGAGATCCTGTCCGCGTACCATTTGCTGGCTTCTTCCGCCGGTATTTTCGCGGAGCCCGCTTCGGCGGCATCGGTGGCGGGAGTGCTTAAATTGAGCGGGCAAGGTTTCTTTAAGGACCATAAGGGCCGGCGTTTGGTCTGCACTTTAACGGGGCACGGCTTAAAAGACCCGGACACAGCCACGCGGGACCTGGTCCAGCCGGTGGTCATGCCGGCGGAGCGTAAAGCGATCCTAAAAGAGATCGGTTTATGAAGGCGCTCATTACCTGCGGGCCCACGTGGGTGGCGATCGATGACGTACGCGTCATCAGCAACCGGTCCACCGGCGAAATGGGACGTTTGATCGCGGGGCAATTCAAGAAAGCCGGGGCAAAGGTCACCATGCTCGAAGGGCCCATGTCCTTCGATGATTTTGCCGCGGCGCTGTCGAAAGAGAGCGCTAAAAAGTACGACATTGTGGTCCATGCGGCGGCGGTCTCGGATTTCAAACCGCAACGTGTTGCGAAGACCAAGATCGCCTCCGAAAAACCTTTCAGCTTGAAACTGGTCCCGACGGAAAAGTTGGTCAACCGGATCAAGCGCGCATCGCCGGGGACCTTTTTGGTCGGCTTTAAGCTGGAACCGGGCCTTAATGAAAAGTCCGCTTTCCGGGCAAGCCGGAAGTTGTTCACCGATTCCGGCGCGGATGTGGTGGTGGCTAATTCCGTGACCCATGGTTATAAAGGGTATATCCTCGATGCGGATGGCCGGGTGCTCGCCAAAGCTTCGAGCAAGCAGCAACTCGCGAAAAAATTGTGCCGTACTATTGCAAATATAATCGGCATCAATTACAGAGGTAATTGATGAAATACATTATTTTAGTCCCCGATGGGATGGCGGATGAACCGATGGCGCAGTTGGATGGGAAGACCCCATTGGAAGCGGCCAATACCGTCAATATGGATTATTTGGCCGCCAGCGGCTTTTGCGGCATGGTGCAGACCATTCCCGACGGCCTGCCGCCGGGTTCGGACATCGGCAATCTGGCGCTGTTGGGGTATGATCCGCTCAAAAATTTCTCCGGCCGCGCTTCTTTGGAAGCGGCCAACATGGGGGTCATGCTGGATGTCGATGAAGTGGCGGTGCGCTGCAATTTAGTGACCATTGAAGATGAAAAAATGGCCGATTACAGCGCCGGGCACATCACCACCGAAGAGGCCAAGAACCTCATCGACTACCTGGAGCGCGCCATTGACTGGCCGGACGTGCGTTTTTACGCGGGCAAAAGCTACCGCCACCTGCTGGTCGTCAAGACCATCAGCGTCGAGCGCCTGCTCAAGGTCAAGACCACGCCGCCGCATGACATTTTAAACCAGCCGATCAAAGATCATTTGCCGACCGGCCCACAGAGCGAGATCCTCTTGAGCCTGATGGAAAGGTCCAGGAGCATCCTGGCATCCCACCAGATCAACAAGATCCGGGGCGATTCCGGAGAGCCCCAGGCGAACATGATCTGGCTGTGGGGACAGGGCTCGCGGCCGGAGTTGCCGCTGTTCCGGGACCGCTACAAGATGACCGGCTCGGTGATCTCGGCGGTGGACCTGGTCAACGGCATTGGCCGGCTGACAGGAATGAACGTGATCACGGTGCCCGGCGCCAACGGCTATTACGACACCAATTACAAGGGTAAGGCCCAGGCGGCCATCAATTCCCTGAAGGACCATGATTTCGTGTACGTGCATGTGGAAGCCACCGACGAGGCCGGGCATAACGGCGACCTCAAGGCCAAGATGCAATGCATCGAGCGTTTTGACAAAGAGGTGGTGGGGACCATCCTCAACCATTTCGGCAAGCATGCCGATGTGCGCATCATGGTGGCCCCTGACCACCCGACACCGGTAGGCAAACGCACGCACACCCGCGCTCCGGTGCCGTTTATCATGGCCGGGCCGGGCATCAGCAGTAACGGGGTGCAGGCGTATTCGGAGAAGGACGCCGCGCAGGCGGGTTTGAAGTTCAAAAGCGGGGAAGAACTGGTCCGTCATTTTTTTAAGGCATAACATCAGCTGGGGGAAAAATGGACAAAGACGTTATTGTTCAGAAATTCGGCGGTTCTTCGGTGGCCAACATCGAGCGCATCAAGAACGTGGCCCAGAGGGTGGTGGCCTATAAGAACAAGCACACCGACATCGCGGTCGTGGTCTCGGCGCTGGGCGACACCACCGATGAACTCGAAGCGCTGGCCTTCCAGTTGTCCACCAACCCGCCGGACCGCGAAATGGACATGCTGCTGTCGACCGGCGAGCAGATCTCCTGCGCGCTTTTGGCCATTGCCATCAAGGAACTGGGGCATGACGCCATTTCTTTTACCGGCCGCCAGGTGGGGATCAAGACCGACAAGACCCACGGCAAGGCCCGCATCATCACCATCGACGGCAAGCGCATCAACAAGGCCTTCAAGGACGGGAAGATCGTCATTGTGGCCGGTTACCAGGGCGTGACCTCCAATGATGACATCACCACCTTGGGCCGCGGGGGTTCGGACCTGACCGCGGTCGCCCTGGCCAAGGCGCTCAAGGCCAAGGTCTGCGAGATCTACACCGACGTGGACGGGATATACACCACCGACCCGCGCATCGTGCCGGAGGCCCGCAAGATCAAGGCCATCACATTCGATGAGATGCTGGAAATGGCCTCCCTGGGCGCGCAGGTCATGCAGGCGCGCTCCATCGAGGTGGCCAAGCGTTTCGACATCCCGTTACATGTGCGTTCAAGCTTTTCAAAGGAGGAAGGGACCATGATCGTCAAAGAGACCGAGAAAATGGAAGAGATCGCCGTGCGCGGGGTGACCTGCAACAAGAGCGAGGCCAAGATCACCATCTGTTCCGTCCCTGACAAAACAGGGATCGCGGCCAAGATCTTCGAGGAGATCTCTAAAAAAGGCATCAACGTGGACACCATCGTGCAGAACGTGCCGCATGATAAGTTATCGGACATTTCGTTCACGGTGCCCAAGGCCGACCTGAACAAGGCCATCAAGGCCACCACGGCCATCGGCCAGAAGATCGGTGCCGGCGAGATCCTGGAGGACAGGAACATCGCCCGCGTGTCCCTGATCGGCTCCGGCATGCGCTCGCACAGCGGCATCGCGGCGCGCATGTTCAAGACCCTGGCGGACAATGCCATCAATATCGAAATGATCTCGACCTCCGAGATCAGCGTTTCGTGCATCATCCAGCAGGACCTGGCGGACAAGGCGGTCAAGGCCCTGCATAAAACATTCAAACTGGAACAGATCTAGTGCCCAACAAGGTCATCATATACGACACCACCCTGCGCGACGGTTCACAGACCGAAGGCGTGTCCTATACCGTCAACGACAAGGTCAAGATCACCGAGAAGCTCGATGAACTGGGCATCCATTACATCGAAGGCGGCTGGCCGGGTTCTAACCCCAAGGACAAGGAGTTCTTCGAGCTCATGAAGGGGCGCCGGCTTAAGAACGCCAAATTGGCGTCCTTCGGCTCCACCCGTCGCGCTAACATCAAGGTGGAGGAGGACGCCAACTTGCGGGAACTGGTCGCGTCCGAAACACCGACCGTGACCATTTTCGGCAAAAGCTGGGACCTGCATGTCAGGGACGTCATCAAAACCACCCTCGAGGAGAATTTGAAGATGATCGGGGAGTCCGTGGCGTTCCTGAAGGAACACAAGCGCGAAGTGTTCTACGATGCCGAGCATTTCTTCGACGGGTATAAGAAAAACCCCGCCTATGCCTTAAAGACCGTCCTGGCCGCGCAAAAAGCCGGGGCTGACTGCATCGTGCTCTGCGACACCAACGGCGGGACCCTGCCGGAAGAGGTCACCCGCATCGTCAAAGAGGTTAAGAGAAAACTGCGGACACCGCTGGGCATACACACCCACAATGACCAGGACCTGGGGGTGGCCAATTCCCTGGCCGCCATCACTGCCGGCTGTGTGCAGGTGCAGGGGACTTTCAACGGCATGGGAGAGCGCTGCGGCAACGCGGACCTGTGCACGGTCATGGCCATTTTGCATGCCAAGATGAACATCAAGACCATCCCGGACAATAAGATCAAGCAGTTGATGGACGCGGCTTATTACATCAGCGAGGTGAGCAATTATACGCTGGCCAATAACCATCCTTTTATCGGGCATTCCGCTTTTGCCCATAAAGGGGGCGTGCACATCGACGCTATCCTCAAGAACCCGGCTGCCTACGAGCACATCGATCCCGAGACCGTGGGCAACCATCGCCGTTTGCTGACTTCCGAGCTGGCCGGTAAAATGCCCATAATCTTAAAGGCCCAGAAGCTCAACATCCAGCTGGACAAGAATTCAGCGCAGGCCAAAGAGATCATGAAAGAGCTGCAGGAGAAGGAATACCGCGGTTACCAGTTCGAGGGGGCGGACGCTTCCTTCGAATTGTTCATGAAGCGCCGGCTGAATTTGTATAAACCGTTCTTCGTCCTGGACAGCTTCAAGGCCCTGACCGAGAAGAAAAGCGACGGCTCTGTTGTCGCCGGGGCCACGGTGCGGCTGCAGGTCAACGGCAGCGATGAGATGGCGACCGTCGAAGGCCACGGCCCGGTGGAAGCGCTCGACCGCGCCCTGCGCATGGCCCTGCGCAAATTCTATCCCCATATCGAGCACATGCACCTGTCCGACTACAAGGTCCGTGTCCTGGACACCAAGGAAGGGACGGCAGCACGCGTGCGCGTTTTGATCGAATCCCAGGACGAACACGATTCCTGGACCACCGTGGGCGTGCATGAGAACGTCATCGAGGCCAGTTGGGAAGCGCTGGTCGACAGTATCGAATATAAACTGCTTAAAGACAAGAAGTGATGTCCGAACTCTCTCCCCGCTACAATTTCCAGGAAACGGAAAGCAAGTGGCTTAAGCTGTGGAAAGACGGCAATGTGTTCCATGCCGTACCCAAAGGCGACAAAAAGCCGTTTACCATCGTCATCCCGCCGCCCAACGTCACCGGTATCCTGCACATGGGCCATGCCCTTAACAATACCTTGCAGGACATTTTGATCCGCTACAAACGTATGAACGGTTTCGAGGCCTTGTGGATGCCCGGCACGGACCACGCCGGCATCGCCACCCAGAACGTGGTGGAAAAAGAACTGGCCAAGGAAGGCAAGCGCCGCCAGGACGTGGGCCGCGAGGAATTCATCAAAAGGCTGTGGGCCTGGAAGCAGGAATACGGCGATACCATCATCCGCCAGCTGGAAAGGCTCGGTTCTTCCTGCGATTGGGCCCGTGCGCGTTTTACCATGGACGAGGCTTACAGCGAGGCGGTCAAGGAAGCCTTCATCGAATTGCATAAAAAAGGGCTTATTTACCAGGGCCGGTACATCATCAACTGGTGCCCGCGCTGCCAGACCGCCTTGTCCGACGAAGAGGCCGAACACCAGGAAAAAAGCGGCAAGTTATACCATATCCGTTATCTGTTCAAAGATAAACCCTCCGACGGGATGATCGTCGCCACCACCAGGCCCGAGACCATGCTGGGTGATACGGCGGTCGCCGTCAACCCCAAGGATGAGCGTTATAAAAAAGTGATCGGTAAAACCCTTGTTTTGCCGCTGATAGGGCGGGAGATCAGGATCATCGCCGATGACTTTGTTTCACCGGAGTTCGGCACCGGCGCGGTCAAGGTCACCCCGGCCCATGACCCGGATGATTTTGCCATGGGTAAAAGGCACAATTTGGACTTTATCAATATCATGCATCCGGATGGACGCATCAATAACAAGGGCGGTCAATTCAACGATCTGGACCGTTTTGAGGCCCGTAAACAGATCGTCACGGCATTGGAATTGTCCGGACATCTGGTCAAGATTGAAGACCATAAGCTAAGTGTCGGGCATTGCTACCGCTGTGATACCGTGGTCGAACCGTGCTTGTCCAAGCAATGGTTCGTAAAAATGGCGCCTTTGGCCAAGCCGGCATTGGAGGCGGTCAAGAACGGCACCATCCGCATCCGCCCCGAACATTGGGAAAAAGTATATGTCAACTGGTTGACGGACATCCGCGACTGGTGCATTTCCCGCCAGATCTGGTGGGGGCACCGCGTGCCGGTGTGGTATGACAATGAGGGCAATGTGTTCGTGGCCCGCAGCGAAGAGGACGCCAAAGCCCAGGCCAAAAAGATGCATGGCAAAGATGTGGCGCTCAAACAGGATGAAGATGTGCTGGATACCTGGTTCTCCTCGTGGTTGTGGCCGTTCGCCACTTTGGGCTGGCCCAAGGCCAATGCGGACCTGAAATATTTTTACCCGACCAATACGCTGTTCACCGCTTCCGAGATCATCTTTTTTTGGGTGGCGCGCATGATCATGGCCGGGTATGAATTCATGGGCAAGGCGCCCTTTACCGAGGTGTTCATCCACGGCACCGTGCGCGATGCCAAAGGCCGCAAAATGTCCAAATCTTTAGGCAATGCCATCGATCCTTTGGAGATCATCGAGGAATACGGGGCGGATGCTTTGCGTTTTAGCCTCATCATCAATTCGGGGCAGGACATTTTCATTTCCAAGGAAAAATTCGAGATCGGCCGCAATTTCGCCAACAAGGTCTGGAACGCGGCACGGCTGGTCTTTATGAACAGCGAAAAGGCGCTGGCTTCGGGGGATTATGAGCGCCTCGAGCTCAAAGGGCTCGATCTGCCCTCGCGCTGGATCATCGCGCGTTTTTATGAAACCCTGGAGAGGACCGGCAGGGCCATTGAGACCTTCCGCTATTCCGAGGCTGAGATCCTGGTGCAGGATTTCTTCTGGGGCGATTATTGCGACTGGTATTTGGAGCTCATCAAGGCCAAGTTCGACGATGTGAACGTCCAGAGGACCGCGCTGTTCATCTTGAAGAATTCCCTGAAACTGATGCACCCGTTCATTCCCTTTGTCACCGAGGAAATTTACAGTAAAATGAATGCCAAGGGATGTTTGTCCACCGCTTCCTGGCCGGTGAAGAACGAGGCGCTGGTCGATGTTTCATCCGCCGGCCACATGCAACTGGTCATCGACGTGATCACCGCCATCCGCAATATCCGCAGCGAGTGGAAAATAAAGCCCCAGGAGCCGCTGGACTGCCTGATCATCCCGTATACGAATGCCCAGCAGGAACAATTGGCCGCCTCCGCCGCAGACATCAAGAACCTGGCAAAGACAGGGGAACTGGCCATCGACATTTTAAAGCCGGCTTTGAAGAATTCCGCCGTGGCCCTGGCCCAGAGCGCCAAAATCTTCATCCCGCTGGAAGGGCTGGTGGACATCGGCGCGGAAAAGAAAAAGAAGACCGCGGAGATCGCGCAGAAACAAAAAGCCATTGAAGCTTTGGAAGGCCGGTTGAGCAATGAGGCATTTGTCAGCAAGGCGCCGGAAGATGTCATTATCAAGGAAAAAGAGCGTCTCGACGGGCTTAAGAGGGACGTTCAGGGGTTAAACCAGGTGCTGGCTAACCTCAATTGACTTATGCCGATGGATACCCAATATATCCGGACCGTGGTTTCCCTGGCCCTGCTTGAGGACATAGGCAGGGGAGATATCACCACCGATGCCCTGGTCCCTAAAGACCATACTTCGGTGGCGGACATCGTGGTCAAGTCCGACGGCATTATTTGCGGGCTTGATTTCGCGCGCCAGGCATTCACCCGGCTGGACCCCAAGGTCCGCTTGCGCGTTTTGGTGCGTGAGGGCCAAAAGGCCAAAGCCGGCACGGTGATCGCCCGGGTACAGGGAAAGACACGGACTTTATTGACAGCGGAGCGGGTGGCCTTGAATTTTTTAAGCTATCTTTCGGCCATTGCCACCAAGACCCGGGCGTTCGTGGACGCGGTCAAAGGATACAAGGCCATCATCCTGGACACGCGCAAAACCACACCGCTGTTGCGGGAACTGGAGCGTTATGCCATGCGCTGCGGCGGCGGGGTCAATCACCGTTTCGGCCTCTCGTCCATGCCCATGATCAAGGACAATCACCGGGCCTTTGCCGCCGGACGGATGGACCTGGCGCAAATGGTCGAATCGGTCAAAAAGAAACACCGGGGTACTGTGGAGCTGGAAGTGGATGATCTCAAGCAATTCAAAGAAGCCCTGGACACAAAAGCCGATATCATCCTTTTAGATAATATGACGCCGGCGCAGACCAAAAAAGCGGTGCGGATGCGCGACCGTGCGCGGTCCAAGGTCCTGCTGGAAGCATCCGGCGGCATCACCCTTGGTAATGTCCGCAAATACGCGGCGGCCGGCGTGGAACGCATTTCCGTCGGGGGGCTCACGCACTCGCGCCAGGCGCTCAACGTGTCTTTGGAGTTTTGTCCATGAAACTGTTCAAATTTTTCTTGATCGCGGTTTTGCTGGCAGGCAACCAGGGCTATGTCTTTGCGGCCAAGGACGATGCCGTTTCCGGCGGCATGGACCTGGGGGGAGACGCCATTTTTGACGATAAGGCGCTCATCGACGGGTATACGGAAAAATTCTCCGGTGAAAGCAAAGACATTTTGCTGGCCATGGTGGGGGACGATTCCCTGGGCGCCTATAAAATGGCCGCGGCCGTCCGGGTCTTTACCAAAAAATATGCGTCCGAGACCCTCAAAGCCGAGAAGTCCATTGTCATCAAAATATTTCTCCGGCGCCTTAACCGCAGCGATTCGGCCTTTGTGCAGGTGGAGATCATGCATGCTTTGGTCGTGCTGGACCGCTACCAGTACTTCCAGTCCATGGTGCCGGCCCTGATCCTGAAGATGGACCATTACAACCGCGTGGTCAGCGCCATGGCTTACGAGGGCCTGGATGATGTGCTCAAGGCCAGCGACCGCCCAAGGGAAGCGCGCATCGTGTTCAACGTGCTGCGCAAGACGTTTTTCCTCTCCCGCAAACGCTTAGGGAAGGTGCAAAAGCCCAACGAGCAGTTGCAGCATAAGCTCGACATCCTGCGCTGGGCCATCAAGATCCTGGGGACGCAGGAACTCAAAAACCTGCCTCAGGAAGTCATTGGATTGCTCTGACTTTTTTGATATACTAAAAAATCAAATATGCTGCTCAATGCCTTAACCTTACATATGCCCACAACCGCCCTGGAGGCGGCCAAACTGTTCAAGCAGGAAGACACCAAGGTCCTGGCCGGGGGCACGTTTTTGCTCAACAGCCTTAAATTGCTTAAACATAAAGGCACCAAAACCACCCATAATATCCTAAGCCTTGCCAAAGCCGAGGACCTCAAAGGCATCGCGCTGCAAGGGGACACCCTCACCATCAAGGCCATGACCACCATAACCGACCTGCTGGAAAATCCTTTGACCGTCGATAATCTGAAAGTCCTGCACACGGTTTGCCAGAATATTTCCACCAATCCCATCCGTAACATGGCCACCGTCGGCGGTAATTTGACCTGCCGCTATACCTGGACCGAGATGGGCGCGGTCATGATCGCGCTCGACGCGCAGATGCATTTCCTTTCACCCGAAGGCAAAGAGACCGTCATGCCGGCAGAGGATTTCTTCAAGAACGCCGCCCGCGCTGAAAGCTTGTTCACCCATGTCACCGTCAGGAAAGACCCCGCGGCCAAGATCGCTTACCGCCGGGTCAAGAAAACCCTCAATGTAGACCAGCCCATGCTGGCGGTCTGCGTTAAGGCCAAATTAAAAGGCAAACAATGGGGCGATGCGCGGGTTGCCGTCAACAACGGCACCGCTTTTGCCCAGCGCGACCGCGCCCTGGAAGACTTTCTTAACAGATCCCAAAGCGCTCCGGACTTAGGGACAAAAGCCCTGGAGCATTTGACCAAAGAAATTTACGACACCCGTTCGACCGATTATAAACAGCACATGTTCCGGGTGAGCATCAGGACCGCGATCGAGGAGATCTGCAAGGGATGATATGAACGTTCACCTGACCATCAATAAAAAAGACTACCCGTTGGAACTCCAGGGGCATGAAACCCTGCTCGAGGTCCTGCGCGATAAGCTGACCATGACCGGCACCAAGACCGCCTGCCAGGAAACCGAATGCGGTACCTGCATGGTGATCATCAACGGCAGGGCGACATTATCATGCATTACATTGGCCGGCACGTGCGAAGGCAAAGACATCACGACCATCGAAGGCCTGGCCGAGGGGGATAAACTCCACCCCGTGCAGCAGGCTTACGTGGAGCATGGTTCCACCCAATGCGGGTTCTGTATCCCCGGTTTCATCATGTCCTCGGTGGCTTTATTGCAAAAGAACCCCAAGGCCACACAAACAGAGATCGAATACGCGCTCGATGGCAATATTTGCCGCTGCGCCGGCTATCCTAAAATTTTTGAAGCCATCCGGGAAGCCGGCAAGATCATGGCCGAAGAGAAAAAATAATGGCGCTCACATCCAAATCCAAATATATCGACGAGTATGTCGACCCCGTAGGCAAAAGCGTGCCCCGCATGGAAGGCAGGGGCGCGGTGACCGGCCAGCTTAAATACGCTTTCGACATTTCTTTCCCCAATATGCTCGTCGGCAAAATGCTGCGCTCCCCGCATCCGCATGCCAGGATCATCAGCATCGATACCTCCAAAGCCGAAGCCCTGCCCGGGGTCAAAGCGGTCATCACCAGCAAAGATACCCACAACATCAAATTCGGTTCCAATGAGTATTTCTTCCCGCACACCGTCGACCAAATGGCGATCGAAGCGGACAAAGTGCGTTATATCGGCGATGAATTGGGGGCTGTGGCCGCGGTGGATGAAGAAACCGTGGACAAGGCGCTGAAGCTGATCGACGTCAAATATGAAATACTGCCCGGGGTTTTCGAGATCGAGGAAGCCATCAAGCCCGGCGCCCCGCAGATCCACGAATCGCTCAATAATATCGCGGTCATCCTGCCGGTCAATTTCGGCAACCCCGAACGCGTCATGAAAGAAGCCGACCATGTGCGCGAGGACAAATTCTGGTGCCCGGTGGCGCACCCGGCGCCCATGGAGCCGCACGTGTGCGTGGGGCAGTGGGAAACCTTCACCAACAAGATCACGCTCTGGTCGTCCAGCCAGGCGCCGTTCAAATGCCGGGAGGCGCTGGCTAAAACTTTGAAGATGGATTTAAATGACGTGCGGGTCATCAAAATGCCCACCGGCGGCGGCTTCGGCGGTAAGTTGGAAATGCTGCCCATGGATTTCGCGGCGTGCGTGCTTTCCAAGAAAGCCGGCGGTTATCCGGTCAAGATTTCCCTGACCCGCGAAGAGGAATTCACCACCACCCGCCGCAAGCACGGCATGATCTATAAGGTCAAAACCGGTGTCAAAAAAGACGGCACCATTCTCGCCATGACCGGGGAAGTATTGGCCGACGGCGGGGCATACTGCAGTTATGGCCCGACCGTACTGGCCGCGGCCATCATGCGCATCTTCATGGTGTACAAGCTGCAGCATTTCCGCATGACCGGTTATCGCGTGTATACCAACAATCCCATCAGCGGGGCCATGCGCGGTTTCGGCGGTGTGCAAAGCGGTTTTGCCATTGAGTCGCACATGGACATGCTTGCCGCGGACCTGGGGATGGACCCCATCGAATTTCGCCTCAAGAACATCACCGAAGCCAACATGGTCACCGTCAATAAAATGGTGCTGACCACCAACGGCTTGCGGGAATGCATTGAAAAAGCCTCCGCTGCCTGCGATTGGAAGAACAAACGCGGGAAAATGCGCGCAAAGAAGCGCGGTATCGGCATCGGCATCGCCGCGGACGTCATGGGTTCGAAAATGTACAAATCCCATGAATCGGCCGGCGCCATCGTCAAAGTGGAAGAGGACGGGTCAGTGTATTTATTTACCGGCGCGGCGGATACCGGCCAGGGGTCGAATACCGCTTTGTCGCAAATTGCCGCCCAGGCATTGGGGGTGAGTTTTAACCGTATCAAATGCAAGGCCGGAGATACGGAGATCACGCCTTTTGATACCGGTTCTTTTGCCAGCCGCGTCACTTTTATTTCCGGCAATGCCGCCCTTTTAGGAGGGACGGACGCTAAAAACCAGATCCTGGAGATCGTGGCCAAGGAACACAACCTTGCCATCGCTGACCTGGATATCAGAGCCGAGCACGTGATCTTCAAGAAGGATGGCAAGAAGCTCATGAATTTCGACAAAGCCCTGGAGCTTTGCTATTCGTTCAATTATGGCAAGCAGATCATCGGCCGCGGCAGTTATAATCCCAAGACCACGCCCATTGATTTCCGCACCGGCGAGGGCAATGTGTCGGGCAGTTACGGGTTCGAGGCCCAGATCGCGGAAGTGGAAGTGGACACCGACACCGGTGAGGTCAAGCTTTTGGAATTGTGGGACGCGCATGACATCGGCAAGGCCATCAACCCGCAGTCGGTGGAAGCGCAGATCGAGGGCTCCCTGGTCATGGGCATCGGCTACACTTTCGCGGAAGACCTGCGGTTCAAGAACGGCCGCGTGCTCAACGCCAATTTCGCCGGTTACCGGGTGCCGCGCTCGATCGGCATCCCGAAAATGAACACCATTTTAGTGGAAACCAATGATCCGGAAGGGCCATTCGGCGCCAAAGGCATGGGGGAGGCGTCATTGCTGCCGACCTCGGCGGCCATCGCCAATGCTGTGCAAGACGCCATCGGCGTGCGCATCATGGACCTGCCCATCACGCCGGATAAGATCATCAAAGCATTAAAGGAGAAGAGAACATGAAACGCACGGTATTATCTTTAGCATTCCTGGTCGCCTGTTTGTCGGGCTGCACGGTCTACCAGATCAATTCCAAAGACACCACCAAGGGTTTTTACCCGCCGAAAAAATCCATTGATGAAGTCCGGTATATGGAGAAGGTGGACCAGCCTTTTGAAGAGATCGGCATCGTGACCGTCACCACCGAGCGCATCCACAGCATCGACGACGTCCTACCCCTGCTTAAACAGGAAGCCGCGATCCTGGGAGGGGATGTCATTACGGACGTTAAGGAAGATACCGGCGGCGCGTGGAAAAACGCCAAACTTCAGAAGCTTTTGGGTAATTCCAATATCCGTACCAGTTACACCGCCAAAGTCCTGGTCTTTACGAAGACTTCTTAACGTTGGATAATTCCTGGGGGGTATTGAAGGTTTTGACCACACCTTCATCCTTGGCCTGCATCTCCTGCGGCGGGTAGCGCGTGAACAGGGCATTGAGCCCTTCGCTCACAGGCAGATCCAAAATTTCCTTCTTTAACGATGCATTGAACACGGGGGGATGTCCCCGCCGGCCGTTGAACACCGGTACCAGGATGCGCGGCCTGTCTTTTTCAAAAGTCCGCGCCAACTCTTCAATGGCCGAAGCCGCGATCCACGGGCAATCCACCGGCCACAGCATGAACCCCCCGCTGTTTTTATCGACGGAAGCAACTCCTGCCTGGAACGAAGAGGCCTGTCCCAATTTATAATTTTTATTATGGACAACTTTGACTTTTTTGTGGTTAAATACGTGAGGCTCAATGAGGTTTTGATGGGCGCCGAGGACGATGATCACTTCTCCGACGCTGGAAGCGATGAGGGTACGCTGGATGGTTTCGATGGCGGTTGTTCCGCCTAAGTCCGCCAAAGCTTTGGGCGGGCCGAAGCGCCGGCTTTCCCCGGCGGCCAATACGACACACGAGATCATAAAGGTATTATAACTTCAACCATGGCGATTTTCATTTTTATTATCCTCGTTGCCCTTGGCGGACTGGCCGTGTTCCGCATGCTGGCCCCGGACATGTACGTGCGCGTAAGCCGCCAGCGGTTCACGTTCCCCTGGAACCGGGCGCATTTGCTGAGCGAAGAACCCCCCAAGTATTATCCCGACATCGACAGCCTGCCAACGGCCATTGACACGCCCATGCAGCAGGAGGACATGCCGGTTCCCATTTCCGAGAAGCTCGAGAAGATGGAGCGCCTGCTGCTGGAGAAGAACAAGGCCATCGACCGCATCCAGACCCGGCTGGAGGCTGAGCTTTCCCACCGCAGGGAATTCGAGAAGGTCAAGACCATCCTGGACGAAGAGATCCAGCAGTTAAAACAACAGCTGAGGTATTTAAAAAACAAGAAGGAGCAAAGCCATGCGTAACGTACTGCTTGTACTGGCCGTATCCGTGTTCTGTGGCCTTTCATTAACCCATGCCCAAGAGGAGAATGCCGTGAGCTCATCGCCTATCGTCCTGCTGCAAACCAACAAGGGTACGATCGAATTGACCCTTTTCCCCCAGGAAGCGCCCAAAGCCGTCGAGAATTTTTTGGGGCTGATCAAAAAAGGTTATTATGACGACCTGATCTTCCACCGCGTCATCAAGGGCTTCATGATCCAGGGCGGCGATCCCACCGGCACAGGCACCGGCGGGGAAAGCATCTGGGGAGGGAAATTCCAGGATGAATTCAGCCCCAAGCGCACCTTCGACCATAAAGGCGTCCTGGCCATGGCCAATGCCGGCCCCGGCACCAACGGCAGCCAGTTCTTCATCACCACCGCCCCGACCACCTGGCTCAACAACCGCCACACCATCTTCGGCGAGGTCACCAGCGGTTATGAGGTGGTGGAGGCGATCGAGAACACCCCCGTCGGCGCGGGCGACCGTCCGGTCGAGGAGCAGAAGATCATCAAGGCCTACATCAAGCAACAGTAATGGAACAGATCCTGTACAAGGCCCTGCAGGCGGCCGAGCAGGGCCGCAAGTACGCTTTTGCCACGATCGTGGAGGCCACCCTCAAAGGCACCCCGCGCAAGACCGGTTCCAAAATGATCGTTTTTGAGGACGGTTCCTCATGGGGCACGATCGGCGGGGGGCGCAATGAAAAAGCCGCCATCGCCGAATGCTTGAAGTCCATCCACAGCCAGAAACCCAATACCGTCACATATAATTATTTCGGCCGCGAGGGTGAGTCCGTGTGCGGCGGGCAGATGAAGGTGTTCATCGAGCCTTTTGCGCCGCAAAAACACCTGGTCATCTGCGGGGCCGGGCACATTGCCCTGCCGCTGTCGGTGGTCGGCAAAATGCTGGGGTTCGCGGTCACGGTCATCGACAACCGCAAGGAATTCGCCAATAAGAAACGTTTCCCGCACGCCGATGCCATCATCGTCGGGCCGCACGCGCAGGAACTCTCCAAAATCGAGATCAACCCCAATACCTATGTGGCCATCGTCACCCAGGGCAATGAATTCGATTTCGAATGCCTGAAAGCGGTCATCACATCCGACGCCGGTTACATCGGCGTCATTTCCAGCAAACCCAAGCGGGTGAAATTTTTCGGACGGCTCAAAGAGCAGAAGGTCGCTGAAAAATATTTAAAGCGCGTGCACATCCCCATGGGCATCGACATCGGCAGCCAGACACCGGAGGAGATCGCGGTGTCCATCGGCGCCCAAATGGTGGCGGTCAAAAATAAGGGATACATAGGGACGGATAAATTCAAGACAAGGAAGGGGAATTCATAATGAACAAAGAAGAAGCCATTGATATCGTGCGCGACGCGGGTTTCGGTTTCCTGGCAACGGTGGAAGGCAACCAGCCGCATGTGCGGCCCATGATGCCGTATTTGACCGAGGAGGGGGAATTATTGCTGGCGCTTTTGGGCCGCTCCCGCACCATCCCGCAGATCAAGGCCAACCCGAACGTGGAAGTCTGCTTTGTGGACCGCAAAATGTGGTATTGCCGCGTCAGCGGGACCGCCCAGATCAGCAATGACCCTTCCAAAAAAGAGATCGTGTTTGAGAACGTCCCCATGCTGCGCCAGTATTTTGCCGGCCCGCAGGACCCCAATTACCACCTGGCGGTCATCAAGATCAAGTCCGTGGAAGCCATGACCCCGCACGGCCGTACGCCGGAGAACATCCAGCTGTAGGGCCTGACAGGGTTTTTTCCGCGCTGGCCCGGTCGAATAAGGGATCCGGCGCAAGGACCGTCCCATGGGTGCGCAGGGCCATGGAACGGCTGCCGCCACGGCAAGTATCAAGCAGGGGGCAGAGTTGGCACAGATCGGGTAAATAATCGGTGCGGTCAAGTTCATTGAGAAAAGGGTGCTCCCAGGCGGCTTGGATCGTGTTCCCTAAGTTTGTTTCGATAAAATAGTTCGGTTTAAAGAACCCTCTGGCGCTGCGCACGATGCGCGAATGGCCCTCATCCAATTTTGCGCCCAAGAAAGCCTGTTTGCCGATCCGCAAGTTTCCCACGATGCACATGGGGATCGGGTTGGAGATAAAAGCGTTGATGTTTGCTCGGCGGGCCTTCATGATCTGGAGTGTAAGGGCGCGGTAGAACGGGATACCCATTTGTTTTAAATCTTCATTCAATTCACTGATGGGACGCTGCAAAAGCCAGGCGGCGGGGTTAATTTTTTTGACCAGCGGCACAAATTGCGCAAAAGACCGTGCCATGGCCGGCGTAATGACCGTAGCGATCCATAAGGTCGGCAAATGGGTCCTTAAGAGCAAGATGTTCTTGATCTTATCAAAGAAAGGGGTTCTTGACCGGGTGTAAGACACATTGGACTTTTCGTCATGTCCTTGCAAAGAGACATGCGCCATGCTGACGTTCGTGATAATGGTTTCCATGAGGTCAGGGTCGATGTTATCGGCGGAGGTGTTAAGGATGACCGTGAATTTTTTCGCTTTTGCGTACACCAGGATCGCCTTGATATCCGGATGGAGGAGGGGTTCGCCGCCTGTGATGCGGATGGTCCCGACCCCAAGGTTTGCGGCTTCCTCAAGCGTTGCTTGGATATCTTTTAAGGGGACGTGAGGCGTCCTGGGACCGGTGCAGTAAGGGCAGGCGTGCCGGCATTTGCCGGTGATCTCGATGACAATTTCTATCGGAATGCGAGGCCTCATCAATAAATAATAACAAGGTCCGGGATTTTTGCAAGATAAGAATGCTGGTGAACAAAAGAATTGCAGTCCCCGATGAAGGATGGTATCATTTTAACGTTCGTCGATGGATATTGTAATGTAATAAAGGATGCCCATGCCCAAATTATCTTACGCAACATTCGCCGCATTATTTGTGCTGTTGTCCATGGCAGGCGCCCCGGACATGGCCGCTGCCCAGGGGGCCGGGCAGACCTTTGTCCAGGACGACCCGACCGCCCAGATCCAGGCCCAGTTAAAGAACAATACCCGGTCTCAGTTCACAAAGGAAGCTTTTATCAAGTTGGCGAACCTTGAGGCATTTGAAATAGCCGTCAAAGGGGATTTGTCATGGTGTAAGAATGATAAAAAGTGCATTAACCGTATGATGTCGATCACGACCTTTAGTTGCATAGCTGATGCATGCGCTGAAACAGGCAATAAGGATCCCAGCCATTGCGTTGAGTCTTCTCCTGAGGACAAAGACCAGGGAAATAAAATGATCTGCAACGTCATAAGCGATCCCGGGCCGGAAGCAAGACGGGCGGTGATGCAGGTCGTTCCAGATGCTTCGGAAGACGGTCTTGTGGAGGGGGCGGCATATCTTTCTGCTTTGAAAGGGAACGCCGATTCTTGCCAGGAACAGATAAAGAAATATAAGGGCCCCTATGGGGCTCAATGGGGCCTGCGCTGGTACAGCGACCTCTCCGGCTGCCGTATCCTTGCCGGCCAGCGCACCCGCGAAGAGGAAGAAAAAGATCTCGGCACCTGGTTTGAAAGCGGGGGGCAGGTGGAAAACTGCCTGGCCATTGAAAATACCGAGATGCGCGATGCCTGCAGGGCTTCCAAGGGGGTCCCCCCTAATCTAAATTTGTAGCAAAAGAATTGTAACTTAGAAAAAAAGATGGTATGCTTTAAAAAAGTTCAAATGAGAGGTTGCCATGAAAGAAAAATTCGAACAATCCGAAGGCTGGATCAAAGTCCCCGTTGACCTGAGGGTCTACCCGCTGCAATCCATTCATTCCGCAGGATATGCGTTCATGGACCGGGCCAATGTGAGGCTGGAGGAAGAGAAAAAAGACTTAGTCGCGGTCTGGCTCAAACCCAAAGCCAATACCAAGGACCTGGAAAAGCTGGCGCTGGACTTTTCCGATGAACTGCTCAATTACGCCCATTATTTCAGCAGTCTGAAGGTCAATGCCGAGAACATGAAATTATTGCTGCAACGGGCGCTTTTTTCCGCTTCCCCGTCGATCGTCAAAGAGGCGGAAGAAAAAGAGATCGAGAGTTTGATCAAGGAACTCGAAACCGAAGAGGACCGCGGAGCAAAGGCAAAGAAAGAATCCAAGGCGCAAAAATAAGCCGGCTTTCCTTATGACCACAACCGCTGAATTCTCCATCCTGCCGTTCAACTGCAAAAAGATCAACGATAAATACTTAGTGACCAATATGCTCGGCTGTTGGGACGCCCTTGATGAGCAGGGGTTCCGCCAGCTTCAAAGCCTGCGCGTGATGCAAGGGGGGCCGTTGTTTGACCGCCTGCTCGAGCGCGGGATGATCGTTGATGCCGACAACCTGCCCCGTTTGATCAATGGATACAGGAACCTCAACGCGAATTTGTTCGCGGACACCAGGCTTCACATCGCGGTCTTGACCAAGCGCTGCAACCTCCGCTGCACGTATTGCCATGCTGAAGGGGGCGCCTCCTCCGATGACATGTCTGTGGAAACAGCCACCCGCGTGCTGCAATACCTTTTCGATGTCGAGAGCAAGGCCGTGACCCTGGAATTCCAGGGAGGGGAGGCGACCATCAATTGGCCGGCCCTCAAATTCATGACCGAGCATGCGCGCAAGTTCAATACCACAGGTAAAGATCTCAGCATCGTCCTGGTCTCGAACATGACACTGCTGGACGATGAAAAAATGCGTTTCCTGGTCGACCACGACGTTGCCGTGTGCACGTCATTGGACGGCCCCGCGGACATCCATGACAAGAACAGGGTGACTGTCGGCGGACGGGGGACGCATGCGCAAGTGATGGATAAGATCATGCGTTTTGACCAGAAATTCGGGCGCAAGGTCAGCCTGCTGCCGACCATCACCAGGCATTCGCTGGCCCACCCCGAACGGATCATCGACGAATACATGCGCCTGGGACAATACGAGATCGCCCTGAGACCGGTCAACAGGATCGGGTATGCCCGTAACTCCTGGGAAGATATCGGCTACACGGCCGCGGAATTCAACGCGTTTTATGACCGGGCCATGGCCTACATTTTGAAGCTCAATGAGTCGGGCCGTTACATGAGCGAGCGCATCGCCAGGATCATCCTGACCAAGGTCGTGCTGAAACATGACCCCGCCTATGTGAACATGATGAATCCCGCCGGCGGCGGGCGGGCGGTCATGGCTTATGCCCCCGACGGCAGCTGTTACCCCACCGATGAATCACGCATGCTGGGTGATGACATTTTTCGGCTGGGGAACATCAACACGGAAGACTATGACGACATGCTCAATAAGGACAACATGCTGCATTTTTTACAGGCAGGCTGTTCCGACCTGTGGAATTACCGTTCTGTTTACAGCCCCTGGCTCGCCGTTGATCCCGACCTGCATTACGCCATGGAAGGGAATGTCATCCCCAAGGTCACATGTTCGGCATTGCAGCAGGTATTGACGCACCAGTTCGATGTTGTTTTTTCCCATCTCCTGGGAGGCGGTAAGCCCGCGGAGATCTTGCAAGGCTGGGTAAAAGGAATCCCTGATGAAAAATCTTCCAAAAAAGAAGACCGTTAAAAAGACCGCCTCCCTGACCAAGTCCCTGGGAGACCTCATGAAAGATGAAGGCGGGTTTGTCAGCAGGGGAACCATTCTAAAGGTAGGGTTGTCGACCATCGCGGCATTAGGGGTCGCCGGTGCCGTGTCCGATACGTCTTCAGCGCAGAGCCATACGAATTCGATCGCTCCTGCCGGCGGGGACTGTGTTAACCATACCAATGTAACAACGCATTCATCTTACTGAGGGCCTTCATGAAAAACCATCCTAAAAAGAAAGTCGCTAAAAAAACAGTTTCCCTGATCAAGTCCCTGGGCGAGTTGATGAAGGATGAGGAAGGCCATGTCAGCAGGGAAACCATTTTAAAGGTCGGTCTCTCGACCGTGGCGGGCCTGGGGGTGGTGGGCACATTTATGGAGATACCTTCCGAGGGGTGCGCTAACATCTGCACCTGCATTCCCTCAGCATGTACCCACACCAATTTGGTCACCGGATGCGCGTCTGTCCCTGGCTGTTTTAGCGCTAACTGCTCGCACCTGTCGCATTCGTCGCATTCGTCGTATTGATATTGTAATGAAATATGGGGGCCGTTTATGCCTAAATTATTTTATGTAACGCTCACCGCACTATTTGCCCTGTTGTTTATGACAGGCGCCGGGAGCATGGCCGCTGCCCAAGGGGCCGGGCAGACCTTTGTCAAGGACGATCCGACCGCCCAAATATCCAAGGCCAAGGTTGAGGAATACATAAAGGAAAATACCCCGCCTCAGCTTACAAAGGAAGATTTCATTAAAATGGCAAACATTGGGATATTTGAAATAGCCGTCAAAGGAGATCTGTCGTGGTGTAAAAATGATAAAAACTGCATTGATGATGTGAATTGGATCAAGGCCTGGCCCTGCATGGCTGACGCGTGTGCTCAAGGAGGCAGTAAGGACCCCGGCTCTTGCATTGAATATTCTTATCCAGGGGACAAAGACCAGGGAAATAAAATGATTTGCAACGTCATAAGCGATCCCAAGCCGGAAGCAAGACAGGCGGTGATGCAGGCCATGCCAGATGCTTCGGAAGACGGTCTTGTGGAAGGGGCGGCGTATTACTCTGCTTTGAAAGGAAATCCCGGCGCCTGCCAGGACCAAATAAAGAAATATAAGGGCCCCTACGGGGATAAATGGAGCCTGCGCTGGTACAGCGACCTCTCCGGCTGCCGTATCCTTGCCGGTAAGCGCACCCGCGAGGAGGAAGAAAAAGATCTTGGCGCCTGGTTTGACAGCAGGGGAGTTATGGAAAACTGTTTGACCATCGACAATACCGAGATGCGCGATGCGTGCAAGGCTTCCAAGGGAGCGCCTCCACCCCCGGTCACTATTTCCTCCATCAAAGTCCCACCTGACATTGTCGCTAAGATCTCCGACATGCCCGAACAAAAGACACGGGCCGCAACTCCTTGAGTTTACTGATGCTGGTATTCCGGATAAGGCATTGACAGGGCTTTTTCCGCGCTGGCCCGGTCAAATAACGGGTCCGGCGCAAGGGCTGTCCCATGGGCGCGCAGGGCCATGGCCCGGCATCCGCCGCGGCAGGTATCGAGTACAGGGCAACGCTGGCACAGGTCCGGCAAATAGTCCATACGGTCAAGCTCCAGCAGAAAGGGATGGTCCCAGGCGGCCCGGATCGTGGTCCCGAGGTTAGTGTCGAGGAAGTAGCTTGGTTTAAAGAACCCTTGCGCGCTACGCACGATGCGCACATGGCCGTCATCGAAATTCGCCCCGAAGAATGCTTGTTTCCCGGTCTGCAGGTTTCCCGTGATGCACATGGGGATGGGGTTGGCGATAAAAGTATTGATGTGGTCCCGGCGGGCTTTCAGGATATCGAGCGTGAGGGCGCGGTAAAAGGAAAGATCCATTTGTTTAAGGTCGTCATTCATTGCGCTGATGGGGCGCAGCAGGGTCCAGACCGCAGGGTCTATTTTTTTGACCAGCGGCACAAAGCGTGAAAAAGACCGGGCCATGACAGGGGTGATGACGGTGGCCAGCCACAGGGTGGGCAAATAGGCCTTCAGGAGGAAGATGTTCCTGATCTTGTCGAGGAAAGAGCGCTTGGAATGGGTGTAAGAGGCATTGGACGCCTCGTCGTATCCCTGTAAAGAGACCAGCGCGACATCGACATTGCTGGTGATGGTCCTAAGCAGGACAGGACTGATGTTTTCCGCCGCGGTGTTGAGCAGAACGAGGAATTTTTTCGATTTGGCATAAGTAAGGACCGTACGGATGTCCGGGTGCAGGAGGGGTTCCCCGCCGGTGATCCGGATGGCCTGGATACCCAGTTCGGCCGCTTCATCCAGGGTTTTCTTAATGTCATCCAAAGGCACATGGGCCGTGCGGGGCCCGGTGCAGTAAGGGCAGACCAGTTGGCATTTTCCGGTGATCTCAATGATGATCTCTTTGGGCAGGCGCGGGTTTTTCATTTGGGTGTTTGAAACCGTGAGAATAATAACAGGGCCTGTGATTTATGTCCATGGGAAAGATGGCCATTATTCTTGCGTCCATCTTTGAGGTGCAATGAAAACTTACCTTCTCACAGGCGCCGCAGGTTTTATTGGAAGCAAGACCGCGGAGCTTCTTCTCAAGGCCGGGAACAAGGTCGTAGGCGTTGATAACATGAGCGATTACTATGACCCCCGGCTCAAGGCCTACCGGCTCAAGGCCCTCCAGGCTTTCCCTCGCTTCACTTTTAAAAGGGCGGATGTCGGGAACGTGCCCGCTCTTAAAAGTGTATTTAAAACACATCGATTTGATGCGGTCTTGAACCTTTGCGCCCATGCGGGGATCCGCTATAGCGTGGACCATCCCCGTATTTATTTCACGACCAATGTCCTGGGAACGCTCGATCTCTTGGAGCTTGCCAGGACGCACAAGGTCCCCAAATTCGTCCTTGCCTCGAGCTCATCCGTGTACGCTCCTATTTCACCCTATGCCGCCAGCAAAAAGAGCGCGGAAGCCATTTGTTATTCATATCATCACCTTCATGGGATAGATGTATCCATCCTGCGTTATTATTCAGTTTATGGGCCCGCGGGAAGGCCGGACATGGCTGTTTTTGCCTTCATGAAACAGATAGACGAAGGCAGGCCCATTCAGGTGTTCGGTGACGGGACGCAAAGCCGGGATTTTACATATGTGGACGATGCCGCTTTGGGGACGGTCAAAGCCATAAAGAAGGTCGGATTTAAAGTGATCGATCTGGGCGCAGGCGCTTCTTATAAGCTCAATTATATGATACACTTGATCGAGAAGAACCTGGGGAAGAAGGCCAGGGTCATCCATAAACCTTCACATATCGCGGACCTTAAGGCCATGCGGGCGGATACCGGCGAAGCCAAGAGGGTCCTGCGCTGGGCGCCGAAAATAGATGTGGTTGAAGGCATCCGGCGTACCGTTGAGTGGTATGGGGCGAACAGGAACTGGTTGAAGAAATGCTGAAGCGGCGTTTCAAAGCGGGTATTTATTTCTCTCATTATGAATGTTTTGGCCATATTTCCATTGTCATGGCGGTTGGTGAGGTTTTTAAAGCAAGGTTCCCCCGCGGGGACCTTTTTTTTATTGAGGCGGGCATTCAACAGTCCAAGGCCAGAATAGACCGGCTGGGAAAGGTATATCCATTGCCGGGGGCTTTCGTCAGCCGTCAGAATTTCAGGGAACCGGTCCGTGGGGCAGGGGCTGGTGCGGGTGAGCGCGGCCAGGCGTGCCTGGACATTGTTACCCGCCAAAGGCCCGATCTTTTTATAACAGAATTCTTCCCCCTTGGTTGGGAGGAATGCCGCTATGAATTGATCCCGTCCCTGGTCAAAGCGTCCTCGCAGGACACTGCGGTATGGGCGGTGGCCGGGCACCCATTGTTAACAGGGACAGACCATGGATGGCGGGATAAAATACTTGAATTCTATCAAAAGATCATCATTTTTTCGCCGGTCCTGGAAAAAGAACTCATTGCCGGCTCTTTTCCCCTGGCGCGTGACAGGCAAAGATATTTAAATTTCTTTGAAAAAAATGCGCGCAAGATCATATTTGCGGGGTATCTTTTGCCCCGGCAAGAAGTGGCGTGTGACGATGAAGATAAGGATCTCTTTAAATTCTCTGTTCCCCGGGGCGTTTGCCGGGTGGCCGTTGTCCGGGGCGGCGGGGCATTTTACCCTAAAGTGATCGCGCAGGCCATTCGTGCCAGCGATCTCCTGGGAAAAGAATATTGCCTGACCGTAGTTGCGGGGCCGTCAACAACACCGCAGGAGTGGGGTCTTTTTTCCACGCTTGCCGCGAAAAAGAAGGTCAATAACCTGGTATTGCGCAGGTCAGTGGGTGATTATGAAGGATTGATCAAGGAGAGCGATGTCTGTGTTTCCATGGCCGGTTATAATACCGCCGTTATGCTGTTAAAACACAGGAAAAGAACTGTGGTCATTCCCTTTGAGGGTTATGGAACGATGTCGTTCCATGAGCAGCCGGCGCGGGCCGTCCTGTTAAAAGAAATGATCGGGGCCAGGGTCTTATCCATTCAAGGCCTGACCGCGGGCGCTCTGGCGGCGGCGATCAAAGGCGCCGCCCGCAAGGGAGTCCGCTCACGCATTCCCGGGGAGTGGTTTACGGGAAGGGATGTTTTAGACAAGGCCCTGGCGGGACTATGAGCTTAAAATCCGTCAACTGGATCATCACCGACACCTGCAATGGCCGCTGCGTCCATTGCGATATGTGGGAAACAACCGGCCGCCGTCCGGACCTTAGCCTTGAACATATCGGCCGCATCCTTGCGGATGAGGCCATCCGCAAAGGTTATGAACGCTACGGCAGGGATTTCGACATATCTTTCGCCGGCGGCGAGGCTTTTGTCAGGCCTGACCTGCAGGAGATCCTCGATCTCGTCGAAAAAACCTATCCCGGCAGTTTTAAATGCATCACCACCAACGCCTTGCTCAAAGACCGCATCCTTCGCTTTGTCGAACGTAACCTGCATTTGCGCTTCAAACTGAATATCAGCATCGACGGGCTGGAAAAGGTCAATGACCAGCTGCGGGGCAAAGGCGCCTTCCGCAAGGCTGTCGATGTCATCCGCGCGGTCAAAAGCCGCTTTCCACAGCAGGCCGTCGAGATCAAATTGACGGTCAGCCCCAACAATTATGACCAGATCCTGAAAGTGTATTGGCTGGCGGCAAAGCTGGGTTGCGATTTCTCCTTCAAACCGGTCGAGAACCTGCAGAACTTCACCAATTCCCGCCATGCATTGCAGATATCCTTCACGCCGGAGCAGGTCTGCGTCATCCGCAACCAGGCCTTCAAAATGTCGGACATCATGTACAGGAAAGGCGATTACCGCAAGGCCAAGTTCTACCAGGACATCCCTTTTTACCTGGGCAAGAAAAGAATGCCCACGTCCTGCTCGGTGCTTAACGACCATTTGACCATCATGCCCGGGGGAGAATGTTTCTTCTGCGTCAAGGAGCCCAGCCCCGGCACCCTCCCGCAAGAACATTTAAGCGACATCAAGAAACCCTGCGACCTGGATGAATTCAAGTGCCAGTCGTGCATGCTGATCTGCGGCCCTTATAAGGATTACACCAATGTCCCGTTCAAAAGGACCGTGGCCAATGTCGAGGCCATGAACCGCTGCAACCTTAAATGCTCCTTCTGTACCCAGGCCGGGTTCGAGGCCTTCGACGCGGAAGTCATGAGCATGGACCGTTTCAAGAAGATGGTCTCAGAGAACCCGGAAATAACGCACGTATCGTTCCTGGGTGGGGAATCCTTCATGAACAAGTTCCTGTTCGAGATGATGGATCTCCTGGACAGGAGGGCCATCACCTATGAGATCACCTCCAACGGCACCTTGATCAATGCCCAGACCGTCGAGCGGCTCAAATCCTGCGTCGGGCTTAAAAGCATCCTGTTCTCCCTGGACGGGCTGGAAGCCTGCCATGACAAAGAGCGGGGGCAGGGCACATTCAACAAATGCATGCAGGCCATCGGTCTCATGAAAGGCCTGTTCACCATCGGGGTGTGTTCGGTGTTCAAGGCGGACAACCAGGAAGAGATCATCAAGCTCTCCAGGCTGCTGGGGGACATCGGCATACACGACCACCGCATCATTTACGGCATGTCCCATTCGAAAGAGACCGTGGAGCGCAGTTCCGAATTGGCGCCCGGGCTGGTTTTCCAGGGGCCGGAATTCGGCGGGCAGGCCAATGATTATGCCGCAACGATGGATTTTTTCCGGTCATTGGAACGGGTCGCCATGGAAAAACAGACACAAATAACCTATGTTCCTGAATTGTTCAGAAGCCAGACGAGATCGTTCCTGGAAGAGGGCCTGGCCCAAAAGGGGCGGGCCCAATGCGCGCAGCTGGCACAGATGCGTTTTAATGCCGCAGGGGAAAGGATCGTTTGTGAGTTTATCAGGAACCGTTACGACGATAAAGTGGTCGATCCCTTAAGGCAGCAGCTTCTGCCCATTTGTGAGAAGTGCTGTAAGTTGAAATGAAATTACTTATTCACGCGATCAATGGAGTCGGGCTGGGCCATCTGGTACGCACCCTGGAGATAGCCAAAGCCATGCTCGCCCAAACAGAGGGCGTTCAGGTCGTCTTTGTGACGAATTCCGTATTTCCTGATCTCATCACCCGGGAAGGGTTCAAGGTTTACCAACTTCAGTATCATACGAACATGGTTTTGGACGGGACAATACCGTATGAAACGTATTTGCGGGCTAATTATTCCAGGATAAGGGCGGTCATCAAGAAAGAGCGCCCGGACATCGTCCTGATGGACAGTGAGTTCAACGGCCCGCTGGTCGATTTTTGTTACAAAAACAAGATCAAGACTTGTTTTGTGCTGAGAAAGACCACCGATCAAAATTTTAAGTATTTATCCCAAGAGGGATTCTTGGACAAGCTTGACTTGGTTTTGATCCCCCATGCCGCGGAGGAGATCGATCCGGCGCAGAGGAACGTTTTTTCAAGGCACAAGAACGTTCATTTTGTCGGCCCTATCTTGAGACCGGCGGGGGCGGCCCCAAAAGCAGCCAAGGACGGGACATTCAGGGTCCTGATCACATTTGCCGCGGGTTCCGACCTCCCGGACAATAAGGGATTATTTTCTAAAACCTCTGATTTCCTCGCCGAACTCAAGACACAAAAGATGCGCATTGGCGGTAAAGAGGCGGCGGTTTCAATAGTCACGGGACCATTGTTCAGGGAGGGCTCCTGTGATCTTCATGGGTTTGATCACAAAAAGTTCGAGCCTGACCTGCCGTCCATCATGGCCGGCTCCGATCTCGTTGTATCTCCCGCCGGGTATAATTTGATCAATGAAATAATTTCCACAAAGACCCCCGCATTGTTGATCCCTCTCGCCAGAAAAGAGGATGACCAGTATGCCCGTGCCGGGTCTTTGGAAGAAAAAGGATGCGCGGTGGTGGTCAAGGGCGGGATATGGGAAACCCTGGAGCCCCTGGTCGCACGGGATAAGCTGGATGCCATGCGCCGGGCTTTTCCGGACATCAGCGGCGGTAATGCCGTTGCCGCCCGGCTGCTTGCCGCGCTGATGAAAGGACAACAACCGGAAGTGTTGTTTTTACGGGGCCAGTGGCTGCCGTTGTCGGAGAGGTTCATCCACGATGAAGTTTCGTGTTTGAAGCGTTATAAACCCGTTGTCCTGTGCTTAAGCCGCAATGGTATATTTGAACAGAAGTTCGAAGTCTTATCGGACGAGAGGTTTTCCTGCCTGTGGAGCAGGGAATATCCGCTTGTACCCCCGGACAAAGAGGGATCGCGGTCCCAGGCCATCCAATGGGCCATGGCAGAGATCAAATCCCGGAATATCAAGCTGCTGCACGCCCAATTCATTTCCGACGCGGTCTTCTTCATGGACTTAAAGCGGCTTTCAGGACTGCCGCTGGTGGTTTCAGTGAGGGGGCATGATCTTTATGCCCAAAGGCCTTTTGAATTAGGGCCGGTTTTCGCCACAGCAGACATATTCTTGGCCCGGTCGGGGACCATGAAGAACGACCTGATCAAGCGGGGCTGCCCGCCGGAGAAAGTTTTTGTATGCCATTCCGGGATAAACCTGCCGAAAAAGGCCCCTTTCAAGACTCCCGCCTCAAAAGACACGCGTCTTTTAATGGCGGGAAGGTTCGTTGAGAAGAAGGGAACGGTATTCGGGATCAATGTTTTCAATAAACTGTGTGAAGAATTCGACAATTTGAAATTATATATCGTGGGCAATGGCCCCAAAATGGAGGAAGTCCTCGCGGCCATCCGCCAAAGCCCGTTTGCCGCGAAGATCGTCCATTGCGCGGAGCTTCCCAATCCAAAAGTCCTCGAGCTCATGAAGAAATGCCATCTCCTGCTGCATCCAAGTTTAACAGCATCCGACGGCGATAAAGAAGGGGTCCCCGGGGTCATCATGGAAGCCATGGCCAACGGCCTGCCTGTGGTTGCCAGTGACAATGGCAGCATTACCGAGATCGTCAAACACAAAGAGACCGGGATCGTGTTCAAGGAGGCCAACCTTGATGACGCGGCCATCAACACGCGTTTCGCCATCAAAAATATCGCGCGCCTGGATGTCCTGAAAGATAAGGCGTGGCAAAAGGTCAAGACCGGGTTCAATGTCGTTGAGGAGACCGCGAAGCTGGAAGCCGTTTATGACTCCCTCCTCAAGGACGACCTGGGGGACAGGTACGAAAAATTCTACAGCAATTACCAGGCGGTGGTCGGTAACGGCAGGCCCCGCTTCTTCAGGGCGGACATCCATCCGGTACGCGGCTGCAACTCGTTCTGTGTCATGTGCGACCACTGGAAGCAGAAGAGGTCCGAATTCCTTTCAAAGCAGCAGCTTTGTGACACCATGGACGCGCTCAAAGACATCGGCACCAAGGAGATCCGCTTCCACGGCCATGAGCCCACCCTGCGCGAGGACCTGCTTGAGCTCATCGACTATGCCAAGGGCATCGGGCTCTGGGTCGGGCTTAAAAGCAATTGCGTGGGGCTAAGCCCCGAATACTGCAGGCGCCTGGCCCGGCTGGACAAGCTCTATGTTTCCATCGATTCCCCTGTGGCCTCCATGCACAATAAGATGCGCGGCAACCCGGGATCGTTCCGGGACAATATCACGGTCATGTCCCGTCTCAAGGCGGAAAACCCGTCGATCCTGCTCGAGGCCAATTCCGTCGTGACCAAGCTCAACTACCATACCCTGGGGGGAATGCCCAAGTTCGCCAAAAAGACAGGGATCTCCAAGGTCAGTTTTGTCCTGCTCAACACCAAGAACAAGAAGGAGATCAAGAACCTGCTGCCCACCAGCGGGCAGATGAGGGAATTTTACTTTAAGATCGTGCCCGAGATCATCAGCGGGTGCATCGAGCATGGGATCGCCTTTGATTTCAGCCCGTTCTTCGCCGACCTTGTTTCGGAGGACCCGCGCGCCGTACTCAACGAACTTAAGGACCATCCCGAAAAATTCGAGGAAGAGATCAATAATTACATGGTGATGGATTACGGCAAGACCTTTTACAAGCGTTTCGGCTGCCACGGCCCCATCGACCATTTGTCGCTCAATTACGACGGCAATGTGTATCCCTGCTGTGTGGTCGAGCGCATCGAAGCCAATGCCATGGGCAATATCAGCGCCTCTTCCTTTGAACAGGTCTGGAAGAATGAGAAATACAAAGGCATCAGGGACAATACGGTCAAAAGCGGGGGAACGTGCTGTCCGCACTCCGCGACCTGCGCCAGCAATTTCGGATCGCGCAAATATTTGGCCCGGAGGATCCATGACTGAAGAGACCGCGGCTTTGGCCTACATCAACCGGGCGGCCAAATTCTCCCTCAAGAAAAGGGAGGAGATCAACGAGGTTGTGGGGATGAAATTCAAGGAAGTCCTCAACGAGGCCTCGTCCAATTGCGATTTTTACCAGGACCGCAAGGCCTCCTCCCAATTGCTGACCAAGGAAGAGGTGAGGAATAACATCCACGCGGGCCTGATCAGTTCCAAATATGCCGAACACCCCAATTTGGTATTTGACCGGACATCCGGCTCCGCCGGCGATACCGTCCCCTTCGCGTACCTTCAGGGCTTCCATCGCTACGCCAGGATGGTTTTCCCGTTCCTGGTCAATACCGACTGGAAATGGGGCGAGAAGCACTGCGTATTCACGACCATCCACTGCTCAAAGGAGCGCTGCAGTACGGACGAGGGCCTTCCGTACTATATCAGCCGCGTCAAGATCCCGACCTCGGACAATATTTTCATGGATAAAGAAGTTTTGGAGAAGGCCGCCATCATCTTAAAGGAAAACCAGGGTAAGATCGTCCATGGCGATCCCTTTTACCTGTGCGCCGTCGCCTCTTACCTGGATACGAAGGGAGAACGGGTCCGTTTGAAAGGGATAAGCTCGACCTATGAACTTTTGACCCCTTATGTTAAAAGGTACCTGGAAAAGATCTTCCAGTGCAGGGTCTTTGACAGCTACGGCTGTTCGGAATTCGGCCCCATTGCCTTTGCCTGCCAGCATGGCGCGAAGCATATTTTTGAAGATTCCATCTTTGTCGAGATCGTGGACAAAGGACGGTATCTTGACCCGCAAGCGGGAGAGATCGTGGTGACGTCTTTGGAAAATCTTGCCATGCCGCTCATCCGTTACCGCACCGGGGATGTCGGTAAATTGATAGAGGGTCCTTGCGCGTGCAAGAGGACCGCCAAAATGCTTGAAATTTACGGGCGGGAAAGCCAGCGCGTGTCCTTGAACGGTGTTTTGTACAGCGAGAGGGACATCGCCCGTCTCATGGATATTCCCGGTGTGCTTTTATACCAGGTAAAACAAAAGGGCAAAGACCTCGCCTTTTACATCCTGCCGGAAAAAGGATATGCGGATAAACAGGAAGAAATAGAGCGGGAGCTCAAGGGCAGGTTCGGGAAATTGGAAGCGGGCGTGTCCGTGGCTTTTGTCGACCATATAAAACCGGAGAGTTCCGGCAAATTCAAGACCGTGCTATGAGCCATAAGATCAAATACATGAATATCTGCATCACCAACCGGTGCAATTTGGCCTGTGTGATGTGCGATATCTGGCGGGAAAAGAACAAGACCGACCTGCCGGTCGAGACGGTCAAAAAAGCGCTGGAAGCCGAGTGCCTCGATGAGAATTTGGACATCACCCTGACCGGCGGTGAGCTTTTCCTGCACAGGGACTGGCGGCCATTGACCGAGGCGGTGCTGGCCAGGAACCCGAAGTGGCTCAAAGGCATCTCGACCAACGGGACCAAACCCAAGGATGTATTGCGCTTCCTGCAGGATTTTTCAGGGAAACTGCCTGCGGATTTTTTCTTTCACATCAGTGTGGACGGCATCCATTGCCATGATGCCCAAAGGGGGAGGGAGTCGCTGGATACCATCCTTGGAACGATCCGGCTCATCAAGGATTTCCGTCCGTCGTTCGGCATCAAGCTCAAATTCACCATCACCAGGGTCAATTACACCGACATCATTCCCACATTTAAATTCTGCCAGGAAAATGGCCTGGATTTCAGGGTCAAACTGGCGGAGTACGCGGAAAATTACACCAACAAGGTGGAGCAGCAGGATTTCATGCTCGATGAAACAGCCAGGAAGTCCATCATCCGGGACCTTTTGGTCGTCAGCCGGGAAAAGCTCCGGCTGCGTGATGGGAACGCCGTATTCATTGCTGATATGGTCCGTTCTTTACGGGGAGAGCCTCGGCGGGAGGCGTGCAAGGTGCCGTTCCAAAGGGTATTTTTAATGTCACAAGGGGATGTCCATACCTGCATCCATTTATCCAAGATCGGCAATTTGCACGATGCCAGCCTGGATGAGGCGTGGACTTCTCCCGAGGCGGAGAAACACCGCAAGGCCGTGATGCAGGAAGGGTGCACGTGTGGGGCTTCTTATCACAATCTGGTCCCGGCCGGCAGGCCTTGACCGTCGTGCCATAAGACCAGGTTGAGGACAAGCCATATCCGCATGCCGTACGCATACTGGCTGCTTTGCTTGATGTGCCCGGCCAGGTAACGAATATATTCCAAACTAAGGCCCAGCGCTTTGGCTTTGCGCAGGGTCTGCAGCACGAAGGTTTGATCTTTGGTATACCATTCCAGGAAAGGCGGGGTCATCCCTTTTTTCTTTTGGAAGACCACCTCTTTGGGCAGTTTGCCTTCAAAGGCTTTTTTAAGGATATATTTTTGCTCGGAATCCTTGATGAAGTACTTCTCCGGGATGCGCAGGGTATAATCGACCACAGCCGGGTCAAGGTAAGGCAGGACCATGGCGACTTTGTTGGCGCCGGCGGCCTTGAGGATGTAGTCCACGCGGTTGACGACGAGGAAATTAAGGTCCAGGAGGATGGTCTTTTTGATGGGGTCATCGGCTCTGATCTTTGCCATAACATCTTTCAACGGCCTGGCCAGGTCAAGCTCCATGCCAAGGTATTGACGGGCCTCGTCCTGTGTCAGGAATATTTCATCGTATTTGTAATGCGCGTACTCGGAATAATTGGCCTTGGGCACAAGCAGTTTCCGGGTGACTGCGGCCGATGAACCCGGGTCTTTGGCGCGGTGAAGGTACTCGCGGTCAACCAGGTCCAGATAATGGGCCTTGAGGCCGTGGAACAGGCAGTCAGCCCCGTCGCCGGTGTAAATGGTGCGGGCGCTGGGAGAGAGGGCCTTGAGCATGAGATGGGTGGCCAGGAAACCATTGTCCCCGATGGGGGCTTGCGTTCGGGATAAATATAATTCGGAAAGCCGCGGCAGGTCCGCGGGGGTAATGATGAGTTCCTGGTGGATGGTGTTGTACTTTTTAGCCAGGACAGCGCACAGTCCAAGATGTGACCTGTCGGAGGCATAAGCCCCGGAAATGGTGTAGATCTTTTTATTTGTGTTCTTTCGCAGCAGGTATAAGAGTATCGCGGAGTCGAGACCGCCGGAAAGCAAAAGGCCCACGGGGCCGCGGGCTTGCTCCAGCGAGGACTTGATAACACGGTCCAGGCGGGCGTACAGGCCTTTGGCGACCTGCGCTTCATTTTGCTTTAATATTTTTTTAGGGTCATAGGTCTTGGGAAAACGGAATTTTGGGTTAGAATGGAAGGGCTTGGGAACAAATTGGTATGTGAGATAATAGGCGAGTGTTTCTTTGTTCATCCGGCTATTTAAGCAAGGTTTTTAACAATGCGCAATACAAATATCATGATCGTCCTGCCGCCGGCGCCCAAGGGCCCGGGAATGGTCAAGTCCCCGCCCCTGGACATCGCCAATTTGACGGCCATCCTCAAACTGGAACCCGGCACCAATATTTCCATCACCGATTTCAGGAAGAATATCATCAAAAGCGATTCGTTCTATGAAGAACGGGGGATCGACCTCGCTATCTTCAAGGATTTCAAAAGGTGTTTGAGGCATTTCCTGGCTGAAGATGCCGGGATCAGCCGCACCGTCAACCGGATACTGGACGGGACAAAATTCGGGGGCTTCGACCACCTCATCTTTTCCGTGTCCGTGCTGGAGCAATTTTCCCTGCCGCTGCTCCTGTCGTCGGTATGCATGGCCAAGCAGGCAAAAAAAGAGTCCCCCGGGACCAAGGTCATTTTCTTCGGCAATTGCCCGGATGCGCATATTAAGAAAATAACCAAGGTCTTCAAGCTCATCGACGCGTTCATCGGGGGCAATGAGTTCCACGTTGCCGACTATATCCGGGGGCGGAGGGAAGGCAAAGCCGTTCCTTCCCAAAAGACCAAAAGCGTGGATCTTGATGCTTTTCCGCTCGCTGATTTTTCGTTGCTGGACCTGGAGGGTTACAGGTCCAACGGACGTTTGGTTTTACCTTATGAATTGAGCCGCGGCTGCAATAACCGCTGTTTCTTTTGTTACTATATTTATAAGGGGATGATCAACCTCAAAGACCCGCCCAAAGCCGTTGCTGACCTGATCATGCTGTCCAGGGAATACGGCGCCGACCGCTTTCATTTCACGGACGCCAACATCAATCTTGACCTTGATTGGTTCATGCGTTTCTGCGACCTTTTGGCCCAACAGCCCGAACAGGTGAGGTGGTGCGCCCTCGCGACCCCCAACATGTCCCGGTCCATGCTGGATAAACTTAAAGCGGCGGGTTGTGTCCAGCTGCGCTGGGGCGTGGAGACCGGGTCTGAAAGGATGTTAAAGAAGATCAATAAAGGGACAACAAGGGGGTCCATTAAAGATACGCTCGCGTATGCGCATTCCATAGGGATCAATAATTACATAACATTGATCTCAGGCCTTCCGGGCGAATCGGAAAGCGACATAGAGGAAACGAGGGCGTTCATTGGGGAAATAGCCCCGTATGTGGATTCCGCCCAGGAATGCATCTATGGTGAACTGGGGCATTTCCCGCTGGCGGTTCTTGAACCGGGTAATAAAATGAAGCCCAGGCAGCGGCAGTTGCGCTATAAAGATGTCCTCAACCGGTTGAACATGGAGCGGGTGGATATTATTGATTTCCTTTCGAGCGAAAAAGTCCATGCCTAAGGCGAATACCATGATCGTCCTGCCGCCGGCTTTGCGGGGCCCGGGGATGCTCAAATCCCCGCCGCTGGACATCGCGAACCTGGCGGCGATCCTCCGGCAGGATGCCGATAACCATGTTACCCTGGCGGATTTCAGGAAGAATGTCGTCAACAGCCCCTCGTTCTACCAGGAAAGAGGGATAGACTTAAGCATTTTCAATGATTTCAAAAGGTGTTTGAGGCATTTCCTCAACGAAGATGCCGAGATCACCCGCAACGCCGGGCGGATATTGGCCGGGACAAATTTTGCCGGGATCCAGTACGCGGTGTTTTCCGTCATGGTGCTGGAACAATTTTCCCTGCCGCATCTTTTGTCTTCATTGTGCCTGGCCCGCCATGTCAAACAGGGGTTTCCCAGGGTAAAGATCGTCTTTTTTGGCAATTGCCCGGATGCCCACATTGAGAAAATGATCAAGCTGTTCAAGTTCATCGATGTTTTTCCCATCGGCGGCAATGAGCTTTATGCCGCGGATTGCATCCGGGGACGGATGGAAGGGGCTTATTACCGCAAGAACGGCAAGGTTTTTCCTCCCAAAGCCCCCCGGGAAGTGGAACTGGACCGTTTCCCTTTGCCTGATTTTTCCCTGTTCGACCTGGAAAGTTACAAGGCCAACGGCGGCTTGATCCTGCCCTATGAGTTAAGCCGGGAATGCATCAACAGCTATTATTATTTCTACTACCTGCATAAGGCGACCATCAGCACCAAAGAACCGGCTAAAGCCGTCGCTGAATTGATCGCTTTGTCCCGCGAATACCACACCGATCTTTTCCACTTTATGGATGTAGCCATTAACCTGGACCCCGGCTGGCTGATGCGCTTCTGCGACTTTTTGGCCCGACAGCCCGAAAAGATAAAATGGTGCGCCCTGGCCCTGCCCAATATGCATAAATCATTGCTGGATAAGCTCAAAGCAGCCGGCTGCGTCCAGTTAAGATGGGGGGTGGAGTCCGGCTCCGCGAGGATGCTCAAAAGCATCGACCAGGGAACGACAAAAGAGTCCATCAAGAATACCCTCGCGTACGCGCATTCCATAGGCATCAATAACTACATCACGCTGGTTTCAGGGCTTGAGGGTGAACTGGAAAGCGATGTGCAAGAGACCAAGGCCTTCCTGGAGGAAATAGCCCCGTATGTGGACTCCGCCAAGGAATGCATTTACGGGGAATTAGGACATTTTTCCCTGGGGGTCTTTGAGTCCTACATGAAGTATGCGCATGTGCAAAAGGCCGAGAGCAGGTACAAAGAGACCCTGGAGCGGCTGGGCGTAGGGCAGGAAGATATTATTGATTTTATGACGCGGCAAGTGAGTGTTCGCTGAGGAAATCCCTGATCTCCGGCTCTTGCAGTATTTTTTTTAAAGGCCGGTCGAGCTTATATTTATTCTTGAAGGGGTAATGGTCGCAGAAATTGATGGCGCCGTCCTCGAACACGCTGAGCTTGTTGGGCTGGTAGGAGCAGAGGAAGTCCTCCCTGACATTGCAGGGGTTCCAGTTGATGGCCATTGTCGAGGAGGCATACCGCAGCTTGACGGCCTCTATTTTGTCTTTGGCATCCGCGGTCAAATGGATCTTATCGAAGTTCTTCCCGAAGTCCTGCGGGTAGAGGACATTGAACTCATTGATCTTCAGGGTTTCCGCGAGGGCAATGGTCCCATCGAGGGAGTCGATGTTCTGGGGCAGGATGAGGAAATTCAGGCTTAGTTTGAAATCAGGATACCGCTTGCGGATGTATCTTAAAATGCTGATGATGCGTTTGAACATGCCCGGCAGGCCCCTGATGGCGTCATGCTCCTGGGCGCGGAAGGAATCCAGCGAAATGGTCAGTTCACGCAGGCCGGCCTGGACCAGCTTGTCAAAATAGTCGTTGGTGAACAGCGACCCGTTGGTGGGGAACAGGCAGTAAAAACCTTTTAAACGGCAGACCCTCAGGAACAGGAGCAGGCCTTTCTTGTCCAGGAGCGGTTCGCCCCCCAGGAGTTTGACGCGCTCGACGGTATCGGGGTCAAGGAAGTCCAGCAGTTTGATCAAATTGCGGTAGGTTTTTTTGGATTTCGCGCCCCAGACCCTGCGGTCGCACATGAAGCAGGTGGCGTTGCAGCCGATGCTTAAATTGAATTGCACGGTGAACTTGCTCACGGAATAAGTGTAACAAAAAATGCGAAAGAAATCCATGTGAATAAAACCGTCTTTTTCCGGGACGACGATGTCCAGGACAGCGATGCCCGTTTTAAGGAATTTTTAGGCCTGTTCCTGCGGCACAAGGTCCCTGTGCACCTGGCGGTGATCCCCGGGAACATAAGCGCGCGCTGCGGGACATTCCTGCGGCAATGCCTTAAAAAATATCCAGGACTGGTGGAAATAGGCCAGCATGGGTATAAACATGTGAATTATTCGCAAGATGCCATGAACAAGTATGAATTCGGGCCCCGGAGGACGTATGCCCGGCAAAAAAAGGACATGGCGAAGGGAAAGGAGATCTTAAGCAAGATCATAAAAGGTGACCTGGTCTTTACGCCGCCCTGGCACGGGTTTGACCGCAATACGGTGAAGGCGCTTGCTGAACTGGGATTTTCAGGCATTTCTTTGGACAGGAAGTCGAAAATGCCGGAAAATATGGACGCTGTCCGGAGCATCCTGACCAATGTTTATTTTAATAAAAAGGACCTGAAAGGATGGTTTGTGGAAGACCCTGATGTTATACTTGAAGAGATAAAATACGCGCCGGGCCCGAAGGCGGGAGTCCAGCTGCATCACAATGAATTTAAGAGTGACCGGGATTTTGAAGTGCTGGATGAACTGCTGTTGAGGTTAAAGAAAGTCCCTGGAGCGCGGTTTTGCAGGTTGTCGGAAGGATCGTCATGGAATCCATGACCGTGTACTTGAACCTCAAGTGCAACATCGATTGTGAGTATTGTTTTGTCAAAAAGAACAATTCTTTTATGGACCGCCCGCGGCTCGAAAAGATCCTCCGCTGGTTCATCGGGCAGGACGGGCCGGAAAAGCGCGTAAATTTCCTCGGCGGGGAGCCGTTATTGAGCGCGGGCCTTTTGGCGGGGCTCAAGGATTTCCTGCGCGGGATCAACACGGCCGGCAAAAAGATAGTGATCAAGGACATTCCAACCAACGGCATACTGCTCGACGAAGCGATGCTGGCGGGTTTGAACAAAGAGGGGATCAAGCTGGTCTTCAGCCTGGACGGGGACCAGTTCGAGCACAACAGGTTCAGGATCAATAAAAGGGCCACGTTCGACCGGATCCTGGGCAATATCGAGCTTTATAAAAAACATAACGGGATGCCCGGCATCAAGTGCACGGTCCACCCGGAAATGGCCGAGGGCCTTGACAAGAGGGTCGCGGGGCTTCTCAATAAGGGATTCCGCAGCATACATATACTCCCGGTGCTTGGCCTGCCCTGGAGCAGGGAACAGGCCCGGTCGTACAGGGAGAGTATTGACAGGATAACGCGGTTCTATTTGAATTTCCTTAAGGCGGGAAGCCACAATATCCAGATCCACCCGCTTAAGAAGGACATGGACAGGGTATTGAACGGCGAGGTTTTTGACAACAGGGCCGGTTGCGGCCTTGGGAGCGAACCTGTGTTCATGCCGGATGGCAAGGCGTACGCGTGCACGGCGGTCATGCATTACACCCCGGAGCTGATGGAAAAGTTCCGCATCGGGCATATCGATACCGGCGTGGATGTCCGGAAGATGGGGTCGTTCTTAAACTACAAAGTGTGCCAGGATGTGCGCACGGACTGCACGCGAACGGTCCCGGGGGCCTGTTGCAGGAAAATATGCCTTTGCGTCAACACCAGGACCGGGGAATTCTTTTCCCCGGAAAATATCGCGACCATGTTCGAGATCGACGCCGCCACTTTTTTGTCGCTCAATGAGGCCCTGGCATGGAATCGATAACCATTTATTTGAACATCAAGTGCAACATCGATTGCGACTATTGTTTTGTCGATAAGAAGAATTCGTTCCTGTCCCGCCCGCATTTCGAGAAGATCCTGCGCTGGTTCATGGAACAGGGCGGGGAGCGTAAATACATAAACTTTTTCGGCGGGGAACCCACGTTGAGCGCCAGCCTGCTGGTGGGGCTCAAGGACCTCCTGCGCGGGACCAATCCTGCCGGCAAGCCGATCGTCATCAGGGACATCCCCACCAACGGCATCATCGTCGATGAAGCCATGATCAAAAGCTTCAAGGAAGAAGGGATCAAGCTGGCATTCAGCCTCGATGGGCTGGAATTCGAGCACAACCGGCACCGCATCCATAAAAGGGCCACCTTCGACCGCATCCTCAAGAACCTCGGGCTTTATAGGGAACTTTACCACACCCCGCGCATCAAATGCACCGTCCACCCGGAAATGTCCAAAGACCTGGACAAGAGGGTCATGGCATTCATCCACGCGGGCTTCCGGGAAGTGCAGATACACCCTGTATTCGGCCTGTCCTGGAGCGGGGAGCAGGTGCAGGCATACCGCGAGAGCATCGATAAGATCGTGCGGTTTTACATGAAATTCCTCAAGACCGGCCGCGACGACATCAAGATCCACCCCTTCCAAAGGGACGCCCAGAGAGTGCTCAACAACGAGGTCTTTGACGGCGCGACCTCCTGCCACCTGGGCAGCGAGCCGGTGTTCATGCCCGACGGCAAGGCCTACGGGTGCACCATGGTCATGAATTACCGTTCCGAGTTGATGGAACAATTCTGCATCGGCCATATCGATACCGGCGTGGACCTCGCGAAGATGGCGTCATTGCTTTCCAGATCATGCCCGGACGGGACCAAATTCTGCTGCCGCCGCATCTTCGATACGACCACGCGGGGGCTGGCTTCCCAGCAGGACATCGACAAAATATTCGAGATCGATACTATCGCGTACCAGGCCATCAGCAATGTCCTTAGCCCCGCGAGGGTCGCGCCATGATGAACGGCCTGATCATTTACCTCAACACCAAGTGCAATATCGACTGCGATTATTGCTTTGTCACCAAGAAAGACAATGTGTTCATGGACCGTCCGCGGTTCGAGAAGATCGTGCGCTGGTTCATGGAGGAGGAGGGGCAAGACAAACAGATCAGCTTTTTCGGCGGGGAGCCGACCATGAACGCGCAGCTGCTGTACGGGTTCAAGGACCTCCTGAAACCGTTGAGCGTTGGCAAAAAGGTCGAGGTCAAGGAGATCAACACCAACGGCATCCTGGTCGATGAAGAGATGCTGGCGCGTTTCAAAGAGGACGGGATCAAGCTGATCTTCAGCCTCGACGGGCTGCAGTTCGAGCACAATAAGTTCAGGATCAATAAAAGGGCCACCTTCGACCGCATCCTCAAGAACATCGAGCTGTACAGGGAACATTACGGGGAGGTGGGCGTCAATTGCGTGGTCCATCCCACCATGGCCGAGGGTTTTGACAAACGGGTGGAAGAATTTTTTGATAACGGCTTCAACCGGGTGCGCCTGGTCCCGACCTTGGGGATACACTGGACCAGGGAGCAGGTCCTGGCCTATAAGGAGAGCATCAACAAAATAGCCCAGCTGTATTTCCGGCTGTTGAAAACCGGGCGCCGCAATTTCCAGATCCACCCCATCAGCGAAGCCATCGAGAGGGTGGCCAGCCGCGACCGCGGGGAATTTTTCGACAACAAGAATTCCTGCCAGATGGGAAGGGCCGCTTTCTTCATGCCCGATGGCAAAGCCTACGCGTGCCGGTCGGTCATGTATGCCAGTGACCAGGCCCTGGTCAAGAAGTTCTACCTTGGACACATCGATACCGGCATCGATGTCAAAAAAATAGATACTTTCCTCAACTACAAAGTGTGCCAGGACGTGAAAACGGCCTGTCAGTTGACCCGGCCGGGGGCCAACTGCAGGAGGCTGTGTTTCTGCCTGGACACCAAAACCGGCGATTACGTTCCCCCGGAAGACGTCACGACCATGATCGAGATGGACGCCATGCCGTTCACGCTGATCCACAATGCGTTGTCCTCACCGGAACGTAAATTTAAAATACCGCAAAATGACCTGTCAGGTGTGCATCAAGCCAAATGAATGGGATTCCTGCCTGGCGGGAACGGGGATCAGCACGGTCTTCTGTTCCAGGGATTTTTCCGCATTATACTGCCCGGCCCCGCAATTGTTCGTTTACCGCAAGGGCCCCCATGCCGCGGCGTTCGTTTTCAACCGGGCGCAGGATACGGTCAGCGGGCTGCACTACGGAGGGGTCATCACCAATTGCCTGGATGGGGATTTTTGTTCCGGTGCCGCCGGCGCGCTGACAGAATACCTGCGCGGCCAGGGGGTAAGCAGGTACCAGATCAGGAACCACCCGTTCTTAAATACCGTTAAAGTCGGCGAATTGCTCAAGGAAGAACCGTTCGTGTTCATTGGCCTGGCCCGCCCGGAGGAAGAGCTCGTCTCGGCCATCACCAAGCAGCACCGCCGCTGCATACGCAGGGCGCAAGAAAGCGGGCTCGATGTCATATATACCGGCGATGCCCGATACCTCAAGGCCTTTTATGGGCTTTATAAAACCCACCAGGAGCAAAAGGGCCTGCAGCCCAAAGACCATGCGTTTTTCGACCGCATGGCCGGGGTTTTAAAGGACCGCCTGGTCATGGCCGTGGTGCGGGACGCGGACAAGGTGCTTGCGGTGTCGCTGTTGCTGCAGGATGCGGGCGATGTGTTCATGACCTACGGGGGCATGTCCGAAGAGGGGTATGGGCGCTACGCCAAGCATTTGATGATATCGGACATGATCGCGCAGTTCAAGTCAAAGGGCTTTTCCCGGTTGGTATTGGGGACGGGCAACAACGGCAAAGACCCGGTCTATGATTTCAAGAAAGGATTTACGGACAAGGAATGCTCTGTCCGTACATATGGTGTCCGATAACATCATTTACAGGGTTCTTTTTTTTGTGCTGGTGATCATTACGGGCATTTTCACCACGATCACCGACCTGCAGCATAAAAAGATCAGGAATAATCACCTGGTCATTATCGCCATCCTGGCGGTCGCTCTCACCATCGTCAAAGCGTTCGCGGATAAATTCTCCATGCTGCAGATGGTGAGCACCGGTTTCGCGGTCATTATCGCGCTGGCTTTTTATAAATATGATCTTTGGCGCGGGGGGGACGCGAAACTTTTTGTCCTTCTTTCGTTCCTGATGCCGGTTACCGGATATGAATCAAAGATCTTCCTGCCCAGCATCGCGCTTTTTGTCAATTCGTTCATCATAGCCCTTATTTATCTCGGCCTGTCGCTGCTCAAGCATTTTTTTGCCGATCCCAAGACCGTTACGGACAATGTCCGCAAGGCCGTGGAAGAATACAAACCCAGCGGGGCGATCGCGGTGACATTTTTCATTTCGTGGCTCACCTTTCCCGTGTTTCGCATGTTCGGGCTGTACCGGTACGGCGTCCTGTCTTTTGTGACCATTTACGTCATCAATCTCTGCCTGGGCAAAACGATCAAGACGCTCATCCAGAACAAGGCCGTTGCCGTGACCGCGTTCGCCATCGGGTTTTTCCTGCGTTACAAATTTGCGCCTGAATTCTTCTTATGGAATCATTTGCTGATTTACGCAGGCATCGTGGTCATGTACCCGCTCCTTGCCCTCATCCTGTCCAGCGGAACAAAGCATATTGCCAAATCCGATGATCGCGTTCCTTTTTCCCCGTTCCTGTTCATGGGGTGTTTGTCCAGCTACACCCCATTTTTGTGGTGGCTCATGTCTCTATGAACGTTTATCTTGATAATGCGGCGACGACACGGCTGGATCCAAGGGTCCTTAAGGCCATGGGGCCGTATTTTACCAAAGAATACGGCAATGCCTCGTCCCTTCATGGGCCGGGCGCAAGGGCGAAAAAAGCGCTGGAACAGGCGCGGATGGTCCTGGCCCGCGCCATCAACGCAGCGCCGGAGGAGGTCGTATTCACCTCCGGAGGGTCGGAATCCAATAATATGGCCCTCAGGGGGCATCTGCGCGGTCCATCCCGTAAAAAACACATTATCGCCTCGGCCGTAGAGCATCCTTCGGTGGGCGAAACGCTGCGGGCCATGCAGGAGCGCGAAGGGTATAAAGTCACCCGCATTGAAGCCGGCCCGGATGGCATTGTGTCCGTTGAGGACATCAGGAAAGCCATCAGGAAAGACACGGCGCTGGTGACTGTCATGCATGCCAACAATGAGTTCGGCGCCATCCAGCCGGTGGATCTCATTGGAAGCCTTTGCAGGAAGAAGGCCATTGCGTTCCATTGCGATTGCGTGCAGAGTTTGACCAAGGCCAGGATCGACGTTAGAAAGTCCGGCTTCACCTTTGCCAGTTTTTCCGCGCATAAGCTCCACGGTCCCAAAGGGGTGGGGGCATTATTTGTCCGCAAGGGGGCGTTTTGCCCGCCGTTGATATACGGGGGAGGGCAGGAATCGGGGGAGCGGGCAGGAACAGAAAATATTCCCGGCATAGCCGGCTTTGCCAAAGCCATCGAACTGGCGCAGCCGCGCCATATAAAGAAAATGATGGCCCTGCGCAACAGGCTGATGGAAGGACTATTGGCCATCCCGGGCACCGCGCTCAATGGGTCGAAGACACAGAGATTGTGCAATAATGTCAGTGTCTCATTTGAAGGCATCAAGGGGGAAAGTTTGCTTTTCTTGCTCGATGCGGACGGCATCGCCGTATCGACCGGCGCGGCCTGTTCTTCAGCAGAACCCGCCTCGGTCAGCGCGGTCCGGTTCACACTTTCCAGGCTTACAACAGGGGCTGAAATCGATTATACTATCCGTAGGGTTACTATGGCGGTCAGGGGGCTTAGGAAGATAAGCCCGGCCGGGTCCCGATATGTATACTGAAACGGTCATGAAATTCTTTCGAAAACCGCACAATGCCGGGACCATTGAGGGCTCGGACGGCTATGGCTATTTCGAGGATGCCGCCAACACCAATACCATCGAAGTATTCCTGAAGGTCAAAGACGGCAGGATCCAGGACATTAAATTCAGGACGTTCGGCTGTGTAGCGGCCATTGCCTCGAGCGTGGCAATGACCAAAATGGCCGAAGGAAAGACCTTGAAAGAGGCGGAGGGCATCACCGGCGCGGATGTGCTCTCGCAATTGGGCGGGTTGCCCGAAACAAAGAAACATTGCAGTGTTCTCGCGGTCACCGGGTTAAGAGCGGCCATCCATGACTGCCGCAAGAGGTCCTGATGCATGTCCCGTACACAGACTATTCGCTGATCCCTGAGGATCTCAAAAAAGACATTCTCCTTGAGATCGGCCGTGTCATGCGGTTTAAGAACCAGGGAGAACATGAACGGTACGTCGCCGGTGTCGAGATCGAACTCGCCCGGTATTTCCAGGCCAAATTCGCCATCGCGGTCGATTCCGGCACGACCGCCCTGCAGTTGTCCCTGACCGCTTTAGGTGTGCGGGAGGGGGATGAGGTCCTTGTGCCGGCCTACACCTATGCCGCCACCTACCTTGCGGTCACCAATCTCGGCGCCAAGCCGGTGCGTGTCGATGTCAAGACCGATGATTTGACCATCGATCCCGATCTCATCGAAGGCAAAATAACCTCCAGAACAAAAGCCGTCATCCCGGTCCATATCCACGGATTTTGTTGTGATATGGAAAAGATCCGCCGCATCTGCGAACAACGTAAAATAGCCCTGGTCGAAGACGCCAGCCAGGCCCACGGTGCGCACATCAAAGGGAAAAAAGCCGGGACCTTCGGTATTGCCGGGTGTTTCAGTCTGCATACGTCCAAGAATTTGGGCGGGATCGGCGACGCCGGCCTTATTGTGCTCAACGATGAGGCCCTTTACAGGAAAATACAGGAATACCTTGTTCCCGACAGCGGCACCAAAGCCGCGCTGGAGAGCAGGAGGACGCCCTGCACCATGGATGCCATACAGGCGGCCATTGTGCGTAAAAAACTGCCGTTCCTCGGCAGCATCAATGAACGAAAACGGCAGATCGCCGGCCAGTATGATGCCTGCCTTACCGAACGCGATATAAAAAAGCCGGTGCCTCTGCAAGGCAGTTATGCCGTTTACCGGGATTATTTCATCATTGTGGATGACCCGGAAACCTTAAAGGCCAGTTTGCTCAAAGAAAGCATCGAGACCAAACTGGGATATGGCGGCAAGGTGTTGTTATTGCCGTGTTTCGCGGGCATGACCGGCGAGCAGCTCCAGTATGTGTGCGCCGTCTTGCGGGAAAAATATGCTAGAGCGTAGGGGAAGGATCCTTTTTTATTACCATCACTTTGGCGGCCTGGGCCACGGCACGCGGATCGCGGCCATTTGCAAGGCGCTCAAAGAGATCGACCATTGCGACATTGTGGTCATCAACAGCGGCAGGAAGCAGCCGGAGCCGGGCATCCAGGAGTATGCCACCGTCCTTGACCTGCCTTTTTTTGAGGCGGAGCACGGATTGTTCTCGGGGTTAAAGGCCGGTGAAGGCGTTGACGCCGCCTTCAGGAAAAGGGCCGCGATCTTGAACAAGATCCGTGAGAAATTCAAGCCGGATGTGGCCGTATTCGAGCATTTTCCATTTGGCAGGGGATCGCTGGCCAAAGAAATTTCCTCTTTTATCGAACTTCTAAAGAAAGATGACTGCCGCATATATTCGTCCGTGCGGGACATCATAGACCAGGAGGTCAATGTCCAGGAGCTCCGCCGGCATTTAAAGCCTTTCGACGGGGTTTTGGTCCACTCGGACAAGCAAATGGGGTTCATGACCGGTTTCGAGCAAACAGAAGAGCTGACCAACAAGCTGTTCTTTACGGGCAGGGTGGTTTCGCACCAAAAGAAAGACCTGGGGGACAGGGAGGCCATCCGCCGGAAATTCAATGTGGCGGACCGTAAATGGATCGTCATCAGCGCCGGGGGAGGCATTGACGGGGAAAAACTCGTCCAGCGCCTGATCGGCATAAAAAGCTTGCTGGACAAGAAATTCCCAAGTTCTTTCCTCATCACCACCGGCCCCAATATTGACCCGGCCAAATACGCTGAATTGGAACAGAAGGCTCGGGCGCAGAAAGACATCGCCATGACCCGGTTCGATGGGGATTTTGTGCGGTATGTGAACGCGGCCGATCTGTCTATTTCCATGGGCGGGTATAATTCGGTCAATAATGCGCTGTTGACCGGCGCTCCCACCATGATCTTCCCCAGGACCTCGGACGGGGAGCAAAAGAAGCGGGCGGAATATTTCAGCAAATACGTTGAGCCGGTAAATGAGGCCATGTCCGACCAGGAATTGATCGAAAAGATCATTGCCTGCGCCGGCAAGCCCGGGTCCGTTTATCCATATCCCATGCAGGGCGCGCAAGCGACCGCCCGGCTGCTGGATGTAGCCTGCGACATCGACAGTATGAAGATCCGGCTGGATACGGAATGCAATTTGTTCTGTGAAATGTGCAGCTGGAAAAAGCAGACCCTGGCTTTGCCCAAAGGCACGTTCAAAGGGTTGATCCAGCGGGCCAGGGTCGTTGGCGTCAGGACCATCTCCCTGACCGGAGGTGAGCCGACCATGCTGCCCGAGATCAAGGAAAGCCTGGAATTCATCAAAGATAACGGGTTGAAGGTATCTTTATCGACCAACGGGTATCTTGAGCCGGACCGGCTCAAGGAGCTCATGTCCTATATCGATGTGGTGGACATCTCCATGGATTCGGATGACCCGGACCTTCATGACAAGATCCGGGGGAAGGTGGGGGCGTTCGAAGTCTCAATGAAGTCGATACAAATGCTGGCGCAAGCCGGCCGGCCGCCGCACATCAATGTCACCATAAGGCCGGACAATTTCAAGGGCCTGCACCGCATGGTGCCCTTGTTCGCGCCCTACAGCGATTCCATGTCCTTCACCCTGGTGGACACCACCATGATCAAGCAAATGATCGAGAAAAGGACCGACCGTTACCTGTTCTCCGACGAGCAACTGACCGACTTTTATTTCAATGAAGCCATTTTGATCCTGAAAGAATGCGCCAGGCACAAGATCAAAGTCAGGCTCTCGCCCTTTTTCGATGAGCTCAAAGGCAAAAGCGCGGTGGATATCCTCAAGCGGCTGGCATCGGACAAAAACGGCTACCGCGACCGTTTCAGGACCATGTTCCATCCCAACGGCAAGGGATGTTCCATCCCCAGGAACTATTTGCGCGTCAATCCCAGCGGCAATCTGGTTTTCTGCTGTTTCCAGGACGATTCCGGGGCTTCCTGGGGCAATGTGTTCCAGCAGGACCTGTGCGATATCGTTGTCTCCGATGGATATTTCCAATTTACCAACAATGCCGTTGAAGGCAAAGACCCGTGCTGGATGTGCAAGAAGACCCTCAAGGCAAATTACGGGCAAGAGACCACATGCGCCAGATCGGCCTGATGATCGAGACCACCAACCGGTGCAACCTCAAATGCACCACCTGTTTTTCCCACCAGGACGGCCGGACCAAGACCGACATGTCCCTGAAAACTTTTATCAAACTGCTCAACAGCAATGCCGGCCGCATCAGCCACATCAGTCTCTACAACTACGGCGAACCCCTGCTTAACCGCTCGACCTTCGCCATGGTCAAATACGCCAAGCAAATGGGGATCAAGTACGTCAAGCTGGCCACCAACGGCACTTTGTTGACCGAAGCCAAGGCCCGCGCCATGGTCAATTCCGGGCTGGATTATGTGAGCATTTCCTTGGATGGGGCCTCGGCAGGCACGTATAAGCAATTTAGGATCGGTGGGAATTTCAATACGGTCGTCAAGAACATCGAGCGGCTGGTCGCCATCCGGGACGAGGCCGGGAGGGGGCCGGAGATCGAACTGCAATTTATCATCATGAGCCATAATGAGCACGAGGTGGCCGATATCGAGGCCCTGGCGAGAAAATTGAAAGTGGACAAGCTGCGGCTCAAGACAGTGCTGATCAAGAGGTCAAAATGGGACCATTTGCTGCCCAGGAACGACGGCTATAACCGGTACGCCGGGGCGCAGGAGCTTAAGACCTGTCCCAAGCCCGCCGAGGAGCTGGTGGTCAATTCGGACGGCACCGTGATCCCTTGCTGCTATGTGGTGGGCAAAGATGTCGAGAAATTCCGGCTGGGCAATGCCAACGGGCAGAGCATAGAGGAGATCATGAAGGAGGAGGCGTATTCCACCTTTGCCGGCAACTGCGCGTCGGACAAGAGCCGCAATTCCTGCTGCGCCAATTGCAATGAAGGGAACCTGCGGCTCAACTACAAGGTGATAGACATTTCCCATAAAATAGTATGAAAAGAAAATTTCATGCATATTGCATTGGCCCGCCAAGATCGGGGACCGCTTCGATGGCGGGGATCCTTTCTCCCTGCTATAAATCCCTGCACGAACCATACGCCAAAAAATTGATCGCCATAATCCTGGCGTTGCACAATGGCCGCATAAACCGGCAGGATTTCAGGAAATATGTCCTTTATTTGGACAATACGAAACAATTGGAATTCAATTCATCTTTTTTGAATACCTGGCAACTTGGTATCCTTAAAGATGAATTCCCGGACACCAAGTTCATCCTTATGGTCAGGGACTGCTATTCCTGGTTAAATGCGTTCATTAATCTCCTGCGTCTTCTTGAATATTCCAGGGTCCCCAGTGAGGATAGAAGATTCCTGGATGTGCTCTTTGGAAAGGGGCCGTATCAATACCCCAAAGAAGAGGTGTTTCTTTATGAAAACGGGTTTTATCCCCTGGACCATCTTTTATCCTATTGGGCGAGGGTCAGTAATGAAGCGCTTGCGATCGTGCCGGAGTCCAGGATCCTGGTGGTCAGGACCGCTGAGATCGGCAGCCAAACGGACAAGATCGCGGATTTTCTTAATATACCGGCCAGGAATTTAGATCCCACAAGGTCCCACCTGAATAAGAATGTCCAATATCCCAACGATATCTTATTTAAAATTGACAGGGATTATCTCGTTTCAAGAGTGAATTTGCATTGCAAGCCCCTCATGGACAGGTTTTTCCCTGGTTTTATTTATGAAGATCAAACCGTCTAAAATACGGCTGGACGCTTCAACGGTCTGCCAATTGAAATGCCCGTCCTGTTCAACCGCCAAGGGCTGGATCAATAAAACCCTCGGGTCCAAGATCCTTAAATTCGAGGATTTTAAGAAGATCGTGGACCCCAATCCGTGGATCCGCGACATTGAGTTAAGCAATTGGGGCGAGATCTTTTTGAACCGCGACCTGCCCAAGATCGCCCAGTATGCGCATGAAAAGAACATTGTTTTAAACGCCGCCAACGGCGTTAATCTCAACACGGTCAGCGAGGAAATGCTTGAGGGGGTCGTGAAGTACCAGTTCGGCTTTATCACGTGTTCGATCGATGGGGCCAGCGCTGAAACCTATAAAATTTACAGGAAGGGCGGTGATTTCGAGGCCGTCATGGCCAATATCAGGAAGATCAATGAATTCAAGGCCAAGTACCGGTCGGCCTTGCCTAAATTGCGCTGGCAATTCATCGCGTTCGGGCATAATGAACACGAGATCCCCCTGGCCAGGCTGATGGCGCGCAAACTCGGCATGGAATTTTCTTTGAAGCTCGCGTGGGACGATTTTTCCCCGGTAAAAGACAAAGACCGGGTCGGGGCATTGTCAGGGATGGGGGTTGCCAGCAGGAAAGAATACCAGGAGAAATACGGGAAGTTCTACTTGAACAAGACAATATGCTCTCAACTATGGCTCCAGCCCCAGATCAATGCGGACGGCAGGGTGTTGGGATGTTGCGTGAACCATTGGGGGGATTACGGGAACGCGTTCAAGGAGGACCTGGCCGGCATCTTGAATAACGAAAGGATGAATTACGCCAGGGCGATGCTGCTGGGCGAAAAAGAGGAGAGGGAGGACATCCCCTGCACGCACTGCGGCAGGTATAAGGAAATGAAGGGCGGGATTGACAAAGGAAGTTAACCCTTAAAACGGAGGTTCTATGATCGACAAAAATCACCCGGAAGAATGCTGGATCTCGCTGGTCCTGAGGATCGCCGCGGCCTTGGTGTTCGGTGCGGCCGCGTACTTTAAATTTTCAAACGGTTTGGGCGTTTATAGCGCGGGCATGACGGGCCTGCTTAAAAACACGCCTTTGCCCGGCTTCTTTTTGACGCTGTATATCAATGTTTTGCCGTTTGCCGAAGCCCTCATCGCAGTATGGTTGTTGGCCGGCGTAAAGCTCAGGGCGGCCTGGATATTCACCGCTTTTGTGCTGATCTCCCTGGGGGTCGGGATGATGCTCCTCAAGAACTTCAGTGTGGTTTCCCAGAACTATGTTTACGTGGTGATCGCCTGCTGGGGGATCTATTTAAGCAAATATGACAAGTGCAACCTGATGAGCTGCTGCGGCAAGAAATAAGGTGCCATTGGACAAAAAAGGGACCTATTGTCCCTTCTTATGGGACAGCGTCTTCATAGACCCGCAGGGGAATGTGTACGCCTGTTGCCATAAGAAGCCTTCTGTTATAGGGAATATCAACCGGGAAACGCTAAGGACTATTTATAATAACGCCACAATACAAGAGTTACGCCGAAAGTCATTGGCCGGGGAGTTGGAATGTTATGACAAATGCTCCCTGATCGATAAAGAAGGGGGGCAGGGCGCCCCAAAGAGGGCCGCGTTCGATTATTCCGCCGATCTGAGGAAATTAAAGATCGAATTCGGGGAATTATGCAATATCAGCTGCATCATGTGCTGGCAGGACCATAAAAGTAAGACGGTGCTGGACCATAAGAAATTAATGGAGAATGTCGACCTTGGGCCTTTTCGATCCATCGAGATCCAGGGCGGCGAACCGCTTGCCATCCCCAACGCAAGGGCGTTCTATGAATACCTTGCTTCCAGGAATAAAGAACCGTTCTTCTTAACGAACGGCCTTCTCATCAGCGATGAATGGGCGGAGAAGATCGCCCTCAATTCTTCTTTTATATATATTTCCTTGAATGCCGCCACAAAAAAGACGCATGAACTGGTCAACAGGGGCTCTAAATGGGACGTCGTTCTTAAGAACATCCAGAAGCTCAGGGAAGCCAGGCAGGCGCACAAGACCGGTTTAAAAATAAGCGGGCATATGACCATTGTGATGAACAATGTCCGGGAAATCCCTTTATTTATCAGTGATTTCCGGAAGTTCGGCCTTGACATGATCGATTTCGGGTATGATAAGAACATGCCGGAACATTTGAGGCGCTATCCGTTCTCGAAGATACTCCTTAAACGGGAAATATACAGGGCTGTCAGGGCGTCCAAAGACCATTCATCGATGGATTTAATGGCCCTCAGGCTCCTGAAACTTGTTTAATTAAAGTAAGGCGGTGTGAAAAAAGCCCTCCGGGAGACCGGGGGGCTTTTTATTGCCTAAAGGCTGGATTTCCTATATAAATACTTAACATAACATATATTATAGGAAGCTATGAAAGGGTTAACACATATTTAGAATATTGCTTTTTTCCTTCAGCATTTTAAGAGGTGTCGCGTACGCAATACTGAGCGGTGTTCTTAAGCTTCCTGAAACTATACCGTTTGGGGTAACTAATGCAAGATCATCTCTTCCCCAGTTCATATTTCCATTAATGATTCCAATTATTTTCCAACTGTTTTTGAAAAATAATGGGCCGCCACTATTTCCACCCAAGTTAATGCTATTTAATTGAAGATGCTCGTATTTATCTCCACCTATAGTTGTATTAACTAATGTGGACAATACTCCTTCATTAAAAGCAAATGGAGCCTTATCAATAGGATAATCATAATGTACGGGAAAACCTCCGAAAGATAAATAACTTCCAATGGTTAATCGAGGGTTAAATTCTAAATGACAAACTTTTATTTTATGTGAATTAGGATTGATTTCTAATAAAGCAACGTCGTATTTTTCATCAAAATCCTTTAAATTAGCCTCCACTCTTTGGCCATCAGTTAATTCAATTTCTATTTTTATAACGGTTTTTCTAAAAAATTCCTTTAGTTTTGCATGTTCATTTGGTTCTGTAAGTAATATAAATTGAGGATTTTTTCTTAAATTTTTTAACTCCGATGAAAAAACTACATGAAAACATGTTAGAAATAAATTTTTCTTAATAAAAAATCCGGATCCTACAAAAAGACTATTACCAACATTATGAATAATAACCCTACAAACACATTCTTTTATATATTTTGCCTGGTTGAAAAATATCATACTTTAAATTTCATAAACTCTTTTTTATTTGAATATTTCATTCCATTTCTTAATTTCATCTGTCCTTAGATTTGGAGCCTTAGCAGAAACGATATCTCCAACTGCGAGAGCCTTTTTCTGGCTAATAATTTTTACTTTGGATAAATTATTTTCCAATATCTCTTCTATGCGAACCTTGCCTATTTCTTCCTTATTAAAACCTAAAGTAGATTGTGTCACTGGATCTTTGATGCTTTCGCCTATTTTGATAATAGAGAAAACATAGCCTTTTTGCAGATTGTCTGAAAAACCGGCATTAATAAAAGCTATGCCCCCTTCTACTTTTGCGATCCGGCAGGTCCAGGGCAGGCTATGGATTTCACCAGTCATGTTTTTCACAGCCTCTTCAACAACCCCCTCTAAATTCTCATGTTCACCTGTGGATGTGGCAAGGGTCTCTCCAGTATTAACATTATATAACCTTAAACTTAACATATACCGGCTTGAGCCAACCCTATGGCCATCCCTATTCATTAATAACTTTCCTGATACCAGGTACTGTATTCCTGAAATATTCACCAGCTTATTGACATTATCCTGCTTGACCCAATTACTCTTCTCAAAGTTTATTTCTCTTATTATTTGGTTTATATCTTGCCTTTCTACCACATCAAAGAAATTGCTCCTTTTTAACTTATCGGTCAAAAGTCCAACCAGGAGATCCGCATCCGAATACTTATCCTCTTTTCTGTTTTCGGCCTCTAGCACAGCAAGAGCATCATCTACTTTCACGTTAATGGTCTTCGCTTCATTCTTTTCATTTGTACCCTGCTTTTGTGGATTAAATAGGCTGTCTTGAATTTCCAGGGAAGGTTCAAATCTAGAAATAGCAATTTTAACCCTAACAGGCTTTTCTTTAACTCCTACAGCTTTTTGTTCGTAAACATACTTTTCGCTTGTATCGGCATAAGCGGTACCTAAGCTTAGGGAGGTAACACAAACAATCAACCAGGAGAATTTCATTGTGACCACCTTTTATTTGGCTTCACGAATACGAATCGTATATTTCTTCGCTTTTATGTTGAGAGCTGTTGTTGTGTATGTGTAAGTTCCAAAGCTGGGGATCAGTACAAGTTCCCAAGGAGTGTCTTGTTCTATTGAAAAGTCACCCGCATCTTTAAATACGGTCTGTATTTGGATCCTTAACAGGCCTTTTTTCATATTCCTGATCTCACAGAGCACTTTTAAACGTCCGTCTTCTGTGAAATCAGCCCTCTCCCCCAATATAACTACCCTCTTTTTTGCAAATTGATTGTCCAGTTCTTTGTCCATAATAACTATATTAAATTGACGTTCAAGGTCTTGATTCACATCATAACGAACTGGTTTATAGGGACCAGCCGCACAACCTTGAAGCAATCCTACTCCCAAAATGACAGCAAATATTCTTTTAAGCATAGCTACCTCTTTCTCTATAAATTTATTGATACACGACGCCGGCAGTCCCTACTTTCTTGAATTCATATGAATCTTCCCAGATAATATCGCTTGTTTCGGAGTCGATTAACTGGAAAGACATGAGAACATAATCTGAACGTCTTCCATCCGCGCCTTTGGATATTCCGGTCAATTCCCCTGTAAGAAAGAAATCCACTCCCAATAAGTCAGCCTCTTTGGTGGAAGTAGTTAAGCCCTCTCTCTTTCCCTGGCGTTCTTTAAGAATATCATCCATACGATCTCGGGCCAGAAACCTAACCTTTCCCGCTGCATTTTTATTCAACTCAATGCGTATTTTTTGCGTGAGAATATCTTTATTAATGATAAAGCGAGTTGAATTTTTTACAGGTAACAAGGCAATGCGTGGCACACCTTGGGCTTTCATGATCTCAGGAACTTCCAGGATAGAGATAGCCATTTTTCTAGAAGCTGTGCGTACATCTTCTGAATCAATGCCCGTCCCTCCTAACCCGTCATCGTCATCCGGCATAATAACTTGGCTATGAGAAACCGGAGCTGTAGCGCAGCCTGGAAAAAACAGAAGAACAGTACATACCAAAAACAAAAACATCATACGCGGTCCTTTCGACTAATTGTTATTGACGCCCTTTAATACGTAAAATTTACCGTCATTAAATTGCAACGGATTAGAACATTGATTTGTCTTTAAATTTTCTGCAATCTCCCTAATTCCATTATCTACAATAGCTTTAATTGGAATGAAATTAGAGGCCTGCATAAATTTAGACCCATATGTTGCGCAATCAGTCACGCCTTCTTTAGCGGCAGCTTCATTATCATAACTGGCTGCAGCAACCATGCCCATTCTATTATTACTTTGAGTATTATCTTGAACTTTAACGCTTTGAATTGGTGCATGGTAAGGCGGAAAACGAACAAAATTAATACTATCCTTGGAATTAATATTTACTTCCAGGGTTTTAACCTGATCTGGGAGTATCGGATTGTTGTTATTCATGGGCTTTATTTCAATTCTATGAGTACCTGGGGATAATCTTAAAGGTATTACCCAAATTTGGCCTGGCAATAGTCCCCAATGCCGTATATCTGCTGCTGGATTAGTAGCACTGCTTACAATGGCTGATCCTAATCCAAAAATAGCACAAGCACCGGCAACGGCCAGGTATGCGCCAGCTACATAAGGATCATTATTTGGATTATTCCGATTGGCTTGCTCCAAAATACTAAGTGAGGTATTGAACATGGCTTTTGAAGTATTTGCAGATTCATCTTTAAAATGAGCCTTACCCTTTAGAATGGCATCCATTTTTCGTCCGCCACGTGTTGTTGCCTGGTAATAGGTATCGGCAACCACAGGCTGTATGTTGACAGATCCCCCATCGATAAGTATTTTGAATGCATCAATGTCATCTGGTTCTTGTCTAAAAATAGCCATTTCTCCATACTTGCCTGCCCGTTGCTTTATTGGCCCCCGGCCGGTTTCAATAATTAAGAATGTATTTATATCTTTTTTAACAAAATCTTTAAGGCCATCGGTATTAATAGCAGCATTATTCTTTTCTCTCTCTTGTACATTTCCATTAACCCTTTGTTCGGATTCATCCATTGCGTTACTAATCATATCAAATTGTTTCCGAGCCTTTTTACTTAATTTTGATTTATCGAAAGTTTTGTTTTTTTTGGTATTCGCCTTAACTAGTTTGTTTAACTCATCTCGGTTGTTTTTGAGCTGATCCCGGTAAAATTGTTCTTTTGAAACAGTATCTCTGTTTATGGGACGTGTTTTGCAATACGCATCCTTGGCTTGCTCCAGATACGCCTCCCCCATGCTATTGTCACCGGATAGGAATTCCATCCTGGAGGCAAATAAATATAGCAACGGCTCATTGCTTTTATAAAGCTCACCCGAAACGTCGGATCCACTTAAAATACCATTTTTAAATGCGGCACGAGCGTTCTCTATATCCCCCTGCTTGTATAATAATAAGCCAGTATAAAATGAGTTGTATATCTTCTCGTACGGGTCGCCTTTGTAGGCTTTTTTATCTTCAGATCCAGTCAAACCCATGGCTTTATTTTCCAACTCTTTAAAAGCCGTCACATTGTTCATTAAATAGAAAGCATTTAGAAAGTTTCTCGAGGCTCTTTCGATATCCCCTTTGGCAAGGTAAACAGAACCTAATTGAGTGTTCCATAAAGCATAATTCCGGTCTTTTTCATTCTTTGCGTATGGCTCAAAGATTTTGGCCGCTGCCTCGTAATTGTCAGCGTAAAAATATCTTTCAGCCGTTTCGGACGTTTCAATAACTTTGGCTACAGGAGTTGCAGGAATAGCCTTTGTGGGGGGTGTCTTCCCTGCAAAATTTGTCTTGGCAAAGTTGGTAGGACCGGCAAATGAGGGAATTAAATTTGAGGCATAAAATAGAATTATGAAACATATTCTCATGATGTCAACCAGTGTAAACCTTCTTTTTGTATTCATAACGTTCTTTGTTATTTTATTCCTAATCTATCAAGGGCATGTTTGGCAAGTTTTGCACAATAATCACTACAAGAGTGATTGCCTACCCCAAGTTTTATGTTCCATGCCTGTAACCACCTATAACGGGCATCAATAAATCCCGGGTTAGATATCACTCGCAACTTATTTATATCTTGAGTTAAATACCGCTGATCCCCATGGTGAGCGTAACATCCTTTCACATTAAAAATAAATCCTAGGATATTATTCTTTAAGAAGAACCCTGCCCAATAAAATATTTCAACTGCTAAAGGGAAGGGCACCCTGGGCACGATATCATCCGCATTGACAATGCGGTAGATGGGCATCTTTATCTTATCGCCAAACTCACTGTCCCCCACCCTCGGACTACCAAAAGTGTAGCAGGCAGCCAGAATATCTTTTTTGTCTGTTAAATTAGAACTCAGGCTATATGCAGCCATTAATGCAAGGGCCCCTCCCAATGAATGGCCGGTGATATATAGAGCATAATCTTGGAGATTTCTTGTCTCTTGGATCACTTCTTGTTCAATGAATGAAAAGGCGCTTCTAAAACCGGAGTCTATTTTGCTTCCTTTATCATCTCGGTAAAAACGAAAATTTAAATCCGCTAAAATATCTCGAAAACTATTAACTTCTGTGCCACGAAAAGACAATACAGCAATGTTATCTGTCGTTCTTTTTGCTAAAAAAGCCTGTGTACCCTGCTCATTGAAAGTATGAACTAGCTCAAAATTAGCTTTTTTTAATTCATTTTTTAGTTCTTCTAACTTTTCCGGGGATTCTTCAAATGGAATATAAGCGGTTAGGGATAGTTCTGCCATTAACCAAGCCATTCTATCACTATAGGCCGCACGGGAAATCGGTGGATATAAAAGTTGTGGATACTGGAAAGGCATTAATGGATCACAGCTGGCTGAGGATCAGTCTCTTTACTTTTTAAATGATCAAACTGTACTCCCCCCAAAATTGATCCCTGTTGAGTGGCCCTTTCGATTTCAACGGTCTCAACAATTTTTCCACTCGCATCTTTTCTAACCTGAATTTCTTTCTGAACAACAACTGCAACGCATCCTGATAAAATCACACAAAATAATAAAATAACAGCCTGCTTCATGATTCCTCCTTATTTTAAGTAAATAAAAAAGACAGCCCTTGCGAGGTTGTCTTCATTAACGGTTATTCGCCGTCTTCTTCACATTCCTATCCTACTGATTTTTATCTACTTAGGCAAGTTTTAATGCTGATGCTCTAGGATAATTCGTATACCCTTCTTTCCCTGACGCGTAAAATGTGTTTGGATCAGGGGTGTTTAAGGGCGCATTGGCGGCAAAACGCTGGGGAAGGTCCGGATTGGCAAGGAACAGCTTGCCGAAGGCAATGGCATCGGCCTCCCCCGCGTCCAGGGCGGCCTGGGCAGTTTCTTTGGTGAAGCCCTCATTGGCGATATAGGTGCCGCCGAACAGTTTTTTAAGCTGGGGGCCTATGCGGCCGGGTCCTGTGGATTCCCGCGCGCAGATAAAGGCGATCTTGCGTTTGCCCAGCTCCCGGGCCACATATCCAAAGGTCGCCAATGGATTGGAATCCCCCATGGAATGGGCATCTCCCCTGGGCGCTAAATGCATCCCCACCCTGCCCCGGCCCCAGACCGAGACAACAGCATCCGCGACTTCCAGCATCAAACGCGCGCGGTTCTCAAC
>Ga0209824_10000033_pt1 | contig 110972 bp, 120 predicted proteins | sample VDWuncwatermetaG_FD_184124 | JGI IMG/M metagenome (GOLD analysis project Ga0209824, IMG submission 184124) | Wastewater microbial communities from Netherlands to study Microbial Dark Matter (Phase II) - VDW unchlorinated drinking water (SPAdes)... ... | reverse complement strand
CACAAAAATCGTAAGTATTGTAACGTTTGGCGGTCGGTTCCGAGGCCGTGCATGCTGCCCGGTCGCCGACAGCCTTGTGCAGAAGGTCTGCGTGGGCGATGACCTGTGCCTACGCGGCGCTGCATTCCTGGATACCGTGCTGTGCTCAACCGGGCCGTCGTCGTGCGGCCATTTCACCAACATCATAAGGAGGGCTGTGTTATGGGAAATGTAGCGAAGAGTCTTGAACTACTCATGGAGATAGAGGGCGCGATGTGCTGTGCCCTCGTAGATAGCACGAGCGGCATGGTGTTGGGCCAGGCCGGGAGCGGCGTGGATATGATGCTGGCCGCGGCCGGGAATACCGAAGTGGTCCGCGCGAAAATGAAAACCATGAAGGCGTTGGGGTTGAATGACGAGATCGAGGACATCTTGATTACGCTGGGCAAGCAGTACCATATCATCCACCCGCGAGGCGCGCTGTTTGTCTATATGGTGCTGAATAAAAGCAAGGCCAATCTGGCGATGGCGCGTTATACTGTTGCTCAAGTGGTTGAGCAATTGAGCGTGTAAGAGTGATGCCGATCTACGTGGCCGCCGTCGGGATCTCTGATCCCGACGAGCGGCTGCTCGCCGCGACGTTGGCGTCACTCTCTATCCGGACCGACGAGGTATGGAAGCAGGCCGGCGGCGCGTCGGCAGACATCCTGGTCGTGGACCTGCGCTCTCCGGAGGGGGCGGCGGCGTTCGAGCAGCGGGGCATTTCTCCCGACAAAGTGTTCATCGCCCTGGCCTCGGCGGGCATCGGCCCGGCCGGTATCGGATTGACCTCGGTGGAGAGTACGCCGGAGCGGACGGTGCTGCCCCTCCGGGTGCCTCTACAGGCCGCTGAGTTATCTGGGGCGCTGGAGTCCGCCGAGAAGGTGCTGGTCGATCTCCGGGCTGGGAGTCTCCTGCCCGGCCCGGCGTCGCCGATTGTCACCTTAGCCGAGGCGCTGCGTGACCTTCTTGTGAATCACAAGACATCGTTGCGTGCCGTGCAGATCACTGATGTTGAGCAGGGCGGCGTCCTCTTCATCTTTTTCCCAGAACGGACATTCTTTCTGGAAGGGCGCTTGTCGTCCGTCCATGGGGAGGAGCGCGTCCGCGTGTCTGACGTGCCGCGCAGTGAGACCGCCATGGTAGTGCGCCTGGCGATGGCCCAACCCCTCACGGGTCTGCTGGGCCTGGCTGGGCTGTCCACCTTCAAGGGGACGTTGCTGCCGCGACTGGATCCGGCGGCGACCTACCGGCTGACTCACTGGCCCACGATGGAGATGCTGGGGGCCCAGCCCGCGTTGCTCAAGGTGGCCGCGTATCTGATCAAGCGGGTCGGCACGTTCCAGGAGGTTGCGGCGCGGACGGGCCTTGTGCCGGAACACGTCGCGGACGCGTTCAATGCCTGTGCGCTCCATGGATTTCTGGAAGTCGTGCCACGTGAGCATGTCGTGGAGCAGTCGGCAACCCCGAGGGTGAACCAGGCGGCGACTCCGGCCAAACGCGGGCTGTTCCAGCGCATCCGCGCCAAGCTCGGACTGGCGTCGTAGGAGAGCACGAGGGGGTTATGGCGGAGTACAAGATCATTATCACCGGCCCCATGGGCGCGGGGAAAACTACGGCCATTGCGGCGGTCAGCGAGATTCCCGTGGTCTCCACGGACGTGGCGAATACGGCGAAGAAAGATTCTGCGAAGGCGACCACGACCGTGGCGATGGATTACGGCGAGCTGAGTCTGGGCGAGGGCGACACTCTTCGTCTGTATGGGACGCCCGGGCAGAAACGGTTTGACTTCATGTGGAAGATCCTGGCCAAGGGCGCCTTGGGACTGATCGTGCTGTTGGATAATGCCCGCCCGGACCCGGTGGGCGACCTGGACATCTACCTGGATAATTTTGCCGAACTCATCGCCGACACCGGCGTGGTGATCGGCGTGACCCGGATGGACGTGTCCCCGACGCCGAGTCTGGACGCCTATCACCAGGCGTTGCGTCGGCGCGGCGCGCGCTATCCGGTGATGGCGTTGGACGCGCGAAAGAAACAAGAAGTCGTGATCGTTCTGGACACGCTCTTCAGTATTCTAGAAACAGCGGATGTCTAATTGGCGTCTGAGAAAGAGGAACGATGAAGCCGGACAGGCATGAAATCTGTCAGACGTATCTCGATGAATTGGCGGCGACCACACCCGAAATCATGACCGCCGTCGTGACGACCGAAGACGGCTTTGAAGTGGCGGCGATGGAACGCGGGGCCGTCTCCCACTCGAAGCTGTCCGCCATGACCAGCGCGATGCTGGCCTTGGGGCATACGATGGTGGCCGAAGGCAAGTTGGAGAACTGTCTGAACGTCATCGTGGAGGCGGACACCGGCCACATTTTCATGCTGGCCATCCCCGGCGTTGAGGGGGCCCTGCTGCTGAACGTGATCGCGGACCGTCAGGTGACCATGGGGCGGCTCTTGTGGGCGAGCAAGCGCTGTTGCGATCAGATCCGCGCCGGCTTGTCCCCTGACCGTTAGCGCCAGAGCACGCCGCTCCAGATACCCGCGAGAATCAGCGCCCCAATCCAAACGTGCTGCGCGAACAGGGCGAAGGCCTGCGAAGGAGACACGCCGCGCCTGATCTGCAGCGCCTGCGCGAGGAAGAGTCCCGCAGCGACCGCCAGCGAGAGGTAAAACGGAAGCGCCAGGCCTGCGGCCGCGCCGACGAGCGCCATGATCGTTGCCATGGTCAACAACGAACCACCCACGGCAAGCCAGCACTGCTCTCCAAAGAAGATGGCGGCGGAGCGGACGCCGATTCGTCGGTCGTCGGCGATGTCTTGCAAGGCATAGATTGTGTCGTAGCCGACGGCCCAACAAACGGTCGCAGAAAAAACACCGAGGGCCGGCCAGCCGATCTCGTTGCGTACCGCTGCCCAAGCCATAACAGCACCCCAGCCGAATGCGATGCCGAGGACCGCTTGCGGGATGGGGAGCACCCGTTTGGCCAGCGGGTAGAGCAGGGCCAGGAGCAGGGCGATCGGCGCCAACGCCATCGTGAGCGGATTGAGCTGGGAGACCAGGGCGGCCGCGATGCCGGTCAGCGCGACAAAGACTCCGATGGCCGCGCGCGGATGCAGGAGGCCGGAGGCAAGCGGGCGCTCGCGGGTCCGCCGGACGAGGCGGTCCAGGTCGCGGTCCCACCAATCATTGATCACGACGCCTGCGCTTCGCATGACGAAGACGCCGGCCACGAAAATGGCGGTGAGGAAGGGCGGCGGATGTCCTTCGCCGGCCAGCACCAGCGCCCATACGGTTGGAAACAGCAGGAGGAAGGAGCCGGTTTGCTTGCGCAGTCGGATGAGGTCGGCCAGGGCGGACCAGAAGCGCGGCGGACTTCCGGGAGCGACCATGCGCCGACGGTATCGAATCAGGCCGGGAGTGTCAAGGGTCTGGCGCGTCCCCTCGGCCATTGCGAAGACCAGCCGTTTCTTGTATAACGCATGGATGAAATTGCTAGTACGGGCCGCCACCATTGCATTCAGGAAACAATTGCGTATGTGTGTTCGCGTTTCGGATTTTCGACCGCTGATGAGTGGCCTGATGTTGCTGGCATTGTTGGCAGAAATGGGATGCGGGCAGAAGCTCGTCTTTCCCAGGCTTGAATTTGCAGCCGAGGAGTCCAGAACACCCAATATCCCGGTCACGGTTCGCCTTGATCTTCACGACGCGCTCCAACAGGCCCAGTTGTTTTACAAGGACTCCTGCGGCTCGTCCCAGGGTATTCCGTTGGGCGAACGTCTGGCTGCACAGATTAAGGCCGACGCGGCCAGCGTTTTTGAAAAGACCTTTGTGGGCGAGCCCACGGATCCTGCCGACGCCGTGCTGAGCGCCGCCATTGAAACCAGCGAGATCAATCTGCACATCCCTCGCCGTGAGGAGGGCGAGTATAAGATGACCGCCCTGGTGCGTGTGCGGATCACGATGACCGACAACGAGGGAAAACCGTTATTCAACGAGGCGATCAAGGGCGAAGGAAAATGGGTTGTCAAGACCGATGGGATGGAATGTACGGTACGGGGGTTGATGCTACCGGTGACGGAGGCCATGGAGAAACTCTCGGACCGAACCGTTGAGGCACTGTCAGAAGGGGTCAAGATCCGCGATTGGGCCATTCGGTTGCAGGCTCGGAAAGAAATGGTTGCCGGCGGGAGGCCCAGTGGAGGCGCGCCTGTGCCACACGCTGGGAGCGGCGAGGCTCCGACGATGAGCTTTCGCGCGTCGCTCGAAGACGAGAATCGCAATCAGGTGTTGGATGTCGGAGAGAAAGTCGTCATCCGTGTGGAGATTGCCAACAGTGGGCCGGGCGTGGCGCGCGGTGTGGCGGTGCTGCTGTCGGGGACGCCGGCGCTGGCGCAAGAATTCACCAATCCCACATTGATGGGGGACCTCCAGCCGGGAGAAAAAAAGCAGGTGGCGATCACCACGACGCTGTCTGCGTCGCTCGCCGAGCAACAGGCGGAGTTGCTCATCCAGATCACCGAGGCCGGTGGATTCGGGCCGCCGACTCGGAAACGATTCGTCGCGTCGGTGAAGTCGCGCGATGGTGTGGATGAGACGGTCGACGTCCTGTCCATTGACGTGGACCAGATTCCGGCGCGGGTCCAGGGATTTGATCGGCGCACATCCTACGCGGTGGTGGTGGGGATCGGCGGGTATCGAGACGAAGGGGTTCCCAAGCTGAAATATGCCAAGCGCGATGCCGAGGTGGTGGCCCAGCATTTAACGGCGCTGGCGGGGTATGCGTCTGAGAATGTACGGGTCTTGACGGATGAACGGGCGTTGCTGGTGGATCTCCAGGATGCGTTTGAAGAATGGCTGCCTCGCGTGGCGACGTCGTCGGGCACGGTGCTGGTCTATCTGGTCGGCAACGCAGTGCTCAATCAGGAGAGCGGCGAGGTCATTCTCGTGCCCTATGAGGGGCGCCAGGACATGGCCCGTCGCGGCTACTCCCTCAAACGGCTGCAGGACGTGTTGTCGCGGTTGCCCTCACGCTTGAACCTGGTCTTTGCCGATCTCTCGTTCTCGTCCGACAGAACGGGGGCTGGCTCACGCACGATTCCGTGGAGTGCCGGACGGCCTGCCGAAAGGAGCCGCACCGTGCTCATGGGATCGTCCTCGGTGCACGGGCCGAGTCTCTCGTTTGACGCGGGGCAGCATGGGCTGTTCACGTATCATTTCCTCAAAGCTGTCCGTGGACAGGCTGATGTCAATAGTAATGGATTGGTGGAGATGGGCGAGATTATCGCGTATCTTCGAGAGCAGGTGTCCAAAGGCGCGCCGGCCTTGAACAAGGAGCAGACGCTGGTTGTGACACCGGCGGTGGATCCAGACGGACCGATCGGCACGTACCCGGTCAGCAAAGCCAAACGGCGAGGTTGAAATTATTCGCGCGCCCCTGCTACAGTTATTTCCCCAAGCCGGCGTAGCTCAGTGGTAGAGCAGCTGATTCGTAATCAGCAGGTCGGTGGTTCAATCCCACTCGCCGGCTCCATATGGTCCATCGTTCAACATCGCGACATCCAGAGTGTGCTGCGGCCGCTGGAGAACGTCCAACGCGGTGCTGTCTAGTAGGCAACCCCATGGAGTGGCATGAGCGCGCAAGCGTTGCCTGAAGAGGCGTATTCCGATGAGCGTCACCTGTTGGCGGGGCTCCGCAGCGGTGAGGAGGCGGCCTTTGCCGCGCTGGTGGATCGCCATCATTATGGACTTGTGCGGCTCGCCATGGCCTATGTGTCCGATCGGTCGGTGGCGGAGGAAGTGGTTCAAGAGACCTGGATTGGGGTGATGGAGGGTTTGAATCGGTTCGAGGGGCGATCGTCGCTGAAAACGTGGATTTTCCGTATCCTGACCAATAAGGCCAAGACGCGGGGCGTCCGGGAGAGCCGGCACAGCTCGTTTTCGCCGCTTGGGGGATCCGATGACGGAGGCGATGAACCGACCGAGGACCCCATGCGATTCCGGCAGACCGGCTATTGGAGCGAGTACTGGACGTCGTACCCGCAGCCTTGGGACGAGAACACGCCTGAACAACTTGCCTTGTCCAAGGAAGGTGCGACTGTTCTTGAACAGGCCATTGAGTCGCTGCCTCCCAAGCTGAAACAGGTTCTGGTGATGCGAGACGTGGAAGGGATCAGTTCAGAAGACGCCTGTAACGTTTTGGGGATCAGCGAGACGAATCAACGTGTGCTGCTGCATCGGGCGCGCTCGCGGGTCAGGAAGACGCTCGCACAATATCTGGAAGGAGGCATCACAGCGGCATGACCCGTGACGCTATTAAAATTTTTGTCCTGGATTGCCTGGCAGGCCGGATGACCTGTAAGGAATGGGTGGAGATCGTCACCGATTACCTGGAGGGGAGTCTGTCTGTGGGAGCGCGAATACGCTTTCACCTGCATTTAGGGCTGTGCCAGGGATGCAGGACGTATCTGCGGCAGACGCAACAGACCATCCAGACGTTGGGCCGATTGCCGGTGGAGCCGGTGCCCCAGGCCGTCCGCGAGCAACTGCTCCAGCGATTCCGCGCCCGTCAATACCCGTAAGACGCCCCCTATGGATCGCACCGCAGAATGGCTCGAAGCCGATGGGTTGGGGGGATTTGCCTCCGGCACAGTCAGCGGCGTTCGCACCAGGCGCTATCACGCCCTGTTACTGGCCGCACTGCGACCGCCCACCGAGCGGGTGGTCCTTGTCAACGGGTTCGATGCCTGGGTCGAACAGCCGGAGGGTGTGTTCGCGCTGTCCTCACAAGCCTATTCGCCGGATGTGGTGTATCCTGATGGGGCAGGGCGCCTGGTTGGTTTCGAGGCAGCACCCTGGCCGCGCTGGACCTATCGTCTGGAGGACGGCGCCGAGATCGAGCAGGAACTCTTTGTGCGGCATGGGGCGCCGTTGGTCGTGCTGTCGTGGCGGCTGGTCACTCCTCGTCCAAGCGCGCGCCTTCTGGTGCGCCCATTTTTTTCTGGCCGGGACTACCATGCCATGCATCACGAAAACCCGTCGTTTCAATTCACCCCGGAGCGGCTGGGCGATGGGCTGCTATGGCATCAGTATCCCGGCCTACCAGGAGTCCTCGTCCGTTCAAGCGGTGCGTATGCCCAGCAGCCGGATTGGTACCGGAACTTTTGGTATCGGGAAGAGCAGGCACGGGGACTGGATTGCAGAGAAGATTTGGCGTCGCCAGGCGTGTTTCAGTGGGACCTTGCGCGGGGGGAGGCGGTGCTCGTCTTCTCGGTGGACGGTGGCGAGCGCGATGCGATGCCGCAGGCGCTGCCTGTGCATGAGATGGCGAAGGCGCTCCGAGTCAAGGAGCGGGACCGTCGCGCCGCATTTCCCACCAGGCTGCACCGGGCTGCCGATGCGTATGTGGTGCAGCGTGGGGAGGGCCGCACGATTGTTGCGGGCTATCCCTGGTTTACGGACTGGGGGCGCGACACTTTTATTTCGTTACGGGGTCTCTGCGTGGCGACCGGACGGTTCGAGGAGGCCAGGGCGATCCTTCTGGAATGGGCCAGTGCGGTCTCCGAGGGCATGCTGCCGAATCGCTTTCCCGATCGAGGCACTGTGCCGGAGTTCAATGCCGTGGACGCCTCCCTCTGGTATGTGGTCGCGGTCCATGACTTTCTAGAGGCGATGGAGTCGGCGACGCAGACGCTGTCGCTCGCCGACCGTACGCGCCTCTCTGACGCAGTGGAGGCGATTCTGGCCGGCTATGCTGGGGGGACCCGCTACGGTATTCGTCTCGATGACGATGGGCTGGTGGCAGCCGGTGTGCCGGGCGCGCAACTGACCTGGATGGATGCCAAGGTTGGGGACTGGGTGGTGACGCCACGGATTGGCAAGCCGGTTGAAGTGCAGGCCCTGTGGCTCAATGCGCTCTGGATCGGCCGCCGCTTCTCGACGCGATGGGATGACCTCTTGGCCTGTGGCCGACAAGCCTTTCGGGAACGCTTTTGGTACGCAGAGGGGGGCTATCTCTATGATGTGGTTGATGTAGACCACCAGGCGGGGAAGACCGATGCGTCATTCCGGCCCAACCAGATCTTTGCTGTCGGGGGCCTCCCGTTGGCTCTCCTCGATGGTGAACAGGCCCGCCAGGTTGTGAACGCAGTCGAGGCGCGGCTGTGGACACCGCTTGGCTTGCGGTCGCTGGCGCCTGAGGATGCGGGCTATGTCCCGCAGTACCAAGGGGGCGTCCTTCAGCGGGACGGGGCCTATCATCAGGGCACGGTGTGGCCATGGCTGCTGGGCCCGTTCGTGGAGGCATGGGTACTGGCGCGAGAGGACCGCGTAGCGGCGAAACAGGCTGCCCGCACCCGCTTTCTGGAGCCGTTGCTGCGGCATCTCGATGAGGCCGGTCTCGGCCACATCTCCGAGATTGCTGATGGAGATCCGCCGTACAGACCACGGGGGTGCCCCTTTCAGGCCTGGTCGGTGGGGGAAGCCTTACGGCTTTCGCTGGTCGTGCTGGCTAAATGAACGCGGCCAGAGCAACGTGTATGAAGGCGGCGCGGTGCATGATGATCGCCGTCGGACTGTGGCTGGTCCTCCCGTGGGCTCTGTATGCGCAATCGGGCGCCATCCTTGAGGTTGGAACATTCTCGACGGGCGCGATTGGCGACGGCCTGCCGGAAGGATGGCATCCGCTCATCTTCAAGAAGATCGAGAAGCAGACGACCTACCGACTGGTGCAAGACGGGGGCGCCACCGTTGTCCAGGCGGTCAGCGAGGCGTCGGCTTCGGGCCTGACGAGGGACATCACGATCAATCTCAACGAGTACCCGATTGTGCAGTGGCGATGGAAGGTCGCCAACGTGCTCAAAAAAGGCACGGCGATGACGCAGGAGGGCGATGACTATCCGGCGCGCCTCTATCTGACGTTTACCTACGATGCCGACAAAGTCGGCTTCTTCAAGAAGGCCCAGTACGAGACCCTCAAGCTGCTCTATGGGCAGTACCCACCACTTGCGGCGCTCACGTATATCTGGGAAAGCGCCTTGCCGAAGGGCACCATGCTGCGGAGTCCCTACACGGAGCGAGTGACGATGATCGCCGTTGAGAGCGGCAGTGAACGACTCAACCAATGGGTGACTGAGGAGCGCAATGTCTATCAGGACTACCGAACGGCGTTCGGCCACGAGCCTCCCCTGATTTCCGGCGTGGCCATCATGACCGATACCGACAATACCGGCGAATCCGCCACCGCCTACTACGGGGACATCCTGTTCAAAAAGGGGCCATGACAAGCCGCGCGCGGTACGGCTCGCCGGCGCGTGGGCCGCGCGCCCTGTCTTGACTTCATGGAAAGCCTGGTGCTAAGCTCGGCACGTCAAGAGAATGTTTTTCCTCAGCGAGTATGCTCTGTCTACCGAGGCCCTAGAGACCCGATGCTGCCGCCGTCTTTGCCGCTTGGATTGACCTTTGACGACGTGGCGTTGGTCCCGTCGAAATCTTCGGTCGTGCCCTCTGAGACCGACACACGCACACAGCTGACCCGCCGTCTCACACTCAATATTCCGTTGATTAGCGCCGCCATGGATACGGTGACGGAATCCCGTCTGGCCATTGCCATTGCTCGGGAGGGTGGGATGGGGATCATTCACCGGGTGTTGTCGCCGATGGATCAGGCCGCAGAAGTGGATCGGGTGAAAAAATCCGAAAGCGGTATGATTAAGGATCCGGTGACGATTGCCCCCGACAGCACAATCAGAGACGCCCACAAAATCATGGCCCAATACCGGATCTCCGGCATTCCGGTGACCCAGCATGGAAAACTCGTCGGCATCGTCACGAATCGGGATTTGCGCTTTGAGAACCGCATGGACCTGAAGATCGCCCAGGTGATGACGCACAAGCATTTGGTGACGGCCCCGGAGGGCACGACGCTGGAGAAGGCGCAGGCGATTCTGCATGAGCATCGCATCGAAAAGTTACTGGTCGTCAACAAGCGGTTTGAACTCAAGGGCTTAATTACGATTAAGGACATTGCCAAGCGTATCCAATATCCCGATGCCTGCAAGGACGAGCATGGCCGGCTTCGCGTGGGCGCGGCGGTGGGCGTAGGAGGGGACGCGGAAGAACGGGTGGCCGAGTTGGTCAAAGCGGGTGTGGACGTCGTGGTCGTAGATACGGCCCATGGACATAGTACCGGCGTGATCCAGACGGTGCGTGTGCTCAAGCGAAAGTTCCCGGAGGTGGAGCTGATTGCCGGCAATGTGGCGACCAAAGAGGCGGTGCGTGATCTCATTGCAGCCGGCGCTGATGCCCTTAAAGTGGGAGTCGGGCCAGGCTCCATCTGCACGACACGCATTGTGGCGGGCGCGGGGGTGCCGCAACTCACGGCCGTGGCGGAATGCGCGGCGGCGGCCCGATCCAAGGTGCCGATTATTGCGGATGGGGGGATCAAGTATTCCGGCGACGTGAGCAAGGCGATTGCCGCCGGCGCATCCGTCGTGATGATCGGCGGGTTGTTTGCCGGCACGGAGGAAAGTCCCGGCGAGACGGTGCTCTTTCAAGGTCGGACCTACAAGGTGTATCGCGGCATGGGCTCCATGGGCGCCATGGAACGAGGGGGCGGGGACCGCTACGCGCAGAAGAATCGTCCCGCGAGCAAACTGGTTCCGGAGGGGATTGAGGGCCGTGTATCCTATCGAGGCACCATGTCCGGCGTCGTCTATCAGTTGGTCGGAGGCCTCCGTTCTGGGATGGGCTATTGCGGCTGCCGCACCATTGCCGACATGCAGAAAAAGGCCCGCTTCATTCAGGTGACGTCGGCGGGATTGCGCGAAAGTCATGTGCATGACGTGATCATCACCAAAGAAGCCCCCAATTACCGGACCGAGGTCGAGGGGTAGGGTCGTTCCGGCTTACGCGATTGCGATGGCGGCTCTGCATCAGACAATCCTGGTTCTTGATTTCGGATCCCAGTACACCCAACTGATCGCTCGCCGAATCCGTGAGTCCCACGTCTACTCGGAAATCCTGCCCTACCACACGCCGCTCGCGCGCATCCTGGAGTCCCGCCCGGCTGGCCTCGTGCTGTCAGGTGGCCCTGCTAGTGCCTATGGCCGAAAGGCCCCGACGGTGCCCAAACAATTATTGGAGTCGGGCATTCCGATCCTGGGGATCTGCTACGGCATGCAACTGATGACGCATCTTTTGGGGGGAACCGTGGCGCGGTCGGCGCATCGGGAATACGGTCCGGCCACGCTACAGATCAGCGATTGTGTGGATCTGTTCAAGGGATTCCGAGGGGTGACCGCCCATCCGACGGCCTGGATGTCGCATGGAGACCGTATTGAGCGGATGCCGGACGGGTTCCGCGCCATTGCTCGCACGTCCAATTCACCGGTGGCGGCCATGAAAGCGACGGATCGCGGGCGGCGGCTCTATGGTCTCCAGTTTCATCCGGAAGTCGTCCATACAGAAGGCGGGACGATGATCCTGAAGAATTTTGTCCATGGCGTCTGCGGGGTGAAGCCGGATTGGACGATGCGCTCGTTCAAGGCAGAAGCCATTGCGGCGATTCGGGCTCAGGCGGGAACCGGCCAGGTACTCTGTGCGCTGAGCGGAGGCGTGGATTCTTCGGTCGCGGCGATGTTGGCCCACGAAGCCGTCGGTGATCGGCTGACCTGTCTGTTCGTGGACAATGGCCTCTTACGGGCCGGTGAAGCGCAGATGGTGCGCGAGACGTTCGTCGGAAAATTCAAGTTTAAGATGAAGATGATTGCGGCCTCAGCGAGGTTCCTTCATGCGCTCCATTCTGTCAGTGATCCTGAACGGAAGCGCAAAATCATTGGACGGAAATTTATCAAAGAGTTTGAAGCGTTCGCGCGCGGCGCCAAGAAGGCCCAATGGCTCGTGCAGGGCACCCTGTATCCTGATGTCATTGAAAGTGTGAGCGTGAACGGCCCCTCGGCGACGATCAAGACCCATCACAATGTCGGTGGGTTGCCGGCCCGAATGACGCTCAAGCTGATCGAACCCTTGCGCGAACTCTTCAAAGATGAAGTTCGAGAGTTGGGCTGCGAACTGGGGCTTCCTGCGCACATCATCGGACGGCAGCCCTTTCCCGGACCTGGTCTCGCGATTCGCATTCTGGGGCCGGTGACGAAGGAGCGGCTGGAGATTGTGCGCCAGGCTGATACGATTGTGGAACAGGAAATCCGTCAGGCGGGATATTACGACAAGGTCTGGCAGGCGTTTGCCGTGTTGTTGCCGATTAAAACCGTGGGCGTCATGGGCGATCAGCGCACCTATGACAATGTGGTGGCTGTGAGGGCCGTGACCAGCGTGGACGGCATGACGGCCGATTGGGCGAGATTGCCGACTGAGTTGTTGGGCAGGATGTCCACGCGCATCATCAATGAAGTCAAGGGCGTGAATCGGGTGGTGTTGGATATCAGTTCCAAGCCGCCGAGCACGATTGAATGGGAATGAGCGCCGTCCGGTTGCAGAAAGTCATTGCGGAGGCAGGGGTGGCGTCACGCCGCAAGGCGGAGGAGTTGATTCGCCAGGGACGTGTCACGGTGAATGGCACGACGGTGATGGACATGGGCCTCAAGGTGGATCCGTCCCGCGATCATGTGAAAGTGGACGGCAGTCACCTGAAGCCGGCGGCACCCAAGGCCTATGTGATGCTCAACAAGCCCAAAGGGGTTTTGACTGCCCTGGAAGGGCCTGGTCAAGATGACCGTCCGACCGTGCAATCCCTTTTGAAGGGGATTAAGCATCGGGTCTTTCCGGTTGGCCGTCTGGATTACGATACCGAGGGGTTGCTGTTGCTCACCAACGATGGCGAACTGGCCCAGCGGCTTTTGCATCCTCGATATCATGTGCCGAAGACGTACTTGGTGAAGGTGAAGGGCGTGCTTGAGGATGCGCAGATGAGGACACTGGAGAAGGGGGTACGGCTCAGTGACGGCATGACGGGTCGGGCGCATGTCAAGAAAGTTCGGAAGACCGAGGATAACTCCTGGATTGAGCTGACCATCTTTGAAGGCCGCACCCATCAGGTGAAGCGCATGCTCGAAGCGGTGGCGCATCCGGTGTTGAAACTCAAACGGGTGCGATTCGGCCCCTTGACGCTGGGCACCGTGCCATCCGGCGAGTATCGCTTTCTGACGGACCCGGAAATCCATCGCTTGAAAGAGGCCGCAGCTGGCCGGGAGAAATCAGCCGCATGACGCCGCGCAGTCACACATGCGGGCAGCTTCGCGCCTCGAACATCGGCCAGTCTGTGCGTCTCATGGGATGGGTACAGCGGCGGCGCGACCACGGGAATGTGATCTTTATGGATGTCCGAGATCGCACCGGTATCACGCAGATGGTCTTCAACGTGGAACGCCATGCCGCTGCCCATCAGGCGGCCCATGCGCTCCGTCCTGAATATGTCGTCGCTGTCAATGGCGTGGTCACGGCCAGGCCGGATGAGTCCGTCAATCCTGATCTTCCGACCGGCGCTATTGACGTGGTGGTGGATGAGGTCGAGATTCTGAACGAGGCCAAGACGCCGCCCTTCCCGGTCGAGGACGAGGCGGAGGTGACGGAAGTGCTGCGCCTCAAGCATCGGTATCTTGACCTACGGCGACCTCGGATGCAGCGCGTGCTGGGTCTGCGTCATGCCGTGTCACAACAGGTGCGGACGTTTCTCCACCACGAAGGATTTCTGGAAGTCGAGACCCCGATCCTGACCAAGAGCACGCCCGAAGGGGCCAGGGACTACCTCGTGCCCAGCCGGATCAATCCAGGAAATTTTTACGCGCTTCCTCAGTCGCCGCAACTGTTCAAGCAAATCCTGATGGTCGCCGGCGTGGATCGCTACTATCAGGTGGCGCGTTGCTTTCGGGATGAAGATTTACGAAACGACCGGCAGCCGGAGTTCACACAGATTGATGTGGAACTCTCGTTCGTGGATCACGAGCAGGTCATGGCCCTGATGGAGCGGATGATTGTCGGGGTCTTTCGTGAGGCAGCCGGTATTGTCCTGCCGACGCCGTTTCCGAGGATGACCTATAAGGAGGCGATGGGCCGCTACGGCTCCGACAAGCCTGATCTTCGTATGGGAATGCCGCTCCATGATCTGAGCGCATTTGCTGCCGCGAGCACCTTCAAGGTCTTCAAAGAGGCCGTGGCGAAGGGTGGGATCGTGAAAGCCCTGATCGTCACAGGCGGCGCGACGATGACCCGCAGCCGGATTGACGCGCTGGGCGACACGGCCAAGAGCTTCGGAGCCAAGGGCCTGGCCTGGGTCAAGATTACGGGCGAGGGACAGTTGGATTCCGTGATTGCGAAGTTCCTTGATGCTGGGGCGTTGCGCGCCGCCTTGCCTGATGCAGAAAACGGCGACCTGATCCTGTTCGGCGCGGACAAGCCGGCGGTCGTGCATGACGTGTTGGGTCGGATCCGGTTGCAACTGGGCGAGGAATTGAAGCTGATTGACCAGGCAGCCTGGCGGCCTCTCTGGGTGGTGGAGTTTCCGTTATTGGATTACGATCCTGAGCAGCAACGCTACATCTTCATGCACAATCCCTTTGCCGCGCCGATGGATGCGGATGTGCCGTTGCTGGACAGCGATCCGTTGAAGGTGAGGGCGCAGGCCTATGACATGGTGCTGAACGGCAGTGAGATCGGTGGCGGCAGCATTCGCAACCATCGCCGTGCCATGCAGATGCAGATCCTCAAGTTGCTGGGATTCACAGCAGAGCAGGCGCAGGACAAATTCGGGTCTCTCCTGGACGCCCTTGAGTACGGCGCGCCGCCGCACGGCGGTATCGCCTTCGGCCTGGATCGCCTGATTATGTTGCTCGGCGGCGCAGACTCCATCCGCGAGGTGATCGCCTTCCCCAAAACCCAGAGGGGCCAATGCCCTATGACCGAAGCCCCCTCGCCGGTCACGCCCGACCAGCTCAAGGACCTCTCCATCAAACTGGATAGGATCGAGTGATCGCCGCGCCCTTCCTTTCTTTTCGTAGGGGCGCACGGCCGCGCGCCCTTCTTTCGAAATTGTGATCGGGCGTGATGAATCACGCCCCTACAAAACCGATGACCGGATCCGACGTAGGGACGCACAGCCGTGCGCCCGTCTTTCGGAATTGTGATCGGGCGTGATGAATCACGCCCCTACAAAACCGATGACCGGATCCGACGTAGGGGCGCAATTCATTGCGCCCGTCTTCTTCACCGGTTGCGCGGATTTTCCCCATCCAGATGCCAGCGTAGAGGATTCATGGCAATATACTCGCGCGCTCTGACCAAGGCGTCTCCGTCGCGAAGGACGTGCTCGTAATAATTCCGTTGCCATGCAAACGTGCCATTACTGCCCGTGCGTATCATACATGTTGAAATTGCCTTGAACGTCCGAACCACATTCCCCAATGTAGGGGCGTGATTCATCACGCCCGATTTTCCGGAAATCCCAACCATATCGGTCTGTGGGATGGGCGCAGGGCGTGGGAGGGGCGCAATGAATTGCGCCCCTACGAGGATGATGCCATGCAAATGGTTGGGCATGATCACATGTATGTCCACCGCAATTCCAGGAAACCTTTGAGGCAATTCCTCCAATGTATGCCTGACGATCTCGCCAGCCTCGTTCAATACCATCTCCCCATTCACAACGTCTCCCAACAGACATTCCCGGTGATATGTGCAGACCGTGACGAAATACACGCCCGGCTGTGCATAATCGTAATCGCGCAGGCGGATGGAGCGGCGCGCAGGCCTGTCTGGATCGTAGGGCATCATCCCTTCGACACGGCTATGCAGGGAAATGTCACCACCAAGGACACGGACGGAATGTCCCATGTCCCCCTGTAGGGGCGCAATTCATTGCGCCCGTCTTTCGGAATTGTGATCGGGCGTGATGAATCACGCCCCTACACCGGATACGGCACAAGAAGGGTGACAGTCCCCGTGCTGTCGCCGAACGTTCTCTCCCCTGCGGCCAGGCCCGATTAAACGTTCCGTCCCCTCCGGGTGTCTCAATAGCAATAGGCTATCGGGGAGGGGACGTTTAATGCCAGAAATCAGCCGGTTTTTCGGTATCATCATCGCCATGTTCTATGACGACCACGCACCGCCACATTTTCACGTGCGTTACGGAGAGCAAAAGGCTATCATTGCTATAGATACGCTCACGATATTGCGGGGTCAGTTGGCTCCGCGGGTACGCGGCTTGGTGATGGAATGGGCGGCTCTCCGAAAGGAAGAATTATTGGAAGATTGGACGCTTACGGAAAACCAGGTGTCTCTGAAAAAAATTAGGCCTTTGGAATAACGTATGCTCAAAGACATCGTCGAAGCTCGCGCACTGGATGGATATCGCCTCTACCTGCGCTTTGAAAATGGCGTACAGGGCGAAGTGGACCTGGGCGCCATTGTCCGGTTTGACGGGGTGTTCGCTCCGTTGAAGGATCGTGCGAACTTTGAGCAGGTGCGTGTCAATCCTGAACTGGGCACCGTCTGTTGGCCTGGCGGTGCTGATCTCGATCCCGATGTGCTGTACGCACGAATCACCGGCAAACCGCTTCCGCATGTTCCAGATAAAACTATTTCCCAATCCTGACCCTCCCGCCGGACCCTTCGGATACGGAAGACGGGCTCCACACGCAGATGCCTTCTACGACGATCGGATACCGGATTGAAAGAGGGCGTATCGCCATACCCCCCTACAGCGGATTAAAGCCGGATGGATTGCTTCGCTGCGCTCAGGATGGCTATGGAGAGTCCTTCGACAGGCTCAGAACGAGCGGAGAGTTGAGGTAGGAGCACGACGCGCCGTGCCCCTACGGGTTCTTCAGGCGCCCATCTCTCACGAGGCCAGGTGCCTGGCCTGCTGCGTCAGTACCTGCCGAAGGGCACGGACCTGTCGGGCGACACCCAGCGCGAGTTGAACGCCATGGCCCATCGGTTGAATACGCGCCTCGCAAATGTTTGGACGTTGCCACGCCGGTGGAAGTCTATGCGCACCTGCGCCATTATTCACCCGTTGCACTTGGAACTTGAAACCGTCCTTCTTATCCGAGCTTGCGCAACGAGAAATTAGAAGGAATGGATCTTTGGGCGTTCAGCGTTACGATGAACTATCGCGTGATCTATCAGCGGGCCAAAGACAGCGTCACGATCATGGCTGTGGGAACCCACAAAGAGACGTTAGGGTGATCGAAAAGGGGTAAGGTGTCCCTGAGTAGGGGCGGACTTCATCCCCGCCCTTCTTCTCCCCTGTATCCAATCCGATAAACGCGCTTCCCTTTCGACAATACCCGTAGGCTTGACAAGGTAATCGTTTGGGAGTAAAAGTACGCCTACATTTTGGCAAAAGGAGGACATTATGGAAACTATTTGACCTGTAGTGGCACTTGTACTTTGTCTTAGTTTAATTGTTTCGGGTTGCGCCACCATTTTCTCCAGTGAACCGGAAGTAGTAAGCGTTACATCAGACCCTCCTGGAGCGAAATTTCAATATGGAGCTTTTGGCGGGACTACGCCGTCTTCCATAGCTGTTCCACGGAAAGCGCTGGGCTCATTTGCTACTTTTCGCAAAGATGGGTACGAGGAGAAAACCATTCCTGTCCATACAACCACACAGGGTCTAATATGGTGGGGTATTCTTTTCTGGCCGTCGCTTATCATTGATTTTGTGACGGGCAATGCTTACAAGATCGACCCGCCTACGATCAATGCCGTGCTTGATTCCAAAAAATAGTTGTGTCATTAGAAGTTATGTTAGGGGAAGGGAGTAACTTCTCCCTTTCAGCTTAGGAAAGATCCAAGCAGTTCTTTCAGGAGACCGGCGGCGGGGGCGAGTTTGGTGACGGCGCCGGTGCGGCGCTCCGTGACTGCGCTACCTGGCCGAGGGTCGAATAAAGGGGTCGGGAGTCTTTTCTTGGTCGCGGACCTCCTAACTCCTAAACAAAGACTCCCGACCCCTTTGTTTGTTCCCCCGAATTGGGCGACCCACCGGGTCGCCCCTACGAGAAACGGTTCTCTATCTGTGTAGGGGGGCGAGGCGATGCCTCGCCCGTTCCCGCGGTGCCTTGCCCATCCTGATTCGATCCCGTCAATTCTGGTTGCCTGCCGAATTGGGCGACCCACCGGGTCGCCCCTACGAGGAACGGTTCTCTATCTGTGTAGGGGCGAGGCGATGCCTCGCCTGTTCCCGCAACTCCTTGCCCATCCTGATTCGATCCCGTCAATTCTGGTTGCCTGCCGAATTGGGCGACCCACCGGGTCGCCCCTACGCCTCGGAATTTATGCCTGGCCCAGTTAGACGAATTCCCGGTGTTCGGTGTCTCATCCGGTATGAGGTTGATGCCCGGCGCACGCAATCGGCGGTCGGTCCGCCTGAAGGAATACGGCTACGTTCAGGCCGGTGCGTATTTCGTCACCATCTGCACTTGTAATCGGGATTGTCTGTTGGGCGAGGTGGTGGACGGAGAAATGCGATTGAACGAGTATGGGGAGATCGTCAGAGACGAGTGGATAAAAACGTCATCCGTCCGAGCCAACGTTCTGCTAGACGTTTTCGTCATCATGCCGAACCACATTCATGGAATCATCATATTGACGGATGATGTAGAGACAACCCGGCGTTCAATGGAAAATGTAGGGGCGCCCTGGTGGGTCGCCCGACCAATGCAATCCGGTTCTATCGGCGCGATCATTGGACAGTTCAAGCCGGTTGCGACCAAACGTATCAACGTGCGACGAGGTACGCCTGGATTACCGGTCTGGCAACGAAATTATTATGAGCGTGTCCTGCGCGAAGGCGAATTGGATCGCATTCGCGAGTACATCCAGAATAATCCTTCCCAATGGGAGATGGACGCCGAGAATCCGATCTCTTCGTAGGGGCGACCCGGTGGGTCGCCCGAACAATGGGCGCGGCACCCGCACAGACGGGCGAGGCATCGCCTAGCCTGTTCCCGCGGTGCCTTGCCCATCCTGATTCGATCCCGTCAATTCTGGTTGCCTGCCGAATTGGGCGACCCACCGGGTCGCCCCTACGAGGAACGGTTCCGGCGTCGGGACGGGCGACCCATCGGGTCGCCCCTACGAGGAACGGTTCCGGCGTCTGGACGGACGACCCGGCGGGTCGCCCGAACATAGGGCGCGACACCGCCGCATAGGGCAAGCATTGAGGGTCAGGTCTTGCAATCATACATTGCGCCCTTATGGGGCACAAGAAGGGAGACAGCCACCTTTTGATGAAACGAAAAGGTGGCCGTCCCCGTGCCGTGCGAGACAATTAGACTGGTGAGATGCGATGCGCTATGTTCCCATGTCCCACGAGGCGAGGTACTTTGCCTGTTCCCTCGTGAGGCGGTCAATGTCCACGCCCATGGCGGCGAGCTTGAGGCGGGCGATGTCCTTGTCAATCGCGGGAGGCACCGGGTAGACCTGGTTCTTGAGTGAGCGTCCGTCTTTGACCAGATACTCCGCCGCGAGCGCCTGGTTGGCAAAGCTCATGTCCATGACGCTGGAGGGATGGCCCTCGGCCATGGCCAGGTTGACAAGCCGGCCCTCACCCAGCACGTTGATCCGCCGGCCGTTCTGGAGGATGAACTGTTCGACGCCGTCCCGGACCATCTTGCGCCGGCGCGCGAGTTTTTCCAGCGCCGGAAGATCAAGTTCCACGTTGAAGTGGCCCGAGTTGCACACGATGGCGCCGTCCTTCATGACGGCAAAGTGTTCCTTGCGAATCACGCTCAGATTTCCGGTCACGGTCACGAAGAAGTCGCCGACTTTGGCGGCCTCTTCCATCGGCATGACGCGGAGGCCGTCCATGACGGCCTCCAGGCCCTTCAGCGGGTCCACTTCTGTGACGATGACGTCTGCGCCCATGCCCTTGGCCCGAGCGGCGATGCCGCGCCCGCACCAGCCGTAGCCGGCAACCACCACGATCGAACCTGCGATCAGACGATTGGTTGCGCGGATGATGCCGTCCAGGGTGCTCTGTCCCGTGCCGTAGCGGTTGTCGAACATGTGTTTGGTGTTGGCGTCGTTGACGGAGATGACCGGAAACTTGAGCACACCCTTGGCGGCCATGCTCCGTAGCCGGATGACGCCCGTCGTCGTTTCTTCGGTGCCGCCGAGGATGCCGGCCGTCTTTTTCTCGCTATGCAGCGTGGAGACGAGGTCGCACCCGTCGTCCATGGTGATCGTAGGATGGTGGCCCAGCGCCGCATGGAGATGTTTGTAGTAGGTCTTCTTGTCCTCGCCCTTGATGGCGAACACCGGAATGTGGTCGTGCGCGACCAGGGACGCCGCCGTATCGTCCTGCGTACTCAGAGGATTCGACGCGCAGAGTCGAGTATCGGCGCCGCCAGCTTGCAGGGTCTGCATTAGGTTGGCCGTCTCGGTCGTCACATGCAGGCAGGCCGCGATGCGCACACCGCGCAAGGGCTTTTCCTTTGCAAACCGTTTCCGCACCAAGCGCAGCACCGGCATGGACTCTTCGGCCCATTCTATTTTCATGCGCCCCTGGTTGGCCAGTTGTAAATCTTTGACGTCGTAATCCATCTGGTCTCCTCGTGTTGTGACGTGGTGTGATTATTTGCCCGCATCCCGTTTGAGCACTTTCGCCATGTCGGTTTTCTCCCATGTGAACCCCGGCTCGTTTCGCCCGAAGTGTCCGTAGGCCGCCGTCGCCTTATAAATCGGTCGGAGGAGCTTGAGGTGATCAATGATCCCGCGCGGGGTCAAGGGGAAGTGCTTCCGCACCAGCTTGTCCAGGAGATCCACGGACACTGTTTCGGTATTCTTGGTGTCCACCAAAATCGAGACCGGATCGGGGACGCCGATCGCGTAGGCCAGTTGGACTTCGCACTTTGCGGACAGGCCTGCCGCAACGATATTTTTGGCAATGTAGCGGGCCATGTAGGAGGCGGACCGGTCCACCTTGCTGGGGTCTTTGCCAGAAAACGCCCCGCCGCCGTGGCTGCCGACGCCGCCGTAGGTGTCCACGATGATTTTACGTCCTGTCAGGCCCGTATCGCCCATCGGGCCGCCCGTGACGAACCGGCCGGTGGGATTGATATGATACTTGACGCTCGTGGGATCGAAAATATTTTTCGGCATCACGGGCTTGATGACGTGCTCAATAATGTCGCGCTCGATTTTTTTGCTTGTGATATCGGGACTGTGTTGCGTGGAGACCACGATCGTATCAATCCGCACCGGCTTGCCGTCGCGATACTCGACCGTGACCTGAGACTTGCCGTCAGGACGGACCCAGGGCAGGAGGTGCTTTTTCCGGACTTCCGCCAATCGCCTGGTGAGGCGATGCGCCAGGGTGATGGGCATGGGCATCAACTCGGGTGTCTCGTTCGAGGCATACCCGAACATCAGGCCTTGATCGCCCGCGCCGCCGGAATCTACGCCCATGGCGATGTCACCCGACTGTTGATGGATCGCGGTCAGCACGGAGCAGGTATGGTAATCAAAGCCCCAGGCCGCGTCGGTGTAGCCGATGGCCTTGATCGTCTCACGGATGATGTCGGGAATTTCTACATAGGCTTTGGTGGAAATTTCGCCGGCCACAAACGCGATGCCGGTGCTCAGGATCGTTTCGCAGGCGACCCGGCACTGCTTATCCTTCGCCATAATCGCGTCCAGGATGCCGTCGGAAATCTGGTCGGCGATCTTGTCAGGGTGGCCTTCGGTGACGGATTCGGACGTGAAGAGAAAATTATGTCGGCTCATCGTGCGGGTCCCCTCTTCAGTTGGTGATGGATGACACTCGTCCGGCAATCGGATTTCTTAACGCGGGTACGGCGTGCAGAATAACGAGGAAAGTCCGTGGTTGTCAAGGCAAAATTCGGCCTTTGCAGGGTCTTGAGCAGAGGCGACATCGCTTGACAGGGTGCGCGTTGCGCTTGTACGATGATACGACTGTCTCAGTTAGACCCAATCACACACCCAATGGATGCGACGACCAAAGAGACCGAGCAAGCCAAGCCGTTTTCCTTTCAGGAGTTCGGCGACGCGCTGCGCGAATTCTTCAGTTCACTGAAACTGGCCATTGCCTTGATGATTACCATGGCTATTTTAGCCACGGTAGGGACGGTGATCCAGCAGGGCGAGCGGCCGGAGGTCTACATCAAAGAATACGGCGAGAACGCCTATTGGTGGTTCGTCAAGCTTGGCTTCATTGACATTTATCATTCCTGGTACTTCTCGTCGGTACTGGTGCTCCTCTGCATCAATTCCATGACCTGTTTTCACCAGCGTTTTCCCGCGATTTGGCGTTCGATTAGGCAGGACAAGGTCAATGTGACGACCCCGTTCATCCAGAATCTCGCGCGCTCGGCCACGGTGGAGCTGGCAGCTGAACGGGGTGTCGTCACCGAAGACATGGCGCTGGCCTTCGCCGAGCGGGGCTACCGTGTGCAGGTCAAGAAGGACGAGGCCGAGACGACGATCTATGCGACAAAGGGGATCATGGGACGGGTCGCGGCGCATGTGGCGCATCTCAGCGTGACGGTCATCGTGATCGGGGGAATTCTCGGCAACGTCATCGGGTTTCGTGATTTCGGCGTCTGCCTGGAGGGCGAGACCTATCACATCCCGCAGGGAAATTTCGATATCCATGTAGACAAGTTCTGGATTGATTACTACGACAACGGCGCGGTCAAGTCCTATAACAGCACACTGTCGGTGATCGAGAATGGCGAGACCACACTGACCAAGACCATCACTGTGAATGATCCGCTGGTGTACAAGGGCATCTGGTTCTACCAGTCCAGCTACGGCGATTCGTGGGACCGCGTGGAAAAAGCGCGGGTGGTGGTGCGGGAAAAGGCCACGGACAAGGTGGTCGGCGAAGCCATTCTTGATTGGAAGAAGGCCGCCGTCTTGAAGGATCTGGGCTTGACCCTCCAGTTGACCGACTTTGTGGCCGACTTTGGGTTCGACGCCAAGGACAAACGTGTCTATTCGAAGACGGTCGAACACGAGAATCCCGCCGTCAAGCTGGCCATCACGGAGCGGAATCAAACGCTCACGTCGCCCTGGGTGTTTTACAATTACCCCGACCTCTTCGACATTCAAGGCTCCCAATACAAGTTCGAGCTGACCGGCTACCTTGCGAAAAAGTTCACCGGCCTGCAGATCGCCAAGGATCCTGGCGTCCTCATCGTCTGGATCGGGTCCACGCTGCTCGTTGTGGGCGTGACGCTGTCGGCGGCCATTTATCACCGCCGGATATGGATGAAGGTGGTGCCTGGGCCTCAGGGGCAAGGACAGGGCGTGAGCGTGTATCTCGGCGGCACGGCCTATAAAGGGCAGATTGACTTTGATCGTGAATTTCAACGGTTTGCCACGCGTCTGAACGCACAGGGCAAGCAGACTCTTTCGCAGGCATAAAGGAGCACGAACGATGTTCGTCCACGCGCTGTTCCTCTTTGATGTAACCTTCTGGCTCTACTTGGCGGCCGTCGTGCTGTACTTTAGTTACCTCGCCGTGTCACGGACGGTCTTGCAACCGGCGGTGGCTGGGCATACGGGTGAGCCGACGGTCAAAGAGGGCAGTTGGGCGGAGATGTTGGGACTTCTCGCCACGTGGGTGACGTTCTTCGGTGTGATCGTCAACGGCCTGGCGCTCGGCGCTCGCGCCTATGAACGGATGCAAATTTCCGGCACGTTCGCCCCCTGGTCCAATCAGTTTGAGGCGATGGCCTACGTGTCGTTTGCGACGGTTGCCGGCTATCTGGTGCTCGAATTCAAGTACGGCATCAAGGCCATCGGCGCCTTCGTCGTGTCCATCGGGTTCATTGCGATGGGCGCGGCGTCCCTGTTGCCGTATCGCTATCAGACCGCCGAACCGTTGGTGCCTGCCTTGAACAGCTACTGGATTTATATCCATGTGTCGATCACGCTGACCAGCTATGCGGCCTTTGCGATGGCCGGTGGGTTGGGGGTGATGTATCTGCTGAAAGAGCGGGCGGAGCGGCGTGGCGTAGCGGCCAGGTCCATCTATGCCACATTCCCGAGCCTTGAGACGATTGATGAGTTGGGCTACAAAGCGGTGATGGTCGGGTTTCCGCTCCTGGCCTTCGGCACGATTCTGGGCGCGATGTGGGCGAACTATGCCTGGGGCGGGTATTGGTCGTGGGACCCGAAGGAGACCTGGGCGCTGATCGTGTGGCTGATTTACGGGGCCTATATTCATGCCCGTATGAATCGCGGCTGGGAGGGCCATCGCGCGGCGATCTACCAGATTTTCGGTCTCCTCATGGTGGTGTTTTGTTTTTGGGGTGTGAATTTTCTGCTGTCGGGCCTCCACGCCTACGCGTAACAAGACGAACCGATGACTGAAGAATCTCCCGTACACACAGCCTCGCAGGTGAAGCCGTCCGGGGCGCGGCGAGTGCTGGTGACGCTGGTGGCCGTGGCAATTTTGGCGCTGGCGTTTGGCGTGGTCTGGATGCAGAGCGCGAAGTTTGAGCCCTTGACGGTTGGGATGCCCGCGCCGGATTTCACGCTTCCGGATCTGGCCGGCAAGAATCAGCGCCTGTCCGACTACCGTGGCAAGGTGGTGTTGCTGAACTTTTGGGCGACCTGGTGTAAGCCCTGCAAGGAAGAAATGCCCGCGATGCAGGCGCTGTGGGATCTGCTCAAGCAGGACGACTTCGTCATGCTGGCAATCAGCATGGATCGGGTCACCACCCAAAACGCCATCCCGCCGTTCATCGAGAGTATGAAACTCACCTTCCCGATTCTCACGGACTCATGGGGACAGACCGACAGTCGTTACAAGCTGATGGGAGTGCCGGAGACGTATATTATTGATCAGAACGGTGTGCTGCGAGAGAAAATTATTGGGCCTCGCGACTGGAACAGGCCGGAAAGCGTGGAAACTATCGTTCAGTTGCTCCGGAAACAACCGAAGTCCGTCCGGGCCGACTAAATTGCGGCCGGTATGGCAATTCGCGCAGACGGTCTTCGTCTGCCCCCTGATACTCGCCGCCTTTGTGTCCTGTGACCGCGCACCTGAAAGCGACCAGACCGGGTATGGCGACATGCAGGCGATGCCTGTCCTGACGGAAGCCCCGCGTGTCGGCCACCTCGCGCCGGATTTTGTTCTGCGTACGCTCGACGGACGGGACGTGCGGCTGTCCGATTATCGCGGCCACGTCGTCTTTCTCAATTTCTGGGCCACGTGGTGCGGGCCGTGCAAGGTGGAGATGCCCGCGATGGAGCAGCTCTATCGGGACTATCGCCAGAAGGGGTTCGTGATTCTCGCAGTCTCGTCCGATCCCGAAGGGGCGACCGTGACCAAGCCGTTCCGAGACTCCTTGGGGCTGAGCTTCCCCATCGCCCATGACCCAGAAATGGTCGTGAGCCGGATGTACGGGGTACGGACCTTGCCGATCACGTTTCTGGTGAACCGTGACGGCGTGATTACGCATCAGATTTTCGGTATGCGAGACTGGCAGGATTCCGAGTCCAGAGAGGGCATTGGGAAACTCTTGAGGAAACGTTGAGCCATGGTGTCACAGGTTCCCGATGTCTCGCTCGTCATTGCGTTTGCCGCAGGGCTGTTGTCCTTTGTCTCGCCCTGTGTCTTGCCGCTGGTGCCGTCCTACATCACCTACATTACGGGTCTGACGCTGGAGGAGCTGACCAGCGAGACGGAGCGGGCGCGGGTGCGCGGCGTCATCATCGTGAACGCCCTGCTCTTTATCGCGGGCTTCTCCGCCGTGTTTATCGCCTTTGGGGCCTCGGCCAGTCTGGTGGGGCAGTGGCTGAGCACCTACCAGGATTTCATCCGCAAGCTGGGCGGGGCGCTGATCGTGCTGTTCGGTCTCTATGTGATGGGCGCGCTGAAAATCCAATTTCTGATGAAAGAGCTGCGGGTCCACATCAAAAGCCGTCCGTCCGGCTATGTCGGGTCGGTCCTCGTCGGCGTGGCCTTTGCGGCCGGCTGGACGCCCTGCGTGGGCCCGATCCTGGGGACGATCTTGGTCTATGCCGGCACCAGCGATTCCATGCTGACAGGGGTGACGCTGCTGGCCGCCTATTCGCTGGGTATTGGCCTTCCGCTCTTCATCACCGCCCTCGCCGTGGATTCCTTCCTACATTATTTTAAGAAGATCAAGCAATACATGTACGGCCTCTCCATCGCCAGTGGCCTCTTTCTCGTGGTCGTCGGCGGGATGCTCTATACGAATTCTCTCACCATCATTACCAGTGTGCTCGAACGCCACGGCATTGGCTGGTACATTGGACAGTAGCCCATAAGACAGTAGCCCATGCATGATGTAATCGTCGTTGGCCTCGGCCCCAGACCGGCCTATGCGGATGTCTTACAAGGGCACAGGACCTACCAGGGCTTGCTGGACACGATGCGGGATAGGCTACCGCATTTCATCGCCCGCGCCCTCAGAGAAACCGCTGCGGAAGCCTTCAGTCGCCCCCATTTTTCTTGACCCGCTCGGAGGATTCTGATTCCATACGGTTATGGCATCGTCATCATTCAAGCGGGCGCAGGCCAAGGTCCGGCAGGAGATCATGCGGCGAGTCGTCGAGCTTCAGGCCCGCGCCACGAAGGGCCTCGACTACGCCTTTGAGGCGCTGCTCCAGGAGCAGCCCGATCTGTCCTTGAAGATGGAGAGCGACCTGGAGGACGTGCTGCGCATGGTCGAATTGATTGACGGGGAGATGGAGGAGATCACCGGCGTGGCTGATCTGGAGCGCATGGATCGGCGCGTCGAGTTCATCGAGGAGCGGTTTGAGGAGATCGAAGCCGAACTCTACAGTCGTCCCCGGCGTCGTCGGAAGCGCCGCCCCAGCCTGTTTGATTTTTTCCGGCAGGCCACTGGCGGCGGGGGGAGCGACGGATCGTTGGACTCGCAGAGCGAGGTGCGGACGGCGGCCGAGGCTTTTTCCGTGCTGGGTCTGGAGGAAGGCAGCGCCTATGCGGTTGTCACCAAAGCGTTTCGCAAGAAGGCCAAGGAGCTCCATCCGGATTCGCGCGACGGCGACCGGAGCGGCGAGGCGCAACTGCGCAAACTGATCGTCGCTTACCAATATCTCAAAACCATCTATAATTGGGGCGAGGACAACCAGTCCGCTGCCGCGACCGCCTCCTCGCCGACCCCATGAACAGCCGTCTGTCATGAACATTCTGATGCTGGCAAGCGAGGCGGTCCCGCTGGTCAAGACGGGTGGCCTGGCTGATGTGGTGGGGACGCTGCCGCTGGCACTGGCGCGGCTTGGCCATGACGTCCGACTGGCGCTTCCGCGCTATGGCGCCCTTGACGACCGGACGACCCCGCTCACGAACATATCCAAAGCGCACATACCCTGGCGGGGCGGCCACCTTGAAGTCGGTGTCGAGACTGGGATGCTTGGCAACGGCGCGGTGCCGCTCATCTGTATTCGCTATGATCCCTTCTTTGCCAGGCCGGGACTCTATGGTGAGGCCGACCGCGACTATCCAGACAATCTCGATCGCTTTGCCCTGTTTTGCCGGGCGGTCATGGAAGTCTGCGCACAGCCTGGACGCCCGCCGGACATTCTCCACGCCCATGATTGGCAAACGGCGCTGGCCCTGGTCTATCTCAAGACGCTCTATCGAAACGACCCCGCCTGGGCCAACACCCGCGCATTCTTCACCATCCATAATCTTGGCTATCAGGGGCACTTTCCCGCCTCGGCCTATGATCGCACCGGCTTGCCATGGTCTGAATATACCCCCGAGCGGATGGAATATTACGGGCAGGTGAATCTGCTGAAGGGCGGGCTTGTCTACGCCGATCTTCTCAACACGGTCAGCCCGACCTATGCGCGTGAAATCCAGACCGCTGAATTCGGCTACGGCTTGGAGGGGGTGTTGCAGGGTCGGACGGATCACCTGTGCGGCGTGACCAACGGGATTGATGACCAGGTCTGGAATCCGGCGACTGATCCGCACTTGCCGGCGCGGTATACGGCGGACGACCTGTCCGGCAAGAGGGCCTGCAAACGCGCCTTGCAGGCGGAGATGCAGTTACCCATCCGGGACGTACCATTGGTGGGCCTGATTTCCAGGCTGGCTTTTCAGAAGGGGATTGACCTGATCCTGGAGATCCTTCCCTCGCTGCTTGATGGGGACGTGCAGATGGTGGTGCTCGGCAGCGGCGATCCGTCGTATCAAACGCGCTTGGCGGAACTCAGCGCGCGTCATCCCAACAAACTGGCCGTGCGGTTCGCCTTCGATGAGCCGTTGGCGCACCGGATTGAGGCGGGGGCGGACCTCTTCCTCATGCCGTCCCGCTACGAACCCTGCGGGCTTAGCCAACTCTACAGCCTTCGCTACGGCACGGTGCCGGTTGTGCGGAAGACAGGCGGCCTGGCCGACACCGTGATGCCCTATGCGCCGGACGCTCAATCGAACGTGACGGCGACGGGTTTCAGTTTTGACAAGTCCGAGCCGAACGCGTTGTCAAGCGCCCTGCTGCTGGCCTTACAGGTGTACCGCGACAAGGCCGTCTGGGCCGGTTTGATACGGCGAGGGATGCAGCAGGATTGGTCCTGGACGCGGTCAGCGCGGCAGTACGTCGCACTCTACGAGCGGACGAGGGAGGCTGATTGATGAGTGATGTGCGGCAGCGCGCTCTATGATCTCTTTCGAGTCTTCACAGGTCGGGCGGTCTTCGGCATCACGACCCCCACGCCGAAGCAAGACGCTGACTGATGAACAGAGCTCGGCAGAATGGTTCTTGCGGTTCGTGGTTCTGACCGTACCGATTGACAGCAGGCCAGGAGGAAGCGTAGCGTGTTTTTTCTGTGCCCACTCTTGACTGGCTGCTCTCACCCGACGTACTCTGGCCGCTGTTCGTGCTCTCCATTGTGAGCTTCGTGGGCAGTCTGATTGCGATCCCGTTGATTCTGATTCGCCTCCACCCGAATTATTTTGACGTACGCCATCCCCAACACTGGTTTCAAGACCATCATCCGGTGATCCGTGCGATCGCGCTGGGACTCAAGAATTTTATCGGGATCGTCTTTATGCTGGCAGGGCTTGCCATGCTGGTGTTACCTGGTCAGGGGCTGCTGACCCTGCTCATTGGAATTTCCCTGACGGATTTTCCGGGGAAACGTACGCTCGAGCGCAAAATTGTCTCGCAGCCGAAGGTCCTGTACACCATCAACGCGCTCAGGCAGCGCGTTGGGCGCCCGCCGTTGAGACTGTGAGGCCACACACCACCATGAGCACCAACTCGGGCCGGCCGTATGTGTCAGGAATGGACTGAGGTCATGAGGGCTGTGATGCCTGCCCATCCAGCTTCATATTTTTGCCGACGGCCACGATGCCGGATTCCGTGACCGTGAACCTCGCACGATCAGCCTCCAGGTCGTATCCAATGTCGGTCTTCGGAGGAATGACGAGGCCCTTTTCGATAATGGCTTTGCGGATAGAGCAGTATGCGCCGATTACCACGTCCTCCATGAGAATGGATTGAGATACCTCGGCATAGTCGTTCACTCGGACGTTGGGGGACAGCACCGAATTCCAGACGCGCCCACCGCTGATGATGCACCCGCCGCTGACGATCGAATCGAGCGCCATCCCCATGCGTCCGCCGTTGGCCTGTTCTTCCGCAAACACGAATTTTGCGGGTGGGTACTGGCCCTGATAGGTGCGAATCGGCCATTGCTGATCGTACAGGTTGCACAGCGGCTCCACGGATACGAGGTCCATGTTGGCTTCCCAATAGGCATCCAGCGTACCCACGTCGCGCCAGTATTGGACCGCCTTGCGATTCTCGTCGTGAAAGTTGTACGCGAACACGCGGTGGGTTCCGATCATGCTGGGGAGAATGTCCTTGCCAAAGTCGTGCGCGGAGTCCTTGTCGGCATCCGTGAAGAGGCGCGCGCGCAGGGTGGATGTTCGGAATAGGTAAATCCCCATCGAGCAGAGTGCGCGGGTTGGGTCGCTCGGCATGGGCGCAGGCTGGGCAGGCTTCTCGTCCCATCTGGTAATCTGGTCGTTGCCGTCCACGGCCATCACGCCGAAGGACGAGGCCTCTGCCAACGGAGACGCGATCGCGCCCACCACCACGTCCGCCTGCTTCTGCTGGAAGAAGCTGTGCATGTCCTTGTAGTTCATCTTATAGATGTGGTCGCCGGCCAGGATCAGGAGGAACTCCGGCTGCTTGTCCTCGACAATGAACCAGTTTTGGCGCACGGCATCGGCCGTGCCCCGGTACCAGTCCTGACTAATGCGTTGCTGGGGCGGAAGGGAGAAGATATACTCGCCGACCTCAGGATTGAAAATGTTCCACCCGCGCCGGATGTGCCGGTCAAGCGAGTGTGACTTGTATTGGATGAGGACGATCATGTTGCGCAAGCCGGAGTTGATGCAGTTGCTGAGCGTGAAGTCAATGATGCGATATTTGCCGCCGAAGGGCACAGCGGGCTTAGCGCGATCCACCGTCAGGGGATAGAGACGCTCGCCCCGCCCTCCTGCCAGGATCATGGTGAGCATATTCTTCACGGAACGCAGCATAACAGGATCGGCCCATAATGGCAAAAGCAGCACAGGACAGGTCTATCGCGTCACAGAGAGGATAGTCTTGATGGAGTTATGACAGGCTTGAATCTATGCCTTGCACGGCATGGGGCGGTTTGCTACAATGCTGATGAATGGGGTATGAAGGCGACCCATTGGTTAAATGGCCCTACGGGTAGTAGGGTTTCTGGTAAAGGTAGAACAGATTGCGGTTGTGAACGCATAGGATTGTTGAATGCTGAACGGTCAAGAAAGTTTGGAGATGCGAGTGCAAGAGAAAGCAGGAAGAAAAAAGTGGGAAGAAGCCTGTATGCTACGCAGGTTGTCATGCAAATGACGATGCAGTCTGTCGGGCTAGGAAGCACGCCCCCCACATCCTGAACGAGTGTCTGCTGTCGCGTCTCTCTCCGTTCGGTCATTCGGCGTTCGCTCGTCATGCCGCTCAGCCTGTTCTCCCACCAGCGTCGGCCCTTCCCGTTCCTGATGCAGGGAGAGGAGTACCATGACAGAAATCGCCATGATTATCATTGCCGTTGCGGTGGGAGTTGCCCTCGGAGTCGGTGCGTTGTGGGTGATTCAGGGGAAAGTCGCCGCCTCACGGCTCCGTGAGGCGGAAGAACGCGCGGCGCAGATCATCAAGACGGCCGAGAAAGAGGTGGTGGCCGGCGCCCGTGAGGCCCAGATTGAGGCCAAGGGCCTGATCGTACAGGCCAAGGCCGACCTGGAGAAGGAGAACCAGGCTCAGCGCGCCGAGGTTCTTGGGTTGGAAAAGCGGCTCTTGCAGAAGGAAGAGGCGTTGGATCGGAAAGCGTCTTACGCCGACCGGCGTGACGCTGATTTCCAGAAGAAAGAGCAGGACGTCGCGCGTCGTGAACAGGAACTGGCCGACAAGGCGGCCAAGACGGAGCAGTTTGTTCGGGAATACACGAAGGCGCTGGAGCGCGTTGCCGGCATGACGGGCGCCGAAGCCAAAGCGGTGTTGCTGGCGCAGCTTGAGAGTGACGTCAAGTTCGAATCCGCAAAAATAATTAAGCGGATTCAGGATGAAACCAAGGAAATTGCTGATCGGGAGGCGAAGGATATCATCACCCGATCCATCCAGCGTATCACGAGGGATTACGTGGCGGAAGCCACGATTTCGGTGGTGGCGATTCCCAATGACGCCATGAAGGGACGCATCATTGGACGGGAAGGCCGGAACATCCGGGCCATTGAGGCGGCCACGGGCATTGACCTGGTGGTGGACGAGACGCCGGAGGCGGTGCTGATCTCCGGGTTTGATCCCTTGCGCCGTGAAATTGCGAAGATTTCGTTGGAACGGCTCATGGCCGATGGGCGTATCCATCCAACCCGCATTGAGGAAGTCGTCACCGTTGTCAAGCGGGACCTGGACAAGATGATGATCGAGGAGGCCGAGAAGATTCTCTTTGAGCTGGGGATCCCCAACGTCAATCTGGAGATCGTGAAGCTCCTGGGCCGGCTGAAGTTTCGCACCAGCTATGGCCAGAACAATCTGTACCATGCGCGGGAGGCGGCCTACATCTGCGGGATCATGGCGGCGGAGTTGGAACTGGATGTGGCGCTGGCTCGTCGCGGCGCCCTGATGCACGATATGGGCAAGGCTCTGAGCCAGGAAGAGGAGGGTCCGCACGCGATTATCGGAGGGGATTTCGCCAAGAAATATGGCGAGGAGCCTCGTGTCGTCAATGCCATTGCCGCGCATCATGAGCAGGTGGAGCCGATCTGCCCGGAAACGGTGTTGGTGGCGGCGGGCGAGGCGCTATCGGCGGCCCGTCCGGGCGCTCGCCGCGAGACCGTGGAGTCCTATATCAAGCGGCTGGAGAAGCTGGAAAAACTGGCGGTGGAGTACAAGGGCGTCGAAAAAGCCTATGCCATTCAGGCCGGGCGGGAGATTCGGGTGATCGTGAAACAGGAGGCCATTTCGGACGCCGAATGCGCCGTGCTGTCGCGGGACCTGGCGCGGAAGATCGAGCAGGAGCTCACGTACCCCGGCCAGATCAAAGTGACGGTGATCCGCGAAAGCCGCTACACGGACACGGCGAAATAATCTCCCATGAAAATTCTGTTTATGGGAGATATCGTGGGCGATCCTGGCCGCAAGACCGTGGCCCGGCTTGTGCCGCAACTCGTCCGGGAGCGTGGGATAGACCTCGTGATTGCCAACGCCGAGAACGCGGCGGGTGGCAATGGGATTACGCCCAACGTGGCGCGGGACTTGTTCGCAGCCGGTATGCACGTGCTCACGAGCGGCAATCATATCTGGGACAAAAAGGAAATCATCCCCTACATCAAGGATGAACCTCGGTTGCTGCGTCCGGCCAACTATCCCCCAGGATCTCCCGGCAACGGCAGCGTGGTCGTCACGACCGCGTCTGGCGAGAAGGTGGGAGTTGTGCAGGTGATGGGGCGTGTGGCGATGCCGACATTGGATTGCCCCTTTCGCGCCGCGCGGCGCGAGATTGACGCGCTGCGACGTGAGACCGGTATCGTGATTGTGGACATGCACGCGGAGGCCACCTCTGAAAAAATGGCGATGGGCTGGTATCTGGATGGCGATGTGAGCGGCGTGTTCGGCACCCACACCCATGTCCAGACGGCCGATGAGCGGATTCTCCCCAAGGGCACGGCCTATCTCACGGAAGTCGGCATGGTCGGGCCGAACGACTCCGTGATCGGCGTGACGAAAGAACTCTCCATTGAAAAGTTTCTCACCCAAATGCCGCGCCGTTTTGACGTGGCCTCCGGCCCCTGCGTCTTTTCGTCGGTGCTGATTGCGGTCACCCAGGATGGCAAGGCGACCAGCATTGAACGCATGAGACTGCTCGACTAGCCATGCCAAGCGGATCTCCTCCGCGCGCCCTCTATACGGTCTCGGCCCTCACGGCCCTGCTGCGGCTCCATATTGAATCGGCCTTTCCCGACGTCTGGGTGGAGGGAGAAATTTCCAATCTTCGTATCCCCACGTCCGGCCATGCCTATTTCACGCTCAAGGACGCCGGGAGTCAGATTCGCGCAGTCTTGTTCCGGTCTGCCGGGCGCGCCCTGCGATTTGTGCTCCAGGATGGGATGCACCTGGTCTGTCGTGGACGAGTCTCGGTGTACGAGCCGCGAGGGGACTATCAGGTGATCGTGGAGTATGCCGAGCCGAAAGGCGTGGGGGCGTTGCAACTGGCCTTTGAGCAACTGAAGACACGGCTGGCCGCCGAAGGGCTGTTCGATCAGGCGAGAAAGCGCCCGCTGCCGTTTCTCCCTCGTCGCATCGGGGTGGTGACGTCGCCAACCGGCGCAGCCATCAGGGATATTGTGCAGGTGGCTCGCGCGAGGTTTCCGGGGATCGAGATTGTGCTGAATCCCGTGGCGGTGCAGGGTGCCCTCGCTGCAGGAGAAATCGCCCGCGCCATTGAGGAATTCAATGCGATCGGTGGAGAGATGGGCGGATTCGATGTGCTGATCGTCGGACGGGGCGGCGGCTCATTGGAAGACTTGTGGCCGTTCAATGAAGAGATCGTTGCCCGCGCCATTGCGGCCTCCTCCATTCCTGTTGTTTCAGCCGTGGGCCATGAAATTGATTTCACGATTGCCGATTTCGTTGCGGACATACGGGCGGCGACGCCATCGGCAGCGGCGGAACTCGTCACGCGAGACCGGCGACATCTGCTTGGCCAGGTGACGAGCCTGTGGGAGCGGACGCTGCAAGCGATGCACCGCGATCTACGGGACCGCCGCGCGCATGTGGACGCCGAGCGACGCAGCCTCCTTGATCCGAGCGCAGTGGTGGCGCGGGCCATGCAGCGACGAGACGATCTTGAGATGCGGTTGCGATTGGCGCAAGTGAATCGTCTACGCGCGGCGCGGGCGGCGAGCGAAGCGCTCCGTCAGGAGGCCATGCTGCACAGCCCGGCTCAACGGATTCGGCGTAGCATGGCGCTGCTGCCGCATCTTCATGCCAGGCTTCATCAACGGATGCAGACGGCGCTTGAGCTGGGGCGGCGCTCCCTTCAGGAGGTCGTCGGCTCGCTTCACGCGCTCAGCCCGCTGGCGGTGCTGACCCGTGGGTACAGCATCACCCGTCGCTGGCCTGATGGGACGGTGCTGCGCACGGCGTCGGGCGCAGTACCTGGCGAGATCGTGCATATCAGGATGGCCTCTGGCGAACTGCTTTGCGAGGTCCGCAAGACAGGTGCGCACTTCATGCCGGATTGATTCGGGCAGGGGTGGCGTATCATAATACGGGGACGGAGGCGGGACGGCGTGGCAACAGTCAAATTTGAAGAGGCGCTGGTGCGCTTGGAAGCGATTGTGGGCGATCTGGAGAGGGGTGAACTCCCGCTTGACGACTCAATGCGGATTTTTGAGGAAGGGATGAAACTCTCCAAAGTCTGTCTGAAGATACTGGATGACGCGGAACGCAAGGTCGAGTTGCTTGTCAAGGATAAGGACGGTCGGAAACGAACCCGTCCGTTGGACGTTGAGGAGCCGGGTCATGACCACGACGACAGCGAAGCGTAACAGAACAACGACGATGCGCATGGCCACGGAGCGCACGGCGAGGGAACGATTGGATGTAGCGATGGTTCGGCGCGGACTTGCGGATAGCCGTGAGCGGGCGCAGGCGCTGATCTTGGCCGGTGTCGTCAGCGTTGCCGGTGAGCGCGTCCTCCGGGCCGCCCATACGATTCAGCCACAGAGTCAGATTGACCTGGCGGGGCACGATCATCCCTACGTGGGGCGGGGGGGCCTCAAGCTGGAGGCCGCGCTGGATACGTTTGGTATTGATCCGTCCGGCATGATGACGTTGGACGTGGGGGCCTCGACGGGCGGCTTTACCGACTGTCTGCTGCAACGTGGCGCCGCGAAGGTCTATGCGGTGGATGTCGGCTATGGGCAACTCGCCTGGCGTCTCCGGCAGGATCCCCGTGTGGTGGTGATTGAGCGATGCAATGCGCGCTACCTGGAGCGCTCGCAGGTTCCCGATCCAATTGCGTTGGCGACCATAGACGTCTCGTTTATTTCCCTCACCATGATTCTTCCTGCTGTCCGGGCGTGTCTGGCGTCGGACGGGGAGGTGGTGGCGCTGCTCAAGCCGCAGTTCGAGGTCGGCAAGGGGCAGGTGGGCCGAGGCGGTATTGTGCGGGACGAGCGTCTCCGGCGGGAGACTGTAGAGAAGGTCCGCCGCGCTGTCGAGAGTCAGAGATGGGCATGGCGCGGGGAGATGCCGTCGCCGATCACGGGACAGAAGGGCAACATTGAATACGTGACTAGGCTGCGTCCCCTATGAAGATTTTGGTGACGGGAGGCGCAGGCTTCATCGGCTCGCACATCGTGGACCGGCTCATTCAGGAAAGCCACGACGTGGTGATTGCCGATAATCTGACGACGGGCAAGCGACGGCACATCAACCGCGCGGCCAATTTTTATCGCGCCGACATCCGAAGCCGGTGGCTGGAACGGGTCTTTCGCCGGGAGCGTCCCACGGTTGTGTGTCACCACGCCGCGCAAATGGACGTGCGACGCTCCGTGGAAGACCCGATGTTCGACGCCGACACCAACATTATGGGGACGCTCAATGTCCTGCGATACGCCGTTAAGTACGGGGTACGGAAGGTGATTTTCGCATCCTCAGGCGGCGCGGTGTACGGGGAACCGAACCAGTTACCGGTGTCGGAATCCCATCCCGCGCATCCGGTCTCGCCCTACGGTATCAGCAAAATGGTCGGCGATGAATACCTCCGCTATTTCCACGAGAACGACGGAATCGAATATGTGAGCCTGCGCTACGCCAATGTGTTCGGTCCCCGCCAGGACCCCCATGGAGAGGCGGGCGTGGTGGCCATCTTCACGCAGAAAATGCTCCAGAACGAACAGCCGATCATCAATGGCAACGGGCGACAAACCCGTGATTTTGTGTATGTGGATGACGTGGTCGAGGCGAACATGGCCGCTCTCGGCAAGGAGGCCCACGGGATTTACAACGTGGGGACGGGGCAGGAAACGACCGTTAACGAGCTGTTCACGCTCCTGGCCGGATTCGTGAACCCCGCCATCCGTGAGGTGCATGGGCCGGCGAAAAAAGGCGAACAGATGAAGATCGCGCTGGATTCATCACGGCTCCACCGGGAATTGGATTGGGACCCAAAGGTCTCGTTGAAAGACGGCCTGGAGCGGACCGTGGCGTCCTACCGGCAACTGACGCAGACGACCTGAATCTCAATAGATGGGGACGGAGGGATCAATCTGTTGGGACCAGGCGTGAATGCCGCCCGTGAGGTTCTGGACGTTCGTGAATCCCTGCTGCAGCAGGAACTGCGTCGCGTCCATGCTCCGCATTCCCATGTGGCACTGCATGATAATTTCGGCGTTGGGGTCGAGTTTTTTATACTCGGACGCCAACGTGCCCAATGGAATAAGCTGTGCGCCCTCTATTTTGGCGAGGGCATATTCCCAGGGCTCGCGGACGTCAATAAGGACCACCGGCTCGCCCCGATCCCGTTTCTGTTTTAGTTCCTGCACCGTGATGGTGAAACCTTTGCCCTTGCCCATGGCGTGAATCCTCCCCGGAGGGTGATAATACGGCGCGGCTCTTCTGGCTGTCAATCGGCGGCATCGTCAAAACGGAGGTGAGGCGTGACGGATGACTCGCTCAACGTGACGGAGGGCGGCGATGCCATTATGGTGCTGATTACGGCGTCTTCGCGGGAGGAAGCTGACCGGATTGCCCGGCAGTTGGTTGACGAGCGACTGGCCGCTTGTGTGACGATCGTACCCCAAGTGTGGTCACTGTTTATCTGGGAGCAGACAGTCTCCCAGGAGGACGAGGTGCTGCTGCTGGTCAAGTCGCGTCGCGCTCGGTTTGCGCAAGTGGTCGCGGCCGTCACGCGCCTCCACAGTTACGCGGTGCCGGAGATCATGGCTCTGCCCATCGTCATGGGGTCCAGCGCCTACCTCCGGTGGCTGTCCGAATCCACCCCGTAACGAGCCGACAACAATGAGGGTATTGACATTTGCCGTCGAATCATGATATGACTTTTTCCGTTTGAGAAGAAGAAGATTTGTGAGGATCGGTTTGTCTATGGCTTGGCTGCATGAGTAATTCCGACCACGAATTCCACATCGTCGTCTTTCCGAGCGCGACGACGCATCCCCGCCGCTTCAGCATCAAGTGGAAAACCGCCAGAATGCTCCTGGGTGCCGGTTTGCTGGTGGCCGTTGTTCAGGCGTTCTTCCTGTTCCAGTACGTGACTCAAAGCGGGGAGATATGGGAACTGGAGGCCCTGCGATCGGAGTCGCTCCAGTACCGCCAGCAGGCAGGAATCCTGTCCTCCGCGCAGGAAGACCTTCGCAAACAATTGTCAACGATGCAGGAGATGAACAGCAGAATTCGGATGATGTTGGGGTTGGATCCCCCGAAGGGGTTATCGTCGCCCTTAGGTCTTGGGGGGAAGGAGGAGTCATCTCTGGTGACACAGCCGCCTGGCCTGGGGGGAGAACGGGAAGCATTCTTGACGGTGTCTGCTCAATTACAACGGGAAATGGCGTGGTTGAAGGAGGAAGCCGTTCTTCAGGAACAACACCTGAACGAGTTGAATACCATCGTGGGCGCGCGAAAGGCGCAGTGGGCGGCCACTCCGTCAATCTGGCCTGTGCAGGGCTGGGTGTCCTCTGGATTTGGGCGACGAGTGTCACCGTTTACCGGTAAGGACACCATGCACGGGGGGGTGGATATCACGGCGCCGATACGGACGCCGGTGGTTGCGCCTGCGGCGGGGGTTGTGGCGTTTGCGGGCAACGAGGCCGGTCTCGGCAATACCGTGACGCTTTTGCACGGATACGGTATGCGGACGATCTATGGGCATATGGACCGGATCAAGGTGCGGACAGGTCAGCCAATCAGGCGCGGGGACGTGCTCGGCTGGGTCGGGAGTACAGGCCTCTCGACCGGTCCCCACCTTCATTATGAAGTGGAAGTCCGTGGGTCAAGCGTAGACCCGCTCACGTACATTATTCATTAGACCGACCGGATCACGCCGTCGTTCTGACGGCCACGCTTTCCTCAACTGACCGGCTCTCCCATAGTTCTTGACTCTCGTCCGACCCTTTTGTAGAGTGAGCAAGTCCCGGTGCGTTCCCGGAAATGTGGAGGTGGCGGTGTCGGATTCTCAGTCTTCAGCAGTCCCGTTTGCGGCCCAGGCCGTGCCGTTTGATGACTTGCTGGCGACTGGAGTAATCCCTGAGGGGATGCTGGCCAGTCCGTACGTGGCCGAGCAGTTCGTCGAGCGGCTCGTCCATTATGTGCTCAGTGTGCCGTTCGGAAGCTATTCGATGGCCAATCTGTCCAAGATACTGGAACAGGTGGAGCCCCGTCAGCAGATGTCGTTTTTCAAGAAGCTGAAGGAGACGAGCCCCGAGAGTCTCAAGCATTTCGCGCCCCTCTACTACGGCTTCATGTCCGAGTTCAGCGATCTGCTCTTTACCTAGCCCGCCGTTTGAAATCTCGTCCCGTTCGGCTTACACTGCTTGGGATATGGGCATCACTGTTGAGAGGTTTGAAGCCAGGGCTGCGCATATTCCGGTTCATGGGATTGGTCTGTCCGTGGATGTCTTCAGCCCCGATGTCCTTGCTCTGTATCAGGCGCTTGATGTCGCCGCAGTGCCGCCAGCCTATCTTGAATTGTTCAAAGCCCCGACCAGGGAATTAGCGCGGGTTCGCACGGCCTTACCAGACGTTCCGTTGACCTATCACGCCGAGGGTCTGTGGCTGATGGATCCAGCCATGCGCGAGGAGACTCCGTGGCGGGAGGCTGTGGAGACGGTGGCCCGCCATGCGGAGGCGATTGGCGCGGGGTGGGTCAACCATGAATGCGCCGGCAAGCAAATTGGCGGGTACTCCTTTGGCACGTATCTGCCGCCGATATTCACAAACGCTGCGGCACAGGCTGTCGCGGAGAATGTCATCGTGGCGCAAGAGACGGTGGATGAGTGGTACGTCCAAGCAGGCCATCCGGACGCTACGCCGCTGTTCTTGCTGGAACTCCCTCCGCTGACCTACTTCGGGATTGGTGATCTGCCGGTTTCGGAATTCTTTGCGCGAGTTGTTGAGCGGGTGTCTTGCGGACTGGTGCTCGACATCGGCCATCTCTGGACGCACTGGCGGTACCGCGAGCACCGTCGAGGCCGCAGTCTGGAGGCCTTTACAGAAGCGTTTTGTGCCACGTTCCCGTTGGATCGGGTCATCCAGATTCATCTCGCCGGTCTGGGCTTGCACGATACAGACACGTGCGACACACGCCACAAGACAATAGGCGAGAACAACCGGTTTCCGCGCTGGATTGACAAGCATGAGGCGCCGGTGCTGGATGTCCTCTTCGATCTCCTGCAGCATATCCTGGGTCAGCCGGGACTGACCGCACTCAAGGGGATTGCGCTGGAAGTGGACGGCAAGGCCATTCCGACCATCATGGAGGAATTCGGACGGTTGCGAGGGACGGTCACGAGGAATGTGTTCGGACATGTGCAGGAAAAAAAGGAACGAGTGCACGGTGCAACTGGTAGAGACGCGCACGAGGGGACACTGCCCGACCTGTACGAGGCCTATGCGAGGGTGGTGTCCGGACAAGAGGCCCTGGAGACGAGTCTGCCGGCGCCACTTGCCCAGGACCTCAATCCAGAGGGGCTGCATCGCTATATCACGTCCTACCTCCCGCACGAGCTGTTGTGCTGGGGCGGGGACCTGGCGGAGTTGTTTCCGACGATCTGGGCCTCATTGGAGGCGCGGGGCATCGCGCCCATGGACTTCGTGCGTTGCTGGTTTCGGCAGTCCCGTCCAGTCATCGCCCAGTACGATTTTTTCTCTCTCAAACTGGAACGCTGGGTGGAGTTTGTTGGCGATGTCGCGCCTGATTTACTGGAGCAGGCACAATATGAGGCCGTGCGCCTGCGCGAGGTCCATGCCGACTTGAATGACGAGGCGGTGACGGTGGAGCGCCTGGGATGACCACGATCCGCATCAATAAATATTTTACGGAGCAGGGGATCTGTTCGCGCCGCGTAGCGGACCACAAGATCAACGCGGGCTTGGTGCAGATCAATGGGCGCGTGGCCCTGTTGGGTGATCAGGTAACGGACGGCGACGTGGTGACCCTGGGCAGTGATGCCGTGATGATGGGCAGTGGTGTCGTGACGCGGCGGCCCCCTGCGTGCTACCTGGCGTATCACAAACCGGTCGGGGTGACCTGCACGACGGAGTTGCACGTTGAGGGCAACATCATTCAGGCGGTCGGCTATCCCGAACGGATTTTCCCGATTGGCCGTCTGGACAAGGATTCGTCCGGCCTGATCCTGCTGACCAACGATGGCGATATCGTGAATCGCATTCTTCGGACGGAGTTTGGCCATGAGCGTGAATACCGGGTCACGCTGGAGCGTCCCTATTCGCCGACCTTTTTGCGCTGCATCGAGGACGGAGTCCTCGTGCAGGGCGAGAAGACTCAGCCCTGCCGAACCACCCAAAGCGATGCCGTGACCTTTCGGATTATGCTGACGGAGGGACGTAATCGCCAGATTCGCCGCATGTGTTCGGCCTTGGGGTATCGCGTGATACGGCTGGTCCGGGTGCGCATCATGCACATTCGCTTAGGGCATCTTCCGGTCGGGACGTGGCGGCCGCTGACGGCGAGGGAACACACACACTTGGTCGCCGCCGTGGGGCTGCAGAACAAGGACATCCATCACAGAGACGTCATGGAGGTCGCATCATGACGGCCCCTCGTGTCCTGTGAACGTGGGGGGCTCCATTGTGCAGGTATGCCCAGATAAGGACTCGGTGGCACGCGCGGCGGCTGATGTGTTTGTCAGTCTGGCGCCTCAGCCGCACGAGAAGCGGACGCCCTTTCGTGTGGTGTTAGCCGGCGGCACGACGCCTGCGGCCCTCTATGCCCTGCTGGCCTCCGCCGAGTACCGACATCGGGTGGCGTGGAAGCAGGTGATGTTTTTTTTCGGGGATGAACGCGCGGTGCCGTCCGATCATCCGGACAGTAATTACCGCGCGGCCCATGATGCGTTGTTCATTCCGCTGGACATTCCCCCACAAAACGTATATCAGATGAAGGGACTGGGGTCTGATTTGGATGCCGCAGCCGCAGAGTATGAACGGATATTGCAGTCCGCGTTTGAGCGAATGCGCGTACCACAGTTTGATCTCATTTTTCTCGGTATGGGGTCAGACGGTCATACGGCGTCGTTATTTCCAGGCAGCCCCGCGCTGGCTGAACGCACGAGGCTGGTCGTGCCGGTGACGGACGCGCCCAAACCGCCGCCGCGCCGATTGACGCTTACGTTTCCGGTGCTGAATGCCGCTCGGCTTGTGCTGTTCATGGTGACCGGCGCGGACAAAGCGCCGGCGCTACGCGAGGTGCTGAGGGGGGCCGTCTCGCCAGATCGGTATCCGGCTCAGTGTGTCAGGCCAGGGGCGACACGCCTGGCCTGGCTCGTGGATGAGGCTGCAGGAGGACTGTTACAGAAGGAGGACCTATGCTTGAAACCGTTGACCTGACACTTGCGTTGACGAAAGAGCAGTACAAGAAGAAGGCGTCGCCGCTACGCGAGAAGCTCCGTCTCTTGCAATATCAGTGCAAGGACGCGGAGGTGCCCATTATTATTGTGTTTGAAGGGTGGGACGCCGCCGGCAAGGGAGGGGTCATTTCGCGTCTGCTTGAGCGGATTGATCCCCGTGGATTCAAGGTGCATGCCGCCCGCCCGCCGACGGTGGAGGAGGAAGCCAAGCCCTTCCTCTGGCGCTATTGGGTGCGTCTCCCGCAGGATGGGGAGATGGCGCTCTTTGATCGGTCCTGGTACGGACGTGTGATGATTGAGCGGGTGGCCAAGATGGTGCCCAAGAAGGTCTGGCGTCGTGCGTTCGAGGAGATCAGCCAGTTCGAACGGCAACTGGCCGAAGATGGCGCGGTGATTGTCAAGCTCTTTCTTCACATCTCCAAGAAGGAACAGCGCCACCGCCTGACGGCAATGGATGAGGACAAGTACGAGAGTTGGCGGGTGTCCAAATGGGATTGGAAGCACCACAAAGACTATGACAAATACGTGGCGGCGATTGAAGAGATGGTCGCCAAGACGGACGCGCCCTACGCGCCCTGGACGATTGTGGAAGCGACAGACAAACGCTTCGCGGAAATCAAAGTACTGGAGACCCTGGTGCAAGCGATGGAAGAGGCGGTGGCCTGGCGAAAGGTTCACGGCATGGAAATCGGGCGGAGCAAGATGTCACGGGACGCCAAGAAGGCGGCGCACGCGGCGAAGCCGGCTGGACCAGCGTCACAGCCGTCAGGAAAGGAGAAGGGCCATGCTCGAAAAAGCAGATCTCAGTAAAGCGTTGCTTGAAAAACAGTATTGGAGTGAGATCAAAAAATGGCAGGTGCGCCTGCGCGAGCAATCCATGCGTCTCTTCAGTGAAAAACGGATGGCGGTGGCGATCTTTGAGGGGTGGGACGCAGCCGGCAAGGGCGGCAGCATCAAGCGCGTCACCGAAATTTTGGACCCGCGCGGATTCAACGTGAACACCTTTGCGGCGCCCAGCGGGGAAGAGGGTCGGCGCCATTACCTGTGGCGGTTCTGGAAGGCCCTGCCGCCATTAGGGCAGATCGCCATCTTTGATCGGTCCCATTACGGGCGTGTGATGGTGGAGCGCGTGGAGGGGTTCTGTACCGAGCAGGAGTGGAAGCGGGCTTTTCGGGAGATCAATGAATTTGAATGGCAGATCACAAACTTTGGCGCGGTGGTCGTGAAGTTCTGGTTGCACATTGACCAGGAGGAACAGTTGCGGCGGTTCAAGGGGCGCGAGCTGGACCCCTTCCGGGCCTACAAATTAACGGATGAGGATTGGCGTAACCGGGCCAAGTGGAATGCGTATCGAGGCGCGGTGGAGGACATGATCGAGAAGACCAGCACGACTTGGGCGCCCTGGACGGTGGTCGAGGCCAACGACAAGTTCTATGCGCGCGTCAAGGTGGTGCAGACGCTCACGAAGGCCCTGGAGGCGGTGAAGTAGGGGCAGAGAGACTGTACTGGCGCGTGGCTAGAAGATGCCGGCTTGCCGTTGGAGCCAGCGGATGTAGGGGATGATCTGAGTCAGGTCGTCTTTGGTGATGCCGGGAATCTTCGGCATGTCGCCGAATTTCCAGTGATGTGCGCGGACGCCCATTTCAGGGGCGCGGTAGAAGGTGATGTCGGCATGGTGGTTGGGTTCGTAGACCTTGTCGAGGAACGGCGGGCCTTGGGCGGTGCCTTTCGCGCCGACGCCGTGGCAGGCGGCGCAGTTTTTATTGTAGAGCGCCTCTCCTTGAGCGAAGGCCGCCGGGGGCTTGAGAACGGGCTGGTCGGCGGCCAGCCCGAGTGGGGTGACCACCAACACACACGCAACAGCCGGCAGCCACAGGGCGAGCAGGCCGACGCGTCTCATTTTTTCTCTTCGCCCGCGCCCACAGAGTCATTGGCGTGGCACTCGACCCAGAACCGGTAGCGAATGGCTGGGTTTTGGTTGCTCTCCGCGTTGGGGTTGTCATAGAGGCAGCGGTCCACGGTGCGAATCTCTTCGTCGGTGAACTCGATGTTGAGCGACGTTTTCCAGTAATTGTCCAGGGTAAAATAATCGGCGCTCTTGGGGACCGCATCCAGTTCGGCTTGCATCCGTTGGAACGCGGGCGCATCGGTGCCCGGAATGTTCTTGTTGTTACGCGTGACGCACCATTTCATCACTTCGGCAATGCCATATCGGGTCAGGGGAATAGTATGGGTATGCGAGTCAGCCATCAGAGTCCTCCATGAAAGTGAGGTAGTCTACCTGATTGGATTGGTTCTTGACAAGCCTCAAGGCGGTGCTGCCTATGTGATGGTGCCGTCCACCATGCGGATGATGCGGTCGGCTTGGTTGGAGAGGGCTTCGTTATGGGTCACCATCACGAATGTCACGCCTTTCGCGCGATTCAGGTCCCGCATCAGGCGAAACACCTCCTCGCCGGTGTGGGTGTCCAGGTTGCCGGTCGGCTCGTCGGCCAGGACAAGGTCCGGACGCAGGACCAATGCGCGCGCGACGGCAACCCGCTGCTGCTCGCCGCCCGACATCTCTCCCGTGCGGTGCTCCAGTCGGTGTGCCAGTCCCACGTCCGTGAGCAGGGACGCGGCTGCTGCGCGCGCCTCCTCCGGCGGCTGACGCCGGATCAATGCCGGCATCATGACGTTTTCCAGCGCCGTGAATTCCGGCAGGAGGTGATGGAACTGGAAGACAAATCCTATTTTTTGATTCCGAAAGTCCGCCAGCGCCGGCTCGTCCTTGGCGAAGATGTCTTCACCGTCGAAGCGCACGGCGCCGCTGGTGGGCGTGTCCAACGCGCCGAGGATGTGCAGCAGAGTCGTCTTGCCGGCGCCGGACGCGCCGACGATGGCCACCAACTCGCCGCGTGCGATGTCCAGGCTGACCCCGTTCAAGACGTGGATCTCTGTCTGATCGAGGTGAAACGATTTCGTGAGGTCGTGTGCTGCAATCATAGCGCTTGCGGCTTCCGGAGCCACGACGTCTTGGCGGAGTGGCATTTCAATTACTCGTAGCGGAGGGCCTCGGCTGGGTCGAGGCGGGCCGCCTGCCGACAGGGATGGATCGTGGCGAGGAAGGTGATAAGGACGGCCGAACCCCCCACGATGACCACGTCAAAGGTCTTGATGTTCACCGGAATACGGCTCAGGTAATAGACGTCGCCGGGCAGGGCATAGAACTCCTGGATCGCCCAGCAGATGCCGTATCCCAGCGGAATGCCGAGGGCCGTGCCGACGACGCCGATCACCAATCCGTTCAACATGAATATCCGCATCACGGCCTGGCCGGTCGCGCCCATCGCCTTGAGGATGGCGATCTCTCGGTGTTTTTCCACGACGATCATGGTCAGCGTGCTGACGATGTTGAACGAGGCGACGATGATGACCAGCACCAGGAGCACGAACATCATGAACTTTTCCATCTTGAGCGCTGCAAACAGATTTTTGTTGAGGCTCATCCAATCGCGCGCCCAGTAGGGCAGGCCGATGGCGCCTTCAATCGCGCGGGCGATGCGGTCTGCCGCGAACACGTCCGAGACCTTGACCTCAATACCGGTCACGGTCTCGCCCATCTTGAAGAATGCCTGCGCCTGGGTGATGGACACATAAGCCAGCGACGAGTCGTATTCGAACATGCCGGCTGAGAAGACCCCCGCCACGCGAAAGGATCGGACCTTGGGGATCATGCCGAGCGCGCTCATCGAACCCACCGGCGAGACGACGTTCACGCGGTCGCCCATGCCGACGCCGAGCCGCAGCGACAACTCCTTGCCGATGATGATGCCGGGCAACGGCGGCGGAGGTTCTGGAACATGGCCGTTCGACGCCGGCGGGGCTTGACCGGCCGGCCCCAGCCGTTCGAGTTCGTCGAGCGACCCTGCCGTAAGATTTTTGGCGATCTCCGTGACCGTCGGCTCTCGTTGCACGTCAATGCCGCGCAGCACCACGCCGTGCGAACCGGTATCCGACGTCAGGAGGACCTGTTTGAAGATGAACGGCGTGGCGGCGACGACGTCGGGCACGGTGGCCACTTGGTCCGCCAACGTGGTCGCGTTCGTGATGGCCTCGCCGGTTCGGGAGGTGACGAGGATGTGGGAGTTGGTGCCGAGAATCTTGGCTTGGATGTCCTCCTTGAAGCCGGTCATGATGCCCAGTGTGGCGATGAGGGCCGCGACGCCGATGGTGACGCCTGCAATGGAGATGAGCGTATTAAACGAAATTGTCCGGTTGCGGCGCTTGGCCTTCAAATACCGCAGGCCGATAAATACTTCATAGGGGAGTGGCACCGGCTATTTCTCAGGCCGAAGCTGCGGGAAGAGAATCACGTCGCGGATGGAGGGTTGATTGGTCAAGAGCATCACAAGGCGGTCAATGCCGATGCCTGCGCCGGCGGTTGGGGGCATGCCGTGCTCAAGGGCGCGGAGGAAATCCTCGTCGAGATGCTGCGCTTCCAGGTCGCCTTTCGCCCGTTCCGCCATCTGTGCTTCGAAGCGCCGGCGTTGGTCGAGCGGATCGTTCAACTCTGAGAAGGCGTTGGCGATCTCACGTCCGGCGATGTAGAGCTCGAAGCGGTCGGTCAGATCAGGATCGTTCGCCGTGCGTTTGGCCAGCGGCGAGATTTCCACGGGAAAGTCGGTGATAAACGTGGGTTGGAGGAGGGTCGGCTCGACCACCTGCTCGAAGAGACGCGTGAGCAGGATACAAGAGGACTCGCCGCCCTTCACCTCGCAATGGTGTTGTGTGGCCTGGGCAAGCAGATAGGCCGGGTCGGTGATGTCCTGGAGACTCGCGCCCAGCCGCTCGGCGACTGCGTTCCGGTACGTCAGGCGCTTCCAGGGGCGAGCGAAGGAAAGGGTGACGGTCTCATCCTGGCTGGCATGTCGTGTGAAGGGAATGGTCTGGGCGCCCTTGCCGTGGACGGCCTCCACGAGCGTACAGAGTAAGTCCTCGGTCAACGGCATCAGGTCGTGGTAGTCGCCGTAGGCCATATAGAACTCCAGCATCGTGAATTCGGGATTGTGGATGGTGGAGAGGCCCTCGTTGCGGAAATTGCGGTTGATCTCGAAGACCCGGTTCAGGCCGCCGACGATCAATCGTTTTAAGTAGAGCTCCGGCGCGACACGAAGATAGAGGTCGGTGTTGAGCGCGTTATGGTGCGTGACGAACGGTCGGGCCGTGGCGCCTCCTGGGATTGGGTGCATCATCGGTGTCTCGACTTCGAGAAAACCCTTGCCGACAAGGAATGCGCGGATCGTCTGGATAATGGCGCTACGGGTGACGAAGAGGCGTTGCACGTCCGGATTGGCGATGAGGTCCAGTGCCCGTTGACGGTAGCGGGTCTCCACGTCGGTGAGGCCGTGCCATTTCTCAGGCAGGGGGCGGAGCGCCTTGCAGAGAAAGGTCAACTGCGCGACCGCAATCGTCAGCTCGTTTGTTTTGGTGCGAAACAGCGGGCCGCTGACGCCGATCCAATCGCCCAGATCAAGGAGTTCGGCCAGGGCAAATCTCTGCTCACCCAGTACGTCCTTCTTCAGATAGACCTGAATGGTCTCCGTGCCATCTCGAAGAGACGCGAACGCCGCCTTGCCGAACCGGCGCAGGGCGGTGATCCGGCCCGCGAGGGTGGCCGTGATGGGATTCTGCTCGAGTGTGTCTTTGGCGCTTGCGCCGTGGGCCGCAAGCACAGCGCCGGCTCGATCCGTGGCTTCGAACCGGACGCCGAAGGGGTCCACGCGCATCTCTCGGAGCAGGTCGAGCTTCTTCAGCCGCTGCTGAATCTGATCGTTCAGGTCGTCCATACAGAATGTCGCATTATAGAAGGCAAGGGCAGGCAAAGCAATTTCAGTTGCCCGAACGATTCCTGGAGCAGGGAGGCCGTGTGGAGCCGCCGGGTGGCGGCGAGCCGCGCGTACACGGCCCGGTCTTTTTGTACGCCGCACATGCACCACGCGCACATCCGGATCGCCGAACACGCCGTGGCATCTCGCGGCCGCTCGGAAACCGGGACACGCCTCCCGCGCACACCAGGTGCCTGTACGCTTCCTCGACGGTCCCTTTCGCTGAGGAGACAGCAACCATGAAACACCCTCTACGGGGGCTTCGGAACACGTCAAGAATACGGAAAACGACCCACACGAATCCGCGTTGAGCCACAATATCATTATCATTCAGGAGGTGTGCAGATGAAGAAGAGCATGGTGGCAATAGTTGCAGTCCTGGGTCTCGTCGCCTTCAGTGGTCCGTCGTTTGCCGATGAGAAAGGCGGCATGAAGGATATGAAGGATATGAAGAGCGGCAAATAAACGTTCTGGAGAGTCGACGCAAGCGCGCAATGTGCATGCCTCCATCGGTCCCAGCCGTCGGCATCGCATCGTGCGTTGGAACTGTCTCTGTCCAGCGCAGCCCTGTGGCGATGCTGCGAAGCGTGTGCGACGCTACAGGATGTAAGCGGTGAAGCCAGGCGAGGGCTGGCAAAGGTCCGACGTCGGATGAGGGCGGTTCAGGGAGGGCGGGTTTATGGAACCGGAATCAGGGTATCGCTGAACGTGGTGCGGAGGAGACTGTTGCTGGCGCTGCTGAAGAGCGTCCAGTTGAACGCCAGGGGATCTTCTCCCAGGGCTGTGCTCACCACATAATACATCAGTAGGGGGATGGTGGTGAACAGGGCATGTAATGGTACCGTGCCTAGGGCGATCACTTGAGCGAACGTGGCTGCCACGCTCAGCAGCGAGGACGTCAGACTCGCCGTGCGAAAGTACTGCTGAACTGTTGCTTCGTCCTGGAGCGTCTCCGTCACATTGTCCAGATAGGTCTGAAACGCCTTGGTGCGCTGGATGTGGTCTGGTGACGAGGCGGTCTCTGCCGCTTCTTCCAGAATCAGGCGCAGTGTCTGTTCGGGAAGCAATAACTGGACATGCATGGCGATGGGGGGATCCGGCGACGCCGACTCAAGCGGAATGATGATCTCAATAAAGGGATCAGTGGAATCCTTCGAGGGGACGTCTGAATCCGTCGAAAGATCGTCCTGATGAGACATCGTGGCCACGGGGATCGGTTGGGTGAGTCGCGTGGCCAGGGCTGTCCGAAGGGACGGGACGATGACGCGCTTAATATAGGTGTGCCAGGCGGCGACATTGTAGGCGGGCGGGTCGGTCGTGGTCGGCGGGTCCGTTGGAGAGTCTGATGGGGGAACGCTGTCCGGATCGGCAGACGGTGAGGTGGTCGAGGCATGGTCGTACGCCCAACTGAACGGCAGCGTGTCTGCTGAAGGCGTGAGTGTGAGGAACGCCTTGTCGTATCCGGCGTCCACTGTTGCCGGCAGCCCGAGGCAGACGGCGAGCAGAAGAAGTGGGCCAATGCGTTGTAAATATCGCATGAACCATCAAGTGTCCTCTTCGAGGCGCGACAATGCAAGGGAAATCGTTCGCGCGGTCATGCTCGGCATTGACAGGTCTTTCTTGCGTCCCCTACACTGACACCCGATGCCATCACCTGCTGCCCATGCCCTGCGCGACGCGACCCGCGCCACCACGATCGGCTTTGTCCACCTCGGCTGCTCCAAAAACCAGGTGGACAGCGAGGTCATGCTGGGCATGTTGTCGAAGGACGGCTTCGTCTTGACCGACGACCCCGCTCGCGCCGAAGTCGTCATCATCAATACCTGCGGGTTCATTGAGGAAGCCAAGCAGGAATCCATCAATGCCATTATTGAACACGGCGCACTCAAACAGAACGGCGTCTGCAAGGTCCTGATTGCTGCCGGCTGTCTCTCCCAGCGCTATCAAGGCGACCTGTTGAAGGCGCTGCCTGAGTTAGACGGCGTCATCGGGACGGGCGAGACTGGACGTATTGCCGAGATCTGCCGGACGCTCCTGAGGCCTGGCCGAAAGACTCAACGCCTCTGGACCAGCCCGCCGCCCTATCTCTACGACGAATTGACGCCACGACTACGGATCGGCAAACGACATTCCGCGTACGTGAAAATTGCCGAGGGCTGTAATCGAAACTGCGCGTTCTGCGCCATTCCGATCATGAGGGGGAAGCAGCGCAGCCGGACCGTGGCATCCATTGTCGAGGAAGTCCGCACACTGGCGGCTGAGGGCGTCAAGGAGATCAACCTGGTCTCGCAAGACACCATCAACTATGGCGTAGACCTCGGCCTCCGCAACGGCCTCGTCACGCTGCTACGGGACTTGGTCACGGTACAGGGTGTGCGCTGGGTGAGGCCCTTCTATCTCTATCCGCAGCAGGTGACGGACGAGTTAATTGCGCTCTATGCCGGCGAAGCCACGATCACGAAATATATGGATATGCCCTTCCAGCATATTCACGATGCCATGCTGACACGGATGCACCGGTTGGGCAACAAAGCCTCCATCACCGCGCTGGTGGATCGCCTGCGTACTCGCATTCCCGGCCTCAGTTTCCGAACCGCCTTCATTGTCGGCTTTCCAGGTGAAACCAAGGCGGCCTTCACCGAGCTCAAGCGATACCTGTCAGAGATGGAGTTTGATCGTGTCGGGGTGTTCTGCTACTCCGATGAAGAAGGGACTTCCGCTGTAGACCTGGATACAAAAATTGCCCGCGAGGTGATGGAAGAGCGGCGGGACGAATTACTGGCGATCCAGGAAGCGATTTCGCTCAAGAAGAGCCGGCAGAAGATCGGCCGCACGATAGACGTGCTGGTCGAGGGACTGTCGGAAGAAACAGAGTTACTCCTTGCCGGACGCCATGAAGGCCAGGCCCCGGAGATCGACGGCGTCGTCTATCTGAACGATGGCACGGCCAACGCGGGCGACATCGTACAGGCCACGATTACAGACGCCGCCGCCTACGACCTCGTTGGCCGCATCGTCGGATAACACAGATGGCTGAATTCGACGAGGGGAAGGACGCATTTCTTCAGGTGGTCAAGGCGCTCGACCCGGCGGTGGAGGTCGTGATGCCGGTCACGCCGAGTCGGGGCCTCTTCCTGGTCTCGCTCACCAAGTCTGGCCAGCGCAAGTTTCTGACGGTCAACGAGGACGACATTCTTGACCTTCCGGAGGATGCCGACGTTCTGAAGCACGTCACCGACGAGATCCGCAAGGTCCTCGCCTCATTGCCCGGGACGGACGCCCTATGAACTGGATGGCCCCCGATAGGACAGGCGGTACGGAAGCGGCGCGGTGGGCCATCGAGTTCTGATTGTTCCTGTGCTCGTCGGTTGCCTCATCATCGCATGAGCAGTACGATTACCATTGGGTTTCTGGACCGGACGAGCGTGCGCATTTACATTGAATACACGCGCCCTATCGCCGACAACGAGCGTCGAGAACTGTTGATCCATGCGGCGTTGCTGACCGCCAGAGCCTTGGCCTCCTTGACTCCGGAGCGGCAGCGGGCCTTCGCAGGGGTGCTGCGGGAATGGAAGGACAGGGGCTTTGACACCTGTCCGCTGCAGATCAGCGAGGGTGATCCGATGGTCTGCCCGCATCGGTTTGCGGCGACCTTTCTGGCGCCCGTCCGTGAATATGCTCTGGCGACGACCGGGTGTGGCAAGGCAGCAGGGGGGATGGACTACTTTCTTCCCATGGCGGCTGCGGCCTATCTGCGGCATGTGGCAGATCACGACCACGATCCAGATGAATTGCTCAAGCCGGCGCTGGCCCTGTGTACTGCCGCGCTGAGCCATCCCGTGACCCTGGAGAATCATTTTCAGATGGCTGCCGCCAGCCTTCCCAAGATTGAGCCGATCCGTGATCGGACCTTGTCTCGGCAGGAACGTCCGGTCGTCACCCCCGCGCCTCTTGTCCCGCTGCCCATAGTCGCCGAAGAGAGTGAACGGCCCTTGCCGCGCCACGAGACCACGCGCTCGCTGATCGTCTCCGCCTGCCTTGCCGCCACGCTGATCGTGTTCGGCGTCCAGTATTGTTCGACACGGGAGTCGAGCCGAGACGGAGAGACGGCGGTGGTTCACAGTTCCCCCGCGCCACAGGCTGCGCCGCAATTCTTGCCGCTTGTCCCGTCGCCGCCGCAGCATGAGGGCACTGCCGACAGCCCCACTCTCCATGAACCGGTCCACTCGGTGGTCGAGTCTGTGGTGGAGACGCCGCCTGTTGCGCCACGAAAACTGCCCCTGCCGCTGTCCCCACAAGCTCGTGTCTATCTTCGGGAGGCGCGGGATCTTGCCGAAAACAGCCTGGCCCAGGTGCGCGTGATGGCGGCAGCAGCCGGTCGCGGTGGAACAGGAAGCGAGGAGTTGGTGGAGACGCTGGACTATGGTATGCGAACACTTCAGTCCTGGCAGCGGCAGGTCGCGGTGCTGGCGCCGCCGGCGAGATTGGCAGAGTCGCATCAGGAGATCATCCGAATCATGCTGGAGATGAACGACATTGCCCAGGCCATCCAGCCACAGTTATCGCATGCGAAGGCCCTCGCCCTACGGGACCGGTTGGACCGCCTTCACGCGGAACTGGCCCGTATCCTGAATGAGGCCGACGCCGGGTAACGGGAGTCTGCGCGGGCTGCTTGCTTTTGACGCGCCGGGAATGATACAGGAACAGGGCGGGTGTGTTGGTCCCCATCGTCTAGTCTGGCCTAGGACGCGGCCCTTTCAAGGCTGCAACACGGGTTCAAATCCCGTTGGGGACACCAAGTTTTCAATGACTTGCGAGATTTATCGGCGTCCGCCATTGACACGATAGACAAACCATAGACATCATCCCAATACGCCTCCAAGAGTGTCACGGCGCGGCGGAGTTTCTGGTTCCACCCTGGGCCGCCGTGCTGGTACTGCGTGGTCATATCCGGCGAGAGATGCCCCATCAGCCATTGCGCGACGGTGTGCGGAATATCGAGTTGCTGAAGCGCCGTGGCGAAGGTATGCCGGAGGTCGTGAAACCGCAGGTCAGACACGGTGGATCGCCGCACGGTCCGCGACCAGAGTGCCGCGAAGGTTTCGCGGGTCCACGGCGGAAATACGCGCTCTTCCGGGATCACGGGGATGGCAGGCGTGAGGGCGGCGAGGGCAAACCGGTTCAGTGGGATTTCCGGAGGATAGCGTTTGTAGGGCGTGCGGGGTGTTCCCATGAGCAGCCATGGCCCGTCCGTCCGATGTACGATCTGTGGCCGCTGGAGGGCGAGGAGTGCCGATTCCCGCAGGCCGGTGTTGAGGGTGCCCAGCGCCATCCGCCATGCCGAGGCATGGGCTGAGGACGCGAGCGTCGTCAATTCCTCGTCCGTCGCCACACGGGTCCGCTTCACGGGATTGGGCAACGGCGTCCCCTTCAGGAGATTCTTTTCGAGTATGTTCTGTTGGACGGCCAGATTCAGGATACGCAGGAGGAGCTTGAACTCTCGGATGATGGTATCGGGGGCGGCTCCGTCGCGCTTGCGTTGCGTGACATACTCGATGCCGTCGAGCGGCGTCAGTGACCGTAGGGGCCGCGCCCCAAACGTCGGGAGCAGATGCAGGGCTAAGATGTTCTCCGGACGTGTCCGTTCCACGCGGTCCTTGATGTTGAACACCTTCCAGTAAATCGGCACAAACTGACTCAGCGTGATCTGGTCGGGGGGGATATGGCCTGGCAAGGGATTCGTGATCGTAGCGATCATGCGGTCCGCTTCGGTGGCGATCTCGTCCGGCGTGAGGTTGTAGCCGAGCAACGGGCGTAGGCGTTGTCCCTGCCAGACGACATCCAGGTCATAGGCGGTGCCGAGCGTTTTGGTGTAGCGCGTGATGATACGGTACGGGCGTTTCGGTCGCATCGCTTCCTCCCTCAGAAGCTCTCGACGGGTCCGTTAGGACGGTCTTATCGGTAGCGTGGATTGCGGTGGTACACCGTGACACGAGGCAAGGGGAGTGTAGGTGGCGTGGGCGTCTGGCCGTTGGCCCATTGGAGTAGCGACTCCCTCGGATACAGCCAGCAGCGTGATCCGGGCGGTCTGACACGCGGGGGCGCGTTCAGGCCCGTCACACGCTTGTAGAGGGTGCGTGGAGATTGCCGCAAGAGCGCGGCGGCCTCTCGGTGCGTGAGAAAGTGCGATGGCGCTCCCGTTCCCATGCGCTGATAGTAGTTCATGAGGATACATATTTGCAACCCCTAACTTTTATATTCGGTCGGCAGTCGGCGGCCTCTTAGATGCCATCTGGCTTCCCCCATTGCAGCAAGTCCCATTCATCGAGGTCCTGGATGTGCGGACAGGCCCGGACATCGGAGGCGTGCAGCACGACCTCGACCTGGGCGCGAAGGGCCGCCGGGTGGCGCTGCGTGATCTTCCAGGCTTGTGGCTGGGCGAGGCGGCAGGGGAAGAACCACGTCGGGTCCGGTGGAGGTGGGGGCGCGGCGCACGGGCCGAGCGTGTAGACGATGGGTTTCAAATAGTCCTCGGCAAACCGATGGGCGACCCAGCAGTGCGCCCGCCAGTCGCTGACCTGTCGGCTCTGCGCGTAGCACACCGCGACGGACGGGGTTAACGGCTTCGCTTGGCGCTCTTTTGCCATTGGCGCTTGTCCTGTCCCATGGTGAGGATGGCCGATCCCTTCGCGTGGGCGGTAAATTCCTCGGCCCAATCCTGCCACGTCAGTCCCATGCCGATCAACCAGCGATGGAGAATCACGACGCTGGGACCGAGCTTCGAGTGGCACATGCGGAAGTATTGATCCTTGAGAATGTCGGTGTGACGGCTCATATCGGCTTTGGTCATGCCCTGGCCCTTGCGAAGATTTTCCAGGGCCAGGCCCCACGGGGCCAGTTTCGTAGATGTGGTCATGCGCCCTCCCTTATAACGGATTCTTATTCTCCGCGTCTGCTTCTTGCTCGTCGTCTCGAATGTTGATGATTCTCATGTCGTGATCTGGTTGCATTACTTTAGACACTCCACCTCTCGCAAATACGGTGTGTTTACGTGCGTATACGGGTCAGACGCATTCGAGAGGACCATGACCACGCATTCAAAGCGTTGAGGGCCGTGCGGGCTCACTTTCTCCAGGATCATATACCGTGGGACCCCACGCAAGTTGGTCACACCAGTCTCGATCACGACCCGATTTTCCTTATGCACTCCGCTGTAAGCCGCAGAAATAAATATGTTCTTGTTATTGTATCGCTGGCTTCCAAAGAGGATCGCTCGCATGGGACCCAGGTCTGCACTCACTCTATGACGCTGGAGCATGCGTCCGGCCTTTTTTGCCAACCACTCAGGTAAAGAGATAGGCTTATAGAAGCCGTTTTTTTCGAGTAGGGCGTCCAGGGTGTTAGTCGCGGCAAACCCTGCGGTGCCGGACACCACACTCACGAACAGCGCCATTCCCGCAATGAATCTGACAGGGCTCCTCACGCTCATCTCCTTTCTGCAATGGCTGATTACGGGTTGAAGATTCTCACGTCATGGTTTTTCTTAGCCCTGCGCCATTCCCACGGCGGCGTGGGGTGTTGGTCAACCCACAGGCCACGCTTGGCAGTTCGGGCTTCTATCTCCAACAGGCCAAGGCTCTCATCCTGCGAGTATGTGCGATACCACCAGGCAAGCCCGGCGGCCACCAGTTCACGGTTGAGCACTCGACCATCAGGCAGGAGGACATTGGCTATGGTGCGCCTGTACTTGTCGGTGTCCTTGACCTGGACGGTGACAGTCTTCCCAAACGCCAGTCCTGACGTGAACTGCTTGGCTTTGGAGCCGAACGGCTGCGCCTTCTCCGGGCAGTCAATACCCAGCAGCCGAATCTTCTCCTCCTTGCCATTGTGCATGACCTTGATTGTGTCGCCGTCCGAGACGCCGACCACGCGGCCTACGAACTCACTCGTCGGTGATCCAGCCTGAACCGTCAGGGGCAGGAGAAAGAGAGCGATCACGCTGATGAGAGTCATGTTGCGCTTCATGTCCATCTCTGCTGCTGTTTGATGGCGTCATAGGCGTGCAGAATGTCCCTGGTTTTTTGGGCAGCCACAGTCTGTAACTCCGGTCCGAGATGGGCCACTTTATCAGGGTGATACTGAGCAATCATCTGGCGAAAGGCAGTTTGGCACTCGTCTCGTGTTGACGTTCGAGAAAGATTCAGGACAGCCCACGGATCAGGGGTTGGCGGGGGTGATGGAGCTTGGGGCGTTGTGCGACGAGTGCTGGAAGGATACACTGTGCGGCGTCCATCAGGTCCCATGGGAGAAATCCTGCCATCTTTTTCCAGACGTTCTACCAAACACATCGCATGTGGAAAACTGATCTGGTAGCGCCTTTGAATGTCGGATGCTGAAATATGCGCGAACGACGCTATCCAGTCCACGAGGTCCTCATAGAGCGGATCATCTTCGGTGGCATTCCTGGGTGTGGCTTTCGGAATCAGGACGGTGCGCCGTCCATTGTCATCACGTGGACCTACCCACTTATTCTTTTCGAGCGCCTTCAAGAGGCAGATCGCGGTCATGGTGTCGAACCCGTATCGGTCCTCCAATGCGACCAAGAGTTCACCTTCGCCTATCGAATCCATGGTTGCCAACCAGTCCCACAGACCCCAGCAATTTTCTTCTTTTGCTAAAAAGGCATTGACGGTCTTGGCGGCGGCCTCGCGCCGTCTGGGATCGCCAGCAACCGCAGCCCACTCTTCTTCGGTGCGCCTAACAGTAGTGACGAACTCTTCTTCGTCTCGCCCTTCCGCTCTCGCAACCTCTCGGTAGAACTCCTCATCTGCGTTTTTGGCGTCGGTGGGCTTCACGTCCGGCCTGATACCAGCAATGAGACAAATGGCCGACGGCCATACTATCACTAAGGCGGCAAGCCAATGCCCAGCCAAGAAAACGAACATGCCGGTGAGAAAGCCTGCTATGGATATGCCTGTGAGGACTTTCTCATGAGTAGGCTGAGAGGTCCTCCCTGTTGTCTTGACATAGGAGATTCCGCTGCCGGGGATGTTCCATGTGGTCTGTCGCTTGCCGTCGGCGCGAGCGGTCCAGCGAAAGCCAGGGATGCCCGCGCTCCACCCAATACCTGTCTTGGACAGATTCAGTCGGAAGGGGCCGGAGCGGTATGTTTTCCGAAACCGAAATCCCATCGAGTCTTTACTCCTCAAACAGGCGCAATTGATTGCCAGCTGCTGGTTCCACGCGCGGCACCAACCTCAAGAGGCAACCTTTCGTGTAGGCCCCATGGTCCGATAGTGCCCCATTTGCTCTTTGATGGTTTTGATCTCCGTTTCCATCATCGCCATTCGATCACCGATATCCGCCGTCTTAGTGAAGTGGCTTGTCACGATGTCACGGACTACTTGCATCGGTTTCAACGAACGCTGTCGCGCTAGTTCCTCAAGACGCTGCCAAACAGAGTGAGGCCAGCGCACCCCGCCGCGCACGATGCTTTTCTTTTCCATCTCCACTTTAAAACTGTAGTTGTTTCGACAACTTAGCACAACAATAAAAAAGTTGTGTTTTGTTGTTGACAATTGTTGTGCTCAATGCTACATTCCACAACATGCAATGCAAACGTGAACTTAAGGAGATCGTCATCGGCAGTAAGATGCCGCTCTCAATCGTCAAGAAGATTGATGCAGAGGCGGTCAGCATGGGCGTATCCCGCTCCGCCATCATGCGCTGGGCGCTCATTGATCGGTACAGCGACAGCCGTAGCCCCAGAAAGGAGACCCGACCATGAGCCTGCCCGATCCAGTCCTTCCCATTCGCGTTGATCCGTTCGTCAAACAGATGGCGGAGGCGTTGGCGTTTCGAGAAAAGGTGACCGTGGGGACGTATGCCCGTCAGAAATTGGAACTCGCGCTGTTGCAGGGTGTCCTGAAGCATCAGTGGCGGCAACTCGGATTTGAGGGCGTCCTGCGCTTGTTGAGTCCAGATTTGCGGGTGGAGCATCCACATCATGCTGGGCAGTGTGCCCACGACGAGCCGGTCCTGGCTAGTGCTACGAAAGTATGCAATGTCGCCTCGCATAGTAGCGAGGCGGTAGGCGCGGTGAGGTCACGACGATGATGGTGCCCGCTGAGATTGCTGCGGTGATCCTGATGATCCTGCTCGTGATCGGTCTTGTGGGCTTTGCGTGGTTTCTCGCCCGGACGAAGCCGCCACGGGAGAATCGCCGCATGACGCCGAAGGAATTGCTACACCATAAGGAAGGATCATCCCATAAGCATAAGAAAGGAGACCCAGCATGACGACGATTAGCCTCACCGTGACGGCGAAGGAGAAACGGGAACTCACCGCGCTCGCCAAGCGTCTGCGCCTATCGCCCGCGCAAGTGCTCAGGCGGTGCTTCCGTGAGGCGGGCTGGCAACTGCCGTTCGCGCTCTGATCTTTGAGTGCGCCCGCCCAAGGGAGGGCGGGCGAGGATTGAAACAACCGAAGGAGGATATATGACGACCAATACTGCACTCGCCACCCATCAATCCGATGCCGATCTCATCGGGCGCATCAACGCCCAACTGGCTACCGAGAAGGCTGGCGGCTCTCATGTACTCGCACCGCTGACCATCCAGGCTGTGCCGCCCATGCACCGGCCCGTGGTGGTCATGGTCCACATTGACCATGATCCGAACCACAAGGAGGTCTACCCCCAAAAGGGGGGAGGGCTGAGTCTGTCGGCCTTGGGCCTCAAAAAGATTGCCGGCGCCCTCGGCATCCGCTGGCTCCAGAAGGAGTGTCGCCGTCAGGACGATGGGCGCGACCCTGGCTACTGTGCCTACCGGATGGTCGGCATCGTGCAAGAACTGGACGGCACATGGCGGACCCTCATGGGCGACAAAGAAATCCGCATTGACACGGTGATCGAGGAGTTACGCGACAACTACCGCGAAAAGTCGGAGCGGTATCTGGCGGACGAGAAGGACGGTCCTGAGTTCCGCAAGGCGTTCCCGACGCCGGACGCGATTGCAACCTGGGTGCGCGAGAAGGTCCGCGTGGACGCGCTCCAGATCAAAAAACATCTCTTGGCGCGGGCGCAGACCGGCGCGATGGCGCGGGCGATCAAGAGCCTGGGGATTCGAGAGACGTACACGCCAGCGGAACTGGCCAAGCCCTTTGTGTTTCCTAAGCTCGTCTTTGAGCCGGACCCCAATCACCCGCAGGATCGGGCGTTTCTCTTGGCCTCGTCGTCGGGGGCCATCGAGCATCTGTATCCGGCGGCTCCGACCACGCCGGTTCAGTCCGGGCTCTCGGCGCTGCCTCCGGGCGGCGGCGACCATGAGGACGCAGTGATTTACGATCTGCCAGATCAGCCCGACCATGGCGCGAAGGCCGAGGCGGTCGCGGCAACCCTGACCGGTGGCGTGGTCCCGCCTCCCGTTCCAACGGCTCCGGCGGAATTCTCCGTCTCGGACTCGCTGCTCGCCGACTTCGGCGGCCTCGATGCGGGCGAGCAGGAGCGGACGTTGGCGGCGCTGGCGCGGACGAAGGGATACAAGGGCAAGATCGCCGGGCCGATCCGCTCCTGGGCGGCGTCGGCACGGTTGGCCTTCTTTCAGCGATTGAGCGCGATGCCCACTGTGTCGGGACCTTCCCTGCCGTTCGAGTAGGAGGATCACCACAACCGAAGGAGGATGTATGCGACTCTTGCACCTTGCTGATCTGCATCCGGCCAATGCCGCGACCATGGCCGGGCAGACCGTGATCGACCCTGCAACCGGCCTCAATCAATCGCTGACCGATCTCGCCCGTGCCCTGGACTATGCCTATACCGTGGCGGTCGTGGATGGATGCTGCGACGCCGTGGTGATCCCTGGCGATGTCTTCGATTCCGCCCGCCCCCACGCCAACGAAATCCGAGTGATTCTCAGGGCCATCATGTTGATGGCGTCGAAGGTGCCGGTCGTCATCGTCGCGGGCAACCATGACATCTCGCAGTCGCCCTCGGATGCGACGGCCTTGGAAAGCCTGAAAGGGTTGGAGAATGTCTTCATCTTCGAGCGCCCCGACACGTACACGCTCGACACCAGTGCCGGGCCGGTGGCGCTCTGTCTCTTACCGTATCCCACGCGGGGCCGACTCCTGGCGGACCAGGCGGCGGCCGATCTGACGCCGGAGGCGGTCACCGCCGCGATCAATGACGGTCTCCGGGCGCTTGTGCGCGGATTCTCAGCCCACGTGTCGTCCGATATGTCACGTGACGTGAACGGTTCCCAGGGCCACGCTCATCCGCGCCACGTCCTGCTCCCACGTATCCTGCTCGCGCACGGCTCGGTGGACGGCGCACGAGTAGGGGATCAGCCGCGCTCACTGGCCCATGACATTCTGCTGCCCGCTGACGCATTCGAGGCGTTCGATTACGTCGCGCTGGGGCATATTCATCAGGCGCAAGCCGTTGGGGAGCGCGCGTGGTACAGCGGGAGCCTGATGCGGAACAGCTTCGGAGAAGAACATGAGCGCAAGGGCTTTCTGCTCGTGGAGGTGGAGGCCGGAAAGACGCCCAAGGTCGAGGTCGTCCCGAATCCCTTTGCACGGACGTATCAGACTGTGCGGGTGGCGGACCTGAAAACTCTGGACCTGACGCCGGGCACGGTCTATCGCGTGAAGGACACGGTGACGCCGGAGGAGTATGCGGCCGCCACGCGGCTGATTGCGAGTCTGCCGGGTGCCATCCAGTGCGACCTGGAGATTGCCCGCGAAGACCGCGCGCGCGATGCGGGGATGCAGGCCGTCATGTCGGCTGACGAGGCGGTGTTGCGGGTGGTGACGGGGCATGTGGCCGAGGCCGAACTCCCCGCGCTGATGGAGAAACACCGGCATCTGATGGCGGAGGTCGGGTGAGCACTCTGAATCGAAGGAGGACCGTATGATTTTTGAGCGACTGACTCTTCTGAATTTCGGCTCCTACGAGAACGAAACGATAGACCTCACGGACCTGCCTGCGGCGGCTGTCACAGGGCCGAACGGAGCGGGAAAATCCACGGCCTTCGTGGATGCGCCGTTGTGGGCCTTGACCGGCAAGTGCCGGACGGCCACGGACGACATGCTCCACACGGGGGCCGATGCGATGGCAGTCGGGCTCGACATGACGGTCTCAGGGCAGACCTATCGGGTGCTCCGTAAGCGGAGCCTCAAAACCAAGGCTGGGAAGTCCGACCTGTCGGTGAGTGTGCGGGCAGGCGACGACTGGACGCCCGTGGCGACCGGCGTAGACCAGGCCCAAGCCTGGATCACCAGAATCCTGGGGGCCGATTATCACACGCTAACCTCCTCCTGTTTTCTCGTGCAGGGCAAGGCGGATCAATTCTCCTGCGCGACGCCAGGAGAGCGCAAAACCATCCTGGCCGCCATCCTGCGTCTGGACCAGTATGCCGAACTCAAGGCCATGGCCGCGAAACAGGCGATTGAGGCCGTGGCGACGGCGACGGCGAAACGTGAGGAGTCGGCGCGTCTGCGGCTCCAAGCCGATCTGCTACCAGGGCTGCTCGCCCGGAAACAGGACCTCCAACGCAACGAGGCGGCGATGCAGACCGCCCTGCGGCACGAATTGGACGGGCTGGCCGCGTTGCGGGAGGAGGAGCCGTCCATCCGTACCACACTGGCTGAGATTGCGGCGGTAGTGAGCGCGGGCGGCGTGGACGTGGATCGGCGCAAGCGTCTGGATGCCGGGCGATTCACGCTTCGGGGTGATCTGGATCGGGCCAAGAAGATCGTGGCGAATGCCGCGACGATCAGGGCGAAGGTGGCAGAGGAGGCCGAACTGGAGGCGCAACAGGCCGCGCTTGCATTGCGTGAACGCGATCTCGGCCCGACCGAGGAACGGCTGGAGCACGACCTGGAGGCCGCGCAAGGGGCGGTGACGGCACTGGGTATGGCACAGCGGGAGTTGGAGCGCACGGACCAGTTTTTCTCGCAGAAAAAGCGCGACCTGGAGACGGAGGAGCGCCGCGTGAGGACCATGATCGCACAGGCAGAGCAAAAAGTCGCGCTGCTGGGACGGGTGCCGTGCGGGGCCGATCTCCAAGCCCAGTGTGAGTTCACCCGCAATGCCGTCCTCGCACAGGTAGAGTTGCCTCGCTTGTACGAACAACTGTCGCAGGGCGGGCTGGAGACCCCCGACCTAGAGGCGGCGCGGGCGACCCGCGTCGCCCTGGGCGCACAGGTGGACGGACTGAAACAGGGAGCCCCTGAACAGACCGTCTCTAGGCTCCAGGCAGAACGGGCCGTGCTCCGCAAACAGCGGACTGATCTGGTCAACCAGCGCACGTCGCTGTCTGCCCAGATCGCGCACTGCCGGACGTACACGGTGCGCGTGCCGGAGTTGGACAATGCCGAGCGGGACCTGCCGAGGCTGGCGGCTGATCGGGCACAGATGGATGGGGAGATAACGGCCATAGATGACCGTCTCCGCGTGGTGCATGAGCGGCTGGCGGCTCAGCCGTCCATCCAGCGGAGGCTGGATGACGTGCTGGCACTGATCGGCGCAGCGGCGGTGGCAATCACGCGGTTGAATGCGGAGGGCATGGTCCGTGCCGGACAGATGGGGGCGCTGACGTCCGACATGGCTGCGGCAGAGGCGGCGAAGACCGCCTGGGAGCAGATGGAGCCTGTCCTGGCGGCGCTGGATGTGACGCAGCGGCAGTGGCTCACGCTACGGGATGCCTACGGCCTGATTCCGACGCTCATCCTGGAAAACGCCATCCCGTTCGTGGAGCAGGCAGCAAACACCATCCTGGGGAAGATCACGCGGACCGGGATGCGGGTGTCGCTGGAAACACAGAAGGCCACGAAGTCGAGGGACACGCTCTCGGAGACGTTAGACATCCTCATCCGTGACGACTTGGGAGAGCGCCGCTACGAGAATTTCTCCGGGGGCGAGAAATTCCGCATTGACCTGGCACTTCGGGTGGCGCTGTCGAAGCTCCTCGCGAACCGGGCCGGTGCGAGATTGGAAACACTCGTGATAGACGAAGGGCTGGGCAGCTTGGATGAGGACGGGCTGGCGCAGTTGCGGGACTGCCTCGCGGCGTTGACCGAGGACTTTGCCCGCGTGATCGTGGTGACGCATGTGGATGAAATGAAGACGACGTTTCCAGCACAGATTGTGGTCAGTAAAAACGGGACCGGCTCTCGCGTAGCCGTGCTCTCATAGGGAGAAAGGTACGAAGATGGGCCTCGAACAAGTGGAGATGAGTGGGGGCAATGACGGCATCGCCGAACGGATTGATCGCAAGTACACGATCGCGGCGTATTCACAGGGGAGTGGCAGGCGACATGATGAGAGGGACGCCGTGCTCTTTCTCGCCAAGGACAAGGCGCTGCCGGATACGCTGGAGTTCTATCGGCAGAAATGCGTACAGCTTGGCGCGGACGATGCACAGTTACACGGTCTGGACCTGTTGATCGAGCGTATACAGCGGTATCAGGCGGCGCATCGAGATCGCGTGAAAGTGGCGGACATAGACCCGGTGCGCGAAAGCGCCGTGCTCGCGCCGAACGCGGCGCAATATGAACACGCGACGGATACGAGCCAGCACTAGCGCATGGCAAGGCATGGCGCGGCATGGCTGGGCAAGGCCCGGCAGGGCAGGGCGGGGCGAGGCGGGGCAGGTCGCGGCTGGGCAAGGCTGGGCAAGGCTGGGCAAGGCTGGGCAAGGCTGGGCAAGGCGCGGCAAGGCAACCATTTTATGAATCACATGGAGGATACAATGTATGGCAAGGGTCAAAACAGACAACAGCCGAATCGAAATCGTCACACGGCAAGTTACCCTGGAGGGCTTGACGGAAATCATGTTCGACCGCTATGCGGGGGACAACGCGACGCAACTAGAGCCGTGGCAGAAGCTCTATTTCGCGCCGGACGGAGCCACCCTCGTCTTTCCAGCCATGAACCTCCTCAGCTTCTTATCGGCCCACAACACCAATTCTGCGCCGAAACGTCTATTGGATAAGCGGAAGTTTAAGGATGTGGCGAACGCCTGTCTCTCATTCGTGACAGCCAGCCCTACGATGATTCCATTCCTGCGTCAGGGGAAGGCGATCACGTTCGGACGATTTGAGAAGGACGTGGACGCACAGAGCGGCGTGTATGTGCATCGCAACGTGGCTCGACTCGATAAGGGTATTCCGAACCCGAAGGTACGTCCGGTGCTGCCCTTGCCGTGGGCATTGACGTTCCAGTTGACCTTGTATCCGAACAAGGAAGTCAACGAACAACAGGTCATCAATCTGTTTGATGGTGGTGGTATCGCCATCGGCATCGGGACGTTTCGCGGGGTGTTCGGAAAGTTCCGTGTCGCGTCATGGGAATGACACGTCGGATGCCGTGGTGGACAGTGCGAAGGTGCCGCCGTCCGAGACATGCCGGAGGACATGCGATAAAATTAGCAACCTTTAATTGATGATAGAGTGTGAGGATTGTGAGGATGAAGGGAGGGGACGATGGACAACCACAATGAATTGAGCCTTGCCACGATCTGTGGCGGCGCGACGGACGAAGTGTTCTCGCATGAGTTGGCGGAACTGCTCAAGAACATGACCGACCCGAACACGGACGCGGAAAAGAAACGGCGGATCACGCTGACGTTCGAGTTCCGGCCATTCGCGGATCGGAGCGGGGCGGAAGTAGAGATGTCGTGCAAAACGAGTCTGGTGCCCGTGGCATCAGTAAGGACAAGCATCTATGTGGCACGGGACGCCGGGCGGATGCGAGCCTACAATCGGGATACGCGGCAACTGCCCATCTTCCCGCCGCCGGCGTCCGCCGCTGATAAAAAAGTCGTACAAATCACGAAAGGAGACCAGGCATCATGTTAAAAGAAGCGATTGAAAAACTGCTCGACCTGTCCCACGCCACCACGATTGATGTGGACGGGCAGACCTACACCACGAGGCCCGTCTATCCGTGCAAACCCCCGCAGATGGCGGCGATTGGCGTCCACACCTTGGCGGGCCTCGTGGACCTGATCGACGCCAAATTCGATGGCACCGAGTTTTCGGCGAACTCAATCATCTGCGTCCACACGCCGTGGCATGTGACCGTGGAGGATCGCGTATCGGATGTATGGGGGCAGCGGAAGACCATCATTGATGTGACCATGCAGGATGTCGGGGCGGGCTTTCCATTTGGTCGCTGGATGGACCCGGATGAGTTCGTGATCGGCCTCCAGTCGGTGTTCGCGCCGACGCCGGACCGCGACACGGTGCTCATGGTTGCGTCAAATCTTACATCGGAAGTGGTGCAGATCAGCGAGGATGATGGGATGACACAGCGCGCGACCATTCGCAAGGGGGTGGCCTTAAAATCCGAGGTACAGGTCAAGCCTCGTGTACGGTTATCTCCATACAGGACTTTCCGCGAGATAGAACAGCCTGCATCGGATTTTGTGTTCCGATTGAAATCGAAAGCAGGGGAGACGCCGCAATGTGCGCTCTTCGAGGCGGATGGAGGGCGATGGAAGCTGGCGGCGATGCTAGCGATTAAGGGATGGCTGAAAGCACAACAATCGCTGTGTATTGTGCCGGTCGTGGCCTAGGCAGAGTGATGGGGGGACGGGTGCTGGCGGGTCAGCGACACGATCCCAGGCAACCGTGCGAGCACGGTGGTCGCGGAGGAAGTGCTGCGTGGCATTGGATGGGCGATCCCGAACAGAAGGAGAACAGATGAAAATGAGTAACGAGAATAACACGGATACATATTACGATCCGCAGAATGATCCCTACGATGATATACTACCAGTCTGCCTACACGGTGAGTTGCTCCTGGACCGGCACAATGATCTGCTCGCGACATTTTACCACGGGATTGAACAGGAGGATCGTGAGCGGATTGTGAACCTGATAAACGCGCCGTCCCCGCTCGGTGACAAGTCGAAGGATGCGCCATGTTGACGTGCTGGGGGAAGGCAGCGGTAATGCTGGCGACGCTGCTCGTGGTGGGCCTCTCAATGGCGGCCTGGGTGCTCCACTCAGAAGGCAAGGTGCCCATTCACTACGTGTATACAATTAGGCAGTTAGACGTCGGCTACAAAGTGGAGTGCGCGTACACGAGTACGATGTATCCCTATCGCGAGGCCGCTGTGGCGGACATGGAACATGCGATCACGGAGATTTGGCTATGTCGAGCGAAATGAACGTGCAATCAGAGAAGCCGTCTTACGGGCGTATTACGTGATGAGCGAAAGAACTAGAAGTGAGGAAGTGTGGGATCAGTGGAACGTGGCAGATAAAGCTCTGTGGGAGCACCAACATGCGAAGCCATGCCGAGGCTGTCGTGATAACGCAAGCGTGGCGCAATGGGAGCATGCACGAGAGGAGGGACGTGATGACAACATTGATGATCGATGGGGTGGAATTAGTGGACGATCATGAACGAGGAGAACACTAATGGCGCGCGCCAACATCATTGTCCCGGACGACTTGCTTGAGCAAATAGATACGGCCGCCACGCAGGATCATCTCAGTCGGAGCGGATGGTTGCAGGACGCGGCGCGGGCCTATCTGAACCGGCGGCGTCACGAGCGCGAGGCGGTGGAACGGACGGCCACGATGCAGAAAGCGGTGCAGGCGATGGATCGTCTGTCTCACCAACTCCAACGGACGAGGATGACGCCGTGATGAAGACTCCGGAACAACACGATCACGCGGCGCGGGACAAAGAGCAGCGGGTGTTGATGGTGTGGCGAAAAGTCCAACGTCTTAAGAATGGCACGACAATAACGAAGGACATGGTGCGGAAGGATACGGAGTGGTGGGCCACGTGGACGGCGTGGGAGGTGGCGGACGCGGCGGAAGAGGAGGCGCGGGTGGCGCGGCTGGCGGCGTTGGAGGCCACGGAGGCGTATCGCCGCCGCAAAGCCACAGCCATCGTGGCTCATATGGCGCAGGCAGATATGGAGCGGGAGGCGCGGGAGGCGGAGGAGGCGGCGTTGCGGGCGGAGGCGCGGGAGGCGGAGGCGTGGCAGGTCTATGCCTCGGCGCGGGCGGCGGTCCGCGAGGCGGAACCGGCGTATTACGCGGCCCTGGAGACGATGGTTGAGGCGCGGGGGGCGGTCCGCGAGGCGTGTCGCCTGGCGCACGAGGAGGCGGAGGGACACCCAGCACGGGAGGGCGTGACCATGGACGGACAACGGGCAGCAGAGATGGACGGACAACGGGCAGCAGAGGAGGAGGCGATGGCGGGGCAGCTGGAGGAGAAGGCGGCGCGGCTGGCGCGTGACGCCTATCTCGCGGCGTCGGCTGGGCACCGCGGCGCGGACGCGGAGGCGGCGGAGGCGGAGGCGGCGTATCGCCTAGCGGTGGCGGCGCGTGACGCGGCGGGGGAGGCCTATCTCGCGGCGTCAGCTGGGCGGCGTGGGGATGAGCAGGAATTGTGTCTGGTGTATATGGAGTCACGGGTTATGGCCGCATCGGCTCGGCTGGTCTATGCCGTCGCGCGGGCGTCGCGTCGCCGGGCGGTGGCGGCGCTGCACGATCAGATGCAGCGGGCGGCGGAGGCGTGTCGCGTGGCGGCGGAGGCGCGGCGGGCACGGGAAGAGGCCTGTCGCCAAGAGGAGGTCGCAGAGGCGCTGGTAGCGGCGGAGGCGAGGAGCCAGGACGAGCTGACGAGGAGGGCGTGAGATGGACAACATAAGGAGACACAATGATTGAATCTATTGATGAACGGGTGGGGCTGCTGGTGCGCGAGCCGTGGGCGGGCACTATCACGTCGGACGACGACCATCGAGAGGCGGGGGCGTACCTGGTACGGGCAAAAACTGTGCTGGATTGGTGCGAATCCCTCTACGCACCACTCATTAGGGGTTTACGCGCTACGATTACAGCGCACCAGGCCGAGGCCAAGACCAAAGTTGCACCGCTCGAAGCGCGCATACGGGCAGTACGGTCGGCCATGATCGAGTACCATACAATCGCGGCGGCGGCGGCGAATAGGGCGCGGGAGGCGGTGCGGGCCGCCTGGCAGGAGTTTACGACGGCGGAGGCGGCGCGGGAGACGGCAGGCGGGCGATGACGATCGCCGCGCAAAAAAAGAGCGGCAGATCAGGCGACCTGCTCCATTAAAACTACGCAGGATACTATTACAAGGGGAACATGGCAGTGCGTAACACCACCATAAACACGATGCCGATCTGGGAATGTCCGGCCTGTGGCTACGACAAAAATACTGCAAACGACTATTGGGGCTGCAAACAAGGGGATGATTTGGAATGCGCACAGTGTGATGCTGTCATCCTAGTGGATGAGGTCGCGACGACTATCTGTGTGACCTTGATCGCGCCCGCCCCGAAAACGGCTCACGCATGATTCTCACCTTTTGGCTTCAAGGGCAGTGTTTATCAGGCAAAAACAATATGCGTGTCGACCCGCGCACAGGCCGGCACTATCCGCAGGCGCGGTGGGCCACATGGCGAGACGAGGCGGTGCGACAAGTACGCACGTATCTACACGGCCTGCCGAAGGCCGACCGCGACATGCTCCCGCTCACCGTGCCGTGCCAATGCAGCCTCACATATTATCACGCAGACCGCCGCCGGCGCGACCTGCCAGGCTTGCGGGACGCGCTGTATCACGTCTTTGAGCGGGCGGGCGTCGTGAAGGATGACAGCCTGTTCGTGGCGGAGGAAGGCGACACGGGCACGATACGACCGTCGGAGCCATGCGTACAAGTACGGATCGAAACGGAATTCGTGCGGACGCTGTGACACGGCGGAGACAGCGCAATGGTGAGATATAATTGGCGATTTTGACGGTCGGGTCGTTATTTGCCGGCATTGGCGGGTTTGACTTGGGCCTGGAACGGGCTGGCATGGAGATTGAATGGCAGGTGGAGTATGAGCCGTATTGTCAAAAAGTCCTCGCAAAGCACTGGCCCCGCGTCACGCGCTACGGGGACATCACCACCGTTGAGTGGGCAAGAGTCGCACCCGTTGACCTCGTGTGCGGAGGATTCCCCTGTCAGCCGGTCAGTGTCGCCGGCCACCAGCTCGGCACAGCCGATGCGCGATGGCTCTGGCCTGAATTCGTTCGGTGCCTTCGCGTACTACGACCACCCTACGTGCTCGTGGAGAACGTGCCAGGGTTGCTTCTTCGAACAGTGGGAGATGTACTTAGAGACTTGGCCGTCCTCGGCTACGATGCGGAATGGCGCGTGCTTTCCGCTGCCACCTTTGGCGCGCCGCATCTGCGCAAGCGCGTCTGGATTGTGGCCCACGCCAGATGTGCCGAACGGCGGGCGAAACATGACGCGAGAGGATGTGCTGAACAAGTGTCGGACGGCCACGGGCAAGCGGCAGGTGGGGTTGGCGAACGCAGTGAACGTCTGGCCGACGCCGACCACGAGAGATCATCACGCTATGGGCGCCAACTGCAACCCGAAGGCGCATTCGCTCAGCCTGTCCACGGTGATCCAAAAAAAGGGCGGGGCGCACTGGCCCACGCCGAAGGCCAGTCAGGGCGGGCCAGACGTGGCGCGGAGGACAAGGACGGGGAGCGGCGGGGACGATCTGGTGACCGTGATAGGCGGCCAACTGAATCCGGCGTGGGTGGAGGCGCTGATGGGTTATCCGCCGGAGTGGACGGCGGTGGACTAATCCTCCATGGTCCGCTGCCATGCTCGTCACACTGGGACGATGGTGACTGGGAGAGCGGGGTGCCGCGCACCGCGCAGGGCGTGCCCCGCCGTGTGCCCCGGCTGAAGGGGCTGGGGAACGCCGTGGTGCCGCAAATCGTCGAGTGGATCGGACAAAGGATTGTTGAGTATGACAAACAAAACAAGCACGGCTGAGTATGCGGGATTGGCCTCGCCGGCTACAACGGACGAGGATGACGCCGTGATGAAGACTCCGGAACAACACGATCACGCGGCGCGGGACACTGGACGCGCCGCAGCAAAGATCAATCTGGAGCGATGCGGAGTGCTGCGCTGATGCAGAACCCTCACAACAAGGAGGGCACGACATGGATGAGAATAGTCCGCTGTATACCCTGAAAGGGGCGACGTGCATTGGGCAGACCGAGAAGGCGATGAAGATCAGACGCAGCCCCGACGAGGAGCCTGTATGGATGCCGAAATCACAGATACACGTTTCCAGCCAGGTCCACGCAGAGGGTGACACGGGCACCCTGGTCTGCTCGCAGTGGATTGCGCAGCAAAAGGGATGGGCATGACGCGCACACTGCGCAGGTGTATACACGGTAGGTGGAAACACGTATGAAGGCCCCGTTTCCGTATTTCGGCGGCAAGCGCACCGTGGCCGCCAACGTGTGGCGGGCGCTCGGCCAGCCGAAGCGGTACATCGAGCCGTTTTTCGGGTCGGGGGCGGTGTTGCTCAATCGCCCTGGCGGCGATCCGCGCGACCACATCGAGACGATCTGCGACGCGGACGGCCATATTGCCAACGTGTGGCGGGCGCTGCAAGCCGATCCCGACGCGGTGGCGAAGGTCTGCGACTGGCCCGTGAATCATGCGGATTTGTCCGCGCGAAAAATGCGCCTGTGCCGTGAGCAACGCGATCTGCTCGGAAAACTCACCACAGACCCTGACTATTACGATGCGACGCTGGCGGGGTATTGGATTTGGGCCGCATCGTGTTGGATTGGGTCAGGCATGACCAGCCCAGGCCAGCGCCCGCACATCTCCGGCGGCGGCAAGGGCGTACACGCGATGGGCCAGATCCCGCACATCTCCCGCGGCGGCAAGGGCGTACAGGAACCGTATACGCCTAGTATCTATACATGGTTCCGCGAGTTGTCGGAACGCCTGCGGCGTGTGCAAGTGGTCTGTGGGGACTGGCCCAGGGTATGCGGGGGGAACTGGCAAGACGCCAGTGGGATCGTGGGGATGTTCTTCGATCCCCCGTATGGATGCGTGGATCGTGATACTGATATCTACGCACATGATTCGACTGATGTCGCCCACGAGGTACGGGACTGGTGCCTCTCACGCGGGGACAATCCACGGTATCGCATCGTGCTGGCGGGCTATGAGGAGCATGTCGAACTTGAGCGGCACGGGTGGCGCGTGGAGCAGTGGTCGGCGAACGGGGGCTATGGCAATATAGGGAAGGACGACACGGGCGCCGCAGCCAACCGCCATAGGGAGTGTCTCTACTACTCGCCGCACTGCCTGGATACGGCGCGGCAAACCGCATTGGAGTATTGAGGAGACACGATGACGCCGCTCCTATGGATGCCGATATACTACCGTAGCGACTTTTGGTGGGGGTTCCTGGCTGGGGCGGCGATCACGCCGACCCTGCTCGTGATTGGATTGGCTATATGGATGATGATTCTCAGTGGGGGGAAATCGTGAAACGAATGGCAGCACGGGACGCAATCGAATTGTCCTACGTCAAGCGCGATGCGGACTTCCATCTAAGGAAAGCGTGGGATACTCAGTTAGCCAAACTAGTCAATCGTGTCTCATGTAGTGCAAGTTGGGGCACATAAGTATGGCTACGCACAACGTCGGTGAGTCTGTCACGCCTCCCACGACCAGGCGACGAGGGCAAGAATTTCTCTCCGTGAAGAATTTCGAGCGTTACCAGCATTACAAAAAACGATCCCCGCCGTGGATCAAATTATACTACGATATTTTGAACGATCCAGACTTTTTAGCGCTCGATGCTGTGCAACGTGGGCATTATTTAACGTTTTTATTGGTTGCGAGTCGCCAAAATAACCTCATTCCTAATGACCCTATCTATATCCAATTGACTATGCGACTCACGTACAAACCTGATTTAACTCCGCTAATAAACGCAGGATTCTTGATAGCATCACGCAAGCTCCGAACTAGCACAATGATAGCACCATGCAAGCAAAATGCTCTCTCAGAGACAGAGACAGAGACAGAGACAGAGACAGAGAAGAAAGAAAGAGAAGAGAAGAGAGAGAGAGAGTCTGAGAGAGAGAGAGACGCCACGCAAAAGAAAAATGCGGCGCATCCAAAATTAGTCGATGAAGAATTCTTGCTCGCACAAGAACAGTCTCCGGCTTACGGAGGGGCCGGCATCAACGTGAGGATCGAATATGAGAAATGCAAAACATGGATGACCGCCCACGAACGCACCGCCACCAAACGCGCCTTCCTCAACTGGCTCAATAAAGCTGAGCCGACGAAGCAGCCACAAACAGACCATACAGGAAAATACGCAGGAGTCACACAATGCTAACTGCACAACACAACCGGATCGAACACGCCGAGACATTGGCGCCGCTAGGAGACGCGGTGCAAGTCGTGCTCGCTACGCTAAAGCAACGCATGGACGTTGCCACCACGTCATCACCCGCGCCGCCGCCGGCGGCGGACACGGACACACGGGAGCGCAGAGACCGGTTCCAGCGCACGCTACGACTCCCCCCACGCTACGCGCAGGCGTCACTCACCGACCTGATCGCCTCCGACGGCAATCGGACAGCGCTCCGCGCCGCCGCTGCGTTCATCACCGCCCCCGCCAGTTGCAGAGGGATTGTCTTCTCCGGCCCGCCAGGCACCGGCAAGACACACATGGCCGCCGCCATCGGACGAGACCTGGTGCGATGCGGACAGACGGTGCAGTGGTGGACGGTGTCGGACTGGCTCACTGCGCTCCGCAGCCGGATCGAGCGCGGAGGAGACACGACGGAGTTGCTTCGCCAGACGAGTCAGACACCATACCTCATCCTCGACGATCTAGGGCAGGAGCGCGTGACCGACTGGGTACGCAGCACACTCTACGAACTTATTAACTATCGGTACAACTACGTTCTACCCATAATTCTCACTACAAACAAATCGCTGGACGAACTCGACACACAAATCGGCGCACCCATCGTGTCTCGCATCGTCGGGATGTGCGATGTGATTGCCGTGCGGGACCGTGATGCCCGATTTGAAAATATTGACAACTTCTAATTTTCGTGCTATCTATACGGGACTTATGGCTGGGCGTCCTCCTCATCTCACCATCGCACGCACGGCGGATCGGTTCGGGGTCAGTCGAAACACCATCGGGCGCTGGATTGAAGAGGGGCGACTGGACCGCATCCGCATCACCAGGAAACGCTTCGGCGTGACGCTGGAATCCATCGCCCGCGAAGAATCAGAGATCGAGCGTCTCGACCGGATGGACTGGGAGCGGCCGTGCGTAAGCGCACAGCGGTAAAAACACCTGCTACCGTGGCGCCGCCGTCAATGCCGGACGCGACTCGTAACCTCCTGGCGGCCATCGAGTTCACGGGTGCGTTGCTCGATAAATCCTGCATCCGGTTTGACGGCGAGGGGGGCGGCAAGGTGCTCATCGCGTTCTCCAACGACTCCCTGGCGGCGGTGGCCGCGCTCTTGCCGCTCACGATGGTCAACCTGCGTGTGCGGGTGACGGTGGCCGCGTGACCCCTATGCAACACGCTGAAAGCCTATGATCCCCTATGAGACATACCAAGCCATCTACCGTAGCGCTCTGCGGGGCCAAGCTCCGCAAGAAAGACCGGACCTGCAAGCAAACAGCGGGCAGTCGGACAGATCATCCGAGGATTGGACGATGCTGGCTCCACGGCGGTATTTCGGCCACGATCAAGCATGGCCTCTACTCCAAAGTATTGCGGGCGCAGTACCAGGACTTGATTGCCGAGATCAAGCAGCATCCCGACCTGCACACCATGGACGACGATATCGCATTCTTGACTGTGCTCGTCGGCAAGATTGCCGACTGCGAGGCCCTGCGGGGGCAAGAGCCGGGGCAGTTGGTGGCGATCAGCCAGATGGTCGAACGGCGACTGGAGGCCATCAAGACGAAATCACAAGTCGAGTTGGCGGCCTCCATGAAGATCACCGAGGGGACCGTGCAAGCGGTGGCCGCTCGGTTCATGAGCATCTTGAGGAAGCATGTCGCTGACCCTCGCATCCTCACCGCGATCCAAGCCGATCTCGCCGGGCACCCCGCTCGTCTCGGCTGAAGAGCGGATGTGGGGCGCGATCTGTGCGCTGCTCGGTGGTATGGGGCAGTCTCGCCTGATGGAGCCACCAGCGTTCGTGCGTGACCTGCCGGACACCCTCCTTGAGTTCGTCCAGGCGAATCCCTTTTTGCTCGACAAGCGGCCTCTCGAATTTTCCCAACATGCGTACCTGAAGGACGTGTACGCGGCCTTTGACCTGGGGCGGGCGCGGAAACAGGGACGGCTGGATGTGGTACTCCAGACGGCGGCGCAAGTCGGGAAGTCCGGCGCGGCGCTCACGGCGACCACGTTCACGGCGCTGAAACGCTGGGGGCGCAACGTCGGTTACTTTCTTCCGGACCGGGAACTCGCGGACATCTTTTCGTCGAATCGGTTTTATCCGCTCATCATATCGAACCCGACCGTGGGGGCCATGCTTGGAGCGCCCCCGTCACTGGTGGGGCGCGAGGCCAAGGCGGATGACCGAAAGCGTGTCCGCACGCTGGGCGAATCCACGGTGTATTTCTCCTACATGGGCGGCAAGACCTCAACGGAAGCCATCCCGATGGACGCGCTTTTCTTTGATGAAGTGCGGCGGATGACGATGGGGGAGATCGAACTGGCCTCGGAGCGTGTGAGCCATGCGGACGTGCCGCTGATATTCAAGCTCAGCACCGCAGGCTTCCCCGATTGCGACATCAATGCTTACTTCAAGCAGTCTACGATGCACGTTTGGCATAGCCGGTGCGGGTGCCGGGAAGGCGTGTCGCTTGCGCATACCTTCCCCGATAGTGTCGGGGTGCGCGGCGTGGAAGTCTGGTGGCGCTGTCCGCGATGCGACCGGCGGATTGAGCATCCGGGGGACGGCTGGTATGTGCCCCGGCAACCAGAATCCCGCGTGAGCGGGTTTCATGTGTCGCAAATCGTGTCTCCGGTCAAGACGGCGGCGGGCATCTGGCAGAAGTACTTGGAGGCGACCGACCGGAAGGAATTCTATAATTCCACGCTGGGACTCCCCTGGGTGGACCCGGACAATATTCTGGTGCCGGAATCGGTCGCGTTGACGTGCGTAGACGAGTCGGTCCCGTGGCAGCACAAGGGGACCAACTGTTTGATGGGGGTGGACCAGCGCGGCGGAGAGAACCATGCCGTGATCCTCACGGTCCGTGACGACGGCAAGCTCCAGATGGCGCATGTGGAGATCGTGCAGGGGGATGATCCCTTCGCCAGGCTCTACGAATTGATGGCCCGCTTCGATGTGGACGTGTGCGTGATAGACGCGCTCCCCAGCTACAACGAAGCGGTCAAGTTTGCTAAGCGGTTCAAGAGGCGGGTGTTCCTGGCGTACTACACGGACAATGCCCACATGATCCGCTGGTCGGATCGCGACGGCGAACTGAAAGCTCTGTGGGGCGCTCGCCCGGACGCGAAGTTCGAGTTTCACGTATTCCTTGATCGGTATAAGGCGATTGAGTACGCGCTCATGCAGTGGGTCACTCGGCGCGTGGTGTGCCCGCATCCGCGTGGGCTGGTGCAGACCGTGAAGGTGATGGGCGTGCCGATGCAGTCCCATGTCTGCCTGGGGAGCCCGGACACAAAGGAGCAAGGGCTGTTCTATCATCTGCGCTCGGTGGCCCGGCATAAGCTCGCGGTCGCCAGGCGGGATAGTAAAACCGGCGAGACCGTCGAAACCGGCGAGTTTCGCATGGTGTGGGAGAACATCGGGATTGACCCGCATTTCGCTCATGCCTGGACCTATGCGGTGATGGCGGCGACGCGGCGGGTCGGGGGCACGGCCTTGATCGTCCCGCAGGGGGCGCTGCCGCCCACGGTGGAAGCCCTGCAAGCGACGCGGCCTGACCTGTCCGTTCGGGACGCGGCGGACCTGACGCAGATGCAGACGCGCCTGGCGATGCCGGTCGCCCCGGAACCGATCACGGCCACCTGTGGCATCTGTACGCATTTTAGCGCGGCACTCAAGCTCTGTCAGGCGAAGCGCATGGGCACGGAGGCCGGGTATCCGGCCTGCGAGGACCAGTACGACCCGAAAGAGGACGACGCATAATAGAGGAGTCGCTGGCGGTGAAGGCGCGTGAGCGGCTCGACCGGCTGGGGTATCGGAATGTGGCAACCCGCAACAGCGACGGCACCTATGGGTGGGGAGAGGCGGCACCCTTCGATGCGATTCTGGTGGCGGCCGGATCTCCGTCCATTCCGTCGTTGCTGGTGGAGCAGTTGAAGGAAGGCGGGCGGGTGGTCATCCCGGTTGGCGATCGGACTCGCCAGGCCTTGCAACTCGGAGTGAAACAACGAGGGACGCTGAAGATGAGCGACTTGGGAGACTGCGTTTTTGTGCCGTTCATCGGGGCTTTTGCGTGGAGTGCCGACCGATGCTGACCCTCTTTAATACCCTGACCGGCCACAAAGACCCCTTTGAGCCGCTGGTGCCTGGGCAGGTCAAGATGTACGTGTGCGGCGTCACCGTCTATGACGAGTGTCATTTGGGGCATGCACGGAGCGCCCTGGTCTTCGACGTTATTCGTCGCCATTTAGAGTTTTCCGGCTACTGCGTCGAGTTCGTCAAGAATTTTACGGACGTTGATGACAAGATCATCAAACGCGCAAACGAACAGAACGTCAGTTGCGACACGATCACCGCGAAATACATACAGGCCTACCATGAAGACATGGGGAAACTTGGTGTTCGCCAAGCTTCCGTCGAGCCCAAAGCCACAGAACACATGGCCGACATCATCAAGTTGGTCGAAGCACTTGTCCAGAAGGGCATGGCCTATGAAGTCGCCGGCGATGTGTACTTTCAAGTCGAGAAGTATCCGGCCTATGGACGCTTGTCGAAACGGAAGGCCGAGGACCTCTTGGCCGGCGCGAGGGTGGAGGTGGACGAGCGCAAGCGGAATCCCATGGACTTCGCGCTGTGGAAGTCATCCAAGCCTGGCGAGCCTTCCTGGGAGAGTCCCTGGGGACCGGGGCGTCCCGGCTGGCATATTGAATGTTCGGCGATGGCCATGAGGCACCTTGGCGAGACGTTTGACATCCACGGGGGTGGGCAGGATTTGATCTTTCCGCACCACGAAAATGAACTCGCTCAATCCTGCGCCGCCACCGGCCAGGAATTCTCCCGCTACTGGGTCCACAACGGGTTCGTCACGGTGGATCAGGAGAAGATGTCCAAGTCGCTCGGCAATTTCTTTACGATTCGTGAGGTCTTTGAGAAGTTTCCGGCCCCCGAGCCTGTGACAGCCGAAGTCGTGCGGTATTTCCTGCTCTCGACGCAGTACCGCAGTCCGATTGATTTTTCGGACGAGGCCTTGCGTCAGGCGCGAGCTGGTCTGAATACGGTGTATGACCTCTTGCTGCGCCTCGACGAACAGCCCACCGCTGCGGAGGTGGCCGATAGCGAGGTCACAGCGCGCCTGTCGAAGTGTGCGGCGGCCTATGAACAGGCGATGGACGATGACTGCAACACGCCCGTCGCTCTTGCCGCGTGTCAGCGACTGCGGAGCGAGATCAATACCATGCTCCACACCGGATTGTCGTCTCAGGCACGAGCCGATGTGCGGGCGATGTTCCGGCGCGTGGGCCAGGGGCTGGGGCTGTTCCTCGTGCCCGTGAAGGAATGGGAGTGTGCAGACCATCATGCCGTTCTCGGCGAGACTGATCTTGAACGGCACATCGCTGACCGCCACGATGCTCGGCGCAACAAGGAGTTTGCAAAGGCCGATGCGATTCGGAACGACCTGGCTGCGCAGGGCATCATCCTGGAAGACCGGCCCGACGGCACGACCCGCTGGAAACGATGTGGGGCGCGTACTGGCCGCCAGCACTGAAAGAGGAAGACGCATGATCGAGGAGGCGCGGGTCGAGGCATGGGACTCGTGGCAGAGCTATCCATTCACGACGCGCAAAGAATTTATTAACAACCCTTGATTTTCATCTGATCTTCTGCCACCGTGCAGAAACAGGGGGAGGGCTTGCATGGTCGTGGACGAGACCTATCACGTAGCGTCGTCGCCGAACGCGCCGCCCAACGAGGCGATTGCAGCGCGGGCCGAGATGATGCAGACATTTGCGCCGACGCGCTCAGACCTGCCGAACCCGACCGATGTAGCGTCCCTGGTCGAGGCGTTGGCGGCGGAGTACGACCAGGCGCCTGGCTTGCACAAAGGCCATCTGTGGCCCTACGCAGGCATGGGCGAATTGCCCTCTCAGTCCGGCATAACCCGCTCACGGGCACCCCATGAGCCCAAGTCCGTCTTTGTGGATGAGTTCGGCATTGTGGGCTCAGTGCCGGGCGGCTATATCACGCGCCCCTCTGCCTTTGGCGCGGATCATTTGCGGCTCATGGTCGAGCACACGCCACTCATCAATGCCATCATCCTCCGGCGTATCCGGCAGATCGGGCGGTTTCTGCGGCCCAAAGAGTCGGATCGGGAAATCGGGTTTGCCGTGCGCCGCATGGACGGCTCCGACGACGCGAACCAGAAACGGGACAAGCGCGAACGGGCCATCGAGCAATTCCTGCTACATGGGGGCTGGGCACGGACCCTACAGGCGAAGCGGGCGTTGAACAGGGACGGGCTGACGGAGTTCATGGCGAAAAGCCTCCGTGACATTTTGACCCTGGACGCCTGGGCCATCGAGACCGTCCCGACGCGCAACAACAAGCTCCTGGACGGCTTTCATTGCATCGACGCCGCGACCATCTATCTCGCCTCCGAAGAGGGCTACGCGGGCGATGACGAAGTGATCGCGGTCCAGGTCGTGAACGGGCAACCCCTCACGACCTTCACGGCCCACGAAATCGCCTATCTCGCGCAGAATCCTCGGAGTGATATCCGGTCTGGCGGGTACGGCTACGCGCCGCCTGAAATGATCGTGAAGGTCGTGACGGGCTACCTGAACGCGCTGACGTATAACCTCAAGGGCTTCGACACGAACGCGATCCCCAAGGGCCTCCTGACGCTCTTCGGGTCGTTCGACACGAAACAATTGGCCTTCTTCAAACAACAGTGGAATTCAATGGTGAAAGGCGTGAACAACTCCTGGGCCATGCCCGTGATGGTCTCGGAGAACAAAGAGTCGGGCGCGGAATTCACGAAGTTCGGTGTGGAGTTCAACGAGATGTATTTTAGCAAATGGATCGTGCTCGTCACGGCGATCATCTGCTCGGTGTACGGCATGGACCCGTCAGAGGTTTACAGCGAGAGTTTTTCGGCGGGCAAGTCCTCGCTGTCCGGCTCAGACATGGCCGAACGGATTGCCGATGCACGGGATACGGGCCTGGAACCCCTTATGTCGTTCATCGAGAACGGCCTGACGGATGCGCTGATCCTGCGACTGGACGAGGATTGCGTCTTTCGGTTCTTCGGCCTGCATCCCTACGACGTGGCCTGGAAGCACGAAGTCGCCAAGCTCACGCTCACGGCCAACGAACTTCGGAAGCAGGATGGCAATGATCCGGCGGAGGGGGCCTGGGGCAATGTGCCGCTCAATCCGATGTTGCAGGCGGCCTATCAAGCCGCACAGCAAGCGGCGCAGGGCGGACACCCTGGCATGTCGGAGGGGGCGTCAGGGGGATCGCCTGGACCGGAGCCAGAGACATCTGGAGAGAGAGACGAAGCGGGCCGTCCGGTGCAGGCACGGCTGACGGACTCGGTAGATCGGGATGAGGCAGCGGCGACCGGGCCGGTCAATCGTCCTGAAGTGGCGGAGCGGGATAAGGGGCGCTCCACGATGGCGTTCCGCAAGGCGATACTCGGTTCTAGTGTGGTGGTGGTGGGATGAGGCCAGGCATGTTGATTGATGCCTCACAGGTCCGCGCTGAAGAAGCCAATGCGGTCACGGACTATCTGTGCAAATCGGTCGAGGATGCGTTGCTCGATGACCGGCATCCGACCGATGAGATTCTGGCCGAAGTCGAGGACGATTCCGTCGCCTGGGTCTCGCAGGCATTGGACGCGCTCCAGCGGAGGATGCTCGTGATGCTGAGGGGAGGGCTGGATCATGCCGCACTGGTCAAGGCCGTGCCGGACGATCCGCTGGCCCACTGCCGGGACTTGGAGCATCGCGCGCGCACGGCCCCGCCTGGGTCCCTCTCGCTGGCGGAGTACATGGATATTGTGGATTGCTTGATGATGCGTTATCTGCCGCCGTCGGTGGCGCTTTCGGTAGCCAAGCGGCAGGCCGTGAAGCAATACGTTGCGGGCTTCATTCGGGACGAGATCAAGGACCCGGCGGCGGGGACGCCCGACAAAGCAAGGGCCATGATCGCCGCGCTCACGGGCACCCTGGCGGAAGCCAAACGGCGGTGGACGCTGCATCCCACGGATGAGGCGCGGATTCGACTGGCGGAGACGCAAGGGGCGCGGATGATGACGGACCTCACGGCAGCGACGCGCTCGCGCATCCAGAAAGTCATTCTGGATGCGGAACGGCGGCGTGTGGTGTCCGGGTACGCCACGTATGCGGGACCCCCGCTCGCGCAAGCCCTGGCCGATGAGTTCGGCACGATCAATCGGGACTGGCGGCGGATCGCCGTGACGGAAACGGCCAACAATGCAGCGGACGGGTATCTCTCCGCCCGTGGGGTGGGGCAGCAGGTGCGCTGGCTGGCGCATCCGGGGGCGTGTGTGGGGTGTGCCACGTGGCACGCGACGGTCTTTACCATCGTGGACCCGGCCAAGCCGGACAAGGACCCCTACACGGAAGTATGGCCTGGCAAAGCGGTGATGAATGTGGGGCGCTCGCTGGCGAAGCGGAAGCGCCTCGATGATGGGACGCTGGTGGATCGGCCCGCCGATGAATTCGTGATCCCAGTGATCTCCTTGCACCCGCACTGTCGCTGTTCGTGGGTGCCGGTGTCCACGCATCTCCTGACCGAGAAGCAACGGCGGATTCTTGATGAGGAAGAGATACAGCACGTATGAGCAAGCAACTGTTCGCCAACAACGCGAAGAGTACACTCTCCGCCGGGATCACGTCCGTGGCGACCAGCCTCACGGTGGCGTCTGGTGACGGGGCGCTCTTTCCGGCCATTACCGGGGGCGACTTTTTCCTGGTCACGCTGGAGGTCGGCAGTACGCGGGAGATCGTGCAGGTCACCGCCCGTGCAGCCGACACGTTCACGGTCGTGCGTGGCCGAGAGGGCACGACGGCCTCCGCGTTCGCGCCTGGCGACGCGGTGGAATTGCGGGACACGAAGGGCACCTTCGAGGCGTTGCGCGATCTGAATCCACACGCCCTCGCGTTCGCGGCGGCCAACTGATGATCCGGCTGGACACCACGACACGCAAGTTGCAGGCCGTCCTGGGCGGCGCCGTGGCCACCACGCAGCCCGATGCGACGGTTTGCTACGCAGATAAAACGGCGAGTGCCTACACGGGCGGGGCGGCGGTCGCCGCGCTGAATGGGACACTCGCCGTGGACATCTGCCCAGCGCCGCCGGCGTCCACCGTCCGCGACGTAGACACGATCATTATCCGCAATAACGATACGGCGACGGTGACGCTGACCGTGCGGTACAGCGATAACGCCACGCTCTATAAGTTAATCGTGGTCTCGCTCTTGACGGGCGAGTCTCTCTGGTACACGCACGCGGCAGGATGGTCCGTGCTGGACGCGAGCGGCAACCTGAAAATGATGATCGCGCCGGCGGCGCTGGTGTCCCTGACGACGGGCGTCACCGGCGTATTGCCAGTGTCCAGCGGTGGCACGGGCATCGCCTTTTTCACCCCGGCGGGGCCGACAGCGGCGCGGACCTATACGTTCCCCGACGTGGATATGTCCGTAGGGTATCTGCACATCCCGCAGAACAGCCAGAGCGCAGCCTATACACTGGTCTTGGGCGACGCGGGCAAGCACCTCCTCCATCCTGCCGGGGACAACATTGCCCGCACGGTCACGATTCCCGCCAATGCCAGCGTGGCGTTCCCTGTGGGGACGACGATCACGTTTATCAATGAGGTCAATACCCTCACGATTGCGATTACGTCGGACACGTTGGTCTGGGCGCAAGACTCCTCAACCGGGAGCCGCACGCTGGCAGCTATGGGCCTCGCCACGGCGATTAAGAAGACGACGACGAGTTGGCTCATCAGTGGGACAGGGCTGTCGTAATGGGCGCGGCTCAACAAATATTCTTGGGGGGTGGGGCGGCCCAGTACCGTGTTTCCCGCTCTCTGCGTTTTAATTCAGTTGACAGCGCTCATCTGAGTCGCACCATCGGCACGCCCACGAATAATAAACTCTGGACGTTGTGCTGGTGGATGAAGCGGGGGCTCATCGGAGATGGGCGTGCCATCCTGGGCGCGGCAGGAGGAACAGAGATATCGGCCACGTTCGCCCTCACCGCCGAAAACAGCAATGCAGCAGGCGATCAATTCAATATGATGCTCCCGCCTATCGGCGCGTTTCCTTTCTACACCAATGCGCTCTTCCGCGACCCGACTGCGTGGTGCCATTGCGTGTTCCAATTCGATTCTGCTAATGCCACGCAGAGCGAGAGGACAATTTTATGGGTCAATGGCGTGAGGCAAACCTCGGCGGTATCTACCTGTGCGCTAAATCAGACCTGTGCGCTCAACGGGGCCTCTGGAGTTTTGACGCTGGGCAAAGGCACCCAAGGATACGGCACCAGTCGGGATTATTTCGATGGGCTTTTTGCGGAGATGTATTTGATTGATGGGCAACTCGTCGCGCCGAGCGCCTTTGGCACGACTAACTCGGCGACGAATCAGTGGGTGCCGATTAAGTACGCAGGCACCTACGGAACTAATGGATTCTATCTTGATTTCTCCGACAACAGTGGGGCTACGTCCGCCACGTTGGGCAAGGATCGTTCAGGCAACAACAACGATTTTACGCCTCTCAATTTCAGCGTCGCCGCTGGAGTTGGGAATGACTCACTGACCGACACACCGACTGATTACCACGATGGCCTGAACGGTCGAGGGAATTATTGTACGTGGAATGCGGTATGGCCTTCTACAAGCCTGCTCAGCAACGGCAACCTCGATGCCGCAGGTCTCGCCGGAGGGACGCAGTCCGCGATGGCGAGCAATGCCTATTGGGAAATCACGGCCGCCGCCGTGGGAGTGGAGGCTGGTACCATCACGGCATCGGGCGGCATCACCAGCACCGTCTCCGTCCCTGACGCCACGACATTCGGATTCCGGATCACCACGGCGGGGGCGCTGGACTATCGAAACGTGACGGGCGCGGGGGCCTGGACGAGCCTCACCACCGGCTTGACCGCCGCGATCCCCTATGTGACGGGCGCGGCGTCGGTGGCCAACTTTGGCCAGCGTCCATTTTCAGGCGCTATTCCCGCAACGCATGTCGCGTTGAACTCTCAAACCCTTCCAGGGCCGCCTATACTGAAATCAACAGCGGCGTTCGACGCGGCGCTCTACACCGGCACGGGCGCGGCGCTCAGCGTGACTGGGAAATTATTCACGCCCGATCTTGTGATCCTGAAAGACCGGACGGCGATCAACCATTGGGCGTGGTATGACGCGAGTCGGGCTGTGCAAAAAGAATTAGTCAGTTCTGCAGCCAGCGCAGAAACAACTGAGGCACAAGGACTCACGGCATTCACAAGTGATGGGTTCACCATCGGCTCGCTGGCAAAAATCAACACGAACACGAACGCCTACGTTGCGCAACTCCACCGGGCGGGCGCGGCGTATGGCCTCGACATCGTGCTACACACCGGCGACAACACGGCCAACCGTAACATCAGTCATGCCTTGGGCGTGGCCCCGAAGTTCGTGCTCACCTTTCGACGGGACACCGGCGCAGATCATTGGGTCTGGCATCAAGCCATGACGAATGCCACGTATTTTGCGCCCCTGAACGGCCCCGCCGCGCAAGCGAATGCGAACACCCCATGGGGCACCGGCAATTTCTCGTCCACACAGTTCATGGTGACGAATAATGCGACCAATAATACAAATGCGACTGGCGGAACGTACGTGACCTATCTGTTTACGGGCGTGTCTGGACTCTCATTTTTTGGCTCGTATGTTGGGAATGGCCTGGCGGACGGCCCGGTCGTGTCCTGCGGCTTGCGGCCCAAGCTCGTGCTCGCCAAGCGGATTGATTCAACGGGCGATTGGTACGTCTGGGACGCGCTGAGGAACACGTACAACCCGCTGAACTTTGAATTGCTCATGAACTCGTCGGCGGCGCAGGCGACGGCGATTGACCTGGACTTTCTCGCATCAGGCTTTAAGCTGCGGGCTGCGACGGCGGGATTTAATTCAGGTGGCGGGACGTACATTTATGCGTCGTTTGCCGGCGCGACGTATAAGTACGCACGGGCACTCTGATGAATAGCAGTGTCCTCAATAGCCGTGCGATTAACATGGCGGCGGGCGTCCTGGTGGTGGCCGTGCTGTCGTCGTCGGTGGAAGGATTGAGGCCAGTGTCAATAGCGGAGATCGTGCCAGTGGAAGCAGGGATGGTACTGATAGGGAGCGGCGCACGATCAGTGGAGGCGAGCGAGCTCGTGGCCGGCAGCACGATCAGTCCCTTGGAATCGCTCCTCGCCATGTCCGTGGGACGGGCGTCCTCGATTGAATCAGGGCACCCGATTGCGATGGGCACGATGCAGTCGTTGGAGGCCCAGCAAGGACTATCTGGCATTGGAGGACTCTCCGTCGAAGGGGTTCGGTTGGCGGGCGCGGCGGCGCCCTCCAGTGTCGAAGCGGGACAGGCTCTCCTGTATGGAGAGACTGTTTCGGCGGAGACGGTCCTGGCGATGGCTGGTGAGCGCGGCTCCTCAGTCGAGAGCCTGCACGGGCTATCCCAGGCAATGCTGCTCTCAGCGGAATCAGGTGCATGGCTTGTGGTCGCAGGGCGTGCCGCGCTCGAAGCGGTGGACTCGCTCACCGAGTCGGTGACGGCCTCATTGGAAGGTATGCGCGGGATTACGGCAGCCGGAATGGAATCGGTCGAGGGCATGGCTGTGCTCAGGAGAGACTGGGAGGCCTCGGTAGAGGCCGGACAGTCTCTCGCTCGCGGATTCACGTTCTCGCAGGAAGCCTTGGGACAGGTGGCTGGGGCGCACGTTTCGGACGTGGACGTGCTTCGAGTGGTCACGGGGGTTCGTATGACCTCTATTGAGGCGGGTCATCCTATCGCGGCAATTGAGGCCGTGTCCCTCGAAACCGTTCTCTCGCTGTCGTCCCAGCGCGTCGCGTCCATGGAAGCCGGGTTGACTGTGACGCGCATGGACGTTCTATCGGTCGCAACGGAGGGTACGCTGACGATTCCGTCGCCAGTGTCCGTCGAGGGGGTAGCGGCGCTCTCCCAAGTCGTGGCTGTATCGGTCGAGGCGAGAGGGTTCCTGCCGGTGTCGGTGGCCGTCTCGGTCGAAGCCGGACAGGGCCTTACCGTGACACAGCCGGGCTCGCTGGAGAGCGTGTCTGGCCTGATGCAGAGCATGACGGGTTCGACGGAATCGCTCCTGCGGATGGCAGGCTCCATGACTGAGGCTGTCGAAGCCGGACAGGGCCTTACCGTGACACAGCCGGGCTCGCTGGAAGGAGTGGGCACGGTCAAGGTCGGTGGCGTGCTCTCGACCGAAGCAGGTCTTGGGGTGACGCGCACAGGGAGCATCATGGTCGAGGCTGGCATGACAGCCGATCAGTCCGCCGTGACCGCGCTGGAAGCCATCCAGACCCTCCTGGGCGGCGGGCCACGCTCCGTCGAAGGGCAGGGTTCGCTGACACGGACTGACCCAACTTCCATGGAAGCCATCGGCTCGGTCTCGGTGAGTCTGTCGTCTCACACCGAGGCGATGCTGACCGTGTATGGAGCGGGCGCCGCGTCCATCGAAGCCGGCCACCCCATTGCGATGGTTGTGGCCACGTCGGGGGAATCGCTGCAAGGCCGGAATGCGGATCAAGGGGCGTCTACGGAAACGGTTCTGTCGGTGGCGCTTACGCATCACGTGCTCTCGACCGAAGCAGGGACGATGCTCTACGGCGCAAGGCCCGTCTCCCTCGAAGCGGGCCACGGGCTGGTCGGGATCACACTGACTTCGGCAGAGGCCGTGCTGTCTCTCGGCCAGGTGGGGCAGTCCGCCGTGGAAGCGGGTGGGTCCGTGTCGGTGACGATCACGCACAGCATGGAGGGGTTGTCCTCGCCGCGTGCGCTCATGGTGTCGGCGCTGGATGCCCTCACGGGCGTTCTGGCCATGCACCCGACCTCGGTGGAGCACGGGGGCCTTCTGGCTCCGGTGTCGCACCGGTCGGCAGTCGAGAACTTCACCGCGCATCTGGTCTTTGATTACGTTGAGGCGGAGGTCTGGATGCCGGTGGCGGTGTCGGAACCCGTCGTCGTGTTTACGGTCACGCTTGGAGATACAGTCGGGTATTCGGCCAACTAACACAACAAGGAGGAGCGCAGATGCCTATTCTAGCAGCGGAGTTGAAAACCTATCAGAGCACCAACATGCCGGAGAACGATATCACGGCCAGCGGCGGCGCGATCAATACGGCGGGCACGGTGGATGAGTTGATCCTCGCGGCCAACGATACGCTCAGGGCGGCCTCCAGCGTCGCCGGTGATACGACGCAGACGATCACGATCACGGGCCGTAACGCGGCGGGCGCAATTGTCAGCCAGGCCGTGGCGCTCACCGGGACGACCCAGGTGGCGCTTGCGACCAACACCTTCGAGCGTATTATGAAGGTGGTCCTCTCCGCGTCCGCTGCGGGGACCGTGACAGTCTACCGGAGCAATGGCACCACGGTCGTCGTGACGATGGCTCCTGGCATTACGTCGGTGCGGCGCATGTTCTATGATTCGGCCTCGGAGTCCGGCGTCACGATTCGGTACGAGAAAATCTTCAAGAAGAACACGCACGCGACGCTGACGCTCACCAACGCGCAATTGACGCTGACGGCGGACACGCAGAATCGGTATCGCCTGGCCGTGGCGACGAGCCTGGACGATAGCGTCAGCGTCGCACATCGGAAGACGGTCCCCGGCGGACTGACGTTTGTGGATGATGCGGTGGCGCAGAATGTTCCAACAGGTATGCTGCCAGCAGGGGCCGCGCTCGGCGTGTGGGTGGAGGAGAACCTGCCTGTCAATGATCCGGCGTTCAAGAACACGATCACGACGCAGTTGAGCGGGACGACGACCTAGACCTAGACCGAGACCGAGGAAAGAGGTAATCAACAACCGCTAGTCCGCTAGGCACAGAGAAAGGATGGAGCATGGACACGATCACGTATCGGTGTACGGGGAAAGCGATGTGGCATGAGGGCGAGTTTGTCGGTCAGAGTAGTTGTGGGGCCGATCTGACGCTGGTGGTGGAGGCAGTGCCGCCGGATGGGCAGGACCATGAGATCACGTGTCCGTCCTGTGGCCGTATCTCGCAGGTGATGCGGACGTAACGATGCCGACCGCGTTGGTGGCAGGGAACAGCGGCACGAAGTTTCGTCCGACGCTCCGCGACAGTCTCACGACGCGCCCGCTGGACCTGACCCATACGGTCTGTACCCTGCGGCTGAACCGGGCCGATGGCGTCTCGGTGGACAGGACGATGACGATCCTGAGTCCCCCGACCGCCGGGTGCGTGGACTATCTCTTTGCCCCGGCTGATTTGGTGGTCGGCACGCTGAAGTTGGAGATCACGGTCAAGGATGCGGCCAACCTGGAGATTACGTCCGTGCATGTCTATCGGTATAAAGTACGGTCACGATTGGCATCTCCAACGCCCTGAATAATAGGAGGCATTGACACGCGATGATAGACATGATGCGCGGCGCTCGTCCGGACGAGCAATTCTTTTTGGATGTGGCTCCGACCCTGGAATCCGTCTGGACGTGCGGGGTCATCCGGCGGGTACGATGGGGGCCGCATACATGGGTATCCTGGTCGCTAGGCTGGTTCTTTGGCACCAACCCGAAGATACGAGTCTTCCAAGTCTATCACGGCAAGGCCAAGGTGGATGGCACGCGGACCTATATGCTGTGGAATGGTCAATTAGGGGATATGCCGGTAGGGGATATGCCGGAGGGGGTGCGCCACTACGTCTGGACGCGGACGCCGAAGGAATTGTTGGCGGCACGGATTCATTCGGTAGATCGGGTGCCCGTCTGGGAAAATATGGGGGGCGCATGACACCCCACCAGCCTGCCGTGATGGCTGGCTCCCGCGAGCGCGAACACCCTGTCGGCAGTGATGTCATGCCCATGCCCATCGAGGAAATGTGCTTTTGGAGCGGACAGGACTCCTATATCTGTACAAACGGGACGCTCAAAACGGTCGCCTACGGGCGTGTGATTGCACAGCAATAAGAGGGACACCGTGTTGGCTGGAATGGTGATTGGGACAGTGACCTGGATGGTGATTTTGAGCGTGCTGCTGGGCATGGCGGTTAATGAGGAACACTTATGAAAAAGGCGCTTCTCTTACTCTTTTCTAAGGCCCGCGTCAAGGGTCACTACCGGGCCGACCCGCACACGGGCCAGCAGGTCTACGGGAAGGAGCATCAGGATACGCGCCGCTCGATTGATGACACGATATTCAGTGCCGCTCACCGGCCTTCGACCAAAGAGATGGATGAGAGGATGCAGCGGTACGGGTACGAAGTGCGCGAGGGTCGGTGGGTCAAGCGCGAGGAGGCTCTGTCGGTTGAGGCTGGCAAGCCGGTGCCGCATGAGGCGAGGCCCTGGATCGGGTCCAAGAAGGAACTCGTCAAGAAAGACTCCATGTACCAGCAGATGAAAGGCGACCAACTCTCGCTGTTCAAGCGCGTCGGCCTTTGGCTGTTCCGCAAAACGCAACTGAGTCTCTTCGATACCAAGGTGCCGATTGCCGCCCACATGCGGCAGACGGAGGCGGGGCCGGTCATGGTCGCGCCGTATATTGGCACCCGCAGGAAAAAAATTGAAGAATCGCCGTCCACTGGTATACCATCACTTTATATTGCGGAGGCCACACATGACACAGCATCCCGATCAGACCAACCAGACCGAGGAGGAGACCGAGGAGGAGACGTTCGACGTGCCGCTGATTTACGAGATAGCGTTCGACGAGATTCTCCGCCAGAACCGCCTCCTCCGAATGCAGCGCGATCCTACGAACGCCCTGCCGATACCTCCGGGCAGCCCTATCTATCAGACGGGATCAAGCTCTCCCGCAGCGACTACACCGTTCGACCAGCCGCTCAGGACGTACCCGGCGCTCTTGCACGACATCTAAAACGCCACGCGACCGAGGCAGTTTTGTTGTGCTGGCAGCGTTTTCAGCAAGGGGCCAAGAGCTTTTTGATCAGCGATGGGACGGGGGCAGGCAAAACGCGCCAAGCGCTCGCCGTGGCTCAACTCTATCGTGAGGCCCATCCCACCAAATCCGTCCTGATTGTCACGCAGAACGAACGCATTATCGAACAAGCGTTCGGCAGCGATGCGCGGGTCATGGAGATTCCGATCACGCCGATCACGTCGGCCAGTGCCATGACGACCCCAGGCATTTATGTGTCCACCTACACCCGCCTCGGCAAAGGTGACCTTGATGCGGCGTGTCCCGGCCTCGTTGTCTACGACGAGTCCCATAACCTGAAAAATTACGGCAGTCTGAAGACCAAGCGCGGATTCGCGCTCCTGCAACGCGCACGGAAGTCCCTGCTGTTGACCGCCACGCCAGGGGACAAAGCCGAGCATTTCGGCTATCTCGCGGAAGCCTTCGGCTGGTCGCATACCAAAGCGATGCGGATGTTAGGGTATGAGTGGGCCGAAGTGGCGCGGGGGGTGTCGGCCTGGAAACGTACTGTGCCGGAGCGCGAGGCGCTTATGCGCGTCATGGGCCTTTTCGATGATTTGACGAAACGTGGTTTGATGGTGAAACGGGAAGTCTCGATGGACAATCTGACTGTCTCGACGGCTCCGATTGCGCTCACGCCCGACGAATTAGCCCGCGAAGATAACAAGTATGAGGCCCTCAATCGCACGGTTGATGGCGCGGACCCGAAACGGCGTGGGGTCATAAAAATGACCGGCCTCCAAAAACTGCGGAATCTGTTGGAGCCGCGCAAACTTGAGACAGCAATGGCCGCCATCCAAGACCATCTGCGCAATGGCCGTCAGGTGGTCGTCTTCGCCAACCGAGTCGAGACCAGCGACCTCCCGACCTGGCTCAATGCAGAGGAGAGCGACGCGATTACGACTATCGGGACGTTGACGGAACTCTCAAGACGGCTTCAGGACGCCGGCCTGCCTCACGCGAAATTGTACGGCGCACATCTAAGGAAAGCCGCACAGGAGATTGAGTCGTTCCAATCGGGGCGCGCAAAGATTGCCATTATGACGCCGCAGGCCGGGGGCACCGGCCTGAGTCTCGATGACACGACCGGCCACGCCCCGCGTGCGATGGTGATTTTGACGGCGCCGTTTGCGGCGACGGACGCGGTGCAGATGTTGGGACGGATCAATCGCCTCACGACCAAAAGCCGCTGTATGGCCACCTTTCTGTCCGCGCATGGCACCGCAATCGACAAGTGGAATCAGGACATTATTCACTCCAAGTTGAAATTGCTGGGCGCGACCGTGCAAGGAGATGTGGCCAACTTGGATATTGAAAAGTTGAGCACGTTGAGCGATGAGGCATTGGAGGGTGTGGTGAAAGGCGGGTCGGTCGGCGTCTGGGAGGCCCGTCATGTCGATCTTGGACAGGTCGGATTGCCGCACTACGGGGTCGCGCCTGCGCCCACCGCCCCCGCCGATACCACCGCCTCCAGTACGCGCACGCCACTCACCGTACCGCCGCCGTCGCATGTGGCGTTTCCGAAATTCCCAATAGGAGCCCTTGGTGCCTATGCCCGATTTGCTCCAGCAACACCGACTGGTCACTGGCCGGACGCGACCATTGGGTTTGGCAAACACCGAGGCGCCACCTTGAGCAGGCTGCAACAAAAAGACCCTGGGTATCTCGACTGGATGTTTCGGGAGATGCGGTTGCCGTTCAGCGTTGACGTGGGGAGCATTGACTTTGTGCGTCAACTCGCCAAGACATTGCGGCGCAAGCTGCTCCTCTTTCGGAAGGCCGTGCAGGGGCATTTTTTTCGCAACGAGAAAGTTCCGGTCGAAGGACATCTCCGACAGGACCATTCAGGGACGGTGACGTATGTCAAGACGCATACGGCGACCAGAAAGAAGAAGTCGGAGCCTATCCACGAGAACGCGCCCACGCCGAAGCGTGTCACGTATCCCGATGGTCGCCTGGTCCCACAAGTTGGCGATGCGGTCTACCAGAGGGTGCCAGGGCCGTTTGGCACGCCCGCCTCCATCCACGGAGAGGTCTATCGCAAGGGGGCGCAACTGCGTGTGCGGGTGACAAAAACCGCCGCGCTGATCGGCGGCGGTGGCGGGACCGGAAAAACCTATGCCCTCACTCCGCACTGGACGGTGCAGCACGACCCTGAAATCACGCGCCGGACAGCCGCACGGGAGGCCCAGCGCCAGGACGAGAAGAAACATTATGAGGAGGAGAAACACGAAGGGGAACGCCGATTCCGTGCCTCCTACGATGCGGCGCTGGAGCACGGTGACCAGCCGTTCGACTTCACCACGGCCTACATTGGTCAAGTAGTGCGCAATCATGGCGTGGTCAGATGTGGCGAGACGGAATCACAGCGGATGATTGTGGGTGAACTGGAGACGGGCGGACCGCATCCGTTCATCGGGTTGACCGATCCGGATCAACCAGAGGAATTAGCGTGGCCCGATCACGATGATCTAACCGTTCCGTCCGGGCAGGACCCTGAACGTCAACGCACGGAGTTCGAGGCGCAGCGCCAAGCCCGCAAGGAGGCATACGACCGCGAGGAACAGGCACGGCAGGCGGCGTGGGAACGGGAACTGGCGGAGGATGACAAGCGGATGCAGAAGGCCAGTCTGCCCTCGCGCCTGCTGGCGTTCGTCAAGAAGGCCATGCCGTTGACCAAAGCTCGTATCCGTTCCTACACGCGCTCGGATGGAACCACGGTGCGCGAACATGACGACCAGCGCAAGTCGGCCACGCCCGCTCAGCCGCATTCACGGGCGACGGCCCAGCAGAAGGTGTGGGCCTGGCATAAACCGCCCAACGATGTCCAGGAGCCGCGCCCGCGCACGGTGTCGGCTCAGAAGACCGCCATTCATGTCGTCGAACCGGCAGAGCCGGGCAAGATGGATGAATGGCTGGCTAACATCTATGCCGCGCATGACCTCGCATCCGCCCGCGAAGAAGTCAGCAATGGCGTTGCGACTGACCGGCAGCACAAAGACGCCGCGACGGGCGAGTGGACGATCGCTCGGCGGCGGAAACATGAGCGGATTGTCCATAAGATACTAAACCCGAAGGCGGCCACGAAGGAAGGCGAGCAACCGCAGTGCGTCTTTCTCATGGGCGCTCCCGCGTCGGGAAAAACCTCGGCCTTGCAGCCTGCGGCGAAAGATTTGGGCGTGGCGTTCACCGTCATCAATGCGGATGACGTGAAGGAACAACTCCCGGAGTACAACGGGCGCAATGCGGGACTCGTCCATGAGGAGTCCAGCTATATTGCGGAGAAACTGATTGCGCCAGAAGTGCTTCGGCGTCGGCACCATACGATATGGGATGTCACCGGGGCCAACACCGAGAAGATCACACAGATGGTGGACATTCACCACCGGCACGGCTATCAGATCACGATTCTCTACGCGCACCTGCCGATTGAAAAGGCGGCGGCGCGGGCCGTGGCCCGCTTCCGGGACAAGGGCCGGTTTGTGCCCCCAGAATATGTGGTGAATGTGGTTGACGGCAAGCCCGAACAGACCTATAATGCCTTGAAGGGTGATTCGCGTGTCGCCCGCTTCAGGAGGTATGACACCGATGTTCCCAAGAATCAGCAGGCTACTCTTCAAGAAAAAGGTACGCGGGCAGAAGGTGCTGGGAGTGCGTCCGCTCCTGTCCGAAAAAGCCAAGCAGGACCAGGTGTGCAAGCTCTTCGGGAGCATGGACGACGACTACATGGATCGGGTCATTGCTGGCCTCCGTACCGTGCCGGTTCCGCGCAAGCCCTAAAGGCCGCCTGCGCCCGTGCGGCGTCCGTTCGCACGGCCCTCGTCAAATCCCTGCATACCCTGGATTTCGACCTCGACACGCCCAACCTGGAGCCGACTGTCTCCGGGATTCTTCGTGCTGAACGCCTGACCACGCTGGAGAAGATTGCCGCGTTGGATGGGCGGTTGAAACAATTAGCAGCCCCTAATAAGGGGCCTTCATGAACAGACTCCTCATCTTCCTGAAAACAAAGGTGGCCGGGTATATGACGCAGGGTGGCACCTGGGTTGACCAGCACTACGACAAGCGCCGTGAGCGCAAGCCAGAGGTCAAGCATCCGCGCCTGCCGAATCAGTCGGCCCTGAACCTATTCTCGACCCTGGAGAAGCCCGCATGGGAGGATCGGAGCGATCCCAAGGCTCCGAGGCCGGACGCCCCAAAGGTCGAACCGCCCCCCACGCCGCCACCGACACGCGCCCGTCCCTCGAAGCCTGCTTCGCCCTCAGCGATCCCCTACGGCGAGTCCTGGGAACAGGTTGAGGCCGCCTTGCCCGTCTTCGGTGCGCAAGCGAACTGGAAACCCTCACAGCGGAAGAAGGCGAACGAGGAGGCGATGGAGAGCCTCTTCTCAACGGACGCGACGGCCCGTAAGAAACTGGCGCTCTACAGCGGCAACGGGGGCATCGGCGACAATCTGAACGAGTATTACACGACGCCCGCGCTGGCCGCGTCGATCTGGCAGGTGCTCACGCGCTTGGGGCTGGATGCGCGCGCGCATGTGCTGGAACCTTCCAGCGGGACCGGCGTGTTCCAGGAAACGAAGCCCGCCGGCGTGACCATGACGGCGGTGGAACTCGACGAGACGGCCTCACGGATCAACCGAAAATTGCACCCCGACGATGACGTTGTGTCCTCCGCGTTGGAGGATTTCGTCACCATCGGTGACCCGACACGCTATGACGCAGTGGTTGGCAATCCGCCGTTCGGCGTCCGTGGCGCGTGGGCTGCGCACGATAAGCCGGACCTCGGCAACGCGGAAGAGTATTTCCTCGATACGTGCCTTGACAAGACCAAGGATCACGGCATTGTGGCCCTGGTCGTGCCCCATGGCATCGCCACGAATCAGACCTCGCGCACGTTCCGGGAGCGCATCCTCCGCAAAGCCGAAGTCGTGGCCGCGCACCGGCTCCCGAATACGGCCTTTGCCCATGCCGGCACACAGGTCGTGACGGATGTCCTGGTCATGCGGAAACGCCCCCAGGACGTGGCTGGTGCCCTGGGGACCGTCAGCACAGCCACGCTCAAGGCGCTGGGCGTGTGGGATGCCGCCTGGATGGACGGGAAAATATTTGAGGACTCCTCTCGTGGGCGGCTCCATGGCGACGTGCAAGCGAACTGGCGTGGCGGACTGGATGTCATCGGCGATATGCTCGGCGTCGAAGCGCAGATTGCCAGCGGCCCGTTGCGGGCCGACCCGTCCACCGTGGACCTTCAAACCATACTCGATCATCTCAAGGACGATCCCTCGGCGCTGAAGAAGGCGCAGGCGTCGGCGCTCAAGAACCCTTACCCTGAACTGCCGTCCGGCTCCACGCGGTTGATTAACGGGGTGCTCTACGTCCTCCATGGCGATCCCCGACGCTGGCATCGCGCCGATCAAGTCGGTGAACTGGTCTATTCGCCAGCGTCCAAGGAAGGACAGGCACTTGATCTGGCGGCGCGGGTCCTTGCCGTGACAGAGGGCGTCGCAGGGGGAGCCATCTATCCGAAGCAGGACTTAGACGATCTCCGGCAGGCGATCACGGACTACCAGACCGCCCACGGCAATCCCAGCACGGACAAGGTATTGGCGATGCTGGGTCAACGGGACCCTCGATTCCTACCCCTGATCGCCGCCGTCAACGCCGACGGCCAGTTCTCGGCAATGCTGCAAGGGCTCGTGACCAATGGACCGGTCCCGACCATAGACACGACGGACTTTGCCGCTGTGATGGGGCATCTGTTGCGCGGCGATGAACGCGGCGTCACGGTCGCCGACATTGAGCGGCACTGGACGGGAGGCCGTGGGGAAGGCGCCGCGCTCCGCGCACTCTATGCGTCCGACCAGTACGCGCTCAGTCTGGACGGCGAGCATTGGGGGAGCCGGGCGGACCTCTGCGCCGGGGACCTCTATCCGAAACTGGACGCGCTGCGGGTGGCGCTCAGAACCAAGGCTACGGATGATCCGGTTCGGCATCAGTGGGCACGGCAGGCGACATGGCTGGAGGAGACGTTGGCCCCGAAGATGTTGGAGGACTTTGAAGTCAGTCTCCGCGCCGGGTGGATACCAACAGAGATTCTGAGTGAGTATCTGTCGGAGATCGGCGCACGGAACCAGTATGGCGACAAGTCCGAGGCGGTCAAGTACCAGGTCGAGTTTCACGACGGCATCTATACGATCAAGCGCACGCAGGGGCAAAGCTGGCTCAACCCGCTCTTTGAAAAGTACCTGAACCGCCTGGCGATGCAGGAAGACGATTGGAAAACGATTCCGACGATGGAGGCGGAATTCCAGGCGTGGTTAGCCACCTCCTCGCATCGAGGCACCATCGAAGACTTGTATAACCGGCTCTACAACGGCTACCGCACGAAGTCCTACAGTGGTGCGCCAATGGAGATTCCAGGGTGGAGCGCAGAGCGGACCCTGAATGCCTACCAGTACCCGGCACTCCATTGGGCTGTCGAGGAAGGCAAGGGCATTCTCGCCTATGACGTAGGGCTGGGCAAGGCCCAACCACTTGATGCGAAACTCTTGACGCCGACCGGATGGACGCGGATGGGGGACATCCATGTCGGTGATACGGTGATGGCTGCGGATGGCACGCCCACGACGGTTCTTGGCGTCTATCCGCAAGGCGAACAGGAGATTTACCGGGTCACATGCCATGATGGAGCCGTCACGGAATGCTGCGACGACCATCTGTGGATGACCCACACGCACAAGGAGAAGAACAATGCACGGCGAGGCTATCCCGTATCTGGAAGCCCTCGTGTGCGGCCTCTTTCGGAGATTAGAGCGAGTCTGACCTATCGAGGGATAAAGAATCACGCGATTCCGATGGTGGCTCCGGTGCAGTTGCAGAAACGTCCAGTGTCGCTTGATCCGTATGTTATGGGCGTCCTCCTTGGTGATGGATGTTTCCGCCACGAGTGTACGTCCATTGCGAATCCAGAACCGGACATAATCGAGACGCTTCAGCGGTTGCTGCCATCCGACTACACGACCTCGCAACAGTCCGTGGGGCCAGATCGGTGTCCCACGTATCGGATCATCAGAAAGAACCGGCGCGGCGACACCCCGCCGTTCAGAAGCCTATTGAGCGCATTCGGCTTGGATGGTCTGAAGTCAGAAGAGAAGTTCGTCCCTGACGGATACAAGTGGAACAGCGAAGAGGTGCGGCTCTCACTGTTGCAAGGGCTCTTAGATACCGATGGGTATGTGGATACGCGTGGCGTGACGGTGCAGTTCAGTTCGTCATCGAGACGCCTCGCGGACGATGTGCGGTTTCTGGCCCAGAGCCTCGGATGCAATGCGACCATCCGCGCTAAGAAGCCGACCTTCACGTATAAGGGAGAGAAGCGCACCGGGTTGACGAGTTATACCGTGCATCTGCGAATGCCTCCGCAAATGGCACCATTCCGGCTGCCTCGGAAATTGGCGCGTGTGCGACCGAAGAGCAAATATCTTCCGACGCGGTACATTGTCTCGGTGGAACCCATAGGGAAACAGGCCGCGCAGTGCATTCGAGTCGCCCACCCTAGCAAGTTATACGTCACTGACGATTTTATCGTGACGCATAACACGGCCGCTGCGATTGCGCTGGTTAAAACGTTGCGGGCGAAGGGACAAGCGAAACGGCCCGTGGTCGTGGTGCCGAAGTCAGTCGCGGCCAACTGGATGTCCGAGATCAATACCTTCACGACGGGGATGAACGTCCTTGTGATCGGCGAAACGTACTCGACGGGCAAGGACGGGACACTCAAGGCAAAGTCGGATTCCAAGGACGAGCGGGACAAGAAGTGGCACATGGTCGCGCAAGGCAACTACGATCTGATCCTCTGCACGATGCCGGCTTTCAACGATATTGACGTGGACCCGATTGCCAAGGGGGAGTACCTCAATAGCGATTTTTGGGTGCAGCGCGGGGACCAATTGGGACAGGCAGGGGACAAGCAGGTCAATAAAATTCGGGCCGCCTACGAGCAGGCGATGGCCACGCGAGACTTCGAGAAGCGCACACAAGCGCTCTACTGGAACAAGCTGGGCGTGGACCTTCTGATTGCCGATGAGGGGCATTGTTTTCCCGCTGGCACATGTATTGATGGCATTCCGATAGAGCAGCTTCGCGTCGGGGATCACATCACAGCCTTTAATCATGCGACCGGGCGCACCGAGATCAAGGCCGTGACCGACGTACAGCGGAGAGTGCCTGCCACCTTGGTATCGGTGCATTTGGCGAATGGCCGTGTGCTCATCTGTACGGGCAATCATCCGGTCTACACCGAGAGCGGATACCGAGAGAGCGCTGCCTTGACAATTCGTGATAGCGTGTATAGCATGGATATACGAACTGCTGGGAGCTACCATGACTGCGACCTGTCACCACAAGATAGACATCGGCAATTGCTGCCTCAAGGTCGGGATGGAAGTGGATGGAGACAGCCACTTGGCCTATTCGCGCCAGATGATGGATGCCAAGAAGGACGCCAAATTGAAGGAATTAGGGTGGACCGTGTTGAGATTCACCAACCAACGAGTGATGGAAGATTTGGAGGATTGTGTCCAGAAGGTCTTGTCTACAATATCGAAGTTGCAGACCACCACAACTACTTCGCCGAAGGCATCCTAGTCCACAACTGCTTTAAGAATCTCTACAGTTCCCGTTCGCGGTTCGGCGGCCAGCCGAAATACCTGGGCGGCTCCGGCCTCTCCAAACGCTCCCTCGACATGCAGCATAAAGCACGGGCCGTGCGGGAGGCGAACGGGAACAAGGGCGTGTTCTTCCTCACGGCCACCCCGACGAAGAACTCGCCACTGGAAGTCTATTCGATGCTGTCGCATATCGCGCCGGAAGAGTTCGAGCGGCGCGGGATTCGCAACTCAGAGGACTTCATAGACCGCTACTGCGAGATTCAGCAGCGGACCATTCTGGATACGAACAACAATGTGAAAGAGTCCCCGGTCGTCACGGGCTTTAAGAACATGAATGAGGTCCGGTCGGTGATGAGCCGCTACCTCTACCGCAAGACGGCGGATGAGGTCGGGCTGAAAATCCCGCAGAAATCTGTCCATGAGCATTATGTGGACATGACGCCCGCGCAGCAGGCCGTCTATACCGACCTGCGCGAGAAGATGGCGGACGTGGGCGCGAAGTCCACGGGCGAGGCGCACATCTTTTCCGTGATGACGAAGATGGACAAGGCGGCGATGGACCTGACGCTCCTGGGGCATGAGGACAGCGGGAGTCCCAAATACGATGAGTGCGTGAAGACCATCATGGCAGCGATGAAGGACTGTGCGGACTGCGGGCAAGTCATCTTCGCCGACAAGATTGAGGTCCACCAGAAGATCAAGAATAGGCTGCTTGCGGCGGGCATCCCAGCGGAGCAAATCGGGATCATCAATGCCCAGGAAGCAGAGGATAGCGCCGCCCGGCAGAACATCGCGGAGGCGTATGTGTCCGGCAAGCTCAAGATCGTGATCGGAAACACCGCGACGATGGGCGAAGGCGTGAACCTCCAACGGTACACGTCGGACATCCATCATTTGGACCTGCCGTGGGAACCGTCCTCCCTCCAGCAACGGAACGGGCGCGGCATTCGGCAGGGCAACAAGCGCGAGGCGGTGAACGTCCATACCTACCTGGCGAAGAAGAGCTTTGACGGCTACCGCTATCAGATCATTGCGGGCAAGAAAAACTGGATGGATCAGTTATGGCACGGTCGGGACCGGCTGGATAATTTGGCGGCGGAGCAGGGCGGCGGCACCTACAGCCAGGATGATTTCATGGTGATGATGGCTGAGGACCCGGACGCGGCGCGGGCGCAACTCCAGAAGAACACGGCCATGCAAATGGCGAAGTACAAGGCCGTGAAACAGGTAGAGGCGATTGCGTCGGCACGAACCTTGATCGCGCTCAAGGCGAACTACGCGAAGTTAGAAAACAAGGACTCGCAATCGGCCGCGATGCTGAAGATGCGGATTGCTCGGATGTCCGACACGCTCCAGGCGGATGAGCACTTGCCAGATAAGACCGTCCTTACCTATGACGGGCCGATGGTGCTGGCCCCGACCACGGGCCATGCCTTCTATGAGGGGGCCACCTTCGAGATGGCGGGGCGCGAGCGGGCACCGATAAATTGGAGCGACCAGCCGAGCACGTGGGTCGTGACGGCGGTGGACCATCTCAAACAGGACGTAACGATGCGGCCTGTGGGGTCGGTCTTGACGGACCACTCTGCGAGAGATAGTTACACGGTCACACGCGACGATCTGGATAGCGGCCTAATCCCAATTGCAGCGGTGGACCCGCACGACGAGATCAAGAGCCTGATCCCGCAACTGACGAGGACGGAACCGTTGCGTCAGATAGACCCGCATGTCGTGGATGCGCACGACGGGTCTATCCAGGAGCACTTGAAACGGCGCTTTACGGAGAATTCTGAGGATGAGCCTCAAGACTGGTCCGATACGTGGGTGTTCAATGCACGGGGCCTCCCTGAGAAGGTCAACTCTTCTACGTCGCCTGATGTGGTGCGGGGCGGAAAGTTTATCCTGCCGACGCCGCACTACGCGGACCGGCTGATCCCGCACGCCGCGAAGGAACAGCGCGAGCAGGCTGCCTCTCGCCCGTCGTTTAGGCGGCGTGGGTCGTCTCGCTATTATCCCTCTACGCCGCATCTGGCCGCGCTGCGGGACACCTTTGGGTGGTCGGAAGCCGCTACGATGATCGCGGCATACAGGCCCCACGCCTCAACGGGGGCGGGCGCATATGCCAAGGCGGTAAGTGGCCGTCCGCTGCTGGTCTTCACGAAGGGCGGGCCGGGTTCCGGCGATTTCGGACATCGCGGCAGGCCGGGGAACCTCGGCGGGAGTCAGCCGCATCACGCGCCGGATACTGGCGAAGGGGGAACGCCGCCCGATGATGAGGAAGTCAAGCGGAGAGAAGAGATCGAGCGTGCCAGACGAGCGGATACACGGCATCCGCGAAAGCCAACACCGAAGTTCAGTGAAGCGGAAGAGCAGATGCGCCTTGATATAAAGAAGGTGGTTTTCAGATTGCGTCAGTTTGACGATGTGACTGAAGCGGCAGAAGAGTTACGCCTTGTCTTAGAGTCCCAAGGCGTCAGCGAAAAACGCATTAGCGGGGCTGTGGAACTGCTTCGAGGTGTGTGGCAAGACCTTCGGAAAAAGCCTTTATCAAAGACGGTGCCCGCTCTGGACCGACGAGATCAACGAATAGGGTTCGTAGTCTTTCGGCGGCGTCATCATCCGTGATCTGAGGTTCGTTGGCAATGGCATATTCCATGCGTACAAGACTAGCACAATCTATGATTGTTGGCAAGGGGGAGCGCAACCATGGCCGATGACCGACTCCAACCAGTTGCGGACATAGAGGGCGTCTGCCGGACCCTCGTGCAGATGCTCCAGGCGGAGCCGCGCCGGTACTATCTCTTCGGCTGCTACTGGTGGGCCGTGAAGCGAATGCTGAAGCAGCACGGATACGGCGCGGCGCAATGCTACATCCTGGGGGCCTCCACGGACCCGGAGGCGGAGGCGCATCTGCCGGTGACGACCGATGATTACCTGCTGGCCTATGCGATTGAGGAACAGAAGGCCCGCGCGTTCGGCAATTGGGGCGACCCGGACTGCACCTACCCGGACACGGGCGAGCCCTATCACCTGTTCGATGAGGATGCGGGGTTTTAGTGTGGGGTGGTGGCGCGGAATCGTTACTGAGAACCTACGACACGAATGCCGCAGTTCGCTCCTCGCTTCAATGGGGCTGCGCCACCAGAGACACAATGCCACAGGCGCGATGAAGCTGTTAAGAAGGCGGCTCCCATGACAAAACGATGTGAGAAATGCGGAGCGAAGATCGAGATCAAGGCCGGGATCGAGTCGCAATGCACCTTCGTCCAGAAGGCGGTCGGGCTGGTGTCGGTGGCCGATCTGCAATCGGGCGAGCCGGACCACGGGCACACCGTCACGGAGGACTACGTCTGCGAGGAGTGTCTGTACCCGGCATGATCCGATCACTGCTTCTCTTCGCCACGGCCCGCATCCGTCAGCACCTCAGAAAGTCCGTCACCTATGAGGAAGAATCGAAACTGATCCGCGAGCGTGCCCAGTCTCAGGAGGCACGGCGCGAACACAAGTTTCACCCAGCGGAATGGACTTTCAAGAATGGTCATCCTCGTTGCCGGATATGCGGGGAAGAGGAACGAACCGGAGGCGTATGTGTACCTGGGGATGCCATCCTCAAGGCCAGGATACGCCAGGACGTGCGGACGGATGGAGAGACGGTCTCCACGCTGGTCCTCAAGACCCATATCGGCTTGGAGGAATTGCCGGAGCCAGACGAAGCCTACGCCATGGTGAAGGGCATCTCCGGCGGCGGGCATCCGATTGACTACAAGACCGAGTTCCAGGGGCTACCGATCACGATTGAGAACCGGGCGGGCAGCATCCGGCGCTGGCGGGACCGCACTGGCAAGACCGGCGCAACCACGATGCAATACCCCTACGGCTATCTCCGGCTCTCGCAGGGCATGGACGGAGATCATGTGGATTGCTTCCTCGGCCCGGAGCGCCACGCTTCGCACGCCTACATCGTGCATCAAATGGCTCCGCCGGATTTTCTGTCCTACGATGAAGACAAGGCGATGCTCGGATTTGCCTCAGACTTGGACGCGCTCAACGCCTACTTCGCGCACTATACGGACATGCGGTTTTGCGGCTCCATGACGGCCATGCCGATGGCGGAGTTCACGGTCAAGCTCACCGCCACGAAAGACAGGCCGCGTATCCTCAAGGCCCTCTGGTCGGCCTTGTGGGGGCCGTTGTTCCGCAAGGGGAATATCGTCGGGACACGCTGGATCACGGTGCATCCGCACGGCGCTGGCTCGGAGGGGCAACACGTGATGATTCGTGAGTCGAAGGGCTCGCCTGGGACATGGCATGTGGTGGGCGGAGCGGCGGGCAAGCTGAACTATCTGCGGCTCACGGGGGTCAAGTCGGACGCGGACTATCAGGCACAATCCCGCGAGAAGGCCAAGGCGAAGCGCGAGGCGGACAAGGCGCAGGCGCTCGCCGACAAAGAGGCGGGCACCTATGAGTCGAAGACGACGGCGACGAACCGACTCCGTGACGCCCGGCAGCGGCAGGAGCGTGGCCTGATAGATCGTGTCGGGCAGTTGATGGGATGGCAGGAGTACGATCTCCGCCCAGACCAACTCTCGCATCTCAGCGACACCGGGCAAAAGCTGGCCGCCTCCAGGCATCATCGCCGACTGTTGCGGGAGGCGATGGCGGTGGTGCAGCAGACGCGGGACCGACTCCTGATGGATGCGGAGATGCGGACGGCTGCGGGGCTGGGGGACATGCCCTTGTTTCAGCGCGCCCAGGCGGTGATCGGGCTGACCGATCTACGCCCGGACCCATTAGAAGAGCGGGGACTCGGTTTTGCCCCAGAGTACGGACGGAAGGCTGAAGAGCACGGCTTGACCGACGAGGAGTTGGAGTCAGAGGTCGCGGACATTCAGGCCCGGCAGCAGGCCGATCTGCCACCGGGCGCGGGTGCCATGACGGAGCGGATGGGCGCGGCCATGGCCCGTGCGCGAGCGGAAGTGCAGATGGCGGAGACGAACGGAACCCTGCGGACCGCCGACCGGCGCACACAGCCGGTGCCGATCAGTCAGGTGACGGCACTCCTCGCAGAGGCGAAGCAGCTCAAGGCGGCGCAAGCCGATGCGCGAAAGAAGACCGCGCAGATTCGGAGCGGGCAGATCGAGCCGGTCGGCAAGGCGATGGTGCTGGAAGCCACGCCAGTCGGGGCCGGGGAAATTCTGGCGGAACTGGAGCGGGACGCGGCGGACCGTGAGCGCCAAGACCTCTCGGTGTCCTTTCTCAACGAAGTCGAGCGCGACCCTACGGAAGTCCTCACGGCGACCGAGCAGGCCAAGACTCTGCGGCGACATTTGGCCGTGGGCGGCGCCACGGCCCTGACGAAAGCCTGCCAGGTGTTGACCGGACAGGATGTGCTCCCCCGCGACACGGTGGACGTGATGGGCATTGCCGGGGCCGCGAGGGCGCTGGCCTATGCCATGCACCGGGACTTGGCCCCAGCCGAAGTGGCGCGGATGGCGACGGCCTTGGAAACCTTTCACAGCGAGCATCATCAGGAGGCGGCGAAGGAAGCGCTCCGGCAAGCGCAGGACTTCCGGGATCAGGCGGCGGAAATCGCGCTGGGGCCAGCGGATCACCCGTCCGACCTGGCGCTGGCCCAAGAATTGAACGAGCATCGCCTGGACCTCCTCCGGGAGGCGCGGGCCGTACTGGGCACGACGCTGGGAGAGATGGAGGCGACGGCGGCGCTGGAGGTTGCGCTGAAGAGTCCGCCCGTCCAGCAGATACAAGTCTCCTTGGGTCCGATCTCGCCGGCCACGGCCGTCCAGCAGGCACGGGCGTTAGGACTGGCCGCTCACGACTATCAGATTGACTCCGATGGGACCAATCGCTACCTGACCGTGCGCGACTCTGGAATCGGCGCACTTACGCAGCGGATAGACCCGGCGGACACGGCCCACATGCAGAAGACGGCGGACATACTGGCGGGGCGGTACGATGAAGACGGCTGGCTCCCGCATGGGTTTGTCCGGCGCCCGCTGACGACCTTTACCGACCCCACGGAGCAAGCCCTTGCGTTCGCCAAGTCCTATGCTTCAACCGGGGATCATGTGGCCGACCTTCAGGATTATATCGGGTCGCGGATGGCGGATGGGGAACCGATTGCCAGCATCTACTCGTCGCTCTTGTCCGATGCCGTCTTGCAGGCTGTCCCTGACGATCAGCAGGACGCCTATTTTGCCGCCCTTGACACCGTGGCGCCGCTCAGAAATGAGCAGGGACAGGCCGTCCTGGCAGAGAGCCATGCTGCCGCCTTTGAAGCGATGGCAGAGCGATTTGTGCGAGAGCGCTACGGCCCGGACGCCGCGCCGCTCCATGCCCAGCGGATCACCATGGATTCGCCGGACTCCTTTGAGGCGCTGCACCGGGCGCTCGCCAAGGACCCCCGACGCATGGTGGCCTTTCGCAATGTGGGCGACCTCACGCGGGGCGATCAAGACCTCCTGCGGGACACGTTTGAGCGCCGCTTTGCCAACCCGGAAGAGGCTACGGCGACACAGGAGGACATGGCGAGCTTGGGACCGGAACCGGCGAAGGAATCGGACGGTCTCTTTGGGGTGCAGGAGAATCCGGCGTGGCGTGAGTGGCACGGTCAGCGGCAGGCCATTCTTGAGCGAGCGCGGGAAACCGGGCTGACGTGGGACAAGTATGTGGCGCTCCATCGTGGGCGGGCACGAGCCTATGCTGCCGTGCAGGACGTGCTCAAGAGCGACTTGGTGAAGGACTTTGCCGACGTGTATGGACGGCTCACAAAGACCCCGCTCAAGATCGGGCGCACGGTGTTGAGCGGGAACCTCGCCCATTTGGATGCGGTGGACCCGGACGCCCGCGAAGCCCGCTTGGAGCAGGAACGGCAATTGGTGGACGCGCTGCGCAATCGGATAGAGGGCAAATACGCGACAGGGAGCGTGAAGGATAAGCTGGCCCGGACACGGGAGATGGCGGCCATTGCCGATCAAAACCAGCGGAGCATGTTCTTTGCGGAGACGGGGCCGAATCCGGCACAGGGACCCGCGAAGGATGAGCGGTACACGCTGGGACGGACGGTGGAGAATCAGCTTGCGGCGATGCTCCCGCAGGTGGCCCGGAACTTTGACCCGAAACGGCCTGTGAAGCTGGCCCCTGACATGGGCATGGACGGGCGGTTCATCAACAAGCAGCGGGCGATCAAGATGCTGGAGCATACGAAACGGGTGGTGCTGGCCCAGGGGACTGGTAGCGGGAAAACCTCAATATCGCTGGGAGCGTTCACGCATTTGCACAAACAGGGCAAGGTCGAACACGGCATCTTTGCCGTGCCGTCCATCGTCCAGGATCAATTCGGCGCGGAAGCGGCAAACATGATGGAGCCGGGGAAGTATCAGTGGTTTGCTCAGCCGGGAGCCGATTTCGACACCCGCCTGGCGGCGTACAAGAACCAGTCGAACCACTTTGCGGTCGTGACGCACCAAGCCCTGCGGGATGATCTGGTCAAGATCATGGCGGCGCATCACGGCTGGTCCGAGGACGAGGCTGGAGCGAAGTTCATGGCCGCGCCGCCTGCCAGCCGTCGGGCGGTGCTCCGCTCGGCGCTGGAAAAAGCCGGGATCGCCTGGCAATACCTGAATGTGGATGAGGCCCACGACGCGCTGAATCGGAAGGGCAAGCCGGATAGCCTTCTCGCGGGCGTGTTGGACGCGCTGAGTGCGGACACGCTTTACTACGTGTCCGCATCCGCTGACCCGATCAAGAATGACGTGTCGGAGTTGCACGATCAACTGAAGAAGATGGACCCGGCACGGTACGCGGATCGCGGGGCGTTTTTGGCGAAATACGGCGTCAATACCGATGCTGCACAAGAGGCGCTCCGCCGGGAAATGCGCCGGTACATCTATCCCGGCAGGATTGATCCGGGGGTACAGGCGCACAAGCAGGATGTCACCGTGCCGCTCTCGCCGGAACAGCGCGGGGCCTATGCGGGCATGATGGACGCCTACCAGCGTGCGCGGCGGGCACGGGCGGCGGGCACGGTGGATGTGGCAGCGGTCCAGGCGTTGAGTCCGTCGAGCTTCGAGCGGCAGGCGGGGCGGACGCAGGAGGCCATTGCCCGGCATCTTCAGAACAATCTCGGCATCCTCCGTGATACGGCGCTGGAGCGGGTGCTGAACCTCACCGAGGCAGGCACGAACGCCAAGACGCAGACCGTGCTGTCGCGCATGGACGCCTACAAGAAAGCGGGCAAGCCGGTGCTGATCTTCGCGCACCACTTGGAGGCCGTCGCGCACTTGGAACGGGCCTTGACGCAGGCCGGGCATCGCGTGGCGACGCTGACGGGAAAGGACAGTGGGACGCACAAGGCGCGGAAGAAGGCGGCGTTTCAGGGCTTGGAGGGACAGGCCCCGACAGCGGACGTGATGATCCTCTCGGACGCGGGTGCGGTCGGGGCCAATCTCCAGCGGGGACAGGCCGTGATCCACTACGATCTGCCACACACCGCGAAGACCTGGTATCAGCGCACGGGCCGGATTCACCGGCTGGGACAGACCCATGACGTAGATGTGGTGACGCTCCAGACCGACACGTACCTGGATCGCAAGAAGAAGGCCCGGATCGAACGGAAGTCCGGGCTCAGACACCTGCTCACATCGCCTTACGAGGGACTTGATGACACCGGACTCGCTGCCGTCTACAACGGACTCTCGCGCGGAGCCTGAACCTCAGCCCTCAGCGGACTCCGCCACACAGGAGGGGCAGTCCGTCTATCACAGTCGGGCCGCACTCCGGCATGGCTTGGCTGACATTGAAGCGGCCATCCAGCAGGCGGAAGCGTCCGGGAGGCTGATCGGCCAGTCGGCTGAGGTGATGCGTCAACGTGTCCAGCATCGGCTGGAGGCGCTGGCGCACCAGGGGACGCTGACTGACGAGGATGCGGACGAGTACCGACGCTTGCTCCTGCAACGGCGGTCCTGTGATCTGGTACAAGGAAGGGTAACTCACTCTAGGGAGGGCACATGACACCGACACGCGAACAATTGGCGATACAACTCCGTGACGTGCGACGGACGATGCGGGATCACGCGACGCTCACGGATCAACTCTGGTCACGAATACTGATCCTGCAATCGAGAAACCTGATTACCGAGCGGATCATCAAGGATAAGCTCGGCCTGACGGACGCGGACATTCTCCAGTACGCGGAACAGGAGGGCAGGGCCGTCGAGCACGATCTTCAGGGGGAGACCACGCCGGAGCCTGCGTCTAGCACGGCTTCCGAGCGCGTTCCTCCTGACGAGCCCGTTGGCGCTCTCGCTGCTCAATCCCCCGCTGATAGTCCTGGTCGGCCTGCCTGATCCGGTCGGCTGCTTCCTGTGCGGGGCTCGTGGCGGTCACGGGAAAGGCCGACGTGAGCACCACGCCTAACAAGAGCCCGATGAGTAGGTGTCGCATAGATATTCTCCTTCTGTTGGCACAGGCCCCAACTCCCGCCCAGTCGCCGTATGTGGGCACTACCCGATTTTCCCATCGCCAGACGGGAAGAGCAAGTTCCAATAGCGGTCGGGCAACGCATTCGCGTTGCCGCTTTGGATGTACGAGAAAATCTCGCTCTCCTCTTCTGTGGTGAGTGCGCCTGTAGCTTGAAGCGCAGCCGCTCGCCGGAGCATATATTCATCCATGGTTCGCACCATTAGGTTGAGATTGTCCCTTATAGTGTCCTTAGGGGTAGCATCGAATTGTTCCTGCGTGAGCGGTTGCAATTCATGGGCTCGTTCCAGTGCGGACTTTTGAGGGGCACCCATATCCGTTGCGCTCATTTTTTCAATCGGAGTTTTCGACTAAAGCAATTCGCTGACTAACGAGTCCCGATGTAGGAGTCGAGGGCCTGCCGCACAATCTCGCTCTTCGAGAGCCTATCCGTATAGGCCCGTGTGCGAAGAGCCTCCGCCTGATTTGCCGTGAGATACACCAGTACCTTCGTGTGGCGCAGACCGGGATGTGTCTGCGCGTCTATTTTCTGCTTCATTCTTGGCACAAGTATGCTCCTTTCAGAATCTCGATCTTACGCAGACCCCATTCGTAGCCACACTTAGAGCACGGCATCGAAATCCATTGGGGCATTGCAAACCCTGCGACCAGATCGCCGCCGTCATGATCGTAGTGGCTCACCACGCCCGACAGCGGCGCGGCGTCCCAGCGGCACAGCAATCCCTCATAGAGCGCGGCGTACTCGTTTAGTGTCATGTTAGGGTTAGGCATGGGGGTATCCTCCTTCGGATGGGGCCGCGTCGCCCTCTGCTCTCACGTTGGGCATCGGGGTCTCTGACCAGCACCGATCCACGACATTGAAGCCCCATACCCGCGACACGGTATGGATGATCGTGATGCTCTTCGTGATGCCGTACATCTCGTCGCGGCTCATCTCGCCCTTGCGCCCACACTCCGGGCAGAATCCGATCACGGCACCGGGCCTCGTCTTGGTGCCCTTGCGTATCTGCGTCAAGTCAACGATCACTTGTCCCATCCTGTACCTCCATGGGGCGGGGCCGAAGCCATGCCCAAATTATGGGTTGTCAATTCTGTGCCGCTCGGTCCGGTAACCTGCCGCCGTGAGGCGTTGCAGGAGCGCCGCCACGAACTCGTCGTGGCGGACCGGCTTGTGGAACCGGCCCATCGGCGCGGGATCGGGCAAGGTCGCCAAGTCTGCCATCGAAACGTGCTGTGCGCCGCAGTGGGTCAATAATCCGTTCATCGTGTCCTCCTTCGGTTGAGTGTGCGTGTTGTCATCCTGATAGCAGGATAGCATGACAACTAGCAGTTGTCAATAGGGGGATGCTAATTATTTCCTTTCAATCCGAAATAGTTTCTTGTCCCGTGCCGCCCGACTCGTCCGAACCGTCCTCCATCCTGCCAGGCGGCATGGTAATCAGTGACTCTATGCACGCCACCCTGGAAACTGAAATCTGTCTCCCGCTGCCGTGTGTCCTCAAGGCGACGCCAAAGATGGAGGCCGGACAACGGATGATCTTTTGTGAGCCGTCGAACGAAGCGACTGACCTGGACGGGGAACGGGTGCTGCGAGAGGCGCTGAAGGAATCCCGTGACTACTTTCTGGCGAAGGGCAATTTCGACCTCGATCATCTTTCGATCATTGGCTACCAGAAGGGGTTTTCCAATCCGCGCCTCTTTGAGATCGGCAAACCGTTAGATGTCAGCTTCGAGGCGAACCATACGTTTGTGAAAGGACTGATCTATCAAGGCGAGGGCGAACCCGCGAAATGCGCGAACGAGTTTTGGGACTCGCTCACCAAGCTCACCCCTCCGATGTCCTGGTATCCGAGCGTCGGTGGCCACGTCCGCAACGCCGGGCTCATTCTCCCCAAGGGCGAATCCGCGCCGGTCAAAGCGATTCAGCGCGTCTATTGGAACAACATCGGGTTTAGCCGCGAACCGGTGAACCAGACCGTGCCTGGCGTGTCCATCATGCCGCTCGGCACCTTCGCAAAATCCTGGATCGGGGCGGGGTCAACTTTGCAATACGAGTCAGTCGAGAAGGCAATCACAGCGGGGTATGGCACGGACCTGGCGACCCTGGAGGGCGGGGCCGCGCTGCGGGCGGAATCATTGGATGCGCGGCTCAAAGACATGACGGTGGGACAACGGCTCTGGCGTGCCCTGAAAGCCGGGGCCATCAAGAGTCAGCCGAGTATGGCTGATGGGATGGTGGGGTATTTGGTGTCCACGCAAGGGATGTCACAGGACGAGGCGATTCAGCACGTCCGCTCCTTTATGGCGGAGACCGCACAACGAAAGGAGCGAGTGTATGCAACACGGTAATGGCATGGCAACGCTGGCGAAGGCGGTGGGGGCGGCGATCACGTCTCCTGGCGAGAAATCATGGAATGGAAATGCGGCGCTGGAGGCGTTGAGCAAGGACTATCAGGATAGTTTTGCCGAGTTGGAATCCTTCATCAAGGCGCGTGGTGGTGGTGGAGCCATGGCGTCGGCGTCGGAGGGTGCCCCGGATGATGAGGACGACGAAGAGCGGGATGAGTTCGAGGCCAAGCTGGGTGAACAGGCCAAGAAAAAGAAGAAGGCATTGCCGCCCGCTGCCGATCAGGACGAGGAAGAGCCCGCGATGCTGGGCAAGAGCCTCCCGACCGGGACTGTGGAGATTGATGGCGTCCAGCACGAAGTCGTGGATGGTCTGGCCGCTATCGAAGCGATCCGCACCGAGGTCGCCGCGCTCGCCACGCAAGTCACAAAGAGCGTGGGGGCACAAGATACAGGCGTGATGGTGCTCGCCAAGGCGGTGCATACCCAGGGCACGCTCATCAAGGCTCTCATCGAAGAGTTGGGGACCTGGGGCCTGCAACCCCGTGGACGCAAGAGCGTGGTGTCCATGATGAATAAGTCCGTGGGGGGCGGCGAGGTCGCCATGCCGAAGCAGACGGCGGAGGCGGTGCTGGCGAAGGCGGTGGACCTGTCCGCGCAAGGCAAGCTCATGCCCTCGGCGGTGCGGGAAATCGAGTACAGCGTGAATCGAGGACTGCCTGTGCCGGGACAGTATGCATCGCTGTTAAACTAATTATTCGCAGCCCTTAATATTATGGGCTGTGCGTGTGGGGCTAGGGTGCGCGACCTGAAGAGCCGGACTCCCTACCGGCCCGCCTCACACGCCTATTGTGCCTGAGTAGGGATCACGCGCCGGGGGGCGCATCACGCAGAGGAAGGAGAGCGCGACATGAATCCAGCCGTGACGTTTGGGGGGGGAATTCCGCAGGTTCCCGGCTCTGAGCACTATCAGAATTGGGAAGATTTTTTTAAGGCGATTACGGCGGGCTACGGCACCGACCTGAGCCAATTATCGGGTGGTGGTGCGCTTCGCGTGGAATCGCTGGAGGCGACGCTCATGAGCGTGGTCCAAACCGTCAAGGACTTTGCCTTGATGAACAATCTCAAGAAGTCGCCCGCAAAGGCGACGGTGGACGAGTGGATTGAGAAATCCGGCGTGGGGGGGCGCATGGGG